>Ga0114951_10003507_pt1 | contig 16179 bp, 17 predicted proteins | sample AM7aDNAmetaG_FD_88677 | JGI IMG/M metagenome (GOLD analysis project Ga0114951, IMG submission 88677) | Freshwater microbial communities from Finland to study Microbial Dark Matter (Phase II) - AM7a DNA metaG | ecosystem: Environmental > Aquatic > Freshwater > Lake | place: Finland: Lake Alinen...
AAAGACAGGGTGAGACAACAAAGCAAAAAGGCTGATAGATACACGGCTCCCCTTGAAAATGAAAGATTCATTACAAATTAAACTTTACGGAATTTTACCTGAAAGTAGGACCAATGGTCCTGGTAAAAGGATTGTAATATGGTTTCAAGGCTGCACATTGAATTGTCCGGGTTGCTTTAATCCGGAATCACATACTAAAAAGGCGAAATTGGTAAAAACACTTCAAGAAGTTGATACTCATATTATAGAACAATCGAATATTGAGGGAGTTACCATTTCCGGTGGAGAGCCTTTTCAGCAGCAATATAGGCTTTATAGACTTCTTCAGCTAATCAAAGCTAAGTCACAACTTTCTGTCATTTTATTTTCCGGTTATGAGATAGAGGAAATTGAAAAGTTTAAATATGGCAAAAAAATACTGCACTTAACCGATATTTTAATTGCAGGGAGATACAAACAACAAATGCACACAGGCAGAGGATTGTGTGGTTCGTCCAATAAAACCTTGCATTTATTTTCAAACCGATATAAAGTTGATGATATTATAAATACCCCGGAAGCCGAAATCACTATATCAACATCAGGGAAGATATTTTTGAGTGGCATTGATCCATTGATGCTCGGCGAATAGATATTTACAATAAATACCATGTAATAAAATATAGATTGTTTTAATTCATATTTAAAATTATCAGATTGCTACTAAATGGTTATAAACTTTCTTTAACTACTCTTAAATATTATTTTTAAAAGTAAATTTGTAAAAAGAATAAAATTATGAGCGATAAAAAGCTTTCAAAACTTACTATCAAAGGATTCAAAAGCATTAAAGACCTTACTGAGTTTAAGCCCACTAACCTAAATATAATGATTGGTCCTAATGGAGCCGGGAAATCTAATTTTATTGCATTTTTCAGATTCCTTTCGTGGATGTTAAATTCTGATGGTAAATTGCGTGAACATGTTGCTTATTTAGGTGGAGCAAGCGATATTTTGCATGATGGAGCTGATGTGACAAGAAATATTGAAGGATTTATCGGGATAAAAACAAATGCTGGAACAAATGAATACAAATTTAATTTGATGTATTCAAAACCAGACCGATTGACTTTTACAGAAGAAGGATACAGATTTTCGTCAAATAATATGGCAACTGTAGCAAGGTGGTCATATTGTGGGAAAGGGCATAATGAAGCTAAGTTACCTATTATTGCGAATAATCAAACAAAAAAAACAATCTTGGGTATTTTAAGGAAGTTTATTGTTTATCAATTTCATAATACATCTGATACAGCAGCGATGCGTCAAAAATGGAGTATTTCTGACGGACGCTGGCTTAAAGAAAATGGAGCAAACCTTGCAAGTTTTTTATTTCGGTTAAGCCATGATGAACCAAATTATTATAATAGAATTGTCAGGTACGTAAGGCAAGTTTTGCCATTTTTTGATGATTTTATTTTTTATGATGAATTTGGATCAATATTATTGCAATGGAAAGAACGTGATTCCAATAAAGTTTTTAATGCAGGGCATGCATCCGATGGGATGCTACGAACAATAGCCTTAATTTCTATACTGTCGCAACCTCCAAAGGACTTGCCTGATGTTATTTTCTTAGACGAGCCAGAATTAGGATTACACCCTGCTGCAATTAGTTTATTAGCTGGTTTAATTCACAAGTCAAGCACTCATTCACAAGTTTTTATTTCAACTCAATCTGTTACCTTGATAAATGAATTTCGCCCTGAGGATATTATTGTAGTTGAAAGAAAAGGAAGAGCCTCGACCTATGAACGTCAATCAAGTGAAACACTAAAAGCTTGGCTTGAAAAATATACTCTTGGAGAATTATGGGAGAAAAATGTAATAGGAGGGCGACCATGATAAGAATTAATATAGTTACAGAAGGTCGCACTGAAGAAAAATTTGTTACAAATGTTTTATCCCCTTATCTTGCTGATAAAGAAATTTTTCTTACACCTCGAAATATAGGTAGAGGTAACAGCTATGATAAAATAAAATTCAATGTTATTCAATGGCTTAAGGAAGATCAAACAGCTTGGGTAACTACTATGTTTGACCTTTATGGGCAAAATGATTCTTTCCCTGGTTATCTCGAAAACAAGAACAAAAATCCTTATGAAAAAATCATTGCAATTGAGAGTGCTTTTAAAGCAGATATTGATGCTGAAAATTTAGAGAATTGGAAATTTATTCCTTATTTCCAATTACACGAGTTTGAGGCTTATTTGTTTTCAGATACTCTTATTATGGAAAGTTGGCTTAATCTTGATTACACTTTCCAAACCGGTTCTTTTCAACAAATCAGAGATCAATTTGATTCTCCTGAACATATTAATGACTCTGTTTTAACAGCACCATCAAAAAGAATTTTATCAATAATACCTTCCTATAGCAAGGTTGCTGATGGAGTTTTAATATCGGAAGATATTGGTATTGATAAAATTAGGCAAGAATGTAGACATTTCAACGAATGGCTAACAAATATTGAAAACCTATAATTTCAATTAAATCCGCAATATATATTTTATTAAAATTACTGTTTATATTCCCTCCCATTTATCCATATGCTTTCGTTTAGAACCCTCCAAGACCTTGGCATAGATAAAAGTGGTATGAATGTCACTATGTCCTAGAAGTTCCTTAATAACTTCAATAGGTATGCCTATTTCTAATCCGATGGTAGCGAAGGTATGCCGGGCACAATGAAAAGAGATTCTTTTATTAATTTCCGCCAACTTCATAATTTCTTTTAAATATTCATTTGTTTTTTGATTGCACAGCACCCGGAATATGTTTTGTTGTTCAAAACCGGTTCCTATTAATGCCTTTGCTTTACTTGTAAGTGGTATTTTTATAAAATCTTTAGTTTTGTGCATTTGCAGTAATAGGTGATCATTTTCAATATTGGAATATTTCAAATCTAATATATCTCGGTATCTTAATCCGGTATAACAAGCAAAAAGAAAGTACCTTAAAACGTTTTCCTTATTCGTTTTAAACGTATAATTATCGAATAAATCCGATAAACGTTTAATTTCATCTATATTAAGAAATTGCCGATTACCTTCTTTTCGCTTGATTTGAATGTTTTTAAACGGAGATTCTTTCATAAAGCCCAGTAATATTGACCTGTTTATCATGTTTTTTAAAAAAGCAAGACTTTTATTATAGGTGTTCTCGTTGTTATGCAATTCATTGATCATGTACAAAACATACTTATTAATGAAATTTTCAGTAAGGTCATTAAATATCAGGTCTTCTTTGAATCGCTTTAACTTGGACACTTGCGTCCTGTATGTCCTCTGTGTGTCTATAGAAAGTTTGCCTTTATTTTCATTTGTCGCATCCAGACAGAATTCATAAAAGGAGTTCTTGTTATTTATTTTGGAATAAAACTGCGTCTCAAAATCGAAAAAGGTTAATTGCTTTAGATTTAATTCATAATCATAAATTATTGCATTAGCCTTGTTAAATTTACTGTCTATCAGGATGTTTATTTTGTAACTGTCCAGGCAATTCTTTAACACCCAGCCTTTGCTTTTATCACCGGTCCAGAACTTTTCGGGCACTGGAGTATTAAGATTATAGTATTTTTGCTTCCGGTTAATCGTTAGACGCAAGAAAACAGACTGAAGATCATTTTTGACTTTGTAGTCTTTTCGTAAAAGAACCTTTATTGTTGGCTTCATATTCGTATTACTTTCGTAATACAAATGTAATACAAAATGGTTAAATAGTTGGAATAATTAGTTTTATATCTTTTATTATCTGCCTGAAAATGAAAGAAGTGAAACAATTTGTTTCACTTCTTTTTTCTTCCGGGAGGTCTCTAGCGGATTCGAACCGCTGTAGACGGTTTTGCAGACCGGTGCCTAACCACTCGGCTAAGAGACCTTTTCGATGCAAAATTAATCTTATTTCTTGAAATAGCAAAAATTTAGTGCTTAATATCGGTAAAACGTAATATACAATCTCGGCACAGGCAATCAGGATATGTCTTTTTCAGGAATTCCAGTGTTTCTTTTGCAAGATGCAACCCAACGCACCAGCAATCCTTGTTATGAAGACACTCAAACACTTTACCGCATTCAGGACATTTCTTTTTCTTTACCTCCATCAGTCTAAACTGTTTTTGTTATGCTTACACTATGAACTTTCCCACCCACAGGAGGATTCAACTTTGCGACCCTGATTTTTATCTGTTCTATCTTCGGGTAATGACTTTTAACGGCCTTTAAAATACGCCCTGCAACATGCTCCAGCAATTTCGACTTTTTATCAAATTCTGTTTTAACAATTGCATAAACAGCCTGATAATCAATCGTTTTATTTAGATCATCCGAATTTTCTGCTTCCGTTGTATCAAACTCCATATACAGATCGACACAAAAATGAGTACCAACGATCTGTTCTTCTTTAAAACAGCCATGATAGGCATAAAATTCCATTCCTTCTATTGCAATCTGAGTCATAAAAACAGTCATTTTGTTATGTGTTTTTCTTTTTACCTGTTCTTGGAAAATGTTGTTTCAGATCATTGATAACCTCTTCCATGACTTTATTATCGGTCTTGGCTATCATTCTGTAATTCATATACAGCAGGCGAGAGGTCTCATACAGCTCCTGATATAATAAATGTGTTGTGTCATTAATGGCTTCATAGATCTCACCTGCTTTATCCGTCAGCATCTTCATTCTTTCAGCAGTTTCCAGCTTGTTTTCCAAATCATTGATATCAATAAATTTAGGATTGTGATACGAATTTGTTTTCGCATAATGGACGGTTTTCCTGATGTAGGTAAACTGATTTTCGCCTTTTCTGTAAAGTTTTTTCCTTTCTTCAGGCGTAAGTGTGATTAAAAACGGCAGTTGGCTTTTTACCTGGTTAAGCACACCGAATAAATAGTGCAATTTGGCTTCGTTCATTGAAGCATCTATTTTTTCGATCATGATAATTTTATAAAATTTTTATAAAGTTATAACAAATTTTAAAAGAATAATTACCTCACAACTACTATTTCAGCAAAAATTTATTCAGGACAAGGTCTAATATTTCATTACTTTTGCAAAAAATATCAGAAACACTATTTAAATGGAAAGCAAAGACATACGGGAAGAAAACGAAAAACCTCTTAATTTTATCGAACAAATCGTTGAAGAGGACATTAAAAATAACAAGAACGGTAGCCGAGTTCATACCCGTTTTCCTCCCGAACCTAACGGATATCTGCATATAGGACATGCAAAGTCAATTTGTTTGAATTTCGGACTTGCAAAGAAATATAACGGATTATGTAACCTTCGTTTTGACGACACCAATCCTGCAAAAGAAGAAGTTGAGTATGTCGACTCCATCAGGGATGATGTACGCTGGCTCGGATTTACCTGGGAAGACCGTGAGTTTTATGCTTCCGATTACTTTGAACAGATATACCAGTGGGCTGTTCAGCTTATTAATGGGGGTAAAGCTTATGTATGCGATCTGAGTGCCGATGAAATCAGTGAACAAAAAGGTACACCCACTAAACCCGGAGCAGAAAGCCCTTTCCGTAACAGGAGTGTTGAAGAAAATCTGGGACTTTTTAAACGCATGAGGGCAGGAGAATTTGCCGAAGGTGAAAAAGTTCTGAGAGCTAAAATTGACATGGCTTCACCTAATATGCATTTGCGTGATCCCATTTTGTACCGTATTATCCATGGTGAACATCATCGTACCGGGAACCAATGGTGCATCTATCCGATGTATGATTTTGCACATGGACAGTCTGATTCCATAGAAGGCATCACCCATTCCATCTGCACCCTCGAATTCGAGGTACACCGGCCTTTATACGACTGGTTCATTCAGGAACTGGGCATTTTTGCACCACGACAGATAGAATTTGCCCGTCTGAACCTGAATTATACCATCATGAGTAAAAGGAAGCTGCTCGAACTGGTGAAAGGTGGGTTTGTCAGTGGCTGGGATGATCCCCGCATGCCTACCATCTGCGGTTTGCGCCGCAGGGGTTTTACTCCTGAATCCATACGGAATTTTGCCGATATTATTGGTGTTGCAAAGCGCGACAATATTATCGATGTAGCTCTTCTGGAGCATTGTATCCGCGAGGATCTGAATAAGAAAGCCAACAGGGTGCTTGCCGTGTTAAACCCCCTAAAAGTGGTGATCGTGAATTATCCCGAGAACTCAGACGAAGAGCTTGAAGCCATTAATAACCCGGAAGATGAATCGGCAGGAAAAAGGCGGATACCCTTTTCAAGAGAAATATATATTGAGAGGGAAGATTTTATGGAAGAACCCCCAAAGAAGTTTTTCCGCCTTTCACCTGGAAGCGAAGTCCGCTTGCGGTATGCCTATTTTATTAAATGTACCGGTGTGATCAAGAACGGTGAAGGAGAAATTATTGAGTTGCATTGTACATTCGATCCCTCTTCCCGGGGTGGAAATTCACCCGATGGCAGGAAAGTTCAGGGAACCATACACTGGGTTTCCGCAATGCATGCTGTTGATGCCGAATTACGGCTTTACGACAGGCTTTTCATCAGAGAAAACCCCGATGATGTTCATGAAGATGAAGACTATAAAGATTTCCTTAATCCCGATTCACTAAAAATTATCACTGCCAAGGTTGAACCTTCGCTTAAAAATATCAGATCATTAGAAAAGGTTCAGTTTGAACGTATCGGTTATTTTTGTGCCGATACCGATACTGAGCCCGGTAAACCCGTCTTCAACAGGACCGCAACTTTAAAAGACAGCTGGACGAAAATCTCACAGAAAAGTTAAATTTATTTTTTCCTGAAGTTACTGCGGTTTCTTTCTTTTTCACCCGTAAGTTTTTCTAGTAATTCAGGTTTCCCGGCATGAATGAGGTATGATCGTATTGCGCTCCGGTTCTCTTTCTTATACCAGAAGAAAAACCGCATTTGTTCCGTTTTCTGTTTCGAGGTCAGGGCTGAAAAAACCTGTTTATGGGTGTAAGGATCAATGCCACTGTAATAAATGACTGATGAGAGCGTCATGGGCGTTGGAGTGAAATCCTGTACCTGTTCCAGTTTGAAACCCAGATCTTTGGTGATAACTGCCAGTTCTGCCATGTCTTCAGGCTTACTTCCGGGATGTCCCGATATAAAATAAGGAACAATCTGCTGATTCAGTTTGTTCCTGCGGTTCATCAATTCAAATTTCTTTCTGAAATCCATGAAAACAGTAAAGGGCGGCTTACGCATGATACGAAGAACATTTTCCGAAGTATGTTCGGGTGCGACTTTCAGCCTGCCTGAAACATGTTGCAGCACAAGCTGTTCCAAGTATTCTCCGTGTGCATATTTTTTTTCATCCCCATATTTATTACCGAGAAAAAGGTCGTAACGTATGCCACTGCCAATGAAAATCTGTTTTACATTACTTACAACTGATGCCTTTCTGTAAAGAGCAAGCAGCGGGTTATGATCTGTGCTGAGATTATGGCACACAGACGGAAATACACAGGAAGGCTTGCTGCACTTTTCACATATGGCAGTATTGACCCCCTGCATGCGATACATATTGGCTGTCGGTCCACCAAGATCGCTGATATAGCCTTTGAAATCAGACATGTGAGTAACGGCCTCCACCTCTTTCAGAACTGATTCTTCTGACCTGCTGCTGATGAACTTGCCCTGATGCGCCGAAATGGTGCAAAAACTGCAACCTCCAAAACAACCCCTGTGTATATTAACAGAATGACGTATCATTTCATATGCCGGGATAGGTTCTTTGGTATTGTATTTGGGATGTGGCAGACGGGTAAAAGGCAGATCATAGATCTCATCCATTTCCGGAGTTGACAAAACTGCGTACGGAGGATTGATGACCACAACCTGATCACCTGTCTTCTGGACTATTCGCTTTTGGCTTAGCTTATTCGATTCTACCTCGACCATTGCAAACATGGATGCAAAACTTTTTTTATCTTTCAGGCAATTCTCATGCGATGGCAAACAAATGGTTGCAGTGTCATTGTTTTCTTCATATTCTTTGCTCAGAAAAGCTGTTTGAGGAATACCTACGATCTGTGAAATCCTTTTACCTTCATCCATTTCCGTGACAATCCGGCGAATGGCTTTTTCTCCCATTCCATAGACCATCAGGTCAGCACCGCTGTCAAAAAGGACAGATGGCTTTAATTCATCAGCCCAGTAATCGTAATGAGTGACTCTCCTTAGCGAAGCTTCGATACCTCCGATAATTACCGGAACTTCAGGATAAATTGATTTAAGAATTTTGGTATAAACTGTGACTGCCCTGTCGGGGCGGAAACCGGGCTTCCCACCTGGAGTATATGCATCATCAGATCGTAGGCGTCTCGCAGCCGTATAATGATTCATCATGGAATCCATATTACCCGCAGTAACTCCAAAAAACAGCCGTGGTTTGCCCATTTTTTTAAAATCACGAAGGTCATCTTTCCAGTTGGGTTGCGGAATAACAGCAACTTTCAGCCCAATAGCTTCCAGCACTCTTCCGATAACCGCAGTGCCAAACGAAGGGTGGTCCACATAAGCATCGCCTGTAACAAGAATAACATCGGTTTGTTCCCAGCCTCTTTCCTCCACTTCTTTACGTGTTACAGGAAGCCAGCCGATATTTTTATATTGTTTAGACAAGAGAATTGTTTTATTTGATTAGTACAAAAGTAGTTAATATAGTTTCAGGTAAAAATTCAAAGTTCAGCTGACATGAGTCAAAATTGTTTGAGAATACTTTGCACCGAATAAACATAGCTGCCACCGAAGAGGTTGACATGAACCATGAGTGGATAAAGATTACAAATATCCGTACGCCGATGCCAGTTTTTTTCAAGAGGATATGCGCGGTCATAGGCTTCATAAAATTCAGGTCCAAAACCACCGAAGAGCTTTGACATCCCTAAATCCATCTCACGATGCCCGTAATAAACAGCCGGGTCATAAATACAGGCTCTGCCATCGGGAGCTGTCATATAATTTCCTCCCCATAAGTCGCCATGTAACAAAGCAGGTGGCTCATCGGGAAAGATGGTAGGCAGTTCTTTATAAAGACGTTCAAACGCTGAAACAAGACTCCTCCCGATCTCGCCTGAATTTCTAGACATTTTTACTTGTTTCTCCAGTCTTTCCTCAATGAAAAAATCAGTCCACTTGTGATTCTTGCTATTACTCTGGGGTAAGGAACCGATATAGTTGTTATGATCGAGACCAAAGAATGGGTTTGTATGCTTGTGAAGTCCGGCCAGGGACCTTCCGAAATCTTCCATAAATCCGCTTATTTTACTGCCCGCCTGGACATATTCAAGTACAAGAAAAGAAAAATCACCTGTTTCTCCTGTCAAAATGACTTCAGGGATATAAATTCCGCCGGCTTCTTTCAGTAACAGTAATCCTTTGGCTTCCGCTTCAAACATACCCGGAAAGCGTCTTGCATCATTCCATTTCACGAAGAAATTACCCATGCCTGTTTTTATACAGGCCGCTTCATTGATATCACCTCCGGATACCGGCTTTACCTGACCTATACTCACAGGAACACCAAATTTGTGTTCCAGGATCAGCCTGACTTTTTGTTCGATGTTCTGTGGGATCATGGTAATGGGATCTGTTTAAATTATTGATATTATTACAATAAAGGATGTCCTATGATGACAGCAAATATGTTTCCAGTACATGATATTCAGGGCCTTCCCTTTTCAGGATGCTTTCAAAGAGCATCATCCGGTCGATAGTACAATCCTGTATGACAACATCTTTGTTTTTTTTCATGGTTTTCTGAAAAAGTTTAAGGTCAGTGATCATTTTTATCCTTCCCAGAGTAATATGGGGAACGAAGTTCTGACGATCGGGCATAAACCCGATATTCTTCAATCCCTCCATAATATTTATTGCCAGATCTGTCAGTGGTTCGGCATGATGAAGTCCTACCCAGATCACTTTGGGATCATAACGGCTTCCAAAAACGCAAGTACCGGAAAGCTGCATGGTAAAAGGAGAAACACTGGAAGCCGCTTCTGACAGCACTTTCCCAATTTCCGGAATTTTCATTTCTTGAGTCTCACCAAAAAATTTTAATGTAATGTGTATGTTTTCCGGCACCACCCAGTTGATCCGGTGAAAGGCCATTTCCTTTTTCATGTTCAGGATCAGCCCTGTCAGAGATGGTTCCGGTATGACCCTGACGGCAGCAAATAATCTTTTCATGGCTGTGGAATAAGTACCAGTTTTCCTTTATGAATTCTTTCGATCCTGTAAAACTCAACAGGAGTTTTAAATGCTTTCAGTAAAATGTCATCAACGGGAGCAACAACCTGTTCATTCCCCCTGTAATCGGTTACAATATGAATTTCATGAACTTCCCCGGAAAATTTATTGAAAGTCTCCTTTCTTAACCACCTGAATGCATATACTTTCCCTTCTCTAAGATAGGGATGGAGTGGTTCTAATGTACAACGACCATCCACATTATATCCGGTAATTTTACATTGCAACTCATTACCTATTTTGATTCCGTAATATTGATAATTGTCCTTTTGAATTGAAAATTCTCTTCCCCCGCTATCCGAAACAATAAAAACAGAATTATTTTTATGGTTTATGCCTTCTTTTATCACCCTGAATGGATATATTCCGTTGAATTCATATTGATCAGAGAGGTCCCTTTGCTGATGAAGGATGAGGATACCTTTTTTGATACGGATCAGATGCCCGCTGATTATTTCCTCCATTTTAAAATGAAAGTTTTCACCATCCAGAGGCATGACTGCTTTTTCACCGTTTTTGCCTCTCAGGACCGCAATGATTTGTTTTACACCTAAAGAGTTCGTAATCTCCTCATTATGATCGTATATGAAAGGGTAATCATTCCCTTCCATATAGTCTGGGTTTTCGGGTTCCAAAAAGAGTTTACCACTGCAGTTTATTTTATCTATTCTGCACCGAATGAATTCTTCTTTTTTAAACCGGAGTGCAGGGTACAGATTAAGGTCCAGCAGGTGGCGGCTTAAAGTCGGACTCTCGAGGACAAGGTAATGATCACCCTCAGAGAGGGAAGTAGTTTTTATCATCCTGAACGGATAAACAACACCGGCCTTAAGATTTGAATTATACATGATAGCCTGAATCAGAGTGTAGCATAAAAGGCGTCTTCAATATGATTAACCACAGTACCTGTTCCTTTTACAACTACGGTGATGATATCGAAACGGACTTCCTTATCAATGTCTTTGTTCGTAATATAAAGATTGGCGGCTCTTATTATGCACTTTTGTTTAGTTTTATTAACAAACACTTCCGGCTCTCCGAAAACCGTTGAGCTCCTTGTTTTCACTTCGGCAACAACGATAAGGTTTTCTCTTTCTGCAATAATATCCAATTCATAGTTTCCGGCATGCCAGTTGGTCTCTATAATTTTAAAACCTTTTGACACCAGGTAATCCGAAGCTATAGATTCACCCTGTTTTCCAAGTTCGTGAATTTCGCCCATAATCATTTTTTATACAAATTTACTCCAAACAAGATGTTTCAATATATTCATCATGAATATTTTTATCAACTCCTTTAAATTTTTAAACAGGCACATGATTTTATATTAATTTTACTTCAGAATGAATAGTATTCCTGATATTATCCCTTTGAACGAATGGCTGACTGACAATGGCCGGCCACTGATCATAGCCGGGCCTTGCAGTGCTGAGACCGAGGATCAGGTGATGTTAACGGCCAGACAGATTTCAGCCATCCCGGAGGTAAAGGTTTTCCGTGCCGGTATATGGAAACCCCGTACACGGCCCAGAGATTTTGAAGGAGCAGGCGAAAAAGGCCTGAAATGGCTTCATCAAGTGAAACAAGAAACAGGACTGCTGACCTGTGTTGAAGTTGCCAAGCCCCAGCATGCTGAAGCCTGTCTGAAAGCAGGTATTGATATTCTGTGGATAGGCGCCAGAACTACAGTGAACCCATTTTATATTCAGGAAATTGCGGACGCACTTACCGGAACAGATATTCCCGTTATGATAAAGAACCCTGTCCATCCTGACCTGAAGCTGTGGATGGGTGCTTTTGAACGTTTTTATAATACAGGCAAGCGGAAGCTCATTGCCATACATAGAGGATTTTATTTTTTTAATAAATCGGAATACCGAAATGCTCCCATGTGGGAAATACCTATTGAACTGAAACGTCAGTTTCCCTCCTTGCCTATTATTACCGACCCCAGCCACATTTGCGGTAAACGGGAAATGATATTTGCCGTTTCTCAAAAAGCTATAGACCTCGAGATGGACGGCCTGATGATCGAAACCCATTACAACCCCGATAAAGCACTGACGGATGCCCGTCAGCAGCTATCACCCATACAGTTGCATGAGCTTCTGGCACAACTGGTTATCAGGGAAAAGACCGGCAATATTGAGATACAGAGCAAGCTCGACCAACTTCGCTGCGAAATTGATAAGCTGGATGCCGAAATGATCGAAGTGCTTTCAAAACGCTTTGGAATTGTCAGGGAAATAGGACACTATAAAAAAGAAAACAATATCACCATTCTCCAGCAAAAACGCTGGGATTATGTTCTAAACGACAGGACCGGGGCAGCGGCCCGTGAAGGCATAACCACTGACTTCATCAATCACCTGCTCGAACTCATCCATGACGAATCGATCCAGATCCAGACCGATATTATGAATAAAAGATCAATAGGCAAATCTAATGAATAAGTTGTATTCTTTTTGTTATTAATGTAATTCCTTCTACATTTGTTTATTGTCATTAACAAAGCGTAAACCATGTTTCAATGAAACTGTTCTTTATAATTGCCATTTTATTTTTTACCCTGTATAAAACATATCCGCAAAAGAAAATCGATTTTGTTTTTATTGATAGTGTTTTCAATTATATATGCGAAAAAAATATTCAATATGCAGACATTGTCATCAAACAATCAATATTAGAAACAGGATGGATGCGGGGTAAATTTTTAATGTTAAAAAATAATCTTTTTGGTTTTAAAAACAGAAAGCATTATCTGAAATTTAACAACTGGAAAGAAAGCGTTGATTTTTACAAGGGATGGCAAGATAGAAATTATAAAAACAATGAGGAAAGCTATTATAAATTTCTTCGCAGAATTAAATATGGCAGGAAATATTATATCAGTCTTTTGAAAAAAATAAAGTACGACAGGGTTTGCATAAACTAATAAACAAGGAAGGTAAGGCAAGGAAAAATCTACATCATACTTACTATGCAGTAAAAAAAGGGGATAATTTATATTTGCTTTCAAGGCGTTTTAATTTCTGTTGATTTATTAAAAAAACAAAACAATCTTCTGAACAATAAAATATTCTCTGGTCAACGATTACTGATAAATGAACAGGCCCGGTAGAATGATTTTCAGAATCAATGAATCATTAACTACACTCATTCTATCATCAATTTACAATGACCAAATAATATTGGAGTACATTTCTTTGTAGAAAAGGACCCGGGACAATATTTTTTTCTTTTCCGGTCCGTATCAGCATCTAAAAAATATACTCCCGACACATTTTTCCCACCTTCAAATATTTTCCATATATCATCCTCCATCTGAACCAAAAATTGTAATTTTGACTTCTGAAAACACTAATCATTAATAACCGATTGTACCATGGAAAAATTAAAATTAAACCTTGAAAACCTGAACAATGCTTTTCCGGATCATTTTACTCAGGAACAGATTGCTAAAGCCAAGACCTTGTTTTTAAAAAAGTTATCTGAAACAGCACATGCTTTCTATGGCGGAAAGATACAGACCGTTCCCAAAGCACCCGTCATTGGGTTTAACTGGTTTAATGTATGGTATACTCCCGGTGTTTCTAAAGTTTCAACTGACATACGCGATAACAACGATACTTCTTTCCAGCTTTCAAACCGTGGAAATCTCGTTGCTGTTGTCAGTGATTCAACCCGCGTTCTGGGAGATGGCGACTGTACCCCTCCGGGCGGGCTAGGAGTGATGGAAGGCAAGGCTTTTCTTATGAAATATTTAGGGGGTGTTGACGGGGTTGCTCTTTGCATTGACAGCCGTGATGAAAACGGGAAAAATGACCCGGAAAGGATCATACAGTTCGTTAAAATGGTTCAGCACAGTTTCGGTGCTGTCAACCTGGAAGATATTTCCCAACCCAATTGTTTCCGGGTTCTCGACGTACTCCGTGAAGAATGTGATATTCCCGTCTGGCACGATGATGCTCAGGGGACCGCATGTGTTACCCTTGCCGGACTGATCAACGCACTGAAACTGGCCAAAAAGAAAATTTCAGATGTCAGGATCGTATTGTACGGAGCAGGAGCTTCGAATACAACCATAGCAAGGTTGATCATTGCCGACGGCGGTGACCCGAAGAAAATTGTTCTGTTCGATACCAAAGGGGGTTTACATGCCGGCAGGGAAGATATAAAAAAAGACCTGCGCTTTTACCGTAAATGGGAATTATGTGAAAAGACCAATCCCGGCCGGATCACCACCATTGAAGAAGCCATGAAAGATGCTGATGTGCTGATTTCTCTTTCAACACCCGGCCCGGATACGATTAAACAGGAATGGGTACGCAGCATGGCTGATAAATCCATCGTTTTTGCATGCGCTAACCCTGTTCCTGAAATTTATCCTTATGCTGCAAAAGAAGCCGGTGCTTTTATTGTTGCCACAGGACGCGGCGATTTCCCTAACCAGGTGAATAACTCCATCGGTTTCCCGGGAATTTTAAAAGGCGCTTTGATGGTCAGAGCCAGAAAAATCACAGACAATATGGCCATCGCGGCAGCTCATTCACTTGCAGATTATGCAGAAAGAAGAGGAATACATACCGAAAATATTGTACCCAACATGAATGAAGCCTCCGTTTTTCCTGAAGAGGCTGCTGATGTTGCCATGCAGGCTATTAAAGACGGGGTTGCCAGGATTGAAATAAGCAGGGAAGAGGCTTTTAACAAAGCTGCAGCAGATATTAAGTATTCAAGAGATATGACTCAAAAATTAGTTGAAGAAGGCTTTATTGCACCTCCCCCTGAAGATATGCTGCAGGATGCTTTAAACTGGGCTGTTCAGCAGGTATCCTGATCTGTATTTTATAAATTTAATGGTTATGATGAAAAAAACGGTTTTATTTCTGTCCCTCCTTCTCGGTTTTTTATTGATAAATCCCGGTGTTCCTGATGCACAGAAACATTATACACCTAAGCACAAAAGCACAGGTGTGCATAAAAAGAAAAAAGTTCTTTCTCCTAAAGACTCTCTCAATATGCAAAACGGAATGAATGTAACGAAGGACAGTGCTTCTGAGCCGGGCCTGGCTGAAACCAAGGATTGGATCGTTAAAAAAATTAGCGATTTTAAGCCAACCGTTTTTTTTGTTAAAGAAAAAGAAAAATCAGAAAGCTGTGAATGGAGAATTAATAAGGTTTCGTTTTTAAAAGACAAGCTTCTCCTTATACTTGTTCCTCAGGATAAAGAAGGATGCCTGAAAAATGTAACAGCAACGCTGAGTATAGAATTTACAGCCCTTGAAAGTAAAAAAACATCTGCCAATGAAGGCGGAAGGAAGGTTAACCTTTACACAAAACCCACTGCCAGCGCCTTCTCAGCTTTGTTTGAACCTTCTGTTGCGGCTAAAACTTTTACAGGTAAAATCAACTTCATTTATATCTCTTTCGATAACCTTAGCAGCCTGTACGAAACCAATCTCTGTACAAGGCTTGCCAAGGCCTTTAACAGGCTTGTCACCCTGAAAACGGCAGGAACACAGCAAAAGAAAGAGGCATTTTAGTTTCCTGATACAATAATTCAGGGAGTTTTCTGTTTATTATAACTCTTGTTTTAACCTAAAATTTGTACATTTGCGGACATTTTAGAGCATAAGTCATACTATATCATGTATTCATATATTAAAGGGAAGTTGGTTGAGAAAAATCCTGCATTTTGCATTTTAGAATGCAATGGTATTGGTTTCCACATACATATATCCCTGAACACCTATTCTAAACTGATTGAAGAGAACTGCCTGCTCTATACTCATCTCAGCATACGCAACGAAGCCACCACACCTGTTGGGTTTTCTATTTACGGATTTGCAGATGAAGATGAACGTGCTGTCTTCCGCA
>Ga0114951_10003509_pt1 | contig 16174 bp, 9 predicted proteins | sample AM7aDNAmetaG_FD_88677 | JGI IMG/M metagenome (GOLD analysis project Ga0114951, IMG submission 88677) | Freshwater microbial communities from Finland to study Microbial Dark Matter (Phase II) - AM7a DNA metaG | ecosystem: Environmental > Aquatic > Freshwater > Lake | place: Finland: Lake Alinen...
CTGAGTAGGATTAGCGTTTGGAATGCGATGAGCAATCTCGGTAATCATATGGCCGTAATCCCACCAGGCCATTACTCCATAAGCGGATTTGGGATACACATACTGACCATCTGAGGGTTTCTTATAATTTTGAAAGTAGAAATCGGCATTTGAGAAAGGCTCCGGTGTATTATTTTTCATCCACAGTAAAGAATCTCTCCAATCGCTGCTTATCCCGGAGTTGCCCTGGGCATTGCTTAAAGCTGATCCAATGTTCGGGTACACTCCTATCAGGAATATCAGGATCAAGGCAAGACTGACAGCCGGAAGTTTATACCGGACAGATCCAGTAGGCGCCGCTTGCACGGCGGCGACCTGAGAATCAGCTCTTTTTGCCGAAGACAATTTGGTCTGTTCTCTAGATTTACGTCTATTGGAGGGTGTTATTGTGGGACTTCCTTTGAAATGCACGGAATAGAGCCATTTAAAGAAACGGGTTATCCAGCTTAATATTTCACTATAAAAATAACCGCTTAATAGCGCGAAAATCACAGCCAGGTAGGCCGCAAAGCGGACCTGGGCCATGCTGGCCAGGAAAATCAAACCAATCCATAACAGCAGTAGAACTTTCTCGGAAGATATGTTTTTAACTAAGCTGATAATTATTAGTATAAAAGCTATAGGGGCTACAATTGTACCCGTGGTAAACTCCTTCCATATCAAATCCAGGGTAAAATTACCCTGCGAAAACAACAGTGGTTTTACCTCAGAAACGGTAAGAAGATTATCATCCGGTTTGAATACAGAAAATTTACTGAGGATAGAGTTAGTAATGGAAGGAAAAAATATGTAAAGTAAAAAAAATCCAATTACACCCGCACCTAATATTAGCAGAGGATAGTAAATATTCTGCACATTCTTAAATCTCAGCAACTTTGAAATTACACTGAGTACAACAAGGATAATCAGGCTTATTGATAATGAGATAACGTACAAGTTTGAATAAGCTATCTGATTCAAAAAGGGGACCACAATTATTAGAGCAAGAAGAAAGACCGGCACACCTAATATGCAAATGTAGTCTGTGGAGTGTTTTTCCAAATGTTCGATGATAAACATGAGTACAGCCCAGCAAATAAACAAGAACACGAATAGCATACCGCCCACCCAGGCTAAAAGATACGATCCAAGAGCAATACCGGTCAGACCAGCGAATAAAAGCGGTTTTGTTAACAACTTCCAGTTTTTATTAAGAATATCGTTATATGATATTGGATGTTCCCTGACACTTTTTAGAGCTAAAAGCAGGAAGAGCCCAGCCACAGTACTGAACAGAACTTCGGCAACATGATGGTCGAAAAAGCCTAATCTGGAACGAAAAAGAAATGTACCAGGAAAAATGCCAACCAGTAAAGCTGATATTAAGCCTGCTGGCCTGTTCCAAAGTGTCTTGCCAATGAAATATACTGGGATGGTAACCAGAGCTCCCAGCACGGCTGGGAAATAGGCAGCAACTGTTTCAATGGTCTTGAGATCAGGCGACCCCAGTCCAACCACCCAGGCACAAAAACCGGCCAACAAGTCGAATAGAGGAGCAAAAAATACGTCCTGTCCGTAAGGGAAGTATGTATAAGGATCAAAGGTGATTCGAAACGGGAAATGCTGGAGCAGGTTTTCAACCAGTCTAAGGTGATAAAATCCGTCAACTGCCTGCAAATTTATCCAGCCTGAACCGAACACAGCCTCATGCATGGGCAATATGCGCAGAGCCAGAGAAACCCCGAAGATCAGGGTTAATATTAAGCCGTAGATAAACCAGAATTTATTTCCAGGCTTTTTGGGTTCTGCTTGTTTATTCATTTATTTGTTCCTATCAAACAACATTGTTAAATAACCAATTATGAAACAATTTGCAATATTTGTAACTTAACATAATACACAATTTAAATTATTGACTCGAATCTAAAACCCTGTGTTATAATATCACTAATAATAGCATCCATATTACCTATAGTCTATAGGCCTAACCTGGAAACTAGCTGGTATCATGAGGTTTTCAGTTTTAACCTTAGATAATGTGTTCTTAATGGGGAGTAAAATGGTCAATACTTTAAATAAAGCAATGATGAGCTTTAGTAAAAGCTTGTGGAGAAGTGCGACAGAAGGAGATCATGTTGCAGTTCGAGCGACCTATTACGAATCTCTATGGAAAAAAGTAACCAAGAAGAATTCCGGCAAAAATTATTTAGATATTGGCGCTGGTGGATTAGTCAACTCAGTCACATTTGGCAAGAACTTTGCTAAAACCTATGCTCTTGATACGAGCTTTTCTAATGATGATATTTCAAAAGCTCAATCGGTTCTGCCTAGTATTCAAACCGCCGTTGGTGATGCTCATAAATTACCATACGCAGACCAAATGTTTGATGTAGTCACTATGATTTCAGTAATTGAGCACCTCAAGATACCTGAAAAGGCTCTGCGCGAAGCTATGCGAGTGTTAAGAATTAATGGAGAACTCGTTGTTCAAATCCAAAATAAATACTTTCCAGTAGAGACTCACACGGGTCTTGTATTTGTTTATTACTTGCCAGGATTTTTCCGCAAATGGCTTCTTAGGAAGTTGGGATACGGCTTTTACTTTGAAATGGTTTCAGGATTCCCAACTCCAAGAGAAATCTCTAAGTACTTGGAAGATACTGCAAATTTGAAATCAATTAAGGAAGTCATATTACCTGTTGAAATAATTCCTTTCAAAATGCAACCCATATACACGTTAGTAATTAAAACAGGGATAGTTAAAGTCATGCCGCATTCATGGTTGGCTGTTTATACCAAGAGATGATCTATTAACCAGTACCGACTTCATATCTCAGTTTTTATATGGCAGAAAAGAGAATCAGGAGTGAAATCTTTTAGAAAAAAGGAACCTGGCAATATGCATTCCGTCCTTCAAGCCACTGAGTTTGGCTTTGCCGGCGCGGCAGCGGTATAAGATGGGTACCTCACCTATGCGATAGCCTCTCTTAGCGATTTGAATCAACAGCTCAGCTTCAAGTTGAAAACCTTCCGAAGTCAAAATCAGATTCTGAATAACTTCTTTTCTGAATCCCCAATAACCTGTGCAAACGTCGCTCACGCGGGTGCCGTATAAAATATTGGCCAACGCAGTCAGGAGATGATTGCCAATGAAATTAATTTTTTTAAGCGCTCCTTTTTCACGCTGGCCTTTTAATCTGGAACCGATAACTACCGGATATTTATTAAGCGCCTTTAGCATAACAGGAATATAAGCGGCTGAATAGGTATAATCACCATCCAGCATAAAAACAAAGTTTGAATCGACAGTTTCCAGGGCAGTTCTAATTGCTCTGGCTTTACCTCTTCTGGTTTCTAAAAGGACAATGGCGCCCTTTTCCTTAGCAATTTTGGCGGTTCGATCAGTACTAAGTCCATCGACAATTACGATATCAACGACATATCCTGAATTTTCCAAAGCCTTTACAGGGATTTCATCAATGACCTTGCCAATAGATGATTCTTCATTCAAGGTTGGGATGATGACGCTAATTTTTTTATTATTCATGTTTTTATAACAAGATATTCAAAGGGTTATTAAAAATATCTAATTTCTGGATGATGTACTTTGGACCAATGGTGAATCTTGTCCGACATGGTCTTTTTAAACAGGCTCTAATTTGATTATTACTAGCCGTATATTGATGCTATACAAGTTAGCGGCAGATGTCAATGGCAGTTGCTATATCAATCCTTAAACCCGGACAAATCCTTTTGTTAAACGTTTGACTGTTATAATGATATAATAATCACAATTAAATGAAGAATAAAATATCACCCTTTCTTATTCTATGTATTATGGGCGGGTTGGCCATTTTCAGTTCAACAATGGCCAAGAATCCTGCACTGCCGTTATTTATTCGTTCTATGGGAGTGCCCCTCTCCACAGTCGGCTATATCGCGGCAGCGTCTACAATAGTTGGAATAATCGTCAGTTTTCCAGCCGGTATTTTATCCGATATCATCGGAAGGCGCCGGGTTATTTTGATAGCTGCTGTGGTTTTCGCCACGGCGCCTTTTCTGTACTTGCTTATTTCCTCACCATGGCAATTGGTCATGGTGCGTGTTTATCACGGACTGGCCACCGCTATTCTGGGTCCGGTAGCGCTGGCAGCAGTGGCTGACACTTTCGAGAAGGGACGTGGCGAACGCATGGGTTGGTATTCATCGGCGACCATGATCGGCCGTTTTATCGCGCCTTCCGTGGGTGGGATGCTGATATTTGGCGATAACTTCCACTGGGTCTATATAGCGGACGGCATTGCCGGTGTGCTGGCCTTGTTAGCGGCTGTAAGATTACCGTATGCTTCCGGCACATCAGGTTCGATGCGCGAAGCCTTTAAGAAACAGCGCGGCAAGTACGGACAGGAAATAGTCTTCATCTTCCGCCATCCGGGTATTTTGGCGACCAGCGGGATAGAGGCGGTACAATACTTTGCTTATGGAGCGTTGGAAACCTTTCTGCCGATCTATCTCAATGAAACACTTAAATATCCTGCCTGGAAGATTGGGGCGCTGTTTACAGCCCAAATTCTGGCCGCTACCTTTACTAAACCCATTATGGGCCGCTTCTCCGATCGCTATGGTCGTATTCCTATGATAGTTAGTGGTCTTGTCCTGGGCGGCATTGCTACCGGTATTGTTTTAATAACCTCTAATTATTTGATAATAATTGTTTTAATTGCCCTGTTTGGTCTGGGGTTGGCCACGGTGACTGCTTCTACCTCGGCTATGGTGGCCGACCTTTCCCGGGCGCAGGGGAGAGGCGGAGCCATGGGCATATTATCCAGCATTATGGATATCGGTCAGGCGGCAGGTCCGATGGTCGCCGGGGCTTTGATAGGCTTAATATCGTACCAGACCACTTTTGGAGTAATCGGTCTCGGCCTGGTTGTGGTGAGTCTAGTTTTCGGGATTTGCATGCGTTATTTTAATAAACATAAGCCAATTTCCACTCTCTCATTGTAAGAACTCAATCATTAAAAAGCAGGTTTTTATTATACTGAATTGCGCTGAGAAACGTTGCCGATGTATGGCTTACAGACGTAAGATTATACAATATTTGTATTATGGTATATAATTGTAATATTGGTTGAAGTTAGGTTATTACGTACTGCGTTAAATCCTCAGAGATTTCCCCAAGTATTGGATGGCCAAGCTCAGACTAAAGTATTTGAAGAGGAGGTCATTCAATGATGCAAGAGAAAGCTGTGATTTGTTTTGATTGCGGCGCTGGCTACACATTTAGTGTGGAAGAGCAAACCGATTTTCAGGCTAAGGGGTATAACAATACACCCAAACGCTGTCCCGCTTGCCGAGAGACCAGAAAAACTCGCCAGTTGAGTAGTGGTAACTTCAGAAGCATTCAGCCCGGATTCAGATCCGAGCGGAAACTGTTTCCAGCCACCTGTGCTCAGTGCAATAAAGTTACTCAGGTGCCGTTTGAGCCCCGGGAGGGCCGCGCGGTCTACTGTCGCGATTGCTACAACACCATAAAAACCCCCAGGTAAATCCGGAATATTTACTTGACAGTAAGGCTGTCAATAGATCTGAACAAATAAAAAAATCCAAGGAGTTTAATGAGTTTCGAAATCTTTAATCTTAATCCTAAAGTCCTGTCCGGTGTGCGGGCCCAAGGTTATATTGACCCCACACCTATACAGGCACAATCTATCCCGGCTGTCATGGAAGGTCGGGATCTGATCGGTTTAGCGCAAACCGGAACAGGGAAAACGGCTGCTTTTGTGCTGCCGGTGCTTCACCGCCTGATGGAATTCCCGCGGGGCAGAGTTAATGCTTTGATCGTATCCCCCACCCGCGAGTTGGCTGAACAAACCTGTGAAAATATCAATGTACTGGGCAAATATACCGGTCTGCGGGCTATCTCTATATATGGCGGAGTAGGGGCTGATGCGCAACTGCGCGGCATTCGCCGAGGGTCCGAAGTGATTGTGGCCTGTCCCGGTCGTTTGCTCGATCATGTGCTTAAAGGTAATCTGGATTTATCCCATGTGGAAGTCCTGATCATAGATGAGGCCGACCGCATGTTTGATATGGGCTTTTTACCGGATATCCGTACCATCGTGAAATGTTTGACCAAACCCCGCCAGACATTGTTGTTTTCCGCTACGATGCCTCCAGATATCCGCAAGCTGGTGCTGGAAGTATTGCGCGATCCGGTCGAAGTTAAGATTGGACATGCCGCACCCGTAGAGAGTGTTTCGCATGCATTGTATCCGGTTAAGCCTCACCTGAAAACCCCGCTGCTGAAAGAGCTATTACGCACTTCGGACACCGATTCGGTGATCGTTTTTGCCAGAACCAAGCATCGAGTGGAAAGAGTAGCCCAGCAGTTACAGAGATCCGGATATAAAGTGGCAGCCTTACAGGGCGATATGTCCCAGTGGCAGCGGCAGGAAGCCATGGATGGTTTCCGCAGCGGTTCTCTAAAAATACTGGTGGCTACCGATATAGCCGCCCGCGGCCTGGATATTCTTAGTATCACCCACGTGATTAACTATGATATGCCGGATACCACGGATGCTTATACCCACAGGATTGGCCGGACTGGACGTGTTAATAATACCGGAGAGGCCTATACACTGGTGACGAACGAAGATAAGGAAATGATCCGGGCTCTGGAGCGCATTTTCAAAAAGCCCCTTGAGACTCGTCAGCTTGAAGGTTTTGATTATTCGGCTGAAGCAGCCATTCCTTCCGACGCGATGCCCACCAGAACACAGTATGGACGCACCAGACCCGGTGTACGTAACGATCGTCAGCCTGCGCAAAACAGCCGTCCGCGGTCTAGTAATCCGGAACGCCGGCCAACTAATGGCGTAAACCCTCCTAAAAGCGGTAGTACCTCACTGAATCAGATATCCAAAAGCGAAGGAATATCCTCAGAGCGCAAATCTCCTTCGCCAGCGCGTAAGCCATATTTTCGTAGAGAATCTATGTCAGCCCGCTAGACTAAAGAAAGAAAGTAACCGGTATTCGTTTTGAGAATACCGGTTTTAGTTTAACCGGGAATTAATAAATTCACGAGCGTAATATTGAGCCGGTTACCATTTTTGGGAGATAAGTCTGCCACTGTTGCCGTCAAGGCTAAAGTATGATAACATGGCAATGGACAGTCGGGATGTAGCGCAGCCTGGTAGCGCACCTGAATGGGGTTCAGGTGGTCGGCGGTTCAAATCCGCCCATCCCGACCATTAATTTAGCCTCAAATTCGGCCCCGGACGGCGTTTCGCCAACCAAAAATCAAGGGTTTGTAAACGGTTTGTTTACAAAAACGTTTACAAAAACGTTTACAAAATCTTCCGAAAACCCCCTGGAAAGCCTTCAGGAACTGTTTGAACTGCAGAAATTGCAGTGTTGGTCGGACAATAAAACTGCTCGTGAACTGGGGATTTCCAGTGCCTACTTCTCATTACTCAAGCAGGGGAAACGCTCGCTCAAGACGTCCCTGATAGAAAAAGCCGCTTCCATAGTCCTCAATTATTCCAGAAAGCCGCTTCCATCAGTAAATTCTGGTGCCCCATTTGTCGCATTATATAGTGTGGGTACAAATAACGGGCTAAAACTTAAGAAACAAATTGATGAATTCCTACTGGCCAAGCAGGTAGAAGGTAAGTCGCAGGATACCCTGGACTTCTACCGGGATAACCTGGGCCGCTTTCTGTGGTGGCTAAAGCATACCAATATCCGGCTGGACCTTAAATCTATCGACGTTAACACTATCCGTTCGTTTTTGGCCTATGTCCAGACTGCTACCAACCGCTGGGGCATCGGCTCTAAATCCTCCGAGCACAAAGCGTCCATGTCCACTGTTGACGCCTATTGGCGTACACTTCAATCACTGTATACCTGGCTGGTCAGGGAAAATGTTATTGATATTAAAAATAATCCCATCAAACGAATCCCCCGACCCAGGGTGCTGCAGAAAGTTGTCCGGGATATTCCGCTAGAACTGATCAGTAATGCCTTGTCTAAATTCGGCAGAAAGACCTTTCTGGGAGCGAGAAACTGCGCCATCCTACTCATGCTGCTCGACACCGGGATAAGGCTATCCGAATGCGCCGGTATTAAGCTGGCAGATATCAATATGGAATCCGGTCTCATACGCATCATGGGAAAAGGCGGCGTAGAACGGCTGGTCAGAATCGGGAAAACGGCCCTGGACGGCCTAAAGGTCTACCTGGATAAGCGAAGACAAGACGATGTGCATCAATTGTGGATAAATAAAGATGGTAGGCCTTTCGGTAAGTCGGGTTTGCAGATTATGATCAGACGACTGAGCAAGCTGGGGGGGAACGTCCGCTGGTCACCACATACTTTCCGAAACACTTTTGCCATCAACTTCCTGCGGGACGGCGGCGATCCGTTTACTTTGCAAATCCTGGGCGGATGGACCGACTTGGAAATGCCTCGCCATTACACCGCCGCCTTGAAAGCTGAAGATGCTTTCAGAGTCCATGTCAAAGCCAGTCCGGCAGATGCCTTGTCTCGACAAACGCCACGAAAGTATAATGGAACCAAAAGAAAGAGATCTGGCAACCATTAAGGAGGACCTGTGAACCAAAATACTGAGGGGTCGGAGGGCAGTCGATCTGAAATTGAGGCATTCGGCTTAACGTTCATGGGTCGACTGGTTCAGGCAATGCTTTCGGAAACCAAACCGGATTCCTCCGGTAAACAACTGGAGCAGTTATTGCCGGCTATCCTTCAATTTCCCTGGCTTAAAACGTTGGCGGTTGATTTACTGGCGAAACTGGAGGCCCTTTCTGATAAGCAGTGGAGTCGTAAAGTTATTGGTTTCTGTGTACGAATGGCAGATTTGCTGTCTGAAGGGTATATAGCAAAAGGTGAAATTGACCCTTTCCAGTACATGGAGCCTGTTGAAAAAGCCAGGTTAGTAGCAAGGATCTTTGGATGGAGCAAATTGAGATGGTTCATCTCAGACGTCCGAAGTCTGTGCAGGGATGCTTTGGAGGAGGTTTCTCAAGGTAGATCAAACGAATCAGGTCAGGATTTAACAGGTGGGCTCTTCACGAAGGACCTGGCAAATGGCCTTGACATAATGAATAGGGTCCTTTACCTTTCAGGCGGCAAAACTCTGGTAGATCAAATCGAAGCAGCTGCTCAACTGGTTAAGGAGACAATGGACTCCCAGATGGCGCTAATGGCAGCCATGGAAATAGCCGAAAAACAATATAAGTGGACATTAAACCCAAAGGAAGATGCATTTCAGAATACATGGAACTCGATGAAATCCCGTTTGGTTTCTAGTATCTGGATACATGAATTGAAAATCCCGGGAACCTACCTTGCCGTTGAAAATGGAAGCTATAAAGACTATGTTGATGAAGAATTGGCCCTTTTACAGGAGTCCATTTTTGAGGAACTGGTAAAACGGATTAAAAACGATCCTTCCAGGGTTGTTGCGGATGCCATGGCAGGGAAACTGCAAAATTCTCTGAAGATGGCGGCTTTGAATGATCTCCGTGATCGTATTAAAACCTTGAGAAGACAGAATAAGGACGTTTTGAAAGAGGTATTCCTGAGTATCCAAGAGGATACGGGAACGGATCGCGACCTGGTAGAACCAGATGGACAGATCTTGGATAAGACTAACCAGGCCTTTAGTTCTGCAGGTTCCCTCGACCCTTCTTTTGAGGAAATGATTGAAGGCTTAGATGACGATGAGAAAAAAGTCCTAACTCTTATTTATAATGAAGATATCCCTGGCAAGGAAATAGCTAAACAGATGCAAAAATCGTCGGCCTGGGTAACTAAAACTAAGAAAAAGGCAATTGAAAAACTACGTCAGGAATTTAATGAGAGGTTCCGAGGTGTTCCCTAAAAGTATTTCCAAGATACCGTCCATGTCGCCGGCGGAGAAGGGTGAGGGTTGAACTTTAGTTAGAACAATACTTTGCTGTGCTTAAGCCTCAACCCGTTAAAAGCACAGTTTATAAATTGCAGGTACAGCTTGAAAATCACATTATATTTTAGATTTCTTTTAGGGAAGCAGCACATTCGGTAAAAGTTGTAATAAGCCTAAAAATGTATTGTAAAATCAAGTTCAGAAAGCATATAATATGTTTTATTGTAAAGTGTCTTACATATCCGACCGTCGATTTTGAAGTCTATCCCTTTTTACATTTATGATGAAAAACTGGGACAGTAATTATTCAAGAGCAGGTTGAAGAGTTATGACAAAACATAAAACAGCAACCAGTAAAGTGCCAAAAAGCCAATTTGAAGGTGGAGGAGGGCATTATCTGGTAAAATCCTTGAAGCTGTACTTGATTGTGTTTATTGCCAGCATGTGTGGAATGATCGTTGAGATAGTGGCTGCACGCATTCTTGCCCCCAGTATTGGCGTTTCACTCTACACCTGGACCAGTATTATCGGTATAGTTCTGGCCGGCATCAGCATCGGGAACTATCTTGGTGGGAGGCTGGCCGACCGCTTTCCCTTATTTACAACTCTTGGCTTTGTTCTGCTGGCTGGCGGCATCTTCAGTCTATTTGTACTGCCTTTATTGAAAGTCCTTCCAGATGCCGTCCGAACGTTGACCTTTATTCCACAGATTATTATTTTAACTGCCACGATGTTCTTTCTGCCCAGTCTGATCCTGGGGATGGTGTCACCCATTGTGATCAAGCTTAGACTTCAAAATCTGGCTCTTACCGGCAATGTGGTGGGGAAAATTTACGCTGTCTCAACCGCAGGCGGCATATTCGGGACCTTTGTTACAGGCTTCGTGTTGATTCAGTGGATGGGCACCCGGGCTATCATCCTGCTGGTTGCCGTTTTATTGGTCATCCTGGCCATTGCCTTCGGAAATCTGTGGCGGGCGAAGGCGGCTACCCTGGCTTGCCTCGTCGTCCTCCTCATTCTCGGCGGGCTGGCAATCCCAGCCAAAGTTACCGGAAGCGACATTGTAATTGAAAGCAATTATAATACCATACGTATTTCCGATAGTGTTCAAGGCGGGAAACCGGTGAAAGTCCTGAGTTTGGATGGTTTGGAACACGGCTACGTCTCTTTACAAGACCCGACCTTTCTGGCTTATGGCTACGAGAAGGTCATTGCAGATATAGCGACTTACACAGCCCAACAAAACCCCAATTTTCGAGCCCTATTCATCGGGGGCGGCGGCTACACCATGCCCAAATATCTTGAGAATAAATATCCCCAAAGCACTCTGGAGGTTATTGAGATAGACCCGGAAGTTACCCGAGTAACTTTCGAATACCTTGGGCTGTCACCGGATACCCATATCGTCACCTTTAACGAGGACGCGCGCCAGGCGGTAAAAAAATTATCTGAAGGCCAATATGACCTGATCTTTGGTGACGCTTACAAGAACTACTCTATCCCATACCAGCTTACCACCAATGAATTCAACCAGCAGGTTAAGGGGCTATTGAAGAGCAACGGTATTTATGTTACTAACTTGATAGACAAACTTCACAGCGGCAAGTTTCTCAGGGCTTATGTGAATACCGTACAGCAGACCTTCCCTTATGTGTACCTCATTCCCGAAAGTGCCACCTGGGAAGATGACGGTCGAATGACCCATGTGATAGTTAGCTCTATGCAACCGCTGTCTTCCACAGGGCTCAGCGAGGCCAGCGCCCGCACGGGTTTTGCTACACCGGTCATTACTTCTGTGGACACCCTTGCCTCCTGGATCAATGAGCAAGACAAAATTGTCCTCACTGATGACTACGCTCCCGTAGATAATTTTGTAGCTGCCCTCTACCTTGAGCAGGCCAATTTGATCGCGGCTAGAGTGCACAACAATGCGGGTGCGGCGCTCACGAATCAGCGGAAGTGGAAAGAAGCTGTTGTCGAATATGACCAGGCGATCCGTCTCGCCCCCAATATTGCCCAACCCTACACTAACCGGGGCTTAGCTTATCTTAACCTAAGCCAGTTTCAACGCGCGGTTCTGGACTTTGATGAGGCAATCCGTCTCGCCCCCAATAATGCCCCAACTTACGCCAACCGGGGTTTAGCCTACCTTTACCTGGGCCAGTTTCAACGCACTATACAGGACTGTAGTGCAAGCATCCGTCTTGACTCTAAATTTGCCGATGCTTATGTTGATCGAGGCTTAGCCTATATCCGTCTGAACATGGAAGCAAAAGCTCAGCAGGACTTCGACCAGGCAGTAAAACTCGGGTATGATCCGGTCTCCTTGAAGGTAGCTATTGAGAAAGCCAGAAATGATCGCTAGCACTTAGTCGTTCGCCTAATCCCTTATTACCTTCTCGGATACAGGCTGACGGCACCATAGACTGTTTTTATAACCCGCTGCCAAGACTATTTTGGAAATTCAACGTTTTTCAAGCTAGAGACAGGGGATCCCGGTGAGCCCGTCCAACTCAGATGGATATAAGCAGCGTTTAGTTGACTTCAACAGCAGAAAGGTTACGATAGGCAGAGCATGATTAAATTCTTCGTTGAAGAAGGTGCAAATATCAATAATTAATCATCGCCATTGTTTCTACCAGAACCGCCCGGTAGTAAACCGGGCGGTCTATCTGCCTTAAATCAGTTATATTTGTTAGCCTGTTATCCTAGACGGCTAACAACTTTTTTTCTTTTAAGCAAAACATACGCTCCAATACCTACTATCCCGGTTCCCAGAAAGACGCCGGTTGGTAGCTCGGGCGTTGGAACAACTGGCTTGTCAAAAATAAACCCTCCCGGCAAAGTGCCTGACTGACCATCCGGGTTAGTGACCACTACATCCTGGGCTCCCGCCGTTCCAGCAGGAGTTACAGCTTTAATTTGAGTGGCATTATCAACAACAAATAAAGAGGAAGCAAAGCCGCCAATGGTCACCGTAGCCGGGCTATAAAAGTTAGTTCCAGTGATGGTTACAACAGTTCCACCGGCTGTTGTGCCGGAAGCAGGTGAGATGCCGGTTATCGTGGGAGAAGCACAAAATGTAAAGGCGTGCGACAGTGTTGCCGAGCCGCTGGGAGTGATGATTACCACATCTTGGGCTCCCGCCGTGCCGGATGGTAAAGCAGCTATAATCCGGGTCGAGCTATCAACATTGATGTCTGTGGCAGTCGTGCCACCGAAGGTAACACCCGTACTGCCGTTAACAAAGTTTGCTCCGGTGATGGTTACACTGGTTCCGCCTACAAGGGGGCCTGCAGAAGGCGATATACCGGTAATAGTGGGAACCGCGTAATAGGTAATGCCACCCGATAGTGTTCCTGAGCCGGAAGGAGTAGTAACTACCACATCCCTGGCTCCTGACGTGCCGGCTGGTGCAACAGCTCTAATTTGTGTCGCGTTATCAACAACAAATAAAGAAGAAGCAACGCCGCCAATGGTCACGGTGGCCGGGCTATAAAACCTTGTTCCGGTGATGGTTACAACGCCGCCGCCGGCGGTCGTGCCAAAATTGGGTGAGATGCCGGCGACTGTGGGATCAAATCTCAGCCTGGCGATAAAAACATCGTTACTTGATGTGTAGGCCCTGACAGGATCAGAGGAAATTTTCCAGGTGGCAGAGCTATAGCCAGTCACGTAGACGCTGCCACTGGTGTCTACGGCGATGCCGCGGCCGTAATCAGAGACGGTTCCTCCCAGGAAGGTGTTCCACTGGAGAACGCCACGGCTGTCCAATACGGCAGCGAAGGCATCATCATACGATCCGTAGGCCCTGATAGGACTGCCCCAGGCGGCATCGCTGTAGCCAGTCAAATAGACGCTGCCGCTGGAGTCTACGGCGATGCCGTAGCAGTGATCATTGCCGGCACCGCCCAGGAAGGTGTTCCACTGGAGCACACCACTGTTGTTAAGTTTGGCGGCGAAGGCATCGTAACCGTTATCGCCTGTTACATAAACGTTGCCACTGGAGTCCACTGTGATGCCTCGTCCGTTATAACCGCCGGTTCCTCCCAGGAAGGTGTTCCACTGGAGTGCACCACTGGTGATGTTGAGCCTGGCGGCGAAGGCATCAGAATATCCTCCCTGGTATGCCATTACCGGGCTACCCCAGGTGGTATAACTATAGCCGGTTACATAGACGTTGCCGCTAAAGTCCACTGCGATGCCATAGCCTTCATCATGGCCGGTTCCACCCAGGAAGGTGTTCCACTGGAGTGCGCCACTGCTGCTGTTCAGCCTGGCGACGAAGGCATCATCACTTCCTGAAAATGCCCTAACCGGCGTACCCCAGGTGGCAGAGCTGTAGCCGGTCACATAGATGTTTCCGCTGGAGTCCACAGCGATGCCGTAGCCGAAATCCGGCCCTGTTCCCCCCAGAAAGGTGTTCCACTGGAGAGCGCCGCTGCTGTCGAGTTTGGCGACGAAGGCATCGTAATTTGATGTATAGGCCCGTACAGGGTTGCCCCAACTGTAACTGCTGCCTGTCACGTAGACGTTCCCACTGGAGTCCACAGCGATGCCGTAGCCGTAGTCGTAGTTGGTTCCCCCAAGGAAAGTGTTCCAGGTAATATCAGGGTCAATAACCACCGGGATATCGGGCAGGTAATCACCCTGCACCTGGCCGCCGGAGGTGAACTGCAGGAGCTGATCACTTGCATCAACCTGGCTTTCAACCTGTACGGTGGCTGCTCCAGCAGGTAAGACAGTCATCCACAGCATAGATACCACCAGCCACAAAGCCACAAGAATTTGCCAGAATGTTTTAACTGTCTTAAAGCGGGAATCCATATCGTTGCCTCCTTCTTTAACCTTAGTAGTGGTTGAAAAAATAATAAACCGACCCACTTCAGGTCGGTTTCACCTTTAACTCCCCGTTATCCAGGTGCCCACATACGGATGACGGTTCATCGTCACCTATTATTACATTATATGCAAAGAAAAGTGGATTTTGTGATCAAATTAAATAAGCCGAAAGCAGAAGCCAAAAATCCAACAGGACTTTTTTAAATATCCTCTGGTGGTAAATTCAGTCATTTTGTCCACAGAATCTCGAACCGAGCTACCCATGAATTTATGCAGTTACAGAGATTCCAGAAGGTAAAATTAGTTGGGTATTGTGAGTTGGAGCAGGCCAAATCTATACGAGCAACAATATTTTGTATTGCGCATTGATTACTCTGGGGGAGGGTAATCCTGGATATCTGATAAATTATCCATCGGCAGCATGTGAGGTCACCTCGTGATCGATGCGATAACCTATTTCATAGATGCGAAGGCTGTAATGTCCAAATCTCCTGCCTGTAAGCTTCTCCAGACGATTGGCAGGGGGAATGCGTAAATCAGCCATTATATGGGTATTGCTGAGCATACGCAGCTTGCGCAGAGCTACTCGAAGGTGCAATATTTTCTCATTTGCCAGGAGCGAATACCCTCACCATATGATGATGCAGGGACCCGGAGGCGGCTTATCAGGTTGATCCTGGCAGGTCATCAATTTGGCCAGTAATCTAGCGTTCGTCAATACTTAAAGACTTCAGACACAACATCCTCAAAGTTATACAGGTTTCAATCCACGCCCCCGCACGAGGGGCGACTGTGTTGCTGGATAGCGGTTGGTTAGCCTTGCCATGTTTCAATCCACGCCCCCGCACGAGGGGCGACTTACGAGCAGGCGCATATGTTTATCCGTATAAAGTTTCAATCCACGCCCCCGCACGAGGGGCGACACGTTGGGGCTAGTTCCGGTTTAGCTAACCGAAATGTTTCAATCCACGCCCCCGCACGAGGGGCGACTACACTATGGCCCACTCCATGATGAACGACGCCTTGTTTCAATCCACGCCCCCGCACGAGGGGCGACACGGTGTAGTTGGTAGAGGACCTGAGCATCGTCTCGTTTCAATCCACGCCCCCGCACGAGGGGCGACTGCCGGTGGCCTGGCACTGATCGGGCTACTGACAGTTTCAATCCACGCCCCCGCACGAGGGGCGACAAGGAGGCCAAATATGTCGCTAAATAAGGCTTGGTGGTTTCAATCCACGCCCCCGCACGAGGGGCGACAGGGTGTAGTCCCTGGTTACAGTAGTAAACTTTGTTTCAATCCACGCCCCCGCACGAGGGGCGACATCCGCTTATAACGTTTTTTAGGTCATCATCCTCGTTTCAATCCACGCCCCCGCACGAGGGGC
>Ga0114951_10003510_pt1 | contig 16167 bp, 20 predicted proteins | sample AM7aDNAmetaG_FD_88677 | JGI IMG/M metagenome (GOLD analysis project Ga0114951, IMG submission 88677) | Freshwater microbial communities from Finland to study Microbial Dark Matter (Phase II) - AM7a DNA metaG | ecosystem: Environmental > Aquatic > Freshwater > Lake | place: Finland: Lake Alinen...
ATACAGAATCACACAAGCATGTGCCATTTCTAGAAGGTAAATCATCTACGGGAAGACTGGGAATTGATATTCATGCGACAGCTGGCAAGGGCGACGTTGGCTTTTGTGGATTTTGGACTCTTGAAATATCTACAAGCATACCAGTTCGTATCTACCCTGGAATGCCAATCGGCCAATTAATTTATTACGTTGTCGACGGAGAAGTCGAACGTATTTATTCTAAAAAAGTTAATGCAAAGTATAGTCATCAAGATAAGTTACCCAAAGAATCAATGATGTGGAAAAATTTTGACTAATCAAATAATAAAAAATCCTTCATAACTATGAAGGATTTTTTATTATTGAAATGTATCTGGAACTTGCTCAAGCTTAACTACAACAACTCTTACAACTCCATCTGACCAAACCTTTAAGGTTATAAGGTCGCCAATTTTTTTATTTCTAATTAAAACCGCAAAATCATTCGTAGTATCTATTTTTATTCCATTTATTTCTGTTATAAAATCCCCTTCTTTGATGCCAACCTTATCAGCTGGAGATCCTGGAGATACAGCAGGCTCATCAGCATTTTCCCCGTACTGAACCCAAAGGCCATAATCATATGGTAGACTATATTTTTCTTTTAATTCAGGAGTTAGCATAACATAACGTAATCCAACATATGGTCTTATAATTTTCCCGGTTTTTATGACCGAATTAATTACATCTTTTAAGCTATTAATAGGTAAAGAAAAAGCAACGCTAGATGACCCCTCAACAACAGCGACATTAATTCCAATAACTTTTCCATCTAAATTTAAAAGTGGACCTCCTGAATTACCTGGATTTATTGCTGCATCAGTTTGAATAACCTTATCCAATCTTTCTGTTTGACCGTAACTTCCATCAGCAACCACAGAACGAGAAAGTCCGGAGACTACACCGACAGAAACTGTATTTTTAAATTCACCAAGTGAGTTCCCTATTGCAATCACGCTCTCGCCAACGTCAATTTTATCAGAGTCAGAAAGCTCCAAATAAGGAAGATTGCTAGCCTCAATTTTAAGAAAAGCTATATCTAAAATACTGTCGCGTGCGATAACTTTTGCATCGTATTCCTTGCCACTATTAAGTAATACTTTATAGTTAACATCTTTTTGAACCACCACATGATTATTTGTAATGATTAATCCATTTTTAGATATTATAAATCCAGTTCCACTTCCAATTTTATTAACATCAGAATCATCTGGAGTGTAAACTGGAGTCGTCAAAGAAACACCAGGAACCTCTTTACCATTTTGATCAACAACTTTTTCGTCTTGATAACTAACAGTAAATTTCGGAGTCAACTTGGTTATATATATTGAGACAACGGCGGGCTTCGCCTTTTTTACTGCGTCAATAACGTTCGCTGGCTTTTTAACCTCTGATGATAATAAATTTTTAATTGCTGAATCGACAGCCTGTTCATTTTCTTTAATGTTTGGAACAGATAAAACTTGTTGCTGAGGTATATAATTTGAAGCAATATAATTAAAAATTCTTCCTCGATATTGATACACAACCAAGCCCAAAATAGTAATTATAACAATTACAGTTAGAAAACTAACAAGAATAGTTCGGATAATACTATTTCGAAAAATGTTTTTTATTTTGTTGAAATAAATTTTAAATATTTGCATAAAGAGGATAACTAAAACACAACATAAAAAATTAACGAATTATAAAAAATCCTAAAATCATTGCGACAAAATTTAAGACAGTATGAGACAAAGAAATTAATACTAAATTTTTATAGTTGTAATACATCCAAGCAAAACCAAGACCAGCAATGAAAGTCATTGGTAGAACAAAAATAGAATTTAGATAAATAACGTGCATGAAAGCAAACACAGCAGCGTTCAAAGAAATTATAAATATTGGGTTAGAAAATACTTTTCGCAAGAAATTCATAAGAATACCGCGAAAAATAACTTCCTGAAGAATACTTATTGGAATAAACAATAAAAGAAATTTAGTATTTTCCCACCAATTCAAAAATGGACTATGGGGAACTACCTGTGCTAACCAGATAAGAAACCCTACTCCACCTAGCGTAAATAATACAAAAGGAAGAATATCTTTCATAAAATCATTTTTTATCCCCATGTCAGAGTATGTCCAATGTGCACGTTTAACTATGCCATACAAAAGTAGAGCCACTGCAAAAAGCAAAATAAATCTATAATTACCAGGTATTACTTTATAATACAAAAGCAATACCGGAGTGATAAATAAATAAAATATTTGAATCCAAACTATCTCCCTGTCTTTCTTTAAGGTTTCCATGCTGGTTAGTATTATATCAAATTAATCAGCGATTAAAAATAACGCTGTGAAAACAATTAATTTGTTTTATTTTGTGTAGGTGATGCAGGTCGAATTTGAATTGAATTAGCATTTACACTTCCATCAGAGTTGGCTGAACCAACTATTGTTACTTGATTGCCGACAGCAACGTCAGAAGCTGATCCACTTACTGTTTTTTCAACTGTCATAGAGGGAGAAAAGAAAACAATCTTAGATCCAGTACCTTGAGTTGTTGTTGCACCACCATTTCCAGAATTTGGGTTATTACGAAGCTGGACAGTAAGACTTTTACTATCTACTGATATAACGGAACCAGAAACAAAACCCCCAGAGGTTCCTCCACGAGTTCCTCCTCGTAGCTGGCCTGATTGTCCACTAAAAGAACTATTTGCTAAAGTTGGAGCACTCTTTCCTTGACCATATTTTAATCCACCCCAAAAACTAACTACAGCAACGATTACACAAATGCCTACAATTTTAACTAATTTTTTATTTTCCATATTTTTTAAATACGTAATTAAATATAAAATTTTTGAGTGATCTGGCTTCAGACGTTGGACACCTGCAGAAGCAGATGTCCAACGTCTGATGAGATCCCTGCCCGACTTCGTCATTCGGGCGGGCGAGGACCCGAAAAAATTTTAATATTTAATGAGGTATTTTTAAATTAATATTCTTAATAATGTTTATAATTTATTTATTCAAATCTCAATGCATCTATTGGATTAAGTTTTGAAGCATGTCTTGCAGGATAATAACCAAACACTATCCCAATAAATGCAGACACTCCAAATGCCAATAGCACAGAAGAAATAGAAACTTGTGTTTGTAATATACCCAACGATGTAATCACAAACGATATCCCCCACCCAAGCGCCACGCCGATGACACCCCCTATAAACGTCAACATTGTTGCTTCAACTAAAAACTGAATACTTATATCTTTACGTTTAGCACCAATGGCTTTTCTTAAACCAATTTCTCGAGTTCTTTCTGTCACAGAAGTCAACATCATATTCATAATTCCAATGCCACCAACCAATAATGATATTCCTGCAATTGCAGAGAGTAGTATTGTAAATGTACCCGTGACAGATGAAGCTGTGGCAATAATATCAGCCTGATTGAGGGTTGAAAAATCTGCTGATGCAGAATTTGAAATATGATGACGATCTAAAAGAGTTGATGTTATATCTTGTTGAACGGAAGTTATGGAATCTGCACTTGTTGCAGCTACGCTAATAGAAGTGACATATTGATCACCAGAAAAATAACGCTGTGCAGTAGTGACTGGAATATAAATCATGTCATCAGGATTTTGGAAACCAGAACCACCCTTTGCCTTTGTTAAACCAATAATTTTAAACTGGACCCCTTTTATGCGAATTATTTGACCTATAACGTCTCCTCCTGCTCCAAAAAGATCAGTCTGAACTGTAGGTCCTATAACAGCAACTTTTGCGCCGCTTTGATTTTGTAAATCTGAAATAAAATCACCCAGATCAACTTGTAAATTTCGAACAGAAGGATAACTAGAAGTTACACCATCAACGGTCGTGTTTGTATTTGTACCTTTTGCTGTAACCTGCATACGACTAGAAACCTCTGCGGCTACAGCACTTACTGAATTAATAGTTGAAAGAGCATTAGCATCCTCAATGGTTAAAGTTTTAGCAGACCCACGTCCCTGATTTACTTGTTGTCCCACACCTCTTGGAGCACCAGGAGAAACAATAACTAAATTTGATCCAATAGATTGGATAGACGATGAAATGGAATTCTGAGCACCTGCTCCAATGGCCGTCATTGCTATAACTGAAGCAATACCAATAACAATACCAAGCATTGTTAATCCTGATCTTGCTTTATTACTCGAAAGCGCCATAAATGTTTCTTCTAAAATATCTCGTGTTTTCATATTTTTATAATTCTTTTATTGTGTAGATTATTATCACTTACAACAAGTCCATCACGAATATTAATAATTCGATCTGCATGTTCAGCGACATCTTGTTCGTGGGTAATTAAAACAACGGTTCTGCCCTGTTCTTTGTTTAATTTTTGAAAAGTACCCAAAACAATTTCTCCAGTTTTAGTATCAAGATTACCTGTTGGTTCGTCTGCTAAAATTAGAGTTGGATTATTAACTAAAGCACGAGCTATGGCAACACGTTGGATTTGACCACCAGAAAGTTGATTGGATAAATGGGTAAAGTGTAATTCATCAAGACCACTTGCAAATAGTGCAGCTCTTGCTCGCTCAGTTCTTTCTTTCATGCTTATTCCATCGTACACAAGAGGCAAGCTAACGTTACGAATAACAGTCGTTCTTGGGAGCAAATTAAAAGATTGAAAAACGAAACCAATTTTATCTTTTCTTATATCTGCCAACTGATCATCAGACAATGTAGAAACATCTTTTCCATCTAATAAATAAGTACCAGAAGTTGGACTATCTAAGGCTCCTAGGATATGCATTAATGTAGATTTACCTGAACCAGATGGCCCCATGATTGCTACGAACTCACCATCCTCAATTGAAAAACTCACACCCTTTAAAGCTTCAAATGGTTCACCTTCTGGGTTATATACTTTTTTAATATTTTTTATTTCAATCATAAATATAATTAGACTATCTTCCTGCTGCTCTTACAGCCCCTGCTCCTGCTGCGCCACCTCTATTATTTCCACCTATCGCGCCCAAAATACTTGGAGCCTGCGTTGAAGTTGTTGCAGTGGTAGAAGTAATAGTTTTCGTAACTATAATATCACCTGCTTTTAATCCTGAAACAATTTCAGTTGACGTATCATTAGCTAAGCCAGTTACAACTGTCGTTTGAGTAGGAGGAACATCCGATAATGAACCTTGTGACCCAGATACAGCCTGCGGAAGTGGAGAATTAAATGTCTCTACGTAACTTATTCCATTTTTAGTTTTAATAGCACTATTAGGCACTGTCAAAACATCTTGTGCTGTATTAGTAATTATGACTGCTGATACACTCATACCTGGTTTTACTCTTGAATCATCTACATCAAAACTGATTTTAACATTGTAACTAACCACACCCTGAGAAACTGTTCCAACAGTATCAATTTGAGAAACTTCTCCGGTAATAGTTAAGCCGTCAATTGCGTCAAAAGTTAAAGTCGCTTTCTGTCCTAAGTTAATCTTTGCAATATCAACCTCATTAAGTGAAATAGTTGCTAATTTTTGAGTTGTAATTATTGTTCCCAAAGTTCCAGAAGCAGTGTCTCCAACCTTAGCAACAACACTTGAGATTGTTCCATTAAATGGTGCTACTACATAATAATCAGATAGTGCATCTTTAGCATCTTGTAATGCATTTTTTTTCTGCTCTACTGAAAGCATAGACCCTGTTAAATCTAACCCACTATTTGAAACAGTATCCTTATAACTACTTATATTTGTTTTTGCAGATGAAAGACTAGAAAGGTGTCCATCTGTTGTATTTGTATATCCTGAAAGAGTGTTAACGGTTGTAGTAAAATCTAATGGTTTACTTGAATCACTAGACATATAATCTACTAAATTTTTCGTATTTTTTGTAGCAACACTTAATAAACTTGTTGTATCAAAAGTTTCATTAATAATGTTTTCAATATCAGATTTGGGAGAGTTACGGTCAATTAATCTAAAGTCTGCTAAATTTTTATCAAAAGCACTCTTAGCTTGATAATATGAAGTAACAGCATCTTGTCTAAAATTTGTGGCTGTCTTTCCGCTATTTCTTGTAGAATTATCTGAAAGATTTTGTTGAGCTAAAATATTTTCAAGCCCAGTAATATTTGTAGATAAATCCAAGAAAGTACTGGAGACAGCAGTAAAACCATCATCGTAAGCTTTTTGCAAATCAGCACTTAGGTTATTATTTGAGTTTTGAATTTTTAATTTATCCAAAGAAAGTTGCGCATTCTGAAGATTTAACTCCGCATCACGCACTGCTTTTTGTGCATCAGTAGTATCAAGTGAAAATAAAGTTTTTCCTTTCTTTACAACATCTCCTGGGTTTACACCGACATACACAATAGTGCCAGAATTCTTTGCTTTCAAATCGATTTGATTAGAAGTTGAAACTTGTCCACTGCCAGTAATTGATGCTATCACGTTACCTTGTGTTACTTTTGAAGTAACATACGAGGGTGGAACTGTAACGGTATTCATTTTTTTATAGACCCAATAGCCCAAAAGAATGATTATTAATAATATAAATATGCTTGTTTTCTTGTGTGAAAAAATATAATTTTTTATTCCTCCTAATTTTGTTTCGGTTTTGATTTCCATATTATATAGTTGCTCCTGGTGTTAATTGTAATGGGTTGTTCGTGATATTTGTGGGCATTACACGAATTAGTTTTGCTTCAATCTGACCTTGTGAATTTGGAATCCCAATCACAATGACTGAATTATCTATTCCTAAATCTTCTTGCTTAATTTGATTACGACCTCTCATGATTTTGGTGTTGTTGTCAATAATAATAACTTTTTCTATTTGATCGTGATCATCTATTACTACTACTGATGGAATTTCTATTTTTATTATTCTACCTATCGCACCATGAGAATTCGGTGAATCTTTCCAATCCCCCAAACCTCCCTGCATCATTCGAAAATCTGGATGCTTTCCTTCAAAATTTGAAGGATAATTATTATTCCAATCATTTCCAAAAGATGCCTTTCTGTAGCCAACAGAAACTCCAACTCTAAAAATTAATAGAGCTAAAATAATAGCTCCAAAAATAATAATAATTCTTTTGAATAATTTTGATCCTAGTATAATTTTAATTTCACTCTTTATATTTGTTTCCATAATAAATTTATTTTATATTGATAATAAAGGACTTTTAAAATTAACAAATGCTCGTTTTAATGAGACTAGAAAGATAAATAGCAAGAGTAATGCAAAAATTAAACTAGTTGTTGGTATTGCTTCAGCTAAAGATGACATAAATTCTTGCCAATACATCGAGATTGATCCAAGGTCAGAAAAAGCAAGAGATAAATACTGGTAGAATCCCGATTGTGAGAATTGCACCATAAGACTATTTACAACCGGTATAAATATAGCAAAAGAGACAACACCAATTGTTCCATAAATCCATGAACTTATTAATGAAGCCCTTTTCTCTCTCTCACAAACAATACGCCAAATATCCCCAGAAAGTCGACTTTCTGGGTGATAAACGGCTTGTTTGAACAATTTTTTTATACTTTGTTCCATACACTTTTATATACGATTAATTATTAATTTTGGTGCAGTGCAATTTTCTTTAAAAGTAACATTGCTCGATAATGATAACTTTTTACAGTATTCATTGGTTTGTTTAAAATTTGACCGATTTGCGCAAAAGTCATTTCTTCTTGATAATATAAAATCAATACTTCCCTGTATTTTTCAGGAATCTCAAGCAAAATTTTATTTAAAAATTCTTTATCTTCCAATTTAGACATAGCCTCATCAGGCAAAATTGATTCATCTTTAATATTATCTGAAAAATATTCTTCCCCTTTGTCCAAAGAAGAAAATACTACCATCTTTTTCTTTCTCAAATAATCCGTAATTGTATTTCGAGTAATTGTAAAGACCCAAGTTTTAAAATGGGCCCTTGATACATCAAACTTATATATATTTTTCCAGACTTTAATAAAGACATCTTGAAGAATATCAGGAGTATTATCTATTCCAACAAATCTTACTGCAAAATTATATAAAATAGGAGTATATCGTTCAATGATTTGTTTCAATGACTCCTGATTTCCATTTAAATATTTTTTTATTAAATCTTCGTCAGAAATATCCATATAGTTAACTATACTACTTTACTCCTAAATATAATATTTTGCCAGATAGAATCCCAATGATTAATTACTTTTTATTGTACTGTGGATGAGTCTCGGGAATAGATAGCACATAATTCGAATATCGAGACATAGCAAATAATAAACTAGAGAGTCTATTCATATAAGAAATAGAATAAATACCAATAACCCTAACACCCCCCTCAGAAACAGACACTAAAGATCTTTCGGCTTTACGTGCCAGGGTCCTTGAATAATCGAGTTCAGCACTCAAAATACTACCTCCAGATATAGTGAATGTTTTTATAGGTGGAAGAATATTCCCTATTTCATTTATGATAGTTTCAATTCTTTTCAATTCCTTTTTGCCGACAGTAATTTTTGAACCCCCGACTTCAGCCTGAAGAATAAAAATAACCTGTTGAATTTCACTAATGATACTTCCTAATAAAATGTTTTTATTACCTAATTGTAATTTAATTTTTTCAGATAAAGAATTAACCTTAACTATACCTAAATATGCATTTAACTCATCAAGGGTTCCTAGAGCTTCAATAATATTTGAACTTTTAGAAATCCTCTGTTGGTCACAATTAAACAAGGTTGTGGTCCCTTTATCTCCAAACCCCGTATATAAAATATTCTTGTTCTTTTTTATCGTTTCATTTGTAGCCTTCTTCATAGTCACAATTATAACACAGTGTCATACATAAATTTATTTTATAAAAAACGTTAAAAACATTGACTATTTTAGATAATATTGATATAAATGAAACAAGTAACTTATTGTTATTTAATTCACAAATAAACCAATAACTAAAAACCAAGAGTATGAGTCTAGGAAGTACCGGCAAGGTAAAAAACTGCAATAGTGGAGAAGCAAAGGCCGCCAAAAAAAAGGTCAAATATGAAAAAGCTGAAATTAATGAACAGCTGAGAAAAGAAAGGTGGCAAGAGGAGCTGAAGGCTCAAGCCGCAAAAGAACTTCGAGAGAAAGATAGAAATCGTCAGGTTCAGATGCAACAACCTAGAACCATGACACAGTAAAAAAAATAGATAATATTATTAAAATCAACCCGTGGACTTCATGTTCACGGGTTAATTTAATATTATTTTAAAAATCATATACTGATATAGATTAATATAGTATGAGTATTGACTATGCTGAACAAAGGAGTATAACTAATTTAACTAACCTAATATTAATTTTATACATAAGCAATGTGTAATAAAGTTCTTTTTATCGGAGGTCCCACTTTATCTAAAAATGGGAAAATAAATAATAAAGAGTTTTTAAAAGATTTAGTAAAAAGAGAAGGAGAAGACAATATTTTTGTTGGCCTACTGTTTCACACTAATTCTCTTAAAGAAATCGGAGTAAAAATTAAAGACAAAAAACCCAGAAAAATATTTATTTCGGAAGATGTGAAAAAAATTGAAGTTAAAATGATAAAGAGATATATCGAAAATAGATTCTCACAAATCGAAATTATTATCTCTCCTAACTAAAATCTTGCGACTCTTAACCAAAATTGGTCGAAACGATAAATCGTTTCGACCAATTTTTACTTATTATGATATGAGCCAATAGCTTCGTTCACATTTTTATATCCATCTTTTACAAGTAAAGCAGATAATTCTTTATTTATTAAACCTATTTGTTGAGGACCTTGATAAATCATCCCTGTAATCATTTGAATTAAACTTGCACCCAATTTTATTTTCTCGTATGCATCTTGGCCAGTAAAAACACCACCACAACCAATAATAATAAATCTATTTTTATACTTTTTATAAACCTCACCAATAAGATTATTCGTGATTTCTTCTGTTGGTTTGCCACTAAAATTACCCTTGCCCGCATTTTCAATCTCCTCTTTATTAAATTTTGGATTATCTCTATTCTTAACTAAATTAGAAAATATTAAACCTGTTACATATGGAAACTTTGATGCTACTTCAGTCAAAGCCAATGTTTCTTCAGTGTTTTTTTCTAAGTACATTTTGATAAAAAGAGGTTTATTGATTCCTGCTTCCAATAAACGCCCAAGAAGTTTAGAAAGGCCAACAGGTGTATCAAATTTTTCTGTAAGACATTCGTTATTTATTAAATTAGGACAACTAATATTTAACTCAAAATAATCGAAATTAGTATTAAATAAAACCTTTTTAAATGATGAAATAATATCCCCTATCATTTCATCTATGTCTTTATATGACCTATTTGTAGAGCCGATACTAATACCAAGAGGAATCTCTTTTTGTGGATTTCCTACCTTTTTCAAAACAGATTCCATCCCCATACTCTTAAAGCCCTTATTAACCAAAAGAGATTTTGATTTTGGTAATCTGCCCAACATGGGTCTTGGATTACCTTGATATGGTAAATCTGTGACAGTTCCAATTGTATGATAACCAAAACCAACACTAGGTAATATTCCAATCAAATCGGCATCATAATCAAAACCTGCCGCAAGCCCAATTGGATTTTTAAAATTAATTCCTGAAACCTTTTGATTTAAAATCTTATTATCATAACAAAAAAGCTTCTTAGTAGTACATTTCATAAAACTAAATCGCCCTAAAAAATTCCCTGATTTAAGGAAAAAAGCATGCACATCATCAGCTGGAAATAAAAAAAGTATCGGCTTAATAATATTTCGATATAAAATTCCTGTTATCATAATTTATTTTTTTATAGACAATTTGTCTTTGCTTTTTTTAGTAACAATTAAATCAAACTCTTTCTCAGATATATATTTTTTAGACATACTAACTTCTCTCAACGATTTACCAGTAACTACTGATTCTTTTACTATTTCTGAAACAATATCATACCCTAGTTTTGGAACAAGTAAGGTTGCATATGCAGTTGAATTTTCAAGATTGTATAAACATCTTTCTTTATTGGCAATAATCCCAGAAACACACAATTTATCAAATTGAGCAATAACTTCTTTCGTCAAAATAATCGACTCAATCAATCTGTCTATAGTAACTGGTAGCATAACCCCCAACTCAAGATTAGCTGCCTCTGAAGCTTTCTCAATAGTTAAATTGTTACCTGAAACTAAATAGTACAACTGATTTACAGTTTCTGGCATTACAGGATTAACCTTTCCTGGCATAATAGAAGAACCTTTCTGAATTTCTGGCAAAATAATTTCACCTATCCCCCCATTAGGACCCGACGACATAAATCTAAGATCACTGGCAATCTTTGAAAGATCAACACACAAAGCAACGATAGCTTGGGAGACTATCAAAAAATCTGTTTGACTACTCGTTGATGCCATTAAATTTTTTGATTGTTTAAAGTTAATCTTAGTTATCTTATTTAGCTCCAAATATAAATCTTTAATATATTTCGGACTTGCGTTGGTAGAATCACCAATTGCAGTTCCTCCTAAATTTAGAGATAACATTATTTTTCTTATTTCAGATAAATGTTTTTTATGATTTTTTAAAATTTCAGTGTAAGCATAAAATTCAAGTCCTAATGTTGTTGGAATCGCATCCTGCATATGGGTACGTCCTAATTTATTAATACGAGCGAATTCCCTTGCCTTTAATTCAAATGAATTTATCAAAGAGACTAAAGACGCATCTAAATCATTTAAAAAATAATAAACAGAAATTCGTAATGCGGAAGGGTTAACATCATTTGTAGACTGACTACAATTTACATGGTCATTAGGGTGAACAATTATTCTATGGTCTAAAATTTCTGTAGCTCTATTGGCGATAACTTCATTTACATTCATATTTATAGCTGTTCCTGCTCCACCTTGAAAAGTCGGTAATAAAAATTGATCATTATGAATACCAGAGATTATTTCATCACAAGATTTTACAATACTATTTTTAATATCATGATTTATATTCCCGGCTTTATAATTTGAAAGAGCTGCCGCTTTTTTAATTTTAACAATAGAAAATATAAATTCAGAATTAACCCTATTTGTTGAAAAAGGGAAATTTTTGAGAGCCTTTTCAGTTTCAGTGCCATAGTATTTTTTCATAAATATCATTATACAATAGCCATATATTTTTGCCTATTCCCGTTATTCTCCAGACGTCCAACGTCTGTCAAAACGTCTGTCAAAATTTAAACCTTATTTTACAATGGTTCATATTTTAAATTAGCTGAATTCTCCAGACGTTGGACGTCTGGAGAATTGACATAAGTATAAATAAATGTTATTTTAATAAAAACCTAAAAATACCTTCCATGAAAAAATTATTTCAATCAATAAGAATTTGGGCAGATGACATTATCAACCAAAAAGGAGAAGAACTTCTTCATCTCTTTAAATATGGCACATCGGTGTCTCTTGTTAAGATGAAAGATGGTGATATCAAACATCAACTAAAGTCTGGAATGAATAAATGTTACATAGCCGAAGATCTGGAAATTAGAAAAAAAATTAAAATTTCTACACTGACAGATCAGAAAACTTTAGAATTAGGAACCCTCAAAAGAGCCTACATAAAAAGTAACACCACTCGACTAGAAACTCTTGATGGAACAATATATATGGTATGGTATATAACTTACTAATAATAAGTGCGAAAGAAGTTTTACTTCATTCGCACTTTTATTTTTTATATCATTGATTAGTTATCGATATAATTTGTTGTAACATATTTAAAGTCGCATCTTCACCAGCTTTGATAATTTTTCCGCCGTCAATAAATTCATTAATTTTGATATGTCCAACCAAAGGAGCAATTACAACATCAGCGCCAAGAGAATTACAAATTGATAAATGTTTATTTAAAATTTGTATTGAATTTTCTGCAATTGAATAAAATCCAGGATTATTATTTTCCGTATCATAAAAATAATCACTGTTTATATTTACAGCAATTATTACATCAGCCCCCATATCTCGAACAACAGAAACAGGCACAGGTTGTGACAATCCCCCATCTGCCAATAATTTGCCATCAATTTTTACAGGTTTAAAAAATAATGGAATTGAAATACTTGCTCGAATAGCAATGCCCATTTCTCCGCTATTGAAAACGACAGACTCACCATTTTTTAAATCTGTAGCAATAGCTGAAAATGGAATTTTGCAATCTTCAAAAGCATGATCATTAATTCTATCATTAATGAATTTTTTGACCTTTTCACCCTCGATTAAGCCACTTCCATCAAAAGAAATATCAATTAAAGAAAACATTTGTTGCCAATTCGTATTACGGGCTATTTCTTCAATTTTATTTATACTCATTCCGGAAGAATACATTCCACCTATCAAAGCCCCAATACTTGATCCTGCGATATAATCAATAGGTATATTATTCTCTTCTAATATTTTTATCACTCCAATATGAGACAAACCTTTCGCACCACCGCCCCCCAAAGCCAAACCAATTTTAAGTTTTTTATTATTATTCATAAATTATTAAGCATTAGTTTCAATGTTAGTTGAATTATATCAAAAATTATATTATTTGCTTAAGTTTCTCACGAGAAGTATAATTTCACGATAACAATAACCTATAATTAATTATGGAAACTATTACACAAGAAGAAATAATAAATGCTCTGAAGTGGCGTTATGCAACAAAAGTTTTCGATTCAAGCAAACTTGTAAGTGAAGATAATTTAAACACCATCCTTGAATCAGGGCGATTGGCACCTAGTTCATTGGGCATTGAGCCTTGGAAATTTATTGTTGTTCAAAACAAAGAATTACGCATTAAAATGAGAGAAGCGAGTTACAACCAACCAGCAATAACTGATGCCTCTTGTATAATAGTAATCACAAGAAGAACTGACAATGAAAAATTGTCACCTGAAATAATATCAAGAATAGCTCACACTCGAAATATAAAAGAGGAAGACCTTAGTGGTTTTAAAAATATGATAGATGGCACCATTTCTTCAAAAACAGATAATAATTTAGTCAGTTCTTGGATAACATCTCAAACATATATTCCATTAGGAGTAATGATTGAAACAGCGGCTTTACTACAAATAGATACTTGCCCTATGGAAGGTTTTGATCCAGTAAAAATTGATGAAATTTTAGGACTTACTCAAAAAAATCTAACCTCTACTACATTTTTGGCTGTTGGATATAGAGGAGAAGATAAATACTCTACCCTTCCAAAAGTTCGTCGTGACTCAAGCGACGCAATAGAAATAATTAAATAAATTAATAAAAAAAATCACAGTGATAATCACTGTGATTTTTTTATTTTATTCTAAATCAGTAATCAAATCTAATTTATCATTATTCACCTTAATTTCTTTAGCCTTTTTGAAACTCCTATACAGCATTACCAATAAAATCATTCCGATGGGATATGTAATAATTGAGCCTACAAAAAAAGCAACAAATCCCAAAATGACAAAAAGTCCAATGACAAAACTTTTACCAAATAAATACCAACCCTGACCCTCTGTTAAATCCCAAGACTCTTTAATAGATTTTACTGCACCTTGATTCTTTTCAACACACAAATATCTTGTAAAAATTAATCTTCCTAACAAATAAAAACTAGGAACTAAGCTTATAATAAGGAAAAAACAAATTGCTGGATAAAAATATAATGGCAAAAGATAATAATATTCTATACCTCCTGGAACAATACGAATATTAACAAGAATAAAAACTAAAAATGAAAAAATTGCAATTATAATTGGTAAAAAACAAAGGACAAAAAATAAAAGCGTTGTTTTAATATAATTCCAAAACTGTAATAATGATGGAAGTATTTCTTTGGAAAATGGATTAAATTTATTGTGGTCGATAAGTCCTAAAACTGAACGAATCCATACATATGAAAGTAAAATATTTATGACTTGAATCAATAAGCTAATACTTGAACTTTCTTTTTGGTTAAAAGATTGAATAAATATTGTTAATAGTGTTAATAATAAAAAAATACCGAAATATTTTTTATATAAAATCCAGGCTTCTTTAATCTTAACCCTAATATTGAATGATAATTCCATATGAATTTAAACAATAACTAATAAATGTATATATTATATCAAATTCACACAATATAAGACATGAGTACCGAAAATGCAGTCTAAACAAGAAAACTACCACTAACAGAGTGGTAGTTTTCTTGTTAGAATCTACTTAGAATCGTAATAAAACTTTTCATTGATAATTTTACCATTCTCCCATTTTTGTACTGCAACTTGTGTACGAGCAACACGACCCCAATCTTTATGAGTTACATCCATAAATGACTCAACTGTTGAGTAATTATCTCCTACAGCTACCCCCAATGTCTTTGCATTGTGAAATTCAATTATTCCTCCGACAAACGCCTTTTCATATTCCCTATTAACATCTTTTCCAACTCGAGGGGTATTTTCATTTTCTTGCATGATTACATTATCCGCATAATATTTTTCAAATGCATCCATAATCTTACCCTCACCGACCATTTTAACTAAACCATCTACTAATTCTTTTGTATTATTCATTATTTATATTCTCTTAATTTAATAATTTTACCTTCTATTAATGCTTCTGATACTTTTTTATAGGCTGAAGTTAAAATTCGTTGAAAAGTACTTTGAGAGATGCCCATTTTTACAGCAGATTTTTTTTGACACAAACCTTCTATATTTTTTAATCGCAGAGCTTCAGCCTCTTCGACTTCAATATAAATAACTTCGACACTACTACAACAACCTTCTGGCTTAAACTCTTTGTATTTTGGGCAAAAAGTTATTTTTTTATCGCACTTTGGTCTAACCATTTTAATATTTTCAATTTAATTTTAATTTCGACCTAACCTATTATGAATATATACCCATAATGAAATTAAGTCAATCTATTCGAATTGCGACAAAAAAACGACACAAATGTACCGTCTTTTGTTAATTATTTATTTATCCAAATCAAGAATTTCATCTATTCGAATTTGATCAACAAATTCAGGGACATGGGAAACTAATATCATTGCACCCTTGTAATCACTTAATGCTTTTGCAATTACTGGTAAGTGTCGAAAGTTAATATGATTTGTTGGCTCAT
>Ga0114951_10003511_pt1 | contig 16164 bp, 9 predicted proteins | sample AM7aDNAmetaG_FD_88677 | JGI IMG/M metagenome (GOLD analysis project Ga0114951, IMG submission 88677) | Freshwater microbial communities from Finland to study Microbial Dark Matter (Phase II) - AM7a DNA metaG | ecosystem: Environmental > Aquatic > Freshwater > Lake | place: Finland: Lake Alinen...
CTCCTCGTAAAGCACGCCGGCAAAGTTCTTACTCATCGCCAGATCCTCCACGAAATCTGGGGACCCGGTTCCGCCCTCGAAACCCACTACCTCCGCGTCTACATGAATCAGTTGCGCCAAAAACTCGAAGCCGACCCCGCCCAACCCCGTTACCTCCTGACCGAACCCGGCGTCGGCTATCGCCTGAACGTCTGAACGGGTTCGACAACGCCACTCAGCCGGTTTTCCGTTTACTTGAAGAATGCCCCGCATGCAGTGAAGGAAACGCCGCGTCAACACAGAACGCCGTCTCTATAAAAAGCTCAATTGTCTGGACAGTTGGTCCGCGTAAGGGGACACGTAGCCTTTTTAGGATCATTTTGGCGGTTGATCGGATGCCTGCGACTGGCAGACCTCATCATGCCCGACAATGAAGATGGCTTACATATACTATTTATATTCATATAATATACCAATAATAACGAAGCCACTATTTTCATAACATAAGTATTAATAATATATTATGATCAATTATCGCAGGACACTTATATCGCGATGGCTGGATTAATCTTCATTATTGGGCAGTAGTGATTGATCTGCGTGTCCTTCTTGTTTTGCATCGAGAGCAATCTTCGCGTTTTTGGGAAGTCAGTTGAGGATTCTACACGCCTTTTTCGAATAGTTTTTCGAGTGGGGGATTCACGCGCGGGGTCTTCGCCGGTATATAGTAAATGGCGGAGGCCACACAACTTGGGCGTGGTAATCAAGGCAAACTTGGCTCTTTGCCCGATGCGCTGGCGAGCGCATGACAGTGGCTGGTGGACATTCCGGCGAGGTTTTTGACGCATCAAGTCGGTGTGTCATGAAGCGGTCGCCGCGATTTCGGCGAATGTGATGGAATGCGAGACCATGAATAAGAATGCACATAGCGCTCCCCTGCGGCGTGGGTTCACCCTCATCGAAATCCTTGTGGTGGTGGCGATTCTCGTCATTTTGATGGGCATTCTTGTGCCGACACTCGGACGTGCCCGCATCCAGGGCTACGTAACGAAGACCAAGTCATTCATGGGAGCGATGCAGAGCAGCATCACGGCTTATTATTCGGATTTTGGGGCGTATCCCGGGCCGATCAAGGAAATGGATTCGACGGGAAGCAGTGACGTAGCACATTACGGAGCCACTTTTACCGGGAATCAGAACTTGTTGCTGGGCTTGGGACTGCGGTGGGCACCGCAATCTGATCCGACAACCATGGTGCCTGTGCAGCCGCAATTCTCCAGTCTCCCCCCTGTAACGGTACCAGTCGGGACCAAGACCATCTACACCGATACGAGCCTCGGGAAGCCCTGCTACGACAATGGTACCGGCAGAAGTCTCACCAGCTATTACGTATTTACTTCGGCCGATGTTTATACTCCCCAATTTACGAATACTTTTGGTGGGACTCCCGGCACGGTGTTAGCGCCGGTGCCGGTCATTGCAGATAAATTTCCTGACGGCATGCCGATTTTGTACTACCGCAAGATGCCCTCTGTAGACCAGCCGAACCTTTCAATTAATGCTGCGAGTCCCGCTGCTTTCTATTTCGAATCGAACCTGGCTTTCACTCCGGAATCTGCCATCAACCTTTGGATAACGACGACGAGCGGAACGCTGAATCAGATTTCTTCAGGAGCTGCACCTGGACCTGCAAGGATCGTAAACCGCACGACCTTCGGGCCGATGCTAATTGCTCCATCCGGCCCAGCCTATCCGAATGGCTATCCGTTGGGCGGGTTCGTATTGATCAGTGCCGGTATTGATCGGATATATGGACCAACATCCACGGGCGCGCTGGATGATATTGTGGTATCGGGGGGATCATGAAACGTCATTCAACACGAACTGTTCAGCGAACGTGCATTCCACGCGCATTTACACTTGTGGAATTGCTTGTGGTGATGGCAATTATTGCTGTGCTGATCGCGCTTTTGATCCCGGTTCTTAGCTGGGTCCGATCGCGGGCAAAACGCGTGGCGATACAACAGAACATTCAGACCATAGCACTCGGCATCGATACGTATTTCTCTGATTTCTCAATGTACCCACTTTCTGTAAATGAAAATATCGCGACGATTGATCCTTTTTCTCCTTATATCAGTCTCGATTCGGGCGGCAAATTACTCGCGGAAGAGTTACTGGGGTATCTAGACTATTATTCACCGCCTTCTGACCATACCAAACTAGGCGATGGCGCCGGTCCAAGCAATCCCAACGACATAAGAGAACCCATGTTTGGCTTCAGGGCGAAGTTTACTGTGGATACATCAGGGAACAAGGTTGCTACGGGAAGGGTCTATGGTCCCTATGTTCCGGCCAAGTTTTTCGATGCCAGCTCGGGCTACCTCTGCGATCTGAATACGGGGTCGGGCGGGATTGGCGGGAGGATTTTCTACTACCGTTCCACGCGCTTACCGGTAGCGTTTGTAGCGACGAAGGTGACCCCCAACCGAGTCTTCGGGGCGATCAGTGATCCGGACGATCTCTACTTCTTTCGTGCGACAGACAACCCAGTGCCTGCACCGAGTCTATCGCCGAATACTGCAGTAACAAATAAGGATCTCAGCGGCTTTCGCGCGTTGCTCGGCGTTGCTGGCGGCAGTAACACACTGCAGGCCGGCGACAATATACCGCTAGGTGCATCGTACCTGTTGGTGAGTCCTGGGCTGGATGGCGTTTATTTTAATGGCGATGATATCGTCAATGAATCCAATAAGTAACGTCGATCCGGCACATGGGCTAGGCGGCGAAATGCAATGGACATGAGGCTAAGAATGGTTCGATCCTCAAAGACAATTCGAACACGCGGGGCGGCTTTCACGCTCATCGAAATGATGGTGGTCGTAGCCATTATTGTGCTGCTGGCGTCGATTACGGTCATGGTCGGCATCAAGGTGAAATCCAATGCTGCGTATCACAATACGCGCATCACGCTCAAATCGCTCGACGGTTTGTATTCCATGTACATTGCTGATGGTTTACAGGCGCCCACCACCGCCAATGCCTATAACGATTCCTGGTCATGGGTTTCAGCTTTTATGAATTATGCACCCACGCGGAAGACGATGATGCCGATCGTCTCGCCAGATCCCTATTCCACGAATTGGAATGTGAACGACGGATGGGGGAACGCCATTTACTACCAGCAGCTGGGCGGACCAAACAACCAGGCACCGGGCCAGCGAGCCTGTTTCCAGAGCGCGGGGCCTGACGCCAAATACAATTGCATAAAATCGGGGAATGTCGTGGTCAGTGGCGACGACCTGTACAGCTATGATCCCTAATCACATAACAGGCGGCCCGGAGATTCGACCGGCTTGAATACGCAAGGAATGAAGATGACAGGTCAGAGTCCATTATCGAACAGCAAGCGAGCGTTTACGCTCATCGAATTGCTTACGGTGATGGTCATCCTGATTATATTGCTGTCGGTGGCGGTGCCGTCGATCAATAAGCTGCTGATGAGCAACGGCCAAAAGCAGGCCGTGAACATGATCAATGCTTATATCGCTTCGGCGCGAACAACTGCTATTAGTAAGAAGCGCCCGGTGGGGGTCGTATTTTTTGAATATGAGAACGCATCGAATTACCAGGCGGCTACCGCCTACATCGCTGGGAATATGGTGACGGATGCTAGCGGAAACATTTATAGTGCAATAACAGCAAGCACCGGCCAGGCACTCACAAACGCCAGCTATTGGGCTCCAGTGGGCCATGTAAACCGGACCGCCATTCAACTGGTCATGGATGATCTTACGAACGCAAACAAGTTTTGTGTTGCGCCCAACAATAACGTGGAGTACCTGCCGATGGGGATCAAGGTATCCACTCTCGTATCCACGGCCTCTGGTCCAGCACTGGATAAGGAGAGTACATCGATTAATGGTGCGTCATCCACTGCCGCCACGGCGCGCGTCATATTGTTCGATGGCAATGGTCAAATGATCATGCGAACGAAGCTCGATAGCTCTTCGGTCTTCGCGTCTAACAGTGCATGGAAACTGGACGCCAGCGTCAACGCCACGAGTTCACCGGCATTACTGGTGTACAGTGGGCCAGAATTCAATGACTATCTCAACAGCGGTCGTACCCATAATAATGATGGATCAACACCATTGGACGCCACAGACCTTGAAAATTGGCTGCGCGGGCACGCGGATCTGCTGGTGATCAATACTTTTACAGGAAACGTTTTGCGATGATGGCCTCTTCGCGTTTTTCCATGTTTCGCCGTGGCTTTACGATCATCGAACTGATCGTGGCGGTGTCGTTGCTGGTGATCATCATCCTTTCGATCAGCCTGATTTTCCGGTCGGCGACGAAGACTATTTCGGTTTCGCAGGCGTTGAATGAGATGATGTCCAACACGCGCGGGGCGATGTCGCAGATCGATCGGGATATTTCCAGCGTGGATCGCAACGGGTTTCTGGTAATTAAATCGATCTCAGACGGTAGCGGCAACCGGTATGATCAGATCGCGTTCTTGGCCACTGGTCGATTTAGCAATTTGACAGGGTCGACCGCGGCGAACCCGTTCAGTGATAATACGGCGAGCAACAGCGCGATCGTCTGGATTGGCCAAGGTGTGAAGGAGATTGCCGGCGGCGGGACGTATAACCCGGCGCCGAGCGCGTCGGATGCGTCCGCAGCGATGAATCTTCCTACCCCAGCATGGACGGTGCCGGGCGGTTTTGATCCAAATAACCAGGTCTCTCCCAATGGCACGGAATTTGATTTTGTGCTGTGTCGCCACGCGACGCTGCTCCTACCATCGGCCACCAACACGATACCCTCTTCCTCCCCGATTACTGTGTTTCCCACACCGGATAAGAGTGCGTCAGTCGGGGGTTACTCGATCGTTTCGTCTCGCTATGCAGCGGCCCAGATGACATCTGGGCAATTGATGAGCGGCATTTTGGCACAGCGAACTCCGCCGAGCACCCCTACCACCTATGAGGCGGATAATTACTGTTTCCGTTTCCGCGTGCTGGGAGACCCATACGCTGTCGACACGGGAAGTGTTATCGATGGCACATTTCGCACGCATCCGACTATGCTGCAGGGCGTGCCCAGTTTCAAAGTGGAGTGGACGGACGGCACGGTAGATGGAACCAATGTCCTGAATTGGTATGGTATGGGCAATCCGAAAAATGCAGGCAGCACAACGGAGCCCTCAAGTTCTCCGTACACTGCGATTTTCTCGACCCATAACAAGACGACGTGGCCCAAGGCGGTCAAGATTACGTTTCGAGCGGTTGATCAACGAGATATGCTGCGTGGTGGCCGGCAATTTGTGCAGATCATCAAGATTCCCGACTAGGTGTTGCGGATGAACCCTTGCGAACAGCGGGGCAGTTGATTCTATGGTAGCGATTTCGATAGCAGCAGGTGAGCGATGAGATTTGTGTTCAGTCATGCAGGGTTACTTGGCGAGATGCGCTGGCGCAGAGGTTTTGCGCTGGTGGAAGTGTTAATCTCGATGCTGATCTTGGGCGTCGGGCTGATCATGGTGGCTTCGATGCTGCCGGTGGGGGCGGACTGGACACGTCAGAATGCCGAGGAAACAATTACTGCGACGATTGCGCACAATGCCGAGACGATCATTCGGGTGAAATATAGCGCGGCGGATTTTCCAGTTGCCACGTATCCGACATTCAGCACCGTCGATTATAGACATCCGACGTTCTATCCCTTGCCGGGAATCAGTGACGGGTCCAGGCTGCCGCTGGTTGAACGTACATACGCGTTTGGGCGTGATTCCACGCCCTATCCGTGCCTCCTGCCGGGGAGTGGCACCAGCTACTCTAGAGGCGACTCTGTGAAAAGCGGCAGCAACTGCTACCGTTGTATTCAGAGCTACACTGGCGGGTTTGCCGCGGGTGATACGGCGCATTGGATCCCATTGAGTACGGATGCCAGCGATCCCGCCAGCAATCCCACGAAGTCGGCACTCTATTTCTGGACGGCGGTTTTTCGCCGAACGCCTATTTGCAATACAAACAGTAATTTCACAGCTTTAGTCCTGCCAGCGACCACCGGATACCGCAGCGATAATCGCTTTGATGTGTATATTCTGGTGTTCAAAAAAGGCGATGCAAGCCAGACCTTCACCGGACCAGGGTGCGTTGCGTCAAGCGGATACGATCCCACAGTAGCAGGCAAATACATTCCTTTACTTCCCTATAGTGACGGAGCGATTGTGTATACGGGTTCGGACAATAACAGCGGTACCTATTACCAAGGCAAGATCAGTAATGCCAATGGGAATACGACGACCCCGGGCAGCGATACAAATTGGCTTGCGGCTGATGTAAACTCGTTTATGGCTTGTCGTATTCCCGCAAATGAATATTGGGTACCGCAGATTACTACAGTGGCGAACTCGGCTGCTCCCTTCGGCTATACATACATACCGTATGGCGCGATGATGATTGATCTTCCCAATACGTCGGTCGCTTACCCGTTGAATAACTGGAGTGATGGATGGGTGCTGAGAAATGGAAACGGTGCCAATACTACAACCATGGTGAATACTGACAAATTTCTCAGTGCACCGCCGCCGGATGGCAATAGCTCGGTAAGTCCGCTGGTATACATCTACGCCATGACTTTGAGCTTCTGATGCAGTTCCGTAGGGTCAGAAACTCTCAAACTCTCGTCATGAGAAGGTGAATTTATGAAAGCTGCATCTTACAGGTCCGTGGCGCGTCAGCAGCGCGGCACAGCCATTCTGTTGGTGGTGGCGGTATTGGTGCTGCTGGCGGTGATCGGTATGGTCTATGTGGTCTCTTCGCGTGCGGAGAAGATGAACGCACGCTCCAACCAGGAGGCCGCGGGCCTGGACTTGGCACGGGATGCGTTGCTGACCACCGTTCGCACAGCACTTTTTGATTACACAATCGACAAGACTGATGGAACTGCCGGCATGCCCGGTCAGATCGGAGGGCTTTCGGGTGTAGCCGCCAGCCCGACATTTAACCAACTCGCCGCGCGGCGCTATGATTATCCGCACGACAATTCACCCTCTAGCACTGGAAATCTCGCCAACGCCACTAACGGTCTGACCACGAGTTACTTCAAGGATGAGGCACTACTGGGCGATGGAATTGCGTCAAGAGGTCTATGGAATAAGAACGCATCTTATGTTGTTGGTGATCGCGTCAGCTATGGTACATCCAACTCGGCTATTCGAGGGTATGTAGCAATTACAACTTCAACTAACGCAATCCCGTCAACGGCTACCGCAAACTGGGCACCTTGCGGCAACAGCGCCAGCCGCATTGATCCCACGTATCCTTGGTTTTCCAATTTCAATGGTAATCCCACCAGCACTCCCGTGGTGCCTCCGGGGGCGCTCAACGTGATTGATCCAACGATGATTGATCCAGCGACGATTATTAATGCAAACGTTAATCCATTGGGAATGATTCTGGATGGACCAGTGCAGGTACTTCCGGTTCACTCCGGTTCCAACGTACAGTACCGCTATGCCCTGCGAGTGATCGACACAAATCGGATGTTGAATATTAATACCGGCTCGCCGTTTCAACCTGTGAAAACCAGCTCCACGACCGCCCAGACGCTTTTGCCATATGGCAATTATCTTTCGAGCATTTGGATTGGCCGTCCGCGTTCAGGTAATGATCCCATTTCAAGTGTTGCCAACAATGGCCCACTTAACGATTCGGACACCGGCAGTGTTTCAGCATTACAAGACTACAACACGGCACCATTTGGACGTGGGGGCGGTGCGTCCGGTTTAACATTGGGCGGGAGCACAGAGGCCCTGGTAACCCAATGGGAGAAGCAAATTCTATCGATTGAAAAGCCTTCTAATACGAATTTGATGTTTTTTGACCTTGCCGATGAATTGGAATTACGATCGTATGGTAATCGCGGGGATGGATATCCTTTGCGACCGGGGCTAACCGGGATGTGGTCCAATACGTTCCAACCTGGAGTGAATACTCCTGGGATTCTATTCAATGATCCTGGCCGGTGCCGTGAGAAATACACGACGTACAGTTTTGACCGTGATTTGCGAGCCATGCCAGATCCCGCGGCGCCGTATACGCTCACAGCCGTCAGCACTATAACGCCACCCGGTACGCCTACCGGATTAACCGCGGTCTCGAATGTGTGGTCGACAATTCCCACCCCGGCATGCGTGAATGCAAACCCGCGTTGGAACACATCAGATGATTCGAGTTGGAAGGCGTATAAGACGGCCTCCGCCGCCACGCAGATTGCTCAAGCCATGGAATGGGCGGGATACACCGCTTCTCCACCATCCCCAGCATACGTACCTGCTAGCTATGGCGTGATTGAACCGCGTGCTTTTGCCGCAAATTATCTCACTTATCGGTATCCGCCCGGAAGGGTCATTCAATTGAACGGGGCAAACGTCTATAGTACGTACGGAGGAACTGGCCTTACTAATAATGGAGGTCCAACGACACCTGGCATTTCCTTTATTGATGATCAAGGTATTTGCATTCGTGGGGCAAAAAGTTCAGGTTCCGATCCTTCGCCGATAAACTTTAGCAATTCCGGGGATCTTCATGCAGCTGCCGGTACCGTAATCGTCGGCTACACGGCGCAACCTTACATCAACGAAATGTCTGCGATGATCCTGTACAGCAATTCCGCATCGATCACTGATGCTACCACAAGTCTTGTCTCACTGGCGATCGAGCTAAACAACCCTCACGGAATGGCTCTGGATCTGACAGGCTGGAAACTGCTGTTCTTCAGCACCGTTTCCGGTTCCGCGAGCATTGGCAGCATCGACTTGGGCTCCTCAACGGTTTTCCCCAACGGGATTGGAGCCAATGGCGCCAACCAATATGCCGTTATCAAGAATGACACAACGGCAGCATTCAACCCCGCCATCTCGGGATCGCTTGTAGTCACTTCAGCCGCAATTCCTCTCAACAAGAGCGGCATTGTCGTACTCACCAGACCTTATCTTGACCGGAATGGAGCATTGGCCGACGCCGTCGTGGATTCATTCACCTATGATTTTACTTACTCAACGCGACTCAATAAGCCGGCGACGGTTGTTACTGGAACCAGTTACCTCTATTCCCTTCAACGCGATAACACCAGCCAATGGACATGCACCGTGGATATTACTGCTCAGAATCAGACGACTCCGTCTAAACTGAACGCAGTGATCTCTCCGAACACGAATAACCTTGGGTTTGCGAACACTCCTTACACCAATCCAGCGGTTGCTGCGACCAAAAGTGTCCGGCTGTACGATCGATGGACGGATATTTCGGACTACCCGCAAACTTTGACGCCTCCGGCGCTTCTATCGATCGATACGCCATTTTATAACATCTCAGACTTTAATCGCATCATGCGCATTGCCAATTGCATGCCTAACGCTCCCATAACTGCAACCAATTACTATCCAATGGCGACACAATTGAGAACCATTGATGCCACCGCCGTCGCAAGCCTTCCAGCGCAGATTAAGAGCACTGACCTGCCTTACGAAGCGATGCTGCATTTTGACTTCAAGGCTGCGCCAGGTTTTTTTGAGACGAACTCTCCCACGACAGCCGGTGACAACAACGGCGATCCACGTGCAATTAAGTTGTTGGAAAACCTGACGTTTCTCGATCGCGTCTCTGATCCCACGATTGACATCGGCGGCGGATATTCCGACATCAATAAGATTCGTCTTCCGGGACGCATCAATGTCAATACGGCCCCGGGAGAGGTGTTGCGATGTTTGCCGAATATGACGCAATACACCGGGTCGGATCAATCGAATAAAATTGTTTCGGCGATTTTGGGTTATCGAGATCGCCTTAACTTATCGACTGCTATCTCGCCTCTCCCATCACCATGGAATAACTATGCGACCACTCTAAACTATATTAACACTACCTACAAAGGATTGGGCTTTCGCACGAAAGGCGAGTTGATCAAGCCTATTTACGACGCATCCTTTACTTCGGCAGCAACATCTCTTGACGGGCGAGACCAAGTCTGGGCGAGCATGTTTAACCTCATGACGGTACGTTCCGACACGTTCGTTGTGTACGGATATATAGAAGCAGTTATGCGCCATCCCAGAGCAGGGAGCAGCAGCAATCTTCAGCTTGATACTAGCACTGCGACTGACGATCCCAATGCCCAACCAACGAGCACCTATATCAATTTCCTGCTCCGCACCGGCCGAAAGCGATTCGTGGCCATCATTGATCGTTCCTGGTGCAACTATCCGCGAAGCGACACGGTCCATTTCACCCTCCCCAAGGTGGTTGCGTATAAGGAACTGCCGTACTAGGCTGGGCTTCGTGGCGCGGCTTGATTCTTGTGTAGCGGGTCGATAGTGTGGGTTCAAACTGGCCGTCTGTCCGAAGTGTCGGGCATACGGCCTTTTTCGTGGGAGGGAATGCTGAATGAAAAACGCGGAACTGGCCAAGCTGTTTGAGCATGTTGCGGATGTCCTGGCAGTGCTGGGGGAAAATGTTTTTCGGGTGAATGCCTACAAGAAGATCGCGCGCACGCTCGATGAGATGCCGGGGGATATTGAGGCACTCGCCAAGACTGAGTCGCTCGAAGACGTTCCCGGCATCGGGAAGGCCTCGGCAGAGAAGATCGGCGAATATCTGCGCACGGGGAAGGTGCGTGAGTTTGAGGATATCTTCGGACAGGTTCCTGCGGGCGTCATGGAAATCATGCGCATACCGACTGTCGGGCCCAAGACCGTGGCGATTCTCTGGAATGAGGGCGGAGTCAACAGCCTCGAGAAGCTGAAGGCCAAGATTGAGGATGGCTCGCTCATTGGCCTGCCGGGTATTGGCGCGAAGAAGCTGGAGAAGATCAAGGAGAACATGGCGTTCCTGGCGACCTCCGCGGGTCGTATACGCATAGGCGAGGCGCTGCCGATTGCTGTGGAGTTAGTGGAGTTTCTGAAGTCCGTCAAGGATGTGAAGAACGCTCAATACTGCGGCTCGCTGCGGCGGGGTAAGGAGACCATCGGCGATGTGGACATTGCGGTGGCTGCCGAGGAAACGTTTGCGGCGGCGATCAACGAGGCGTTGCGGAAACATCAGGTGGTGGCGCAGATCATTCAATCGGGGCCATCGAAGACGAGCTTTCGCACGAGCGCGGGGCTGCAGGTGGATGTGCGCATTGTGCCGCCGGAGAGTTTCGGGGCGGCGGTGCAGTATTTCACGGGAAGCAAGGAGCACAATGTTCGGGTTCGTGAGATTGCCGTCAAGAAGGGGCTGAAGATCAACGAGTGGGGGGTGTTCAAGGTGAAGGGGGAAAAGGAGGAGCGTATAGGGGGAGCGACGGAGGAGGAAATCTACGATGCGATCGGGCTGGCGACGGTGCCGCCGGAAATGCGTGAGGACCGGGGGGAGGTGGAATGGGCTATCGAGCAAGGGACTTCAACAAGCGGAGGGCGAATCGAGTCCGAACTGGAGAGATTCGTAAGCAAATTACCGCAAAGAATACCCTCGGGAAATTCAGCGGCCGACGCAATCCATCGACAATATCGACCTGAAATCCTCCGACTCTTGGACATCGGGTATAGCAAATATTTACCCAAGGTTCGCTGGGTAGACATGGGGAATTCTAACCAAGAGTTAGTTGACGCTTTCGAGGCGGCACTTGTTGGTATCTTTGACCCGCCGCTTAACAGCCAGAAGTTAATGCGACTCTCCGTTGCCGAGGACTTGATCTCCAGATATGGCGCTCAGCAACTCTACAAAGAAGCACAGAACGCCACAGACTGGGTAAGTTGCGACAATGCGGGTGCTCGTGCTCGTGCTCTCAAGTCCATTCCGAAAGGGAAACGAGGAGTCTACTTATTTAAGGCTGGCTCAAGTGGATGGACGCAACAACAACTAGGTTACATTGGGAAGGCGGCGGTGGGGAAAGCGGGGTCATCGGACATACGATACAGGATCAAAGATCATTTTGACGATGAAAGCCGAGCGGATAATTTTCCCGACAAGTTTCTGCAACTTCTGCGGAGCTTCGTGATGCGGGAGTCTCCTCAATGTTACGCGATCGAGCTGGTTGAGCTTGCCGACATCCGAGGCGATCTGCACATGCACACGGTGGCATCCGATGGTGTCTGCTCGATCGAGGAAATGGTTGCTGAGTGCAAGAGGCGGGGTTACCAGTATTGCGCTATTACCGATCACAGCAAATCGCAATTTCAGGCCAATGGTCTGAAGGTAGACCGGCTCATGGATCACATCAAGGCGATTCATGCCGTGGCGAAGGAGGCGGAGAGGTCCGGCATTCTTGTTTTGGCGGGCAGCGAGGTGGACATACTTGCCGACGGTTCGCTCGATTATGAGGATGACGTGCTGGCCAAGTTGGATTGGGTCGTCGCATCTCCGCATGCCGCACTGACGCAGGAATCCGATGCGGCGACGCAGCGGTTGGTGCGGGCTGCGGCCAATCCGCACGTGTGCGTCATCGGGCATCCGACTGGGCGGATCGTGCCGAGCCGGCGTGGGCTTGAGCCGGACATGCAGAAGGTTATTTTTGCTGCAGCCCGCAACGGCATCGCCTTGGAGATCAACGCCAATTGCTATCGTCTCGACCTTCGCGATACGCATGTGAAGATGGCGGTCGACGCGAACGTGCCCATTTGCATCAATACCGACGCCCACGGCATTCCGGATTTCGATCAGATGATCTACGGCGTTCTGACGGCGCGTCGCGGCTGGGCGACGGCGGCCCACATTCTCAATGCCCGCCCACTGGCCGAGTTCAAGAGTTGGCTCAAGGGCCGCAAGGAAGCGGCGGCCTGGTAGGTCTTCGGGGAATCGCGGGTGGAACGCTCCGGCGATATTCCTTGGCTGGGCGACTTCCCACCCTGCGCAAGGGCGTTTATCATGCCTGCCACGAGTACTGAACCGACTCAATCAAGGGCAAGGTGACGCCATGACATGGGCACGGAGGCGATGGGCATTACATGCGGCAGTGGCGGTGGCCAGCGCTGCCGTGCTGAGCGGGGTGGTGGAGCGCTTGGCGATTCAGGCAGCGATGCTCGAACCTCCGATCATTCCTACGGTGCACCCCACATTAACGCCGAGTAGCGCGATTACTACGCCGCTGGTTCTCCATGCTGACGACACGGCCGTATGGCGTAGCGCTAACGAACAGCGCATGCTTCTGACGGGCCATGTTTCGATCGAACTCGGCTACCGTAGGCTGCAGGCCGGACGGGCCGCAGTCTTCCTTACTCCGAGCAAGGAAGGCGGGGAGAGTACGTACGAAGTGGCCATTTATCTCGTAGACAACGTGGTCATAGAGGAGCCCGGACGCAAGGGTGAGACCACTCAAACGCACGCCAGTAGCGAATTGCTTGTTACTTCGCGGATTGCACAATCAGTGGAACTCGCCGGCACTCCCGTGAGCCGGGTCGAAGAAGATAATCCCATCGTCAAGCGCGGCGATGAATTGCGTACTGAATTGCTCACGAAACCCGCTCCACCGGTCCATATCCCGCGCATCGTGATCACGGAAGCCGAGGCGGCGCTGCAATCCGGCTGGATTGCCCGCGGACCCAATAATCGCATCGTCATCGGCCCCGGCGATTTGGCGCCGAAGAAGAACGGGCCCGGAGGCATTCCGCCGGAGAGTGTGGCCGTCAAGGCACCCAAGCCGCGGCCGCAGGTCTTCGCCACGGGGGACAAGGTCGAGTACAAGACGCTCGGCAACGAACGTGTCGCCATCATCACGGGCGCGTACCTGTTTCGCGATACGCTGGACGGCAAGCCGCCGATCGAATTGCGGGCCCAGCGCATGGTGTTGTTCAGTCCGCCGGAAGGCGCCCCGACGACGAACAGATCCGGGGAGTTCGGCGGCGCGTCGCGCGCCGTCACCGGTGTCTATCTTGAAGGCGACGTGACGCTCGACGCAGGGCAGCAGAGCGTCAAGGCCTCCCGGCTCTATTATGATTTCACATCGGATCGCGCGATCATGCTCGATGCGACGCTCAGCACGGTGGATGAGAACCGGAATGTTCCGCTGTACATGAAGGCCGCCACTATCCGCCAACTGGCCCGGGGAGAATATGCGGCCAAGTCGGTGCAATTTTCGACCAGCGAGTTCTATCAGCCGCACTATCACATTGGTGCGAGCGAGATATATCTCCAGGACATTACGCCGCGCGATGCGGACAACAAGGCGGCCGGTATGCCGGCGTACGGGTTCAAAGCCAAAGACGCCACGGTCAACGTTCGCGGTGTGCCGATTTTCTATTGGCCGTACCTGGCCGGCGATACGAACAAGAACGAAATTCCGCTCCGCCGTTTGCGCGTTGGGAACTCCAGCACGTACGGCTTGAGCATCATCACGGATTGGGACCTTTTCGGGCTCGCCGGGCAACGCGAACCCAAGGGTGTCCGGGCCGATCTGAATCTCGATTACTTCGGCAAACGCGGTCCAGCGGGCGGCGTGGACTCGACATGGAACCAAGAGGAATACCACGGCCTGCTGAAATCGTATGGTTTGATCGATAACGGCGAAGACCGGCTGGGCGCTCAACGAAACGACCTGACACCGCAACGTGACCAGCGCGGCCGAATTCTGGCCCGCCACATGCAGGAACTCGACGACGAATGGACACTTTCGCTGGAAGCATCTTACATCAGCGATCCGAACTTCCTGGAGCAGTTTTTTCAGAGCGAGTTTGATGCGGATAAACCTCCGGAGAGCTCGATCTATCTCAAGCATCAGAAGTCCACGGAGGCGTTCTCGATTCTTGCCAAGGGATCATTCAATAATTTCACGGCCAGTTCCAACCAGGTTGACGATCAGTTCAATACCAACAAGTTGCCGGAGGCAAAATATTTTCGTGTCGGGGACCCGCTCTTCGATACGCTCACGTATTACAGCGAATCCGGCGTAGCCAACACGTACATGAACTTTACGAACTTTACGCCCAACCAGATTGGCCTTCAGCCGTCATTCCTCGGCTTGCCGGCATCGGCCGTGCCGCTTACGGAGAAATACAAGGCCTACTACCAATCCCTCGGATGGACCACCGACCAGGTGCTCCGCGGCGATTCGCGACATGAGCTCGATCTGCCGATCCAGGTCGGCGATGCCAAGATCACGCCTTACGTCACCGGTCGCGTGACGGCCTGGGATACCGCTTTCCCGGAACCCAATTCCGGCAACACGGTACGCCTTTGGGGCGCGGGCGGCTTCCGTTCCTCCATGGAGTTCTGGAATGTCTACGACGATGTGGAATCCACTTTCTGGGATCTCCACCGCATGCGCCATGTCATCGAACCGGAGTTTACCCTGTTCGAAGCCGGGTCCACCAAGCAGCGCGACGACCTGCAGCCTTTTGATCCCGATGTCGAAGGCATGTCCACCGCCAGCGGCACGCAATTGACCATTCACCAAAAATGGCAGACCAAACGCGGCGGCCCGGGGCATTGGCGCAATGTCGATTGGATTGTTCTTGATGTTTCCTGGAACAACTTCTGGAACAAGGACCAGACGGGTCTCTTCTTCCCGGCCACGCCGCTGCGCGGCTACTTCGACCCCAGCCGGCCGGAGCTTTCGCTCGTCGCCGATTCAATCGACGTCAACGGCGTCTGGCGTGTGGGCGAACGCGTCCGCGTCCTGGGAGAATTGAACTTCAATCTCGACACCAGCAACCTCGAACAGTTCGCTACAGGCATCGCGGTCGACCAGACCGACAGCCTCGCGTACTTCATCGGCAACCGGTATATCGACGCCCTGAACACGGATGAATGGACCGTTGCGGTCGACTACCGGTTGACCAAGAAGTACTCGATCGTTGCGTCGGAGAGTTATGACTTCCAGCTTCGCGACAACATTTTGTCGTCGGTCACGCTGATTCGCCGCCTGCCACGGTTTAACACGTCGTTGACTGTCACTTACGACGCGAACTCGGCCGACACGTCAGTGGTCTTCAGTGCCTGGCCAGAAGGCTTTGCCGATATGGGCTTCGGCAACCGCGCAACTTCCTCGCGGTAGAATCCGCGCGTCGCGGTGCTGTTAGAGCGTCTGCCAAAAGTTTACTGCTTTATGGTGCAGGTGCGTTGATTGTCGGCGGCGCGGTCGGTGACCCAGTTCAAAGCTTGATCGAGTCGGTGCATCAGGGCCGCACGGTCTTTGGCC
>Ga0114951_10003513_pt1 | contig 16160 bp, 16 predicted proteins | sample AM7aDNAmetaG_FD_88677 | JGI IMG/M metagenome (GOLD analysis project Ga0114951, IMG submission 88677) | Freshwater microbial communities from Finland to study Microbial Dark Matter (Phase II) - AM7a DNA metaG | ecosystem: Environmental > Aquatic > Freshwater > Lake | place: Finland: Lake Alinen...
AAAAAACACTCAATAATTAGAAAAAATCATACCCTGACAAATGCTTTTTATAAAAATATCTTGCCAACAGAAAAATATGCTTATTTTGCAAAGCTCTCAAAGTATATACCCGGCATGCATTTACCGGTGAAATATGCCTGTATAGCAGCATAACAAACAATCATGTGAGTTATTCCAAGCTTGCTTCTGATATCATTCAACAGTGGAAGAACTCATCAGCTCACAACGCAATTATGCTCGATCCTCAATATAATTTGTCCATATTTGGAAGTTCACTTTCACCCGGTTATATTATGCTTATCACCAGGAATAACCTTCAAAAATACAACAGGAACCTTTTAGTGAAAATAGAAAATATTTGCCCGGATTTTTTTAATATGCTGGAGAAAAAAATAGAAGACCAGTGGATGACTGTTTATTGCACAGGGATGTTCTCCGACAGGGAATTTGATGAAAATTGATGTTAAATTTCATAAAAATATAATCCTCCAAAGTATATTTTACCTTTGTGAATATATGCTGATGAACGTATACGGTCCTCGCTGAGGTATTCATACAAGGATATGCCTGTTGATTCTTCCAGAATGTAGAATTTACAGTCATCGCTTCCGAAAAGCACTTTATGATCACAAATCACCGGTGAGGAATGAACAGAACGTCCGGTTAAAAATTTCCATTTGATTTCACCTGTCACTCTGTCAAGACAATACAAATGAGCATCCTTCGACCCAAAGAATACACTGTCCTTATTGACCGCTGCTGAAGAGAATATGGCATCACCGGCTTTAAATTTCCATATCACCTGTCCTGTTTTGCAATCCAGGGTATAAAAAGTACCATCTAGGCATCCAAAGGAGACATTATCAGCAAAAAGAGCAGGAGTAGCGTGAATTTCTGCCTGTGCATCAAAAAACCATCTGACATCACCTGTTTCAATGCCGAGTGCGTACATTTTCTTATCCCTGCTACCTATATATATAGTGTTGTTGTAATAAGCCGGAGAAGATATGACCCAATGTCCTGTTTTAAATTTCCAATTCATTTTACCATTTTCAGTATTCAGAAGATAAACATAATGATCCATGCTTCCGAAGCATATTTTGTCATTAATAATTAAAGGTGAAGAGAACACCCAGTCAGACGTCTTGAACTTCCATCTTGAAGAACCTGTTTTGGCAGAAACCGCATTAAAATAATGATCAAAACTTCCAAAGTACAGTGTCCCATTATTATATAATGGACTTGATCTGATATGTCCCTGGGTTTTTGTTCTCCATTTCTCTTTTTTCTTATCAAGGTCAATAGCATGAACAAACTTACCGTTGCTGCCGAAGAATGCAATACCACCGGCAATTACCGGAGAAGAATATACCCCTGCCAATTCATGAAATTTCCAATCCGGTCTTGCATTTACAGTAATGAATTCATTTTCAACAACGCCTGTCCGGCTGTTATTAAACCTGAACATCGGTAAATAGTCATGTTTATCCTTGTCTATCATGGCAAGCAGACCTGAAGTTATATTCATCAGTGTACTGAAACTGGCAAGCTCCCGGCTTTCGTTTATATGTATCAGTTTATCCGTCATCCCTGTTTTCTTCCTTTAATCTGCTGATTTCAGCATCAAATTTCTCTTTCAGACTGGAGAAATGAGCATCCCAGTCTTTTATTTCTTTAATGGTACGATATGCCTGTAAGGTCTCTATGTTATTAATTTCCAGCTTCAGCGCATCAATATCAGCCCTGAGTTTTGTTTCTATCTGTCTGAAGCTTTCGGTTTCTGAATACTCTTCAGTGATTTTAGCGAAATAATTTTCTTTGGACTGAAGCATTTCCAATATTTCTGTCACTTTTAAAAGATCATTTCTGTAATATGCCGTGCTTAGTTCTATAAATATAAGAGCTGCGTTTTCTTTCAGCTTTTCGGTGATCAGGTCCGGATGACATAGCTTACTTGCCCTTCTGAACCTGATCTGAAGCTCCTTCTTTTCCAAAGGTGTAAGCGGGAAGAGAATTTCTTTTCTCTGTTCTATAGAGGCTTTGTGAAATTCTTCACTTTCTTTCTCTGACTTTAAATATTCATCCTCTATAACAGTACTTTGCAAGAATTGTCTGTAAAGAATTTCTGTTCTCAACCTGAGAAGTTCGCCGACTATGCCTGCAATTTCTTCGTAATAGCGTGTCCTGTATATTTTAATCAGTTTCAGCAACTCTGCCTTTTTATAGTGAAGTACGGACAATTCCGTTTCAAGCAGTCTTATAGATGTTTTAAGACCTTCAATATTGATTTTTTCATGCCTGCTTACAGGCATATCTGAATTTAAATATTCTTCAATCAGCAATATTCCTTTCTGAGAATTTTGTTGTTGAATTGAGTCGTTCAGATCATGGATAAGACTGTTTTCAAACACCATTTCAAGTGCAGAAAGTTCTTCTTCCGCTTCACTAAATTTCTTTTCCTGGAGAAAATATCGAATTAATTTAAGATGTTTGTTCATTTCTGTCATTTCATTTTTAAGTTATATATGTACGTAAAATAAAGAAATACAAGTAAATGCAATAGTTAAATGATAAACAGAAAAATTACTTTCATATAATTTCATAATAATTTATTGTTATTTTATTAACAATGTGAAAAAAATAACAATATTTTCATTTTTGTATTGTTTTTTAAATTAATTTTGTGGCATAATTTGATACTTAAATTAAAAAATTAAGCGGGTTCAATGATGATGACATTAACAAATAACTACTTTTACTCCCTGTTTTCATTGAATCCGCTTTTTTCTATTTTCGGGAAACAGAGTATTAAATTACAGAATTTAACAACTGTCGCAATAATAAGTTCAGAAAATAATCTTAAATTTTAATCAGGATATGGGAAAAATTAATTCGCCGGCTGAATTGAAAAAAATGCAGGAAGAATTGAAGGATGGCAATAATTGCATTGTCAGGCCTAAGGATAAAGTGGTGATAAAAGTGGCTTATGCTACATGTGGGATTGCCTCAGGGGCTACTGAGGTGATGAATTATATGAGCGTAGAGCTGGAAAAAAGAAATGTGGATGCTATTGTGAAAAAAACCGGATGTATGGGATATTGCTATGCTGAGCCGACGATAGAAGTGAGTCTGCCCGGTAAAGATCCGGTCGTATTTGGATACGTCGATATAAAAAAAGCAGACCAGATTATAGAGCGATATATCAGAAATAATGAATTGGTTGAAGGTGTTATTCCTGTTAATTATCATAACATCGATTAAAAGAATTTTATTTTATGGAAATCAATAAAAATCAAATCCGGATAGTATTGCGTAACTGTGGGGTGATTGACCCTGAAGATATCCGTGAATATATTGCACGTGACGGTTATAGCGCTTTAGCTAAAGTTCTTTTTGAAATGACCCCGGAAAGGGCTATTCAGGAAGTGATTGACTCGGGCATAAGAGGCAGGGGAGGCGGTGGTTTCCCCACGGGACTAAAATGGAAAATTGCCAGATCTAATCATGCAGATCAGAAATATGTGGTATGCAATGCTGATGAAGGAGATCCCGGTGCTTTCATGGACCGGTCGGTACTCGAAGGCGATCCTCATTCTGTCCTCGAAGCTATGGCTATATGCGGCTATTGCATCGGTTCTACAAAAGGTTTAATATATATACGGGCTGAATATCCACTGGCCATCGAACGATTGAAAATAGCTATCGGTCAGGCCAGGGAATACGGTATGCTCGGAAATAAAATATTTAACAAAGACTTTGATTTTGATATTGAACTCCGTTATGGCGCAGGGGCATTTGTTTGTGGTGAGGAAACGGCTCTCATCCATTCCATGGAAGGTAAGCGGGGTGAACCTACCGTCAAGCCTCCTTTCCCTGCTGAATCAGGTTATTTAGGTAAGCCGACCAATGTGAACAATGTGGAAACTTTCGCCAGCATACCCGTTATTTTTAATAAAGGTGCCGGCTGGTTCAATAAAATAGGTTCAGAAAAATCAAAAGGGACAAAGGTTTTTGCCCTTGCCGGAAAGATAAATAATGTTGGTCTTATTGAGGTTCCTATGGGCATAACACTCAGGGAGGTGATCTATGATATTGGTGGCGGAATAAGAGACGGAAAGGAATTTAAAGCAGTTCAGACCGGAGGCCCTTCAGGCGGATGCCTTACCAAGAAACATCTGGATACCCCCATCGATTATGATAACCTCATTGCAGCCGGTTCAATGATGGGCTCGGGTGGTATGATTGTGATGGATGAAGACGACTGTATGGTTGCTATTGCTAAGTTTTACCTGGAATTTACGGTTGAAGAATCCTGCGGAAAATGTTCACCCTGCAGGATTGGTAACAAACGTCTTTATGAGATCCTGGAAAAAATCACCAAAGGTGCTGGAACTATGGAAGACATTGACAACCTCCGTAACCTGGGCAAAGTGATCAAAGATACTTCACTGTGCGGACTCGGACAAACATCACCGAATCCTGTACTTTCTACCATGGATAGTTTTATGGAAGAATACGTGGAGCATGTGATAGATAAAAAATGCCGTGCAGGAGTTTGTAAGTCATTGATGCAATATATTATTGATGCAGAGAATTGCGTTGGGTGTACTGCGTGTGCCAGAAATTGCCCTGTTAATGCCATTACCGGAGAAAGGAAGCAGGTGCACCTTATTAACCAGTCGATCTGCATCAAATGCGGTGCATGCTATGAAAAATGTAAGTTTAACGCGATCAGCATAAAATAATGGGGAAATGACCATGGAAACAATCAGTTTGATTATCGATAAGAAAACGGTTGAAGTTGAAAAAGGAACTACTTTACTGATGGCTGCCCGCAAAGCAGGAATAGATATTCCGACCCTTTGCTATTTCAATCTGGGCGACATGAATATTGAAAATAAGCCTGGAGGTTGTCGTGTATGTGTGGTGGAAGTAGAAGGCAGGCGTAATCTTGCCCCGGCCTGTGTTACTGAATGCACTCCCGGAATGGTAGTAAATACACATTCAGTAAGGGTTTTAAATTCAAGAAGGACCATTATGGAACTGATCCTTTCTGATCACCCATTTGATTGCCTTGTCTGTGCCAAATCGGGTAACTGTGAACTGCAGAGTCTTGCACAGAAGCTGGGGATCAGGGAGATACGCTATCAGGGAGAACAATCTACCTATCGCAAAGATACTTCGCCGGCAATCATACGTGATGTTGACAAATGCATCATGTGCCGTCGCTGCGAAATGATGTGTAACGATATCCAAACAGTCGGTGCTCTTTCAGCGATCAACCGTGGGTTTACGGCTGTTGTTGCTCCTGCTTTTGAGATGAATCTGGACAAGTCTCCCTGCACCTATTGCGGACAATGTGTTTCTGTTTGTCCTACAGGTGCGCTTACAGAAGTTGATCATACGCGTTATATCATAAATGCCCTGGCTGATAAAACCAAGACAGTTGTTGTACAGACTGCTCCGGCAGTCAGAGCCGCACTCGGTGAAGAGTTCGGTATGGAACCGGGTACACTGGTGACCGGAAAAATGGCTGCAGCCCTGAGGCAGCTTGGGTTTGATTATGTGTTTGATACTGACTTCGCTGCCGACCTGACCATTATGGAAGAAGGCACAGAGCTTCTGGGGCGTCTGACAAATTTCCTCAATGGTGATAAAACAGTGAAACTGCCAATATTGACATCATGTTGCCCTGCCTGGGTGAAATTCTTTGAACACGATTTCCCTGATATGCTCGATGTCCCTTCATCGGCAAAATCTCCCCAGCAAATGTTCGGCCCCATTGCCAAGACTTATTTTGCAGATAAAATTGGTGTTGACCGGAAAAACATGGTTGTTGTTTCTATTATGCCCTGCCTTGCCAAAAAGTACGAATGTACCCGCCCCGAGTTTGAAACAGACGGGATACCCGATGTGGATTATTCTTTATCAACACGTGAACTTGCACACCTGATAAAACAGGCAAATATTGATTTTAATTCTTTACCTGATGAAGATTTCGACAACCCTCTTGGGGAATCTACCGGTGCAAGTGTCATTTTCGGGACGACAGGTGGTGTGATAGAAGCAGCTGTAAGAACAGCCTATGAGTTATATACCGGTAAAAAACTACAGAAAATTGATTTTGAAGAGCTGCGCGGACTTGAAAATATACGTCAGGCTGAGATAGATTTTGACGGTTTCCCGTTAAAAATAGGAATTGCCCACGGACTCGGGAATGCAAGGAAATTACTGGAAGATATCAGAGCAGGAAAAAGCGAATTTCATGCTATTGAGATCATGTCTTGTCCCGGAGGCTGTATCGGTGGCGGTGGCCAACCATATCATCATGGGAATTTTTCTGTATTAAAAGCCAGGCAACAGGCCATTTACCGGGAGGATGCCGGAAAACCCATTCGTAAATCGCATGAAAATCCATTCATTATCAAGCTATATGAGGAGTTTTTGGGAAAGCCGATGAGCGAAAAGGCTCACCATCTCCTACATACTCATTATTTTGACAGGAATACCGAAATTCATGTGGATTAGTCGAAAAATTTAAATAAGGAGGAAATTACAATGTCTCATATTAAGATAAAATTAAGCGAAAAATCAATAGAAGATATTAAATCCATATGTCACTCTTTTGGAAATGAAGGAGGCGAACTGATCAATGTTCTTCATAAAACGCAGGGCTTGTTTGGTTATTTGCCGGCAGAGGTGCAGGAAATTATTGCAAAAGAGCTGAATGTATCTTTAGCCAATGTATACGGCGTGGTGACTTTTTATTCGTTTTTTACGATGAAGCCAAAAGGCAAGCATCCGATTTCAATATGTCTGGGAACAGCCTGCTATGTTCGTGGTGCGGAGAAAGTGCTGGATGAATTTAAGCGTGCATTAAATATAAAAGTTGGCGAGTCGACACCTGACGGCAAGTTTTCGCTGAGTTGCCTGCGCTGTGTTGGTGCTTGCGGACTGGCACCTGTTGTCATGATAGGGGAGAAGGTATATGGAAGAGTTTCACCTGATGGTGTAAAAGATATTTTAAAGGAATTCGAATAAACCCGGAGAAAAAGAATGACATTCTAAAGGAAACATGTTTGTACTCTTGGGAAAAATCTAAGTCATTCTTTCCGGGCTTATTTGATAAAAGAATGTTTGTTTTTCATAAAAATTGTTTAGGTTAATGATTAATTAGACTGCAGCAAGGCCCCTTGAAAGAGGGGCTTTCTGATTTTTTCACCTGAAATTTAAATGATCATCTGAATTTTCTGCAGTCATAAAAAAACATTTCCTGCATGTCTATTTGTGCTCAGAGCTAGTATTCTTCCGGCAGACCTTTTAACTGGGTACGGGTGAAAACAGGGCCGTCTTTACACACAAAATATTTACCCACATTACATCTTCCGCATTTTCCGAAACCGCATTTCATTCGGTTCTCGAGGGTTGTATAGACATCGTCGTCTTTAAAACCAAGTTTTTCAAGAACAGGAAAAGTAAATTTAATCATCACCGGCGGGCCGCAAACTATGGCAATGGTATCTTTGGCTGAGGGGGCAATTTTATCGAGCACAATAGGAACAAAACCCACCTCACCTTTCCAGCCGGGAGTTTCACCACCGGGGTCGACGGTTGTATAAAGTTTTACATCGGGGCGGTTTTCCCATTCTTCCAGTTCTTCTTTATAAACCAGATCGGCAACGGTCCTTGCACCATAAACAATCGTGATTTCCTTGAAATTCTCTCTGAGGTCCAGGCAGTTCCAGATCACGCTGCGCATCGGTGGCAACGCAATTCCACCGGCAATGAATAAGAGGTTTTTCCCTTTCCACTCGTCGATAGGGAAAATATTTCCGTAAGGGCCCCTGAATCCGATGGTGTCGCCTGCTTCACATTTCGAAAGTGCTGTAGTGACCCGCCCGGCACTGCGGAAAGTACATTCAATATATCCCTTGCGTGTCGGCGCAGATGCTATGCAAAAAGTAACTTCGCCTGCACCCATCAGCGAATATTCTCCAAACTGACCTGTTTTAAAAGAGAAGTTCTTTTCATCTTCTTCGTCCATAAATACCAGACGGAATGTCTTTACAAAAGGTGCTTCCTCGGTAACCTTAACGATCTTCATTAAAGAAGGCAGATAAATATTTTTTTCGCTCATATTTTATCTTTTGCAATTTGAATAAGATGTTCCTTAATATTCATATCCACAGGACAGGCACGGGAGCATCTGCCGCAGCCAACACAACCGATCACATCAAGACGGTCAGGCATGTAGGAGAATTTATGCATTATGCGCTGCCGCCAGCGGGCACTCTGTACCTCACGCGGATTATGTCCGGAAGTATGTATGGTAAACAGAGAAAATCCGCATGAATCCCATAATCTCAGACGGCTTCCCTGTTTCCCGTTCGATTCGTCCTGTATATCGAAGCATGCACAGGTAGGGCAGACAAAAGCACAACTTCCGCAGCCGATACAGCGTAGCGATTGTTCGACCCAGATCTCACTATCGAAAGATGCTGTGGCATTTTTAACTACTTTCTTCACATCGAAAAGAACCGGAACATCAGCAAGGAGTTTACTTTTATCAATATCTTTTGATGCTTCGAATGCATCTGATTTTTCTGCTATGATTTTTCCCTTTTCCGTGATGATCTCCGCCAAAAATTCATCATTTTCAGCATAAGTCAGCAGGATATCACTCCCTGCAATACTCCCGGGACTTCCGTTTACAGAAGTACAGAAACAATATGCATCGGCTTTATTACAGCTGAAGCTGATGATACTCAATTTTTCCAGACGTTTACTATAGATTGTATCTTTTGTTTCCCAGTTAAATATGGCGCTGAGCGAATCAAAACCAAACGCATCACAGGGCCGCACTCCGAAAAGCACCATTTCGGGAATACTGTCGAGATTGCGGTCTTTGGTCGAAACACCTTCCTGGCTGATCACGTAGTCAAAGAGTTTTTCAATTTTTGGAAAGGCTGCACTTTTGGCTGACTGGACCGTAAGCAGGTAATCCTCTGCCATTTCCTGAATCGTTGATACCTCGCAGAAATCAATGATGGAACCTTTCTTTACCGGTGCTATTATTTTCTTTCCTTCTCCTTTTAGGCTGTTGAACAGTTTTTCAAGAGATGATTTTTTTAGTGTTCTTTTTTCGGTTTCCATGGTCTACTTAATAAAGTTTTCTTTATCATCGGGCTTAAAAGTCGAGAGTGTGGATATATCGGTAGCTTTCATGCCTGCTTTAGCTCCGAAGTCTTTCTCGATACCTTCTATCAGGTTGTATGTCAGTAAGTTCAGCGGGATATCCATGGGGCAGGCACGGGCACAGTCACCGCAGTTAACGCAGCGTCCTGCAAGGTGCATAGCTCTCATGATGTGCCATTCCATATTGCCAAGATCGCTGGCAGCAACGGGTATCCACTGAGGCTGATTGCTTTCAGTCATGCACTTAGTGCAATAGCATAGGGGACATGATGAACGGCATGCAAAACATTTAAAACACTTAGCAAATTCTTTCTGCCAAAAGTCCCATCGTTCTGCAACTGTCATTTTTTCTATCCTGTCGACGATCTCTTTTTCATCCGGTTTTAATCCAGTGTCAACAGTGGCAAGATGGTCTTCAATGCTTTTAAAATCAGGCATTTCAACGATTTTGTTTTCAGGAGTAATATAAAGAGCCAGTACTTGCCCTTCTGTGAACTGGAATTCAGAAGCAAGCACCAGAAGACTCCTCAGAGTATAATTGTTTGCAACAATGGCAATTTTACCCAAATGTTTTACTTCATGTTTCTGGACGTAAGTAGCGAGGTTCTGAATGCAGGTTTCATTGTAAATCATTTTGTCGGCATCGTCAAGTTTCCGGATAAATTCGGCACGGGCATATTTCCCGCTTCCTTTTCCATAACCGATGACCACATCAACTGTTTTTGATGACAACAGATATTTTGCCTTGGCAATAAGTTCATTCATGGGTTTTATCCTCCTGATCATATATTGATAGTGCTACCTGCTTGTAATTTTCATAGGGTCCAAGTTTACGAACCGTCTCGACGGTTGTATTTACTACTTCTGCCCAGCGGGCTCCTTCTGCTGCAGAAACCCAGTTAAAAGATATCCTGTTGATGTCAATACCGGCGAAGTCGATCAGTTTTCTAAAAATCATCCATCTGCGACGGGCATGGAAGTTACCGTAGGTATAGTGGCAATCGTTAGGATGGCAACCGGAAACAATGATGCCGTCGGCACCGTTGGCAAACGCTTTCAGAAGAAGCATAAAGTCGATCCGGCCGGTACACGGGAAACGTATTATTTTAACGTTTGCAGCGTATTTTATGCGGCTGGTCCCGGTAAGGTCAGCCCCGGCATAAGTGCACCAGTTACATACGAAAGCAACAATTTTTGGTTCAAATTCCGCCATTTTATTTTAAAGTTTAATCGTTTAACAATGCCATTACTTCAGTATACACCTGGTCGTTGGTATAACCCAGCAGATCTATGGATTTTGAGCGGCATAAAGCTACACACGTACCACAGCCCTGACATAGCCCCGGGTTGATATAAGCCAGAGTTTTAATTACTTTACCGCTTCTGTCTTTAACTTCTTCTCTTTCAATAGCCTGATACGGGCAAACAGTCTGGCACATGAAACAGCCCACACAGTTTGAATACAAGGGAGGTGCCTCGCGGTTGACAATAGCTATCAGAGGTTCTCTTGTAAGCTCATTGTTGGCAAAGAGTCCACAAACTTTAACCGCTGCTCCGGAGGCTGCCGCAACCGATTCGGGTATGTCTTTGGGTGCCTGGCAGGCTCCTGCAAGGAAAATCCCCGCAGTATTTGTTTCAACTGGTTTCAGCTTAGGATGTGCTTCGGCAAAGAATTTATAAGAGTCGTACGAAACGTGAAGTTTCTGGGCCAGATCTTCTGCACCGTCATTTGCCACACCTGCAGTGGCAAGAACAACCAGGTCAGCTTCTATCTCAACCAGACGGCCGTTCATCAGGGTGTCAACACCTTTCACGATAAGTTTGCCGTTCTTTTCATATACAGTGGAGACACGACCACGGATATACTGTGTTTCGTCTTCAACTATGGCCCGCCTTACAAATTCTTCGTACATCTTTCCCCCTGCCCGGATATCCATGTAAAAAACATATGGAGTACCTTCATGAACCTTGTGTTTGTATAGCATAGCATGTTTAGCCGTGTACATGCAGCAGATCTTGGAGCAGTATTCAATCCCTTTTGCGGGATCTCTGGAGCCTGCACATGCAATGAAAACCACTTTTTTAGGGATCTCACCATCCGAAGGTCTTCTGATCACACCTTGTGTTGGGCCTGATGCAGAAGCTAAGCGCTCGAACTGAAGGCCGTCGATCACATCTTTATACTTACCGTAACCGTATTCGGGAAAAAAATCGGGTTTTTTTACATCGAAACCTGTGCATAATACAATTGCTCCGACTTCTATATCAACGATCTCGTCAGGCTGGTCAAATCGTATTGCTCCGGTGGGGCAAACTTTTTCACATATACGACATTTACCTTTGGTGTAATACGTACAATTCTTCTTGTCGATCACCGGTTTATTAGGAACTGCCTGAGGAAATGGAACATAGATAGCCGGTCTGAAACCCAGACCCCTTTCAAACTCGTTGGGGATTTTTTTATTTGGGCATTTTGTTGTACACAACCCGCAACCGGTGCAGAGCTTTTCGTCCAGGCTTTTTGATTTTTTACGGACTTTTACCTTGAAATTGCCGATAAATCCTTCAAGACTTTCTACTTCAGCATAAGAAATCAACGTGATATTAGGATGTTGGGCCACTTCCACCATTCGTGGTGTCAGGATACATTGTGAGCAGTCAAGGGTTGGAAATGTCTCGGATAATTGTGACATATGACCGCCTATTGAGGGATCTCTTTCAATCATGACAACCTTATGGCCAGCGTTGGCGATATCCAGAGCTGCCTGTATGCCGGCCACTCCACCGCCGATAACCATAGCTTTTTTTGTGACAGGGACTTTAATTGACTCGAGGGGTGCATTCCGTTTTACTTTCTCCACCATCGTTCTGACAATATCAATGGCTTTTTCTGTTGTAGAATTTTCTCTGGGGTGAACCCAGGAGCAGTGTTCTCTGATGTTGGCCATTTCACACAGGTACTGGTTCAGGCCACCTTCGGCGCATGCTTTGCGGAATGTAGGCTCGTGCATACGGGGAGAACAGGCAGCAACTACAACTCCATCAAGATTATGCTCTTTTATGGCTTCCTTAATAATGGTTTGTCCCGGATCAGAACACATATATTTATAATCCATGCTCAGGGCCACACCGGGAAGCTTGGATATGGTCTCAGCCACTTTTTCGCAATCTACAGTAGCGCTTATGTTTTCACCGCAATGGCAGACAAAAACTCCGATTTTTGACATTATTTTTCCTCCGTAGGTTCTGTTTGTACAACTTTTTTTACCACCAGGTTTTCGGTAATGGGTTTTTCCTTAAGTTTCACTTTTACCATATGGTACTGGAATCCAACTTCTTTCTCACTTAAACCGATAGCCAGGCCGACAGCTTGTGTAATATAAATTACCGGGATTTCGCTCTCCCGATTCATGTATTTATTGATAGCGGACCTTCTCATATCGAGGTTGGAATGGCACATGGGGCAGGCCACAATAATGGCTTCAGCACCGCGGTCAAGAGCATCAATCATCAGCTTTCCCGATAACTTACCCACAAGGTCCGTGCGCGATACAGATAACCCGGCGCCGCAACATTCAGTTTTGAAAGCCCAGTCAATAGGGTTCCCGCCGATCTTTGTTATCACATTGTCCATCGTTTGAGGGTTTTCCTCACGATCGAATTTTAAAATGTTATGAGGCCTTACGAGTAAACACCCGTAATAACAGGCCACATCGTGATTGAATTTTTTAACTACTTTTTCTTCAACATGGGGGAGTACGTATTTGTCCAGAAACTGAATTATATTCAGAATCTTAACATTCCCTTCATACTTCATACCGATAATAGTAGAAATATTTTCGCGTAATTGAGTGTCTTCTGCCAGTTCGTGGTTTGTAACTGTAAGCCTTGAATAGCATGCAGCACAAGGGACTACTATCTCATTTAATCCGGCAGCTTCAGCAAGGGCAAGAATCCTGCCGGGCAGCGACAACGAAAGTTCTTTGTCCATATTGTGGGCTGCAGTAGCTCCGCAACAGTTCCAGTCAGGAATTTCAACGAGTTCCACACCAAACTTTTCAGCCACATTAAAAGTTGATATTCTGTATTCGGGCGAGCCTCCTTTGAGCGAACATCCGGGATAAAATCCTAGTTTCATAACTGTTTCCCTTTCCTCTTTAATGTTTTATTGAAAATTTCTCCCATCTTTCCCCTTTCTTTAATTATTTCCGGTATCAGACCAAGTTTTCCCCTCATAAACATCTTAGGAGCAATGGCAACATCCTGAGTCATATTCAGTGATCGCATCTTATAGTCGGCGATCAGACCAACTTCATACAAACGTCCTGTATAATTGATCGAATCAAGGAACGCCCTGTGAAAACGAATGATATTTTTGGCTTTTGGGTTGGTTTTTCCTTCTTTTAATGACGTATACCGCAGAAAATCCATCATTTTAGGGATATCTATTTCCATGGGGCAGCGCGAAACACACATCTCACACGACAGACATAGCCATATACTGAGTGAACGCAGAACTTTATCTTCCAGATCCGCCTCACCGGTCTGCAACATTCTTAACAGGAGGCTTGGCGGATAATCCATGTCTTCAGCAACGGGACAGCCTGCCGTGCATTTCCCGCACTGATAACATTTTACAACGGGTACTTCGGTGTGCCTGAGTATTTCACCCGATAGGTTGTTGGTTATGTGATGAGATCCGGATGACATTATGTTGATTTTTTAAAAATTATTCAATTCGCTATTTTGCCTTTTACAAAGATAAAAGTATTGTTATTTCAGTAACAAAGAATAGATCGCACATATATTCGGGTTTTCATTGTTAAATATCAATGAATTTTAGTCCTGAACTGACAGCCGGCATTCGACCAATGACCAAGTCTGAATAGTGTTGAAAGGTTATATGAGCTTATTCGCTGAATAATAACTTTTTCTTTAGCGTCATTCATAAATATTTATTAATTCATGACCTTCTAATTTGCTTTTATACATAATATAAAACAATTAGCTGAGAGTTTTGTTTGACAATTATAGGCGATTATAAAATGTTTTATTATTTGTTAGTTCGTATTCAAGTCATTAACATTCTGTCGATTAATAAAAGATAATTAATATTGACCTAATTTTATTACTTTTGCATAAGCATTTAATATAGATGTATATGAGATTTAGTTTTTTTTATATATTGGTATTCTTGTACCTGTGGTTAGCAATGTCCGGAAAAATTTTCTCCCAGTGTACTCCCGATCCCCTGGCAATTGCACCTGGCGTTTATCCTGCAGATATTCCCCACGCTATTTCCGGTTCTCTTTTTGTTGTCGTGATGACAGTTGTTGTTCCCGCTGATACTGTAGTGGCTGTTGGGGGTACAAATCTTACCGTTCCTATCGATTCCATTGGTGTTGATAGTATCAGAGGTCTACCTTCCGGATTTCGTTTTTCTTCGAACTCAAGAAGTAATTTCTGGAGGGGTGGTACAAAGGGTTGTCTTAAAATTGAGGGACAGACGGACAAAGCAGGTATATACAATGTTGTTTTCAAACTCCGGGGCCACACGCCCATTACTCTTCCTCCCTATACTACAGCCGATGGTTTTGTGATCTATGATTACCAGTATAAGATGTATGTCGATGATATAAGCTCTTTTCAGGTTCAGCAGAATTTTCCAAACCCCTGTTATAACGGGAAAACAGGCATAACTTATATTAGTGTTCATCAGAATATTGAATTCCGTTTATATGATTATTCGGGCAACGTATTAGTGAAGAAAACAATCAAAGGAAATGTCGGATCCAACACTTATGAACTTGACCTTGCCAACATGTTGGGGCATGTCTCCAACGGACTGTATTTTTACTCCATGGACGATGGTTTTGAAAAGGTCACCAGGAAATTGATTGTTGACATGATCCCATGACATTCAGTGTTCAGATATTAGGCAGCAACTCCGCCATACCTACTCCGGAACGTAACCCGAGTGCACAGCTGCTCAATTTCAACGAAAACTTTTTTCTGATCGATTGTGCTGAAGGGACTCAACTGCAATTAAGGAAGTTCAGGACTAAATTTCAGAGGATAAACCATATATTTATTTCTCATTTGCATGGTGATCATTATCTTGGGCTTCTCGGACTGATTTTTACCTTTCATTTACTTGACCGTAAAAAAGAACTTCATATTTATTCCAACCCTGACCTTTTCGATATCATTGATGCTACCCTGAAAGCGGGAAACACCACTCTAGGTTATCAGCTGGTAAAACATCATCTGAAAGCAGAAGTATCTGAAATTATTTTTGACAACGGTAAGCTGGAAGTGCAAACGGTTCCGCTGAATCACAGGATTCCAACATGGGGCTTTGTTTTCCGCGAGAAAAATGTCCCGCTGAAAATCTGGAAATATATGCTTGACAGGTACAATATTCCTTTCCAGGAGATCAACCTGATTAAAAACGGTTTGGATTATATCCTGGAGAACGGTGATGTGATTAAGAATGAGGCTTTGACTTTGCCTTCTTATAAACCAGGTTCGTATGCTTATATTTCTGATACTATTTATGACGAATCAATTATACCTTATATTCAAAATGTGGATGTACTCTATCATGAAACCACTTTTCTGAACGATAAAGTTAAATCAGCCCATGAGAAGTTTCATACCACTGCAGCAGAAGCTGCATTGATTGCCCATAAAGCGAATGTGGGGAAGCTGTTTATGGGACATTTTTCCGCCCGTTACGATGATTTAACTTTATTTCTTAACGAAGCCCGTCCTGTTTTTGAAAAGTCCTTTATTACATCTGATGGAGATATTTTTGATGTTTACGATAACTTTCAGGCATAAAAAAAGAGGCTGTCTCAAAAGGGCAGCCTCTTTAATTTGTTGACAATCAACATAATAGTGTTGATAACTTTTTATAATACTTTGATATTCAATTCTATAAGATTTGTATTTTTGTATTATGA
>Ga0114951_10003515_pt1 | contig 16149 bp, 6 predicted proteins | sample AM7aDNAmetaG_FD_88677 | JGI IMG/M metagenome (GOLD analysis project Ga0114951, IMG submission 88677) | Freshwater microbial communities from Finland to study Microbial Dark Matter (Phase II) - AM7a DNA metaG | ecosystem: Environmental > Aquatic > Freshwater > Lake | place: Finland: Lake Alinen...
AGGGCGGGCACGATCTCGGCCGCGTTTTCCCCTTGGGGGGCATGCCCCCCAAGGGGAAAGCTGTCGCTCCCACCTCTGTGGGAAACCAAGCCAAAGATTACCACGAATTAAAGATACAAGGGCGGGCTGTCCCTAGCCCGCCGTTCGCACCGAAAATAAATCTTAGCCGTGGATCAGGGACGCTCCATTTCTCGTTCACGATCCCGTGGAGTATCTGAGGCTTGGGATTTTACCAATGGTTCAGCACCCGCAAATCCGCATCCGTCCGGCAACCGAATTGGAGCCGCAATGAAACTGAAACGAATGCGCCTCGCTGGCACAGACCTGGAACTGGCGTGTGTCTGTCAGAGCGCGGCGCCGTTTGGCACGACCGTGCGCGGCCCGGCGATGGACCGGTTGTATGATGCCTACCGGACCGTCGGCGGGAATTTCTTTGATACGGCGCACTGCTACTGTTTCTGGCTCAACGACGGGAACGGGACCAGCGAACGCGCCCTGGGCGAGTGCCTGCGGCGGCATGGGGACCGCGCGGAAGTTGTGATCGGGACGAAGGGCGGTCATCCAGCGGTGCCACCGCAGTATCCCCACCCCGCGGCGTATCTCGCGCCGGAAGTGATCGCGGCCGACGTGCAAGAAAGCCTGGAACGGTTGGGCGTGGATCAGATTGATCTCTACTATCTCCACCGCGATGATCCCCGCGTGCCGGTCAGAGAAATCATGGACACCTTGAACGCTGAGGTAAAACGGGGCCGGGTCCGGTCCCTCGGCGCGAGCAATTGGAGCACAAAGCGGATCGATGCCGCCAATGCCTACGCTGCCGGGCGCGGTCAACAGGGGTTTGTGGTCTCGCAACCGCAGTGGAACCTGGCGCAACCCAATCCCGGCGGCGATCCGACGATGCGCTTCGTCAGTGCGGAAGATGAAGCGTGGCACACGCGCCACCAGCTACCGGTTGTGGCTTACTCACCGACAGCGTGTGGTTATTTTGCCTGCCAGGGCGACTTGACCGGGCGGCAGTTCGACAATCCGATCAGCCGCGTCCGCCACCAGCGGGCACGACAACTTGCCGTCGAACTGGGCGTGACGCCCAACCAGATTGCCCTCGCCTGGCTGTTGGCGCAGCCCTTCCCGGTAATTCCAATTCTGGGCACAACGAACCTCGATCATCAAGCCGATGCATTCGCTTCGACTGCGGTGCAGCTGACCCCGGAACAAGTGCAGTGGCTGCGCGGGCGGATTTGAATTCAACCGCGTAATCTGACGGCTTGGTGACATTCGTGAAACGATGTCATGCTGACTCGGAAAAACGATACAGTTCCATCTGCCCCGGCGCCAGCCAGCAGGCGACCTTGATACAGTCCACACCGTGCTCTGGACCGCGGCCGGTGGAGTCGATCAGGGAAGTCTCCTGGGACAGCCAACCAACCCGGTGCAGGTTCGGCCGACAACCGCGAACCATCAATTCGGCTTGGGTGGATTCCTGTTGTGAGTTATTGACGACCGCGATGTATTCCGTGCCGTTGACGTGCTTGAACTCAGAGATGATCAGCGGCGTGCCGGTTGACGAACTAGCCGTCGCCACCCGCCCGCTTCCGTCGAACTTCGGCCAGCCACCCCAACTCTTGCCAACATGCCAGGACCGCATCAGGCGGCAATCCAGCAGGACGGGCGCATGCGACTTCAAAAAGGTGCGGCAGACGCGGCTCAGCCAGGCAAAAGTCTCGGTCCGCTCGCCGTGCTCGTCAATTGGGGCGACACGATAGTTGTCCTGCGGTTGGCGCATGTAGAAGAAAAACCACAGCAGTCCTTTGGCGCCGTGCGCCACCGCGGTATTGATCTGCCAGCGCAAATCGTCTTCCCGCGGACAGCGGTAGCGGAAATGGCCCACGGCCAAGAGCGTGGTCCAATAGTCCAGATCATGGCGTTGCGCGGCTTTCCAGTAGGTGCACAGATTGGCGAAGTACATCTCGAACCCCCAGAATCCTTCACCGTCCGGAGCGGGATTCAGCTGCGTGTAGCAGTCGTAGCAAAGCAACGGCGGCCTGGCAGCGGCAACGTACGCATCGAGATAGTGATCCCAGTTGTGGTGCCCGATGCGCGACTCAATCCCGTGGTACATGGGGAGCAGGTTCAGGAAGGGTTGCAAGTGCGGGGCGAGTTCTTGCTGGATCCGTGTGGCCCGGCACGCATCCGCAAACTCCGCGCGACCCGGCTCGTCGCCGACATGGAACCCAAAAGTGGCCGGGTGACTTCCGAGTGCCTTCACCATCGCCGCAAAATCGCGCCGGTAGCCGTCGTCCCCCACCTTGGTCAGGTGCGGCCAATCGCCAGTCTCCGGGCAGAGAATTACGCGAATCCCGGCCGCCGCCGCAGCGTCGAGAATGGCGCCCATTTTTTGGATCTGCTTTTTATTCAGACTAAAGTTTGGCCCCATCGCCAAGGTCATGCCGGCATCCGTCCAGTCCTTAACCGCAGTCGGTGCCTGCTGGTCAATGGGTGTATAGTTCCAGAAGCCAATCGGAAATTGTTGCCGGGACGATGGGTGCTTTTTTTCCTGCGTTTGGGACAGCTTCCGAGTTGGTTTCATTTTGTGATTTTGGTGAGTATCCATTTCCACGCCGGGATGTCAATGGCGACACGACTGCGCGTCGTATCGCGTTCGGACAAAACTTCCAGCACCCTTTCCAACAATCGCTGACGTTCGGCGTCGGCTTCCAGCGGCAACCACCACATGGTTTTCACATCCCACCAGATGTGGCTGTAAAACGCCTCAGCAGCGGCGCTCTGCTCGTTGATCTTTGCGCCCAGCGTCTGCCATGGACCGGGCAGCGCCGCGAGATTGACGCCGGCGGCCAATTCTGCCGCACTGAATACCGCCACGGTTGTCCCGGCCACCGTCAACTGCCAATTGCCGTCCGCCAGCCCGGTGACCGTCAGCCCATACCGATTCAGCGAATTGGCCAGGGGGAGATACCGGTAAACCGTCCGCGCCTCGGGATCGAGCCAGGCCGGAATGGCTTTGTCGGTCCGTACGAAACTGATTGCATTGGATTGCACTGTTACTGCCGCGACATCACACCGGGTTGCCCGGACGAGTCGACCTTCGCGCGCGTCGATCACCGCATCCGCCACCGGCATCTCACCCTGCAGCGTCCGCATCAGCGCAAACGCCAGGGCGGCGTGGAGGACCGGGGCCGGTTGCACGGGATTGGCACTCAATGATACCGGCGGCTTCTCGACAAACGCGTTCCCGATAATTTCGCACAACAAATCATGCACGTCCGCCACCGCGACATTTTCTTCCGCCGCCAGTTGCTTGACCCCGTCGGCATACCGGCGCAGCACGGCATTATAAGCCCGGCCGTCGATTCCGTTGCGTTGGAACCCGGGCTCCACACACCCCGGTGTCATCAGCACCACTTGAATCTGGTGATGCTTCAACTCCTTGACGATCGCGCCCAGCCCGGCCAGAAAATCATCGTACCGGTGTTGATCGAAGGCCTGAAACCCGGCATCGTTCATCCCAAATGCGACGCAGACCCAGGTGGGTTGCAGACTCAACACATCGCGTTCCAACCGTTTTAATCCGCCCGGCGTTCGGTCGCACTCGCCATCGCCGGTCAGTCCCGCATTCCGAAAGCTGACAACCATTCCCGGCCACTGGCCGGCAAACGCATTCATCACATACCGCGTGTAGATGCGTTGCTGCGTGATGGCATCGCCAAAGAAAACCAGCCGGTCCCCCGAGTGGAGCAACGGCTCGGCGGTAACGGACTGCCAGCAACCGAGCAGCAGTCCGGTGAGAATCCAACCTCGGAAACGACGAGATCCATCGCTTCGCTCAGGCTGACAGGTAATCCGCATGATTACGGCTTGATCCGCGTCAACGTCCACACATTCTCCAGTCCGGCCCCGGCCGTCTGCTGGCGCGCGGTCTCGCGCTCATCGATCACACGGTCCACCTTTTCAAACAATGCAGTCGTCTCCGTCCGGGCTTCGGCCGGCAACCACGTTTGCAGCCGCCCGCCCGCCCCTGCCCGATTCACGCGCAACTTTTGTTGGTCGCCGCACAACATCTCCACGCGTTCGCCAAGCGCGCGCCACGGCCCGGGCGCGTCCGCCAGATCAACCCCGGCCGCCAGTTGCGCGGCGGTAAAATCACCCGCGACACCGGCCGCACCAACAGTCAACCGCCAGGTGCCGGCCGGCAGTCCGGTCAACGCGAGCCGATACTCACGGAGCGCCCGCACGAGCGGAAAGCAGGTGGCAATCACATTTGCATTGGTACCGACAAACGCCGGCAAGGCCGCATCCCGGCGAACGAAAGAAATTTTATTGGATTCAATCTGGAGGCCGGTCACCGTGCAGCGTTCGGTCGCGACGAGTCCGTGACGGACGTCCAGCGTCAAACTCGACACCGGGCCGGTATAGCCCAACGCACCGACCAAGGTGTACGCCATCACCGTTGCCCCAACAGTGTCAGGATGGATGCCGTCTGGAATCATGGTCCAAAGCGAAGAGGCCGCCTTCCCTTTCGTTTGAGCCGCCAGCATGGTGGAATGGATGTCGGCGACCGGCAAATTTTCCCGAGCCGCCATGGCTTTGACACCCTCTGCCAAGCGACCCAGCATCGCGTTGCATTGCTCCGGCTCGCCCGGTGCCTTAAACCACCGGCCCGCAGTATCGGGATCGACGCACCCGGGCGTGAGCAGGACCACCCGGACGTGCGCGGCGGTCAGCGTGGCGACAAGGTTCGACATCCCGGCCATGAACGTATCGCACATCGGCGGCGTGAACGGGGGGACCCGGCCATCGTTCATGCCGAAGCAAATGCTGACCACGGTCGGGTGCTGACTCAGGACATCGGTTGCCAGGCGTTTGACACCGCCGGGGGCCGTATCACCGGGCACACCGGCGTTGCGCAGAAATGTGATCGAAGCGCCGGGCTCGCGCAGGGTGACATAGCTCATCACCAATCGTGTGTAGTCCCCCAAGGCGGTGATGCTGTCCCCCAGGAACACCACACGGTCGCCGGACTTGAGAGCAAATTCGGCGGCGCGCGCCCCGGTTCCGGCCACCCCGAAGATCAGCCACACCCACAGCCAGCGCAATCTCATTTCGCCTTCATGGTTCGGTCAGATGAATCAGTCCGGCAGGTCGAGCAGCGACCGGTAATTCGCGGTGGTGTAGAGTTGAAAGCTGCGGTCGAACCACTCGGCCGGTGTCTTCGGTCTGGCCGGGGTGGCGCGCGGCGGCACGCGTGGTGTGATGACCGCGGCAACGATGCCGCTGGCCAGGTAATCCTTGATTTGTGCGCTGCTACTTTCCACGGCGACAATCTTGGGCAGATTGCGCGGCCGCGCGGCTGGATTCGCCGGGTTCCAGGAAGGAATTCCGCAAAAAGAAACGAGGACATCAACCCCGTCGTATTTCTTGAGGATGTCTTCCGCCTGGCTGGAGGTCAACCCGGATTCAGCGAGGACTGCGAGTCCCACGATTTCCCTGCCCAGCAGGTGAACACCGGGATGCTTCGCCAATTCCGCACCGAACGCCTGCCATTCCTCCTGAACAGCGAGGCCGGCGGTCTGGTAGCCCTCCGGGAGAATGACGGCAACCCGCCCATGATCCTGAACAAGTTTTGCGGTCTCCCCTGCTAAAACCTGGCCCAGGCCGATGAACGGGCCATAATTCGTTTTGGCGGAATGCGGCCGGAGATTGTTGATGAGAAATGCGAGTGCAATGAGAATGACCAGCACCGCGATCACGCCCACGACCTTCCGTCGGCCACCTTGGTTTTGTGTTTCTTTCATATCAGTTCGCATTCACGGCCACGGAGCGGCGGCGTTTAGTTGGGATTCCACGCCAGATCATTGGTGTCACTCAACACCTTTGCACCAGCCAACGATTGAACGTGGCCATCCAGAAAAGCGAAATTGGCGGACAAGTTCGGGTGCACGAACCCGATATTCGGCATGTAATAATACGGGCTGTAATTGGCCGAGTTCAACCGGTTGCCGTCGCCGAGAGTATTCTTCCAGTAACTCACATTCGCACACTTGGGAGTCGTACAATACGGCCGGCCAACGCTCAGAACATCGTGAATCCAAATAATATCGGACGGCCCCTTGACCGAAGAGATTTTCGTGAACGCGCCGCCGTTGGGGGAAGGGTTGCAGCCATTTCCCCAGCCGCAGTAATAGAAATACGGGTTCTCGCCATAATAGGAATTGCTCAGACACAATCCCACCACGCTCAGACTCGTCCCCGGCATCGCTTGGGGGTACACGTAGCGCGACCCTGGGCAGACGTAGGCGTTGATGCTGTTGACGTAGGGATAGATCAAGGCCGCGAAGTTGGCCCCGTTATAAGGGGCACCGGTCCCCCCACAGGGAACTGAATTGACCCAGGCATACGGCACCACGTCCGCGGTGTCACCGGCATAAACCTGCAGCGCGATGGCCAATTGCCGTTGATTGTTCTGACACTGGTTGGAATAGGCCAGCAGCCGGGCGCTGTTCAGGGCCGGCAGCAACAACGCCGCCAGCATCGCGATGATGGCAATGACGACCAACAACTCAATCAAGGTAAAACTGCCGCACGACCGGCGACAGAAAAAAGAAGACGGAAAAACCCACCGGCTTCCACCCGAAAGCCGACACGGGATTGAAGCCCCGGGTCCGCTCTGCTGATCGCGCTTCCTCTTCAGCAACATGATCCTCGCGCTTGAATGATTCATGGTAACACTTTCTGGTTACAGTTCAAAATCACATTTTCTGGCGCGCCCGCCGGCGGCGGGCGGCCCAGAGGGTGACGCCGCCGCAGAGCCACATCAGCAGGACGTTGGGTTCGGGGATGATCAGCGACGTGGCGGCGGCGCCGAGGCCGCTGAGCTGGTGGATTTCCGCGTTCCCGAGCAGGGTGATGTTGGCCAGATTCCAGTTGTTGGAGTTGATGAAGTAGACATCCATATTATTGCTGATGGTCAGGTGGGCGGCGCCATAGAGGAACAGGTCATTGACGAACAGCGCGTTGGTGACCTGATCATTGGGCACGGCCTGCGCCAGCACGAGCGTGGTATTGGTCAGCACCAGTTCGCCGACGGCAAAGTTGTTGGAGAAGCCTTCGGCGTAATCCGTCACCTGTTGCACGCCGGTGGTGAGCGAACCCTCCAGCGTGGCAAACCCGCCGGTCAGCCGTAAGCCGGGGTGCTCGAACAACTGGGTCTGGGTCACCCCGGAGCCGGCGAACAGGAACTGGGCGCCGCCGCCCATGGTATTGCTGCTGGCGACCACCCCGAGCGTATCCCAGCTCAGGTTATTGGTGCTGTGGTTGAGCAGATTGGCTTGGAAAACATACCGGTCGCTGGCGGAGAGATTGCCGGCCACATACCCGTTGGTCGTGATCAGGAAGCTCCCGGCGAAGGTACTGGTTCCCCAATCGCTCCGCCAGGCCCCAGTATTCAGGACCGTCTGATTGTAGGTCCCCACCCCGCTGATGACTTGCAGGGTCCCATTATTCGTGAACACCCCGTTGACCTGCAACGCACTGTGATCGATCTGCACCAGCCCACCGGTCTGATTGAGCAGATCGCCCGTCACCACCAATGGCGCATTGGTGCTGCCATACTTCGCGAGGATCGCGCCCTGGTTGACCAGCCGGCCGGTCGAGCTCACGCTGCCGTAGCCCACCAGCCACCCGGTGTTCGTGAACTGGACATTTGCCTGATAGGTGGCCCCCAGGATCTGCAGCGTCCCGCCGGCATTGTTGAATGAGCTGAGGTTGGTCAGCACCCCGCCGGTGATCTGGACCGTCCCATTCGTATTGAACAGACTGCTGACCTGGCCGCCGCCGCCGAACGACAGCGTCGCGCCGCCCGCCGCCCGGTACGTGCCCGCGCCCGAGACCGCCCCGGCAATGGTCAGCGTCCCGTTGGTCGCACTGACCCAGGCGCTATTGGTCAGCGTCGCAGCCAACGTTCCGTAGCCGCTGAGTGTGCCGGTATTATTGATGGTCCCGGCCTCCAGCAGCCCGCCCACCATGACCACGCGCCCGGCATTGGTCATCCAGCCCGACCCGGTCGCGCCGATCTGGAGGGTCGCCTGGTTGGTAATCGTGCCGCTGCTGAGGTTGGCCAGTCCGCCGGCAATCACCAAGCTGCCACCGGTCACATCGAGGGTGCCCGAATTCAGCAATTCCGAGGTAATCGCGCTCTGGTTGCCCAGATTCGCGAGGTGGCCGAGGTTGACCAGTTCCGCCGCCTGCAACACTCCACCGGTCAGGCTGACGCTACCGGCAATCGTATTGGTCACCGCCAGGAGGCTGGCGTTGCCGAAGCGCAGGGTCCCACCGGCGATGAGGATCGCCCCGCTGCCGAGGCTCGAACCGCTGCCACCAATCCCATTGCTCAACGAACCGGCAATCAGCACGCCGCCGTTGACAATCGTCGGACCGGTGTAGGGATTGACCGCCGTCAACACCAGTGTGCCAGCGCCCGCTTTGGTCAGCGAACCGCTGCCACTCAGGACGCCGCCGTAGGTGGTGTTCTGGTTGTTCCCGCCGACGCTCAGGCCAACGGCCGCTCCAAGATCATTGGTCAGGCCGAGGTCCACATTTCCGGCCAAACCGCCCAGGTAGGCATTGGTCACCCGGTCGAACACCACCGCGCCGGGCACCAGATTGCTCAACGTGCTGCCGCTGAGACCGTAGCTGTGGGTGATGAACAGATGGCCATCCTGCACCACCGTCACCCCGCTGTAGGTATTCGAGCCGCCCAGGACCATCGTCCAGGTCCCGGTCTTGGTCAGGCTGCCGCTGCCAGTCACATTGCCCGCCAGCGTCACCGTCCCGGCGCCGCTGCCGAATGCGGTCACTGGACCGCCCACCGTGAGATCGTTCGCGATCACAAACGCGCCACTGCCGGCCTGCTCCAGTTGCGGATCCAGTCCGAGCAGGCTAAACTGATTCCCGGCGATCGTCTGCACCGTCGTGGTTGCATTGCTCAGCACCACCCGTTTGGTCAACAACCCGGTCAGATCATTGGATGCCGTGTACCCGGCCGTTGTCGCCCCGCCAAAGTACAGCACCACATTGGTCCGGCCGATTGGCGGAGCCTGCAGGTTGATCCACTGGCTGCCCGTGCTGAAGCTGCCCGCGGTATCGGTCCAGACATAGGCGTCGCTGCCGGCATAGGTCAGCACCAGGTTGGTGCCGTTGGCCACGCTCAGCTTGAACACCCCGTCAAACGCGTTGCTGAAATGCGTCGTCGCCAGCGTGTAATTGTTCTGGAAATTCGTCACCCCCTGGCTGGCCGTCGCGATGCTGAACACATAATTACTATCCGTGTTGAAATGCGCCGCCGCGCCGTTGCCCAGTCCATTGGCCGTGGTCAGATCGATCACGAACGGGTTCCCGCTGGTCGCCGCATTCGACAGCCCGCCGCTGACCACCACCTGATCCCAGCCCGGATTACTCCCCGCCGTGCCGGTCACGTCGTTGAGGGTCCACTGGTACCGCCCGCCGCTCCCCCAGACGTTCGTCCCGACGATCGCGAGCGTGCCCGGACCGGTCCCGGCCGGAGCCAGCGTCGCGCCGCCCTGCAGGACCACCGTGCCGGTGCCACCGACCACGATCGTTCCGGTCCCCTGCAGCGTCGCGTTACTCTGCACGCTGAGCCCCTGTTGCAACCGGACCGTGCCGCCTTGCAGGTTCAGCGTTGCCGCGCTGGTGCCGTCGCCCACGCCAAAGTTCGCCCCATTGCTGAGCGAGCCGCTCCCCAGATTCAGCGTCCCGCTGCTGAATGCAAACTGCCCGCTGCCGCTCACCAGCAGATTGTTCACCGTCAGGTTCCCTCCGGCCAGGGCCAGCGTCCCGCCGCTGACGGCCAGATTGCCCAGGCTGCTGCCGCTGCCAGTCAAGGTCCAGGTCCCGGTCCCGACCTTGCTCAGCGTCCCGCTGCCGGAGAGTGTCCCGCCAAAATTCGTACTCGACCCGGCCCCGCCGACCTGGACCGTGTTCGCGTTCAGGTTCACCGAGCCGGTGCCGGTCAAGACATCCAGGCTGCCGCCCGTGCTGAAATTCACCGTGCTGCCATTGCTCACCGTGACCGCCACCGTGTTCGGGAGTGCGGCGAGGTTGGCCCAATTGAATTGCCCGCCACCGGTCACCAGCAGGTTGGAGCTGGCCAGCGTCCCCTGGACCGTCAGGGTCGTCGTCCCCTGCACCACCGTATCGCCGGTGTAGGTATGATTCCCCGTCAACGTGCCGGTGCCGCTGCCGCTCCTGGTCAGCGAGCCGCTCCCGCCCAGGCTGCCCGTGTAGGTCCAGCCGTTCCCGGCCAGCGTGAGTCCCACGCCCGCCCCGGCGGCGTTGGTCAAATCCAGATTGCCCGGGCCGCTCAAGCCCCCCAGGGTCGCCGTGGTCAGGCCGGCGCTGAAGCCGAGGCCGCCGGCCGCTTCATTACTGACCGTGCTCTGGCTCAGCGCCACCGGGTTGGCGACGAGGACCGGCCCCTGCTTGATCACCGTCACCCCGCTGTACGTATTCGAGCCGCTCAGCACCAGCGCGAAGCTGCCGGTCTTGGTCAGGCTGGCGTTGCCGCCGCTGATATTCCCGGCCAGTTCCACCGTCCCGCTGCCGGGGCCATCCACCAGCGTATTGGTGCCCAGCACCAGGTTGTTGGAAATCCCAAAGCTCCCGCTGCCGGCCTGTTGGAGTTCGGGTGTGATTCCCGCCAGCAGGATGGAATTGCCGACGATCGTCTGCGTGGCCGGGGCGCTATTGGTCAGAATGATCCGCTTGGTGGTCAAGCCGGTGAGATCATTGCTGGCGGCATAGCCGGGGGTGGCGCCGCCAAAGACCAGCACCACGTTGGTCTGGCTCACCGGCGGCGCGCTGTTATTGCTCCAGTTCCCGCTCGTGCCGAACGTCCCGGTGTTGCCCGTCCAAACGTAGTTGGTGAGGCCCACATAATTCAGCAGCAGGCTGGTGCCATTGGTCTGGAGCGACCAGAGCCCGTCGTAGGCCACGGCGAGATTCGTCAGCACGAGGCGGAAGTCGTTCGTGGCAAAATTCCCCAACCCGCCCGTCGCCGTTGCGATGGCCAGCGCGTAGGTGCTGTCCCGGTTGAAGGGGGTCTGGCTGGGCGCGCTCAGATCGATCGCAAACCGATTGCCGGCCGTGGCGGTATTCGACAGCAGCCCGCTGACGGCCAGCAGATCCCAATTGGTGCCGGCCTGGTTCGGGACACTGAAATCGCTGACATTGACCAGATACCGGCCGCCGCCATTCCAGACATTGGTCCCCGTGATGCTCAACAGGCCCACGCTGGTCCCGTTGGGCGACACGGTCGCCCCGCTGGCGAGCTGCACCAGGCCGCTGCCGGCCACCACCGTGCCCGCGCCGCCCAGCGTCGCGCCGTTGGTCACCACCAGACCGGCCGACAGCCACGCCGTCCCGCCGGCCAGCACGTTGAACGTCGCGGCCGCGCTGCCATTGCCCACCACGAACGCGGCGCCATTACTCAACGCCGCATTCCCCACGCTCAAGGTCCCGCCGTTGAACAGCAATTGGCCGCCGCTGGCCAGGTTCACATTGCTCGCCAGCACCGTCCCGGCGTCCAACTGGAAAGTCCCGCCGTTATTGATCCCGAGGGTCGAACCGCTGCCGGCGCTGGTCACATTCACGGTCGCCCCGCTGACCACCAGCCCCCCGGCAGTGACTGCCAGCGACCCCAGTGAATCGCTGCCACCGGCGAGGGTCCAGATGCCCGTGCCAATCTTGCTCACCGTGCCGGCCCCGGTGATGTTGCCCGAGAAATTCGTGCTGACATCGCCAAAGCCGACCTGGACCGTGTTCGCGTTCAAGGCCAGCGCGCCGCCCGCACCGGTCAGCACCCCCACCGTGCCGTTCGTCGTGAAACTGACGGTCCCGCCAGTGACCGTCACGGCCACCGCGTTCGTCAGGGTGTTGGCATTGCCCCAGGTGAACTGGCCGCCGCTCACGAGCAGGTTCGTGCTGGCCAGCGTCCCGCTGACCACCAGATTCCCCCCGTTGACCAGCGTGTCGCCCGAATAGGTATTGGCGCCGATCAACGTTTCCGTGCTGCTGCCGGCCTTGGTCAGCGAGCCATTGCCGGTCAGGGCGCCACTATAAATCCCGCCCCCGACCGCGCCGATGGACAGCGCCACGCCGGCGCCGCTGGCGGAGTTGCTGAGGCTGACCCCGCCGCTGCCCGCCAAGGCGCCCAGCGCCGCCCCGGACACATTGCTAAACACGAGGTTGCCACTGCCCAGCGTCAGGGCCGTATTCGCCAGCGCGTTGGAATTGGCCACCACGGTCAACCCGCCATTAATGGTCGTCGTCCCGCTATAGGTATTGGAGCCGCCCAGGACGAAGGTCCAATTCCCGGTCTTGGTCAGGCTGAAGGCGCCACTGAGATTGCCATTCAAGGCGAACAAGCCGGTCCCGCTGCCGAGCAGCGGCAGATTGTTCGACAACACCAGGTTATTCTCGATCACCACCGTGCCCGCCCCGCGCTGTTCGATCTGTGGCGATTGGAATCCGTTCAACACCAGCGGGCCGCCCCGGAGCACTTGATTGGAGCCGGCGCCGATTTCAAAGATCAGCCGATCCACTGTGAACGGCGTGGCCGTATCGTTGCTGGCCACCCCGTTGCCGCGGAACAGGATCGCCGTCGTATAACTGCTGGTCGCCACCCCGCCCTGCCAGTTGGCCGGCGTGCTCCAGAGCGGGCTTCCCGCGCCGGCGGCGTTGGTCCAGATAAAGGCCGAAGTATAATTGAGCAGCAAATTATTGCCGCTGGTGGTGACGCCAAACGAACCGTTAAAACTGTTGCTGAAACTTGACGTATCAATCGTAAAGGCGGCCGCGCCAAACCCGCTGATCCCGGTGGCCGTCGTGACCAGCGGCCAGGACACAACCGAGAGGCTGTCAAAATTCGCCGCCCCGCCCACCGGCGTCACCAGCCGGATCGTGAACGGGCTGGCTGAATTGGTGAGCGTCAGCCCGCCGGTGACAGCCATCAGATCGTACCCGACGCCGGCCGCGGCGCCCAGGTCCGTCGCATTCCACTGGTACTGGCTGCCGCCAAACCAGGTCGTGTCCCCCACCGTCAACACGCCCACGCCGGCCCCGGCGGGAGCGAGCGTGACCCCGCTGCCGATGACCAGAGACCGGCTGATCGTGCCCGTTCCCGCAAGCGTGGTGCCGCTGTACAGCGTGACCGGCGCCCCGCCGGCGGCGAGGGTGCCGTTGACGGCCAGGGTCCCGCCGCGGACGTCGGTCAGGCCGGTGTAGCTATTGCTGGCAGTCAGCGTCAGGGTGCCGCTATCGCTCTTGGTCAACGAGCCGCTGCCGGTGATCGCGCCGGTCCAAATCGTCGTCTGGCCGGCGGCCACCCCCAAGGTGCCGGCGCCGGTCAGGGTGACGGCGCGCGCGCTGGTGAAGCCGGCGGCCGTTTGCAATGTGCCATTGGTAATCGTGAGCGCGCCGGCGCTATTGCCGAGGTTGCTGTCGTTGTAGACCACGAGCGTCCCGTTGCTGATCCAGGTCCCGCCGCTGTAGGTGTTGGCGCCGGACAGGGTCACGGTGTTGCCGCCAATGGTGACGCTGCCGCTGCCGCTGATCGGCGCGCTGCTGCCCAACGCCACCGTTGGCGTCCAGAGCAACGCCCCGTTATTGCTGACCGAGCCGCTGGCGAACGCGCTGCCGCCCACCACCAGTGTCCCGCCCTGAATCAACGTCGCGCCGAGATAGGTATCCGCGCCCGCCAACACGACCGTGCCAGTGGTGGTCTTGGTCAGACCGCCGGAGCCGCTGACATTCCCCGTCAGGGTCAGCGTATTCATCAGGCCGCGCAGGGTCACCGTGTCGGTGTTGGTGAGCACAAAATTCTGGGCCAGTGTGTAGGCCGGGCCGACCCCGTTGTTGGTCACCGCCAAGGTCACCGTGTCCAGCGTGACCGAATTGCCGTTGTAGCCGAGGCTGTTTGCGCCGCCCAGCGTCAGCGTCCCGCCGGTCACGGCAACGGCGCCGGTGAAGGTATTGGCCGGGTTCAGCAGCGCCAGTTCCCACGCGCCGCCGGTGCCGGTGCTGGTCTTGTAGAACCCGTTGGACCCGCTCACCACTCCGGCCAGCGTGAGAACGCCCCCGGCGGCGCCGTTGGTGGTGCGCGTGAATAATGCGGTGGAGGCGAGATCGACATTATTGCTGACCGTCACCGCCCCGGTGCCGGCGGAATTGAACTGGAGTTGGGCGGCCGACCCGTCCCACTGGAGCCGGCCGCCGGCCAGCGTGACGGTCGAATTATTATTGCTGAACAAGATCCGGTTCAGCGTGAAGCTGGCGAGAATGTCATTGGTTGCGGTGTAATTGCCGGTGCCGCCGAAGATCAGATAGGTCAGCGTCCCGCTGGCGGGCACGCTGCCGGCGGACCAGCTGGCGGCGGCATTCCAGTTGCTGAAGCCGCTATTGGGCAGCCAGAGGTAGGGCGCCGCGTAGTTCAAGTACAGCGAATTCCCGCCCGGGGCCGTCACATTGAAGTACCCGCTGAGCGGCGTGTTCGCAAAATTCGTCGTGACCACCGTGAACGCCTGCGGATCGAAGCCCACCACCCCGGCGGCGGCCGTGGCAATCTGCCAGGACCCATTGGTGCCCGACCAGTTCTGCGCCAGGCCGGCCGGTCCCAGCGTCGCCACATCCACCACGTACGGATTCGCCAGCGACCCGCCGGCGAAGGTCAACTGGTGGGTCACATTCAAGAGGTCCCAGCCGGTCGGCGCCCCGGCCGTGCCCGTGAAATTCGTGACTTCCCACCGATAAATCCCCCCGGCATTCCAGAGATAATCCTGGACCGTGAGCGTGCCGGGGCTCAGACCGGGATTGAGCACGCCGCCGGCATTGGCAATGACAGTCCGGGCAATCAGACCGGTGCCGCCGAGCGTGCCGCCGCTGTAGATCGTCACCGCGCCGCCGCCGCTGGTCAGCGTGCCGTTGACGGCCAGCAGCCCGCCCCGAATCGCGGTCGGACCCGAATACGTATTGCTGCCGCCCAGCGTCAGCGTGCCGGTGTTGATCTTCGTCAATCCGCCATCGGTGCCGGAACCGGCATGCCAGACTCCCTGGGTCAAATTCAGCGAGTAACCGGCCGTGTCGATCGTCCCGCCGCCACTGATCGTCAGGCTGCCCGTCCCGTTGACGGCTGCGTTGCTGACACTGAGGTGGACCAGCCCGCCGTTGAGGTTGACCGTGGCCCCGGTGCTGGCTCCGCTGCCAATGACCAGATTGTTCACGCCCAAGTCAAAAATGCCGTTCGTGCCGACATTGACCAGCGCGTTCGAGACCCCGTTGCCCACCACCACGGCGGCCAGTAAATCGCCGCTGACGGCCGGGACAAACTGGTTGGTCCCGCCCGCCATGTTCCACGTCCCATTGACCACAAACGCGCCGTTGGAACTGATCACCACCCGGGCCGCCAGACCGTTGGACGCCGTCAGCGTTGTCAGGAGGCTGCCCGGCAGGAAGTTCACCACCGAGTTGGTGACCAGCGCCGTATTGTTGGTGACCAGCAGCGTGTTGACCGTCACCGTGCTGCCGGTATCGAGCGTCAGAATGCCGCCCCCGATCTGGCCGACCACCAGCGTGCCGGTGTTCGCGCGGTTGGTCACCGTCAGGCTGGCCGCGGAAATCGCCAGCAGGTTGCCGGTCGAGCTGAGCGTGGCGCCAATGACCAGGTTTGAGGTCACGAGGGAACCCTGGTTGGTGATCAACAGTGTATTGGCGGCGCCGGTGTTGCCGAGGATCAGGCTGCCGAGGTTGGTCCAGGTCGCGCCCGCGCCGCTGATCGTGACCGTGTCGAACACATTCGAATTGAAGACGGTGACCGCGATGCCGGTCTTCGGGCTGGAGAACAGATCCAGCCGGTTGGTGGTATAGCTGGTGTAATTGCCGATGGTCGCACTGCCGCTGACCAGCCCGGCGCCGTTGGCAACGGTCACGGATTGATTGGTGCCGGCGTTGCCCACCAGCAGGTTACCGGTGATATTCCAGGCCGACCCGGCATTGCTCAGCAGGACGGAATCATTGCGGGCGATGTCGTAGGTGATGAGGGTGCTCTTGACACCATCCACAAAA
>Ga0114951_10003516_pt1 | contig 16149 bp, 11 predicted proteins | sample AM7aDNAmetaG_FD_88677 | JGI IMG/M metagenome (GOLD analysis project Ga0114951, IMG submission 88677) | Freshwater microbial communities from Finland to study Microbial Dark Matter (Phase II) - AM7a DNA metaG | ecosystem: Environmental > Aquatic > Freshwater > Lake | place: Finland: Lake Alinen...
TGATTTTCTGCGTACTGGTTCTTATGCTAGAGATTTTAAATATGCCTACTTTAACATGAACGACGCAGTAAATTATTTTACACCAGTTAATGGTGTTCCTTCTGGTTTATCTCTTTTTTGTACGGACTCCTCTAAAGTACAAGAAGTTGCAGATAAAATAAAAAAAATATTAAAAGAAGATCCTTCTGTTAAAGTAGAAACATGGCAAGATAGAAATCAGAAACTTTTTTATTCTTTAAAAATAGAAAGAGTTGCGATGATCTTAACTCTATTTTTTATAATATTAGTTGCGAGTTTTTCAATTACCGTTTCGTTGGTTATGATGGTTGAATCAAAGCGTTCTGATTTTGCAATATTGTCCTCTATGGGCCTTTTAAAATCTGAACTTAACCGAGTTGTGTTATACGTTTCTCTTTTAAAAGGTATTTTTGGCGCTGTTTTGGGTGGTATTTTGGGCTCTCTTTTTTGTTATCTAATGGACAAATATAGCTTAATTACCTTGCCTTCAATTTACTATGATACGCATCTTCCAGTAAGGCTGGATTTTGGTTTTAATTTGCTTATAGTTTTGATAGCTGTAGTTATATGTGTTGTGGGAGCTCTTTTTCCTCTAAGAATAATGTCAAAACTGTCGATTATATCTGAACTTAGAAAGCATTGATTTGTTCTACCCCTGTGATAGATAACCGACTATGCTTAAAGATTATAAAGGTCTTACTCACTTAAAATCTATGGATATTGAACAGCTTAAAAAGCTGTCAGGCGATATTAGACAAGAAATAATAACTTGCGTCTCTAAAAATGGTGGACATCTTGCGTCTTCTTTAGGGGCTGTAGAACTTGCAGTGGCGTTACATTATGTTTTTAATAGCCCTTATGACAGCATAATATGGGACGTAGGCCACCAAGCCTATCCTCATAAAATACTTACTGGTCGTGATCTTTCTTCCTTAAGAACAAAGGACGGAGTGGCTGGCTTTCCAAAGCCAGAAGAAAGCATTCATGACCCATTTGTGGCAGGGCATGCCGGTATATCTATTTCAGAGGCTGTTGGGCTTGCAAAACTTAGGCCGGATAATTTTGTTATCGCTGTTATAGGCGATGGTTCAATGACTAGTGGTGTGGTTTATGAAGCCATGAATCATGCTGGTGCTATGAAACTAAATAATCTTATAGTTATATTGAACGACAACGATATGAGCATATCTGAGAACGTAGGTGCTATATCTTCTTTTATAAGTAAAAATATTGTTAATAACTCCTATTATCAAAAGATGAGAAGCGAGATTAAATCTTTAATATCCTCTTTTCCTCTTCAAAAAACGTTTAACATAAATCTGGTGGAATTGGTTAAAAAGATAAGAAGCTCTGCTGTAAGCCTTATAGCTCCAGAGGCTTTTTTTGAGGCCTTTGGTTTTAGATATATAGGGCCATTTGATGGTCACGATCTTGAAGTTCTTATAAAAACATTTAGAAACGTACCTGTTGGCGAACAAAATTCGTCTCCTATCTTATTTCACGTAGTTACAAAAAAAGGTAAAGGGTATTTGTATGCGGAAGATGATCCGTCTTTATTTCATGGCATAAGTTGTTTTGATGCAGAGACGGGAAAAACCGATAATAAAAAGACACTACCTACTTTTACTTCTGTTTTTGGAGAAGTTCTTACTGAAATAGCCGAAAAAGAAAGCAGTGTGGTAGCGATAACAGCCGCCATGAAAGAGGGCACTGGTCTTAATTCTTTTGAAAACAAATTTAAAAATAGATTTTATGATGTTGGTATTGCAGAACAGCACGCTGTTAGCTTTGCGGCCGGACTTGCAAAATCTGGAGCCAAACCTGTTGTGGCAATATATTCAACTTTTATACAAAGAAGTTTTGACCAAATAATTCACGATGTGGCACTTAATAATCTGCATGTAATATTTTGTCTTGATAGAGCTGGATTAGTGGGAGAGGACGGTGCTACCCATCATGGCGTTTTTGATATGTCTTTTATTAGGTGTGTTCCTAATGTGTCAATTTTTGCTCCTTCTAATTCTTCTGAACTTAGAAATATGCTTTACTATGCGATTACAAAATGTGATGGACCTGTTTTTTTAAGATATCCAAGAGGCTGTGTGCCAGAATGGGAATATGAAAATTACAGGTTAAAAAAAGATTCTGGTGTGGAGTTAGGAAAAGCTAGAGTTATATTTGAAAGTAAAAATTCAATTAACCCTGTGGCTGTATTTGCGGTCGGATATTCTGCATATATAGCAAAAATTGCCGCAGAAAAAATAGTGGAAAATGATTCTTCCTTTTCTGTTAGGGTCTATGATGCAAGATTTGTTAAACCTATTGATTCAGACGCTATATCGTATGAGGCAAAAAATAGCTGCGGTATTGTTACAGTTGAAGAAAATTCACTTATGGGTGGATTTGGATCTGCTGTTATTGAATCTATTTTTGAAACAAATCCTGTGTTTCTAAAACCTATCAAAAGAATTGGCATACAGGATATGTTTGTGAATCATGGCACCCAGAGTGAGTTAAGAAAAGATACAGGAATAAATATAGAGGCTGTAATGTCTGCTATATTACACATGGCGGAACTAAAAGGTTGATCGATAAAACAAAAAAAACAAAAGCAGACCTTGCTATTATTGAGTCAGGGCTTGCCCATGACCTAGAGCATGCAAGGGCCCTCATAAATTGTGGTTTGGTTTTTTTAGGCGATAAAAAAGTAACATCTGGTATGAGCTTAGACACAAAAGAAATCTCTATGGTTGGATTTAGAATAAAAAAGGCCAAAGAACATGTCAGCAGGGGAGCTGTTAAACTTCAATCTGTTTTTAATTCTTCAAATATCAGTGTCGATGGTTTTGAATGTATTGATGTAGGCGCTTCTACAGGCGGCTTTACTCAGGTGCTACTTACCAAGGGTGCAAAGCTTGTTTATGCTGTTGATGTTGGCAAAAATATTTTGGACTATAAACTTAGAGTTGATCCAAGGGTTGTTGTCATGGAGGGTGTAAACGCCAGATTAATAGATGAAGAAAAAAAAGTAGTTGATAAAATAAAGCAAGAAAGTTTAGATATGGCTGTTTTTGACCTTAGTTTTATATCGTTAAAAATGGTTGTTCCAAAAATTATTTCTTTTGTTAAAAAAGGAGGCTTTGTTATTCCTCTTGTAAAGCCACAGTTTGAAGTTGATCAAGATAAGGTAGAAAAAGGTGGTGTTGTTAGGGATCAACAAGTTATTGAGGATCTTATTAAGCAGATGAGCTTGTTCTTTGAGTCTAACGGCTTGTCTATACGTAAGATTATACCCTCAGAGCTAAAAGGCCCTTCTGGCAATCAAGAGTACTTTTTCTTGTGCTTAAAAAACTAGGTGTTTGAATGCTACTTAGTATGATGATACTATGTGAACGGGGGATATATTAATGAATAGACGAGAAGCCATGCACTATACACAACTTACAGATAAAAAAGCTAAATGTGAGCTTTGTGGACATAACTGCGTTATTCCTGACTCAGGTCTTGGTATATGCAAAGTGAGAAGAAACATAGACGGTATTTTGTATTCTCTTAATTACGGCAAAGTTACAGCTCTGATGATTGACCCTATAGAAAAAAAGCCGCTTTATCACTTTTATCCGGGAAGTAAGACCCTTTCTATTGCATTAAGTGGGTGTAATTTAAAATGTAGCTTTTGTCAGAACAGCGATATGTCTCAAATAGAAGATCCATCAAAAATAGAGGGAGAAGCTCTTTTACCAGAAGATATAATTAAAATAGCCAAGGCAAAAAACATATCGATAATATCTTATACGTATACAGAGCCAACAATTTTTTATGAGTTTATGATAGAGACTGCGATGCTTGCTAAAACTGCAGGACTAAAAAACGTTGTTGTAACGAATGGATTTATAAACGCAGAACCATTAAAAGAACTTATAAAGTTCACAGATGCTTTTAATGTTGATCTTAAGAGTTTTAGACTGCCAGTTTATGAAAAAATTATCGGTGGGAGATTGGATTTAATTCTTGGAAACCTTGAAACAATAGCAAAAAGTTCTTCTTGGCTTGAAATAACAACTTTGCTTTTACCTACGATTAACAATTCAAGAGAAGAGTTAGAAGATATTGCCACTTTTATCCATACACTAGACCCGAAAATACCTTGGCATGTGAGTAAATTTCATCCGGGTTATAAAATGAATGACGTGCAAGAAACAAGCATCGACGATCTTTTAACAGCGTACGCTATAGGCAAAACAGTAGGGCTTAGGTATGTTTATATTGGGAACATCATAGATAGAAAAACTTCTTCTACGATGTGTTATTCTTGTGGAACAGAGGTTATAGGTAGAGAAGGTTTTTCTGTTTATGTTAAAGATGGACTTAATGCATTAAAGGGTAAGTGCCCAAAATGTGGCACAGTTATTGATGGAATATTTAACTAATTCTAATGTGTGTTTTGTGGTTGTGATGCTGTTGTTTTAGTTTGGATCTCAATATCATTAGATGTAGTCGATGCTTTGGACCCCATAGATGAACTCAGTATTACTATCGCCAATATAATTCTGTACACGCAAAATGGCCAAAGCTTTGTTTTTGGAATTAATTTTAGAAGAAAAAGTATTGCGACCCATCCTACCAAGAATGAAACAGAAAAACCTATGACGAGCAACATTACTTCATGGCCAGATAAAGCAGCTTTTGTTTTTAAAAGTTCGTATCCACAGGCGCACATCATAACAGGTACTGCACATATAAATGAATACATTGATGCTTTTTTATAACCCATCCCTGAAAAAAGACCTGCGGAAATTGTTACGCCAGAGCGACTCATTCCAGGCCAAAGAGATAGGCATTGTATTGCGCCTATAAAAAATGACTTTCTATAACCGATATCAATGTCCGTTTTTCTTCTGTGTTGATAATAATCTGCAAAGATCATTATTACGCTTCCCACTATTAAAGAAAGAGCAACAGTAACAGGAGTAAAAAGATACTGCTTTATTACGTCGTGAAATAAAAATCCTGCTATGATAGCCGGTATTAAAGTTATGGCTATGTGAATTATGTTTGGGAATATTTTTAAGTTTGGTTTTATTTTTATATACTCCCTGAAGTTAGAACTATAAATTATTACAACAGCCATTATAGAACCAAGCTGTATCGCTATATCAAATGTTTTTGCGAATTCGCCTCCAAATTTTAGTACATCTCCGGCGATTATTAAATGTCCTGTGGAAGATACAGGGATGAATTCTGTTAACCCCTGTACTATACCAAGTAAAATTGTTTTTATTACGTCACTCATGTTGTCTCCCCTAGAGTTTTTGTTTTAAATAAAAGCCAGTTTTTGAATCGTTGTTTGTTACTATTTCCTCTGGTGTCCCTGTGGCAACTATATATCCACCAGCTTCACCACCACCAGGTCCTAAATCTATTATATAGTCTGATGTCTTTATAACTTCAAGATTATGTTCTATCACTATTATTGTATTTCCCTGATCCCTTAATTTGTGAAGAACGTTTATAAGTTTTTTAATATCGTCAAAATGTAGACCTGTTGTTGGTTCATCTAATATATAGAGTGTTCTACCAGAAGATCTTTTTGATAGTTCTTTGGATAATTTGACTCTTTGAGCTTCTCCACCAGAGAGCGTAACAGAGGACTGTCCTAGCTTTATATAACCAAGACCAACATCGTGGAGTGTTTTTAATTTTATATGGAGTATTGGTATATTTCTAAAAAAGACCATAGCTTCTTCTACGGTCATATCAAGAACGTCCGCAATGCTTTTTCCTTTATATTTTATTTCTAGTGTGTCTCTGTTAAATTTTGCTCCACCACAAGCATCGCACGTAACAAACACATCTGGCATAAATTTCATTTCAACCTTTATTAACCCTTGTCCTTCGCAATTATTACATCTACCTCCAGCTACGTTAAATGAAAATCTTCCTGGCATGTAGCCTCTAACTTTTGAATCTGGTAATTGAGTAAAAAGACTTCTTATTTGATTAAATATATCTGTATATGTCGCTGGGTTGGATCTTGGAGTTTGGCCTATAGGTCCCTGGTCTATATTAACTAATCTTTCTAGGTGCTCTATTCCCTCTATTTTACATTCTGGAAAAGACTGTTGTTTGTTTTTTCTGAGCAAAGACTCAATACATGGGTTTAAAGTGTCTATTATTAAGGAGCTTTTGCCTGAACCTGAAATACCTGTTACGGCAGTCATTAAGCCAACAGGAAAAGATGCTGTAATATTTTTTAAATTATTAGTAGAAACATTTTTTATTGTTATAAATTTTCGCTCTGCTTTTTTTCTTTCTTTAGGAACTTGTATTTTTATATTAGAGGAAAGGTAGAGCCCAGTTAAACTTTTATTGTTGGCCAAAATGTCATTTAGATTTCCTTGAGCTACTATTTTACCGCCGTAGACTCCAGCACCTGGTCCAAAATCTATTATATGGTCTGCGCATCTAATTGTGTCCTCGTCGTGTTCTACTATTATAACGGTGTTACCTTTTGTTTTTAGTTTTGCCAGAGAATCTAGCAGTTTTTGGTTATCTGATGGATGTAAACCTATGCTTGGTTCATCTAGAACATATATAACTCCAGTTAGGCCCGAACCAAGTTGAGTGGCTAGGCGCACTCTTTGAGCTTCTCCTCCAGACAGACTGTTGCTTTTTCTGTTAAGTGTTAAATATCCTAACCCAACATTATTTATAAAATCTAGCCTTTCAGTTATTTCTTTTATTATTTTGTTAGATATTATTCCTTTATTACCGTCTATTTTAAGCTTGAACAGTACATCTTTTAAATCAGACATTCCTACGCAAGAAAGATCATGTATAGATTTGCCATCTATTTTTATTGATAAAGCTTCTTTTTTTAATCTGGTACCGTTACATTCTTTACATACGTGAGATGTTTCATCATCTTTGGTTATTAATCCAAGCCCTCCACAATTAGGACAGGCGCCGTATGGACTATTAAATGAGAATAATCTTGGTTCTATGTCAGGGTAACTTGTTTCACAGTCTATGCATGAATATTTGTCACTAATTATGTAACTGTCTTTATCGTCTTTTTGTATCTTTACTATTCCGCCAGATAGTTTCATCGCAAGAGAAATTGATTCTGACAGTCGTGGTCCACAAGTTCTGTTTACCACGATCTTGTCCACCAAAAGTTCTATTGTATGAATTTTGTTTTTATCTATTTTGATTTCGTCTTCTAACTCGTGTTTTTTGCCGTCGATATATATTTTTGTAAAGCCATCACCAAGTAATTTTTGTAATAGTTTTGAGTATTCACCTTTTTTTCCTCTAACAATTGGTGAAAGGATCGTGAGCTTTGTTCCATCGTTAAGATTGCAGTACTCGTTAGATATTTCATCAGGTGTTTTTGGGCTTATTGGTTTACCACAGCGATGACAAAAAGGTTCTCCTACTTTTGCGTATAACAATCTTAGATAGTCATAAACTTCTGTGATTGTTCCAACTGTTGATCTTGGATTATTTGATATTGTTTTTTGGTTTATTGCAAGAGATGGAGACAACCCTTCTATGTTTTCTACGTCAGGTTTTTTTATTATGTCTACAAATTGTCTTATGTAGGCAGACATTGATTCAACGTATCGTCTATTTCCTTCGGCATAGATGGTGTCAAAAGCAAGAGATGATTTTCCAGAACCAGAAATTCCAGTTATAACTGTTATTGCATTTCTTGGTATTTTTAGACTTATGTTTTTAAGGTTGTGCTCATTTGCACTACTTACTGTAATTTCTTTTGCTTTCATTTCAATATTCTTTCTGCAAGCACCATATCTATAGCCTGGTTGATGGCTTTGATCATAGAGTTGGCGGAAGCTTTGCCAGTACCCTTTATATCATATGCTACACCGTGGCCTGGTGAGGTCCTTATTATTGGAAGCCCAAGAGTAATGTTAACAAGATTATCAACACCTTTAATCTTTGCAGGAATCATTCCCTGGTCATGATACATTGCCAGCACTCCATCCCAACTATCTTTTATAGGAGAAACAAAAGCACTATCGGCGGGCAGAGGCCCGATAACTTTTATCTGTTTTTTATTAAGTTCGTCAATAGCAGGCTGTATAATTTCCATTTCTTCAGTTCCAATAAGTCCACCATCTCCAGAGTGAGGATTTAGTGCCAATATCCCTATCACTGGATTTTGTTTTATCTTGTTTAAATATTCACTAAACAGGGTCACTGAATTTATAATTCTTTCCTTTGAAAGATGCTTTATTATGTCTTTTACCGGTACATGTTCAGTCATTATTCCTATTTTAAAAGAAGGCGTGGACATAAGCATCAAAACTTCTTTGGCTTTTAATATTTCTTTTAAAAAGCCGGTGTGGCCACTAAATTTTGGATATGTTTTGGAGGTTTTGTTTTTGTCTACAGGGGCTGTTACTATTGCGTCTAGGTCTCCGTCTAATACCATTTTTGTTGCCCAATAAATACAAGACAACTCTGGGCTGTTAGAAATTATATTTGGTATTTCACCGTATTTTGGCTCTTCAAAAACAATATGTTTTGCTAATCCATATTTTAGATTAGTTTTAATCTCTATCGTGGCTTCTGGAGTTGCTACCACATAAATTTCTACGGTTTTATCTTCATTAAAGTTTTCAATAGCTTTGGCTATTATCTCTGGGGCAATTCCAGAAATTTCACCCTGGGTTATTCCAATTTTTATCGGCCCAAAGTTTTTAGACGTAGATTTTAACATAAGACTCTTCCTTTCTTTGGTTGAGCCAGTCGTCAAGTAGTCTTCTAAAGTTTTTTTGAACTAGCTCTCTTTCTATAGCGTCTTTGTTTTTTACATATTCAGGATTCTTAAGGCTTCTAAAAGATACAACCTTAACTAAGTAATATCCATTTTTTCCAGGAACAGGCCCTTTTACTTCTCCGATGCTCATGTTTTTTACTGCCGACATAAGTTCAGGGACAAGATCGTCTAAGTTTATAAACCCAAGGTCAACACCGTGATTGTTGCTAAAGATTTTATCAAAGTTTTCACTTGTGCTTTTTGTTGAATTTTTAGCTGTAAGAGCTTCAGGTTCGGTTTTAAAAAGAATGTATTTTATATTGTATTCCTTAAGGTCAACGTCCTGCTTAAACTCCTTTTTGAAAAATGTTTCAAAATCTGCTTCAGATATTTCTATTTTCTTTTTTAGATCTCTTTCAAATATATCAGCCTTTGCCTTTTCAAGTTTTAATTCAGCCCTAAATTCCTCGTAGGATTGTTTTTCGCTTTTTAATTGTTTGTCTAAGTCTTTTTGAGTCATTCCCATAGATCTCATCCTGCTTGCGATGAATTCATTCATTTCGTCGGCAGAAGATTCAAACTTGTTCTCTTTTGCATATTGCAGTATTAGCTGATCGTTAATCATTTCGTTTAACATGTTTTTTGGGGATGACGTAATATTAGAGTACATGTTTGGTTCCATTTTTATTTTTCTGGTTTTCATTACTTTGTCGAATCCCTTCAGGTCAGATTCTGTTGTGATGCTGTCGTTTACCACTGCTATTATTTTGTCCAGCAGTACCTCTTTACATAATAAAGTGGACGACAGGGTAAACACGATGATCAAAAATATTTTTTTCGCCATGATCAAATACTCCAGTAGTCCCTTTTATCTTACCTTATTGAGTTCAGTAAAGGCTTGTTTTTGACTATTTTTGCTCTTTTTATCCTTTCGGACAGCCATGTCTCATACATAGTAGATTCCTTTTGTCGGGCCAGCTCGGCTGTTATAAAGGGTTTGACGTCTTCGTATCTTATTTCAGAGGCGGGGACATGAGCTAGCACCTTTAGTATATGAAATCCATACTCGCTTTGTATTATGCCAGAAATTGCCTGATCTTCCATCTCGAAGGCCTTATCAAAGACTTCTATTCCATCACCTTTTGAGACCATTCCTATAATTCCATCTGATTTTGCTTCAGGAGATTCCGAATATTTTTTTGCTACCTTACCAAAATCTTCTCCTGTTTTAATTTCGTCTAAAGCTTGCTGGGCTTTATCTTTTGAAACAGTGAAAACTTGAGCTAGTTTTACTTTTGGGGAGGTAGCTTTCCCTTCGTAATGTGTTTTGTAATATTCTTTTATTTGCTCCTCTGTGATGTCTACTTTTTCGAGAGTCATCTTAGGCATAACTTTTTCTATCAATAACTTGTTTTTTATTTCTTCAGCCCACTCGTCGTAACTTTTAAATTGGTTAAATAAAAACTGATCTAATTCTGTTTTTGAATATCCTGAAGTTATGTTTTTTATATAACGATCTAGCTCTTCATTGGAAACCACGATGTCTCTTTTTTTTGCTTCCTCGATAACAAGGGTTTCAATGATCATTCTTTTTAAGACACCATTTTTTAATTTTGAGAGGTTTGCTTCAGCATATTCAGGGGAGTAATTTAATTTAGTGTTGTTTAATCTTTTCTCAAAATCAGCTGTTTTTATAGCAACTGTATCTACAATTGCTATTGTTTGTGGATCTAATTTAGTTTGTGTCTTTTTGTAAAATTGCCAAGCCACAAACGCTATAGCGACTGAGACTATAAGAAAAATAAATATTTTTTTTCTTATGAATATCATTTTATATTAATTATTGATGAATATTTTTCTCTCAATGCTTTTACAAGAGAGGCTTTTTCTTCGGCGGTTGATTGTTGCACTAATATTTCATTTATAGGTAGATAATCACCGGCGCCTATTGGATAAATTTTGATAATCCTAATTATGCAAAAATAATCATTACCGGCCAAGATTGAAGAAATGCTCATTACAGGTGTCTCTTTTATCGATTCTTTTTCCTCTGAAGAAAGCATTGCACTTGGTATTTTATCAAAAGTACCAGTCAACGTAGTGGGATCATTTTTTGAATACTTCTCTATTACGGCATCAAAAGATGTCTTTTTGTTTAGAATATCACTTCTAATTAAAGACAGTTTTGAATAAACCTCTTTTTTGTTGGGATCACTGTTAGGGTTAAATTGTAGCGCGATCCTTTGTATTTTGACTACAGGGTATTTTTTATAGAAATTTGTTATTTCTTGTTTGCTAAACTTTTTATCCTTTAATTTTGAATCAACGTTTTTTCTTAGGTAGTAGTTGTATAATGCTCCGTCGATAGAATCCTTGGCTTCTTCTGTTTGATCCAACCCCGTGCTTTTTAATTCAAGCACAGCGAGTTTTGCGTTTATTATGTAGTCTAAAACAAAAGCTTGATCTGAAGTGACCTCTTCAGGAAAACCAGAGTAAATCAAATGTGTTTTGAATCTGTTAACATCTTCTGTTGTTATTGGCTCATTTCCAATTGTCGCTAGCACTTTTGAATAGGCCGATAAAGAGATTGTAAAAGAGATAAAGAGTAATATTTTTTTCAACGTTTTTATGCCCCCTTGTTTGTCTTTATATTTCCGTTCTGCTTATAAATTCTCGTATCTCTTTTATAGCACTTCTCCAATCGTTGTCATCAATATTAGCTATGAGCTTCATGTCTGGGGTTATACGATACTTTTTTGGTTGTTTTGTTACTAACTCTACAATAGTTTCTGGAACAATTTTTGTGCTGTTTAAAAAAGAGTAAACAAGTTTTCCTGAACCTATTTTTATAGAACTTACGTTTAATGGAGCCAACAAAAGTTTTATTTCCATTAAAGAAAAAAGGTTTTTTACCTCCTCGGGAGTGGTTCCATATCTATCGTTTATTTCTTCTTCAACAGACAGAATATCTTGTTTCGATTTAGCTGAGGCGAGTTTCTTATAAAAGTACAGCCTTTGAGATACTTCGGACATGTAATCTTCTGGGATGAAGGCTGGAATGTTTATTGATATTTCTGTTTCTGTTTGTGTCTCGTTGCCAGAGGTTTGCCCCTTTATTTCTTCTACTGCCTCTTGTATTAATCTTAAATATTCTTCTAGGCCAATGTCTTCTATGAATCCACTTTGTGATGATCCAAGTATTTCTCCTGCTCCTCTAAACTCCATGTCGTAGCTAGCTATATTAAACCCTGAGCCAAGTTCTGTAAAACGCTGTAAAGTTTTTATTCTTTCTATGGCAGATTTTCCAATCATAAAATTGGAAGGCATCAAAAGATAGCAAAAAGCTCTTACGGGAGATCTTCCAACTCGTCCTCTTATTTGGTAGAGCTGTGAAAGTCCAAACAGGTCGGCCCTATTTATTATTATTGTGTTAGCGCTTGGGATATCTATTCCAGATTCTATTATAGACGTACAAAGCAAAACATCTGCATTTTTGTTGTAAAACGAGATCATCTTCTCTTCAAGTTCTTTAGCACTCATTTGTCCATGAGCCGTAATAATTTTTGCTTCAGGGATTATTTCCCTAAGCTTTTGGTGTACCTCTTCTAAATCTTGGACCCTGTTGTGGAGAAAAAAGACCTGTCCCCCTCTTTTTATCTCATGCATTACTGCTTTTCTTATCAATTTTGGGCTGAATTTTGATACATAGGTTTTTATAGGTAGCCTATTGATGGGCGGTGTAGTTATGATGCTAACGTCTTTGACTCCAACCAACGCCATATTGAGTGTTCGTGGTATAGGAGTTGCCGTCATTGTTATTACGTCAATATTTGTAGATATCTCTTTTATCTTTTCTTTTTGCTGTACTCCAAATCGGTGTTCTTCGTCTATTATTAACAGACCTAAATTTGAGAACTTTACATCTTTGCTAAGCAACCTGTGTGTGCCAATAATTATATCTATTTTTCCTTGGCCTAATTCCACTAATGTTTCCTGTTGTTCCTTTGCGGTTTTGAATCTTGTTAGAAGATTAATATTTATTGGATAATCTTTAAACCTTTTTTCAAAAATCCTATAATGCTGAAAGGCAAGAACCGTAGTCGGTGTGAGTACTACCGTTTGTTTGCCGTCCCTGGCGGCCTTGAACGCGGCCCTTATTGCTACTTCAGTTTTTCCAAAGCCTACGTCTCCGCAAATCAATCTGTCCATAGGTCTTGAACTTTCCATGTCGGAGGTAACGTCATTGATGGCCCTAAGTTGGTCGTTGGTTTCTTCAAATTCAAACTCAGATTCAAATTTATAATACAACTCATCTGGAGCAGAAAAACTGTAACCTGTTTTTGACATTCTTTCAGACTGGAATTTTATAAGTTTGTGAGCAATATCCATAGTAGCTTTTTTTGCTTTTGATTTTTTCTTGTTCCAAGTTGCGCCACCTAATTTATCTAAAGAGGCTTTTGATCCTCCTTGTGCCACGTAGCGTTGTACGGAATTTAATCGATGAACTGGTAGCAGCAGCATGTCTCCAGAGGCGTATTCTATCTGGAAATAGTCACTTTCAATTTTATCTATTTCCATTTTGTAGAGGCCTCTATATATTCCAACTCCATGTTTTGAATGAACAACATAATCGTTTAATTTTAATTCTTTGAACAAGTTTAAGAAAGCGTCCTGTGTTTTTGATGGTTCTAAACTTTTGTGCTTCTCTCCAAATATTTCCTCTTCGCTGATTACCCATAATTTTTTAGAAAGGACGGTAAAGCCTTCAGCTAAATTAGATATACATATGGATGGTGTGTGTGCCTGTGGGTCATTTATTATTTCATTTAAGCTTTTTGTTTTAAATACACGGAGATCTTTTCCGGAATCTCCTAATATAAAGATAAGTCGTTCTGCCTGATGTTCTGTTCGACATGTGTATATTATTTTATATCCTAGAGAGTCTTTGCTTGTGTGAAATTCTTTTAGTTGATCTATTGATCCTGCTCCGTGTTGCTTTAGGTCTTTTAATATCAGGTGCTCTAGGGAATCTTCTTTAAAAGACCATGATTCATTGGCTTCATCTTCGTCCATAAATTCAATTGAATATATTTTGTTGATCTTTTTGTCTATGTCTTTACGCTCCCAAAATCGTCCACCAATATAAAGATTTTTTAATGGATAAGGGATAAATTCGTCGCTGTCTTGACCTAGGGAGATGTCTTCAGGTTTTAATGGTTTAATTTCTTCAAAAAGATGTTCGTCATAAAATATTACTTTTGAGTCTTTTGGGAGGTAGTCATATATAGTGCACATGTTTTGATGAAAGAAAGGTAAGTAATATTCTATACCAGGGAAGTAAACTTGGTTTTCGGTTAGCTCTGTTATTTGTTCTCGTAGATTTTTTCTTATGTGATTGTTGTCGCAATGTTCTTTAAATCTTTCTTTGAAAAGGCTGAGGCTATTCTGGGAAAAAGATATTTCTCTAGTTGGAATGATCGTGAAGTTTTTTGTTTTTGAAACGGTTCTTTGTGTTGATGGATTAAAAAATTTTATATCTTCTGCAAGATCTCCCGCGAGCTCTATTCTTCCAGGATTTTCATGGTATGGAGAGTAAATATCGACGATGTTTCCTTTTATGGAAAATTGACCAACGTTGTCTACTATGTCAGTTCTTTCATAACCGGACGAAATTAGTTTGATAGCCAAATCTTCTCTGTCTATTTTTGTGTTTATGTTTATTGTGCTGCTAAAATTAAATATGTACTCAAGGGGAACCAAAAATTGAGACATGGCAGAAATAGAGGTTACCAAAACTGTTTTGTCTTTAGCGTTGCTGATGGAATAGATTGATGACAATCGTTGCGCCTGTATGTTTATGTCGGGAGAATTTTGGTATTCCGGCATTGAATCCCACTCAGGAAACATTAAAATTTTTCTTCCTTCATCTTTTAGGGCGTTTAATGCTGAAAATAATTTTTCACAAGACGCACTGTCTGGTGTAACTATTAAAGATATGGATGTGTTTGTTGGGTCTGTGTTTAAATAGGCCAGTACGGGTATGGTTACTGATGTCGCTCCGCGTTCACCCATTCTTATTAACCCAAATTTCCACTTTCACTTTATTGTTTGGCAATTCTTGTTCTGTTGTTTCTTGGACAACACTTGCGTTACCAAATTCTTTTGCTTTTTCTAGGAGAGAGTCTTTGTTTTCTAATGGTGTTAAGAACGTGTAATAAAAATGTTTATCGTCTTCGGAGGTTGTTTCCATGTTTTTGTCCTCATGAGAGGAAAACATGTTTACCATTTCTTTTGCGTGCACAGTTGTTGTACCAACTTCCTTTTGGGCTGTGTCTATCGTTATTTTAATTAAAATGTTTTTGATTTCATTTTTAGCTAATGCTTGCTGTTCAGTGGTTTTAAATCCTTTGTTTTGTGTTGGCTCTTTTTTGGAGTAAAAAAAGTAGAATGATCCAGCAAGAATTATGATAACAGAAGCTAACAACGCTAGTCTTGTTTTCCAACCGGTTTTTATATAATGAAAAACTATTTCATCTACATCTTTTTTTTCTAGTTTTTCAAAGATTAGTCTATAGTTTTTTTGATGTGGCTTTTCATCGCTGATAGATTCCATAAGGTTGGTAATTTTTTGATTCCATGTGTAGAAGTTCTTGCACATAGAACATTTTGATATGTGCTTTAGAATCTTATTTTGTTCTTCTTTTTTGAGGTCATATAGACTGTATTGAGGTTCTGCTCTTTTAGTTGCAAAACAAGCTTTAGTTTCTTCTTGGCCTGCTATTTCTTGTTTTTCTTTTAACGTGTTTATTGCAATACTTGCTAGTTCTGTTTTAAGTTTGTTTAGTCTTGTTAGTATTGCACCACGACTTGTCGAAAACACAGTTGCAAGTTCATCTATCCCCATGTGGTGTCGTAGAGCAAGAACAACAAGTATCCTTTCTTGTGGCGAAAAAAAACCTAGTAGCTCTAAACCATCTAAATTTTTTATGTCAGCAGGGGTTACCGCGCTTATATCTGTAGGCGCCTTTAGTTCTTTAATTGAAATTTGTTTTTTTTGATAAATCTTTTTGCTTTTTGAGATGTGTTCTACTGCTTTTGTGTATACGAGCATATGCACAGGGTGATTAACGTTGGTGTTTTTTATGGTTCTAAAGATATCTATGAAGATTTCTGAGAACAGATGTTCTTGTAAGTCTTGTGGACTAGAGCAAGTAGTACATCTAACTAGGTCATATACCCTGTCTTTGTACTCGTTTAGAAGTAGTGATAGATTTATAAGTCTGTCTTGCATTTAGCTGGCCATCATATCACTTGATTTAATTATATAAAAGCGGTTAAATGCTACA
>Ga0114951_10003517_pt1 | contig 16147 bp, 31 predicted proteins | sample AM7aDNAmetaG_FD_88677 | JGI IMG/M metagenome (GOLD analysis project Ga0114951, IMG submission 88677) | Freshwater microbial communities from Finland to study Microbial Dark Matter (Phase II) - AM7a DNA metaG | ecosystem: Environmental > Aquatic > Freshwater > Lake | place: Finland: Lake Alinen...
CCAGTTGTTCTATGCCCATTAAATCCTGATACACCTGTTCCTTGCAAAGACCTTCCATGCAATCTTCACAACCATCGCCATTGTCATCACAAAACTTATCGCCGACATAATTACCAGTAAATTTTTCCTTTGCCCTCTTGTAGTCGCTCACCTTGTTGCTCATCTATTTATCCTCCATTTTTCTCGTTTTATAATCAATCGTAATCATTCTTGCAGAGATAAACTTTTTATCGCATTCAGGGCAGATTTCTTCCCACTCGCATTCTCCGCCATCCCTGTCGCCTAACTCCCAACTATCTGACATAATATAACCACAATAAGGGCAAACAACTTCATCAGTATATTCGTGGTCTATTTCTTTTGTTTCCACCTTGCCGCTCATAAACCCTCCTTAATGTATCCCACTTGGCGGTGATACTTTGCTTATCCCTGCAAGTAAAGGATTGCTCTATAAGGGACATAAAGCGTTTATGCGACCACCGCCATTGTGGGCTACTCATTGGTTCCCTTCTTTCTTTTCTTCCATTTCTTTTCTAGATCTTTTATTATACCATCTATATCGATTTTTTCCTTAGGCTTTATTGGGGGATGGTCTTTTAACGTTCCCCCAAATGAGCTCATTAGTGCTTTTAACATCCCAACCGTCTGCTGGTGCTTCTGGATTTCTCTAGCCACCGTCGACCCCGCCAAGGATTCCAAATACCGAATGACATGAATAATGGCTGCTCTTATCCTGCCCTCGTCTAAACTCTTTCCCCCAACACAAAGTTGAGCAAACGTCCCCAACCAAGCCTCTCCAAGCTTAACCCCCAGCCTTAAGAATCCGTCTTGGCTCTTTTCTACCACCCCAATCTTTTTCATTTCGGTTAGAACATAGGAAAGGTGCACCGCTAAAGCTGTAGCCATCTCTCGGCTATTTGGATCCGACATAAGATCGTATAAGACTTCGATCATCTGACGAGATGAATGATTCCATTGTTCCTGTGGAAATGGGTCTATTGCCACCTATGCCTCCTCGAAGTAATATGGGCCAAGTTACGCGAAACATCCGCAGTGTATTGCGCGGATGTTTCGCGCACCAGACGGCCCCAAGACTACGCCCGATCTTTGATCTTGGTCACCCAGCTAGGATGAAAGTCCCAGCTGCCGATGGACACACATCCATCGTGCCGGACGAAACCTACTCTCATTGTTTGCCCATCGTAGCGATCCATGTCACTAATCCAAGTGGGACTAACGGCTCTTTCCTCGGGTGACGATGGCCTCGTTATTGTCACCATTGAGCCTACCTTTATTTTCTTTGATGTATCTTTCGGATATGCGCCTCTCCACCCGATTTTACGGTTGGTTGCACGCCTGAGGATCCTATTGAATTGGATAGCCTTCCCGTCATCGTCATACTCCGACGCCGCTTTCCACCACCTGCGATATGCGGCTGGCGTTAATATCTGGCTCGCTAGATTGTTTAGATGGCCTGACACCGCCGCTATTCTTGATAGCCTACCGGTTTTAAGAAGGTTATATATCTTCTTGGGGAAGTAGCGAGGGTACGAAAAGTCAGGGCACTCCTCGTGGGTCCCTTTACCTTCCAGCTCCGGATAGTAGCTCTGTATCGCTCCATGACCATCAATATCTGATATCACAGAAGGGTGCAAAAGCTTCTCCCCCTCTTTTGTATCTAAATCTGAATCCTGAAGAACGTATACATCTCCCTGAAAACTTATCCAGCTGACAAACTCGCACATAGTATCCCTCCCTTAATCTTTGATTTTATTTGCTTTCAAGAATTTGATAAAGTTCTCTACCGCCTCTATAGTGAGGGTGTGACCTTTGTAGTCCACCTTCAGCGTTATCCCTGTGACCTTTGACACGAAGGATCTATTCTTAAGCATTCTCAAAGTCTTCTCGGCCTGCTTCAACGCCCCAGCAATCGGAATCTCCACGCAACCGACTACAATGACCTTCTTGATTACGGGCACTTTGCCCATAACCCATATGGGCTCCACCACAGTGGTTTTTACGTCCTTCCCTGATTTCAGGGTAACTTTCTTGTTTCTACTCATGACCCATTCTAACTTTCCAGACGACCCATTCTCCCAATACATCCCACCATCGACGAAAGCGATTCTCCAAAGGCTGTCCCTTCCTGCCCCTGTGACCCCATCGTCCCGTAGCACCCCCGCCGACCACCTGGAAGTATGACACGCTATGCCCAGGTCGTCAGTAATGTACTTCACCGTCCCGCTGGACTTGTTTCCAGATACTAGAACCCTATCTCCCACCGTTAAGCCTTGATATTCTTTGACATCCATTTGAAACCTCCTTTTACACCGTTTCAGTTGTGTCTATGTCATTGCCATCCTCGTCACACCAATCCCCCCACTCCATCCCGTCGAACTCATGCAATCCTCCCACGTTGCTATAGTCCGGTTTGATGTTATTTTTGAGTTGGAATAAATCATAGTTCGCCAACACGTCTAATATCTTCTTTGCCATCTGAGGCGAATTCACTGGAACGTAGAACGCTTTGCCTGGCACCTGAGGTATCCACCATACCCTTAAGTCTCCTTTCGTCCTTGCTTCTTTCTTGACCACCGGCCCATCTTGCAATTGAATAAAGTGATCCGTTAGATTTCCATCGCGGATGCAACTGCGGCCTGATACCTGTTGGCATTCGCATTTTTCATGTAACTTGTTCCACCACGAACACTTCTCTCTAGCACATTCTTTCTTAGTCATTATCTCCTCCCTTTTGTATGATATTCTTTCTCATACCACTCATCGGTATGACCATATCCGTTTTCAATTTGCCATTTCCTAAGCTCCGGATCTTCAGGGGGTTGAACATAAAACACAGAGTTTATACTCCCTCCAACCCATGGAACCCATTCCATAGACCATCCGGTGGCAAGGTGAATCACCCCTAAGCACAGAAGAGCTACCACCACCCAGCAAACCCACTGAATGAGTCTACAGGTGCCTAGTATCAACACATATAGGGATTTTGCCAACAAGGTATTCTTTAGTTGCCACTTCCCATCCCTCACTTCATATTGAGTGACTAGAAACAAAAACACTATCCCAAGAAAGGAAAGGCCCCCAAGTGACCAACTCACAGCGGAGTCGTGACTCTCCTTCGCGCCCTGAGCCTTTAGAACCGCCCTACTAGTTTCAAGTTGGGCGGTAGTGATAGGATCAGTTGAGCCCCGGATTCCTTCCTCTACTTTGTTTAGTGCGTTCTTCGTGTAGTCTTTCATTTCGGCTCCGCCCGTCGTTTAGCTTCCCAGGATGGATACAAGCATCTTGGTGAAGCCTTCCAGCTCTTCTGCTTTGAGTCCCAAAGCTCGACTCGACCACTAAGGGTGAGTGGATCTGCGCCCGTATAGGACTGTGTTATGATTCCCTTATAAAAGTATAACCATTCCTGATTCGAAAGCCCCTTCCCATCTTCTATCGAAAGAAGTTTTACTGCCTGGTTGCCCCTCTTCCTGGGGGTCCGTGGAGTGATTTGAATCAACCGATCGATTAGCCACTTACCCGTAACCAGAGTGATTGGAGCCAAGTCTGTCGCCACGTATCGAAATCCTAACTTATGGCCCCGCGTCTCTGTTCTTTGAAAACGAATTCCTCCGGGTGAGGCGTATACGAGAAGGTCTCCATTGCTCCGATCCATTGGAGATGCGGTGTACAGATAGCCACCAGGCCGGTCGATATGCAGAAAGAATATCGACTCTAAATCGAGAATGGTTGTCGTCTGATGATTATAATAGTAGTGCTTCTCCATATACGCCTCCCGATAGTTACCTCTGCTTCTTTTTAACTGGCCCTTTACAAAAGGGTGCTCTTTTGGTTGCCATTATCGCTCCTTCATACTTTTATAGTAATTGATACGATCCGTTGGTATACGTTAAAATCAAGAGCCAAAATGAACGATTTTAACCTATATCTCAACACACTGTATGGGGCTCTTATCCGGTCTCAGCCGAACGAAGTTCCCATGTCGATACGCCCCTCCATTGAATCGGAATTGAGCCTTTATCTCAATGACCTGCCCGATATACTTCTGCTTGTGAACCGAGAACTCTTTTCTCGTCTCTTCATCCATTCCTGAGCATTGACCAATGTAGGTCAACGTTCCATTCTTATACTTTCCAAACTCAATAGCGCCAATCCATCCCCTCTCATGAAATTTCGTATGCTTCCCTGTAGGGTGTACGACGCCGTCAGCGCCTGCCTCTCCGGGCTTAGCATACCATTCAGTTGGAGGTGCGAATCCCATTATCACTACATCATCAGTGATCTCTCCTTTGACCTTTACCCACTGTCTCGAGCTTCGGCCAGGTTCTCCTTCGATGTACGTTCCGTGAATATACTTCAGGATAATCCCTTCTCCTCCCCGGGCCCATATAGCCTCACAGGCAATCTTCTTTTGGGGTCCAACGAATTGGTCTGTTAGCTTCACCTGAAGAATTCCAGCCGAATTAAAGGCCTTCATAACATCTTCGGTTAATGCCCTTCTCTTGGTATAAGTTTCCATCCGAACATCCTTTCCCTTGTAGAAGAGACAATCGAATGAATGAAACTCTGCCTTCCCGAGCTCTATCTGGACCTTGAGAGCCTTCTCGGGTGAACTCCCCATTATCCTTAACGCATTCCTAAAATCTTTACCCGGAGCAGTAACCTCCCCATCGATAATCGTCCCGTCATACCCTTCTAGAATCGTATGACTGATATGCGGGATGTTCTCCGTCTTCTCAACAGGCAGGCCATTCTTCTTGGATATGTTCTTGCTGAAGACTCTATTGATAGTGGCACTGAGGTGAATCGTATAGCGTGACCCATCTAGCTTCTCTTCGGCTACCCACTCATCGTTATTGAAGAGAGCGTCTGTCTTCTCCTTCGACAAATGAGCGGCCAACATTGGATCCACTATCGGCATTTTAACCTCCTCGATATTACTCTTTTCAATTCTGAAATTTCTTTAAAATAATCTTTCCATCTCAAGCAACTTCCAATTGTCTTCGTTTTCATAACCATCGACATGGGCTGTCTTCCACTCAGTGACATGAAATATTATACCACGTTCCCATATCGTTTTCCTACTCATATGTTCCTCCTAGACCTTCATCACGAGAGACTCAACAGGCAGACCACCGAACGACATTTCAACTGTCGTGATGAGCTTATCCATCTTGCCGTGCACTGCGTGCAGGCAGTAGATACCTATTGGCTGACTCTTATGAAGTCTCTCTGCTCCCTTCCTCGTTACAATATAGGCAGGACGGGTAAGAACTACAGAACAGATAGAGCACTTCTTGGGCTCAACTACCCTAGTCTCTTCTATTATCTTTTCTGTCCCATCAGGGTTGAGCATGTTATACATTACATCAGCCGCGCAGTTACCGAGCTCGTTAAGCATCACCTGAGCGGCTTCGTACTTCTCGAGTTGATATGCTTTATAGTTCTTCTCCCCGATTGACTCCCAGAGCTTCATCAGCCGCCTTAAAGAGTTCAGCATCGGTATCCAATACAGCTCCCTTGATTGGACCCTGTAGTGGAACTGAAGAATCTTCCTTGCTCCACTTATCCAAAGCTTCCTTTCGGTAGGAGCTTTAAGATTCAAATGAAGCCCACCTTGGAATCCTTTCAACTTATCTACTACGTTTATCTGACTCATTTGACCTCCACTACATCCTCCGATACGTCAATATCACCTAGTTCCCATTCGTCAGCAAAGATCTCGTCAACCTCCAACAGCTCACCTATTTCATAAGCGGCTCCTTATCCAGTTCTACCGGATCGAATTCACTCCCTTCTACACTGATAGGGACTATGTTCAACGCCTTCTCAAGCCAGTCCCATTGATGAAGTCGAACCCCTTCCTCCACCGTTAATGGAAGAGATAACTGGTGTTTCACGTCTAAACTGGACTTATCCTTTCCACATACATCGCAGACCCCGATCCCATACTCAAGATAGAGAGTGAGTTCTTTAGCCCCCTTCTTGGTCCGGCAGATGGCGCACTCGTCAATGACCTTTGGAGATAATGTTTCCATGGCTATCTACCTCCAATGCGTCTCCAGCGTTGGCGTCTCCAAGGATCCAATCCTTCCCGGAGATTAACTCATCTGGGTCCATCACGTCCACATACTCCCGAGCATCATTCGCATTATCCGCAAGAACGTATCTTGTGCCTTGGATGGTAAAAGGCACCCCATACCTTTTCTTCTTCCTCACTAGTGTATGCATTTCAGCCTCCGGTATGTCAAAGTAGTAGCGAGTGGCATATCTCGCTTTATTTCCCATTCCTATTCGACCGCTAAGCTGATATTTTCGTGTTCGGGTTGATAAGGCTAAAGCTCTCCGATAACAATGATCTGGAGCCGATACGATCTTTAGCGAATAGCCCCACTTCTTCCTATCCATATAGAAAGAAGCTTTCTGAGCCCTTAGCCACTTCCGAAACTCTATTACATCAAATAATCGTTGGCTCAGGACCTTTTGTTCTGGGCCCTTCGGACTGGCAACCTGAGGAAGGGGCTCAGCTAATCCACCTGGAATTTTAAGAATCTCGAACCAGATCGATTCCAGTTCTTCATTGAACCACGATTGCTTTGCCTTCAAGTCCTCTCCCGCGGATCGAAGGGCCAGAACTTTTTCTCTGAGCCCTTTAACTCTATCGTCAGTCATAGTTACCTCCGGCTCTTTGCCTTGGCTTTCCTGATCGGTGTCCCGTCTTCTGTAACATTAGTGCACCATTTCTTATGGAACTTCCACGACCGAGGAGTGCATGAATAGAAGCCTTCCCTCGTTATGTCGTTGATCCGAACTACTTTGCCGTCGTATTCATCCATCTCATTAACCCAAGAAGGCCGAGTTTTCCTACCTTTAAGGCTTTTTGGTTTCTTCACAAGAACGTACGAACCAACGGAGCCCCCTTTTCGGACCATTTCCATCTGTGTCCCCCTCCAAATGAGTTTGAGATTCCTCTTGTTCTTTATGATTTGTTTGAATGCAACCGCGAATAATTCCCTCCCTGGCAGATCTGTAGCCTTGTCATAGGCAGGCTTAAGCTTGTCACACGCTTTCCGGGTTAACATCCCCGCGGCCATGCTGCGCAGATTCTTACTGAGAGCCGCGATTCGAGCCAACTTACCTTGTTGAAGAAGTTCGTGTATCGTCTTTGGAAACCCCAACGGGTTGTCAAAGTTTTCATATTCGCGATGCCACCCCCTGCCTCTAAGCTCCGGATAGTAGTTCTGTAGCGCTCCATGACCATCAATATCTGATATCACAGAAGAGTTCAAAAGCCTCCTTCCCTCTTTTGTATCTAAATCTGAATCCTGAAGAACGTATACGTTCCCATCCAGGTCAATCCAACTCACAAAATGGCACATGTGGCCTCCTTTGAATCTAGCATTGATTTGTTATCAACTCTTGTTTTCTCTAACAAGTTTAATGTCTTCATCACTAACACCAAAAAGGGACTTGACGAACTAAGAGCCTTCGAGGTGCTTGGGCTCAACATCTCCTGAAGCAAGACTTTCTTTCTCGGCAAAGTAACAGCCTTAATGAAGTGCTTGAATAAGTCGTTCACTCCCGACTCTTTACAAACTTGTATTCCATACCGCTTGTATCCTATAACTGGTACATACTGCCATACGTATGTTTGTAATTCCTTAAAATAGAAACGCATTGAGACTTTAAACTCGTCATCATTCAGAGTTATTACCGACCTTGAATACTGAGGAAAGTATTTCATCTTGAGTGGATCGATTGTTTTCCAGGTAGTCACAAACTTTGAAACTAATTTTGGCTTGAAGGCCTCAGCTTCCTTAACGGTCATTCTCGTAATCATTGACTACTCCTTCGCATATTTCAATAGACTCTGAATAGCCTCTCTAAAGAAAGGGGTCGCCTCTTCCGCCTCGTCGCGCTCCAGCATCCTTGAAACTATCGTCCGAAGTAGTATTTTCGGTGTGGCCTCAGCAAGTGTTTTAAACATTTCGTCTCTTGCTAAATCAAAGTCTGGCCCTTCCCCCGACTGAAATCCGGATTCTCGACTTGAGATAGTTACACTCCTCTTTTTTACTAGCTCTTTATCTGCCCGAGCCCATATGAGGTTGGTGACACCATAGTCGTCTAAGTTGTAGCTTACGAGCATCCACCGTTCACTTGATTCTTTGACTGCAGAAGATACCGTTTTTTGTGCATGATCCAATTGAGCATCAAGCTCTGGGCGAAGAGACGCCACCCCATTTATTATGTTCACAAAGCCCTGCCTAAGATCTGTATGGTCCGATCGCATATATGTGTCCATATTTCTTAGTGACTGTTCCCGTACTTGAAAATAAGAAGACCATTGAATCTCGCCCTCGAGCTCTTTTCTAACCACATCCGGTTGGGAGATTCTTGGGAAAATGAAACCGGCATCCTGAAGAAGAAGGGATAATCTCGAGAGTGTAAAACCGCTTGAGGGAACCACCGAAGAAGTAAATGATCGAAAGGTCTGGGAGTTCCGTAGTCTCATTGGATCCCTCTTTAAGGATATGATCATATCCGGAACCATCTCGAAGTAGCCCCAGGCATAGTGATGATAGTCTGTATTCCATGACCTATGAGTCCCATAATGGGGGAGCATACACACTTCCCGTCCCTCGATATTATTGAATTTGATTGCCAGGCCCGCTTTTTGGCTTGATACTTTGTACGACCTTAAAATCGGTAACACGATCTTTTTCTCTTTCACATACGCCTTTAAATCATCTTTTAGCTTTTGGGTGACAGTTATTACGCCGTTAACAATGTTTGCATACCCCTTCGCAAAATCTCGATCGGTTGGTCTGGTCCATAGTGAATCTGCAAAGATTTGTGATGGCATCCCGTCCTTATCAATATCAACCATTGTTCCCTCCAATTATTTAATTTCTACAAATTATTATACCAAGAGTGCTTTACACTTCGATCGATAATACTTCTCTTTGTGATAGCGTCGATGGCCTTTTTTGGTTACAATCTCTAGGTGTGGCACATCCACCATGTAATCGTTAAACTGCCTTATTGATACATCAAAGATAAATCCTTCACATTCCACCCAGGTATGATCTATCAGGTAAGGCTTCATAGGATCGGCAGCGTGTGGATGGGGCTTATCAACCTCAAACTGACCTTCTACTATAATGGGGTTATAACCCCCCGATCTAAGCAAATCAAAAGTGTCATTTGAGGCTGGAATACAATCACCCCACTTCGGGTTCGCATATTCCCGTCTTCGTAAGGAGGCCAAGGCCCCACAAAGAAAGACTGTGTGAGGCTGTCCTCGTAAGACTAGCATAAGGTTGTCCCTCATATTATCCTTCCCGACGTCTAAAGTACCTTCCCTTCCACTATCTTCCGATACCGTTCGAATCGAATTTCCTTCAAGAATTGTTCTTGGGTGAGATTCTTCTCCGCAAGGGAAGAATCAAGTGGTCGAAGCGTAACGGCCATAGGACTCACCCAAACTACCCTCCACACCTGAAGAGTGTTCGGCTCAATGAGTAAGTCTCCTTTCTCTATTTCTATCTCATGGTCGGACTCATATTGAGATTGAGTTATCTTGGTCGGCATAGTTTACCACCCTTGACCTGTCTCCATCTTCCATCGGCAATAGCTTCCACAAGAATCTTAGCTGTCATATGCCACCGCTCCATGTTCGGGCCGACATATCCGATCTGAATAAGATCCCAACCCGCCTTTCCCGGAGTCCACGCATTCAACCCTCTAATCTGAAACGCCTCCAGGGATTCGATCTCGATAAAGATATCGCCAACCTCGATCCGAACATCTTCGGGTAGCATAATCTTCACTTATCCAACTTGTGCTTTTCAACATACCGGATAAAGTCCATCACTAGAGGGATCGACAAAGGATGCCCTTTATATGTAACCTGAGATTTGATATCCGCGCCTCGGTTCGAATAAGCTCGTAGTAGTTTTAGAATACCTTTAGCTTCCTTCAAACAACCCTTTAAAGGTATTTCTAAACACCCTATCTGAATAACGTTCTTGACTATTGGGGTCCACCCACCAACCCCATGGGGCTCAGCCTTCTTGTCGGGAACGGGGGTAGGCATTGTTGCATGCCCATCGGGTTCGTCCATCCACCGATAGATCTTCACATCAGCGTCAGCCTGATTTGATCCACCCACCCACCAACCATACTCTCTGTCCTCGCAGGAGATAATACTTGTCTGCCCCCACGCGGGCAGACCCCCCACCGATGCGGGCAGACCCTCCACCGATGCGCTGATCCACCCGTATTGAGGACCGTGTATCTGTAATACAAAGGCCGTATGAATAGCGCCACCCGGGCTCCTAAGTTCTATTTTCATCCCTTTTTTCAACTCATCTCTTCGAATCACTACATATCCCATATCTCCTCCTGAACTACTATATTATGATTCCGTGGGAGGATTACTCCTCCCACACGCTACTGTGCTTCTAAGTCCAGATACACCACTTTGCCGAAGGGAGGGTAGTTTCGACTGGTGGGATCCGTATTATCTTGTCTTGTAATCATCCAGATGACTGGGAAGTCGGGAGCCGCTTCTGGATAATCGCCCCCAATATCTCCGTCCGTAAAATACACCATCACATCTGGAGTGATTCCTTTATCCTCTAACATTGTGAATGGAGGCCTAGCATCTGTTCCCCCTCTGCCAGTTACCTTGATCGTCTTCCACATACCTTTCTTATACTCTCCAAAGGAATGCACAGCCGCATCACATTGAATCAAATCTACTCTCGCGTTCATTTTATGGGCTAGATATTCCAATTCGGTGAAGAACTGTTTTATCATATCGTCGTCCACCGAGCCTGAAGTATCCACCGCAACCATTACATCAACGCTTCTCTTCCTCAAGAACCCCTTCCAAGGTATACTTGGAAGCGTAGCCATTAACCTTCTGCTTCTCCGTCTCCATGTTCTGCTCTGCTCTTGAGCGACCCTAGTTCCGATATAGTGTTTCAACACATCTTTCCACTTGATCTTCGGCCTCATTATCTCTTCGACTATCGATTGATAGGAAGAAGGAATCTGACCCTTCGACCTCGACTGAGCATCTCCTACCATCTTCTTGAGAACACTTTCTTGAACTCCCGGGCCATCTGACTCTCCCCAATGGCTATGATCGTCAATCGACCCGTTTGCCCATTCAGGGTGTCCTTCCTTCCAATCGGTCCCACTTCCAGGCGCTCCCGAGCTCCCACCTTTTCCCCTTTGGGGCTGTGGTAACTTCTCGTAGATCCATTCCGTGGCCTTCCCTTTCCATTCATCCGGTGGCCATAAACACCCCTTCGGTAGCTTCCCTTGTATGAGAGTGTTGATTGCCAGATCAGCCGCCACATTCCACATCTCCGGATCTCTATATCCTCTTCGATATGTGTGTCCATGAAGAAGATGAAGTAATTCGTGTTCCAATACCGCCATCAACTCTTCCTTTGTTAAAGATGAGCACCATGCATCATTGTACACAAGATGAACCCTTCCGTAGAAGACTCCTATTCCCATTGTGGGGCAGTTGTCCCTCTTTTGGACGATCCAGTTGGACATACAGAATCCGATGAATGGACGGGTGAACAGAAACTGACCCATCGCCTTTTCTATGTCTGCGGGCATGTGCCCCCCTTCTTCTTGAGTTCTTTGATCTCTGCTTCAACGCAAGTCAAGCATAGGTTCTGTGAGAGATTCCAACCTCTGGCATTTACATGAATTGCACCTTTAGGAATCTTCGTCTTGCAACTATCACACGTCCTCTGGCCGGATGGAGCAATTGCCATCTGCATTTTTTCCTCCTTAACCTAAGACACTGGCAAGTTTCTGCATAAACGAATCGTGCTTGTTGAGTTTGATTAAGAGCACCTTGTTCGTCTTTGCCAACTTCTTGCCGAGATTAACTGCGTGGTCTTCATCAAGAATCTCTACGAAGAGAACTAACAACGAATCAACGTACTTATCCTTTATTTCTTTCTTCTTCCCCGCAAGTTCTATTACGCTCTCCGCTATCTGATACAGCATATCTCTCTTGCTCTTCTTGAGCTCCAGAAGAATAGCCTTATACTTCGAGATATCTTCGAGAACCAACTCAGGCTCGATTACCTGACGGTCTTCCGACCACGTTCTCAACGCTACAGCCGCGCTTGAACCTACCAGCGACGCCGCATAAGCAAAGATTTTGTTATAGTTCTCTTTCGTATTACCCCCGATGAGATTGATTATCTTGGTTAACATTTCCCAAGTTCTCGGGCAAGGATACGGTCCAAGTTGAATCTCTCCCAGCCAAAACTTTCTATTCGTATCGCAGAAAGCGACTGTGCTGAGATCTTTGTAACTCCGTCCTTGCATATACTCTTTCCACTCTGAATACTCTGGCTCCAGCACGAAGTGAGCGAATCGGGTATAAAGAGGCGCATCTAGTTCTCTAACGTTTGACTTGTCCTTGTCTCCCTCGTTGCCGGCCATTATCAAAGACCAAGTCTTCGGAAACTTATACTTCCAGCCTATCTTGCGACTTAACGCCAATTGATACACCGTCTGAAGCACATCATCTTTCGCCCTGTTAACCTCGTCTAAAAACATGAACCCGTAGGTTCCTTCTTCTGGAAGAAACTCAGGTTGGGCCCAAGACGTCTTTTCCATGTTGAACTTCGGCAAGCCAGTGAAGTCCACTGACTCAATCAAGGAGCAACGAAGATCGAGAAACTGTATTTCCTTATCGTTTACCGCCTGAAACTCATCTCTCAACTGTAAGATTGAATCAGACTTTCCTATGCCACCCGCGCCCCAAATCCAAGGGGTAATAATTTGTTCCCCTGGGGCTACGATTGGTCTCAGTAGCTCCTTCAACTCCTTTACTCCACACTTATGCATTGTACTACCTCCCCATACTTATTTTATTTCTACTTATTATTATACCAAGGATGTAGTGGTTTCTTGTTTCCCTTTCATCCATAAATCAACTTTCCGAATATAGAGTATTGAAGACGAGCGTCTACACACCCCGCGTCCCACATTCCCGCATCTAGGGCTGAACCCACACTCTCAAATAGACCCGGAATCTTTCCCTTAGAGATAGATGCCAACATTTTCTTCATCCCTTTGCGGGCCTTACCGAAGGTGAGAACATATTCCGGGAGGTTCATTAGCACTTCCTTTAGCAAAGTCTTTTCATCGATTTCAGTTGTTATCTTCATATGATCTCCTTAGTCCTTTATTTGGGTTCCTGGTTGATATGTCCCATCCCTGAGCTCCAGGTCTGATCTCTCAAAGGTCATCTCATACCCCTTCTTTAATTTCTCGTTTGCCTTCTTGTGAAAGAACTTCTTACCAGATTCTATGTCCCCGGTGTACTCCTCATGCCAGGCTGTCGATTTCTGATTGTCAGATAAGCAACTCGCCTCGTCCCCGTGTCTCATTCTACCATAAGCGGATTGCACAACCCCATCCCCATACAACCGAAGGATATAATACTTCTGGGAGTTGATACTCCGGTCCACAAATGCGAACGTCATCTCTTGAATCAATTTATCTCTTAAGCGAGTCATAGGTCCTCCTTAGTTATCAAACCAAAACACGATCCTCACTTCCTCTGGATCACCAAGTCTCTCAAGTGCTGGAATAGTCTCGGTAACAAAGTTCACGCAGCAACTCTTGTATGTCTCGTACCAAGTTACCTTTGTGAAGTAGGAGATGCCTTTCTCCCCTCCTTGCTTTATTATCTTCTCCATCTCTTCGTTGGAGACGGTTCTTGTTAAAGAACCCATTACACCCTTGCTTCGGCTGTCGGGCTTGCCAGTCCTCTTCCAACGATCATACTCTTCGGGACTTACTATTCTCCATTGCTCTGTTCCATTCTGGAACCAATTAAAATCAAGTAATTCCCTGAGGGTGAGGTACGAATGGGAGTGGCCGTCAATCCCCCAACCATCCGACATCCTCTTTACCTCCATCCCTACGTCTCTTGGCAGGCCCCTCGGATCGGCTAATCTGACAAAGTCAGGTTCTCTTACCCCCGCCAGTATGCCAAAGAGTTCATAGTTTCTTCCCATATATGGACTGTCAGTCTTCTTTGCATTCCACTCATAGTCTCCATCAACCCGGGTTGGCTCTTTAGGGTTATACCACGGGTGGTCAAATATCTTTCCAACCTTCTCCCAGCTGTTGCCGGTCCTGATCTCCACGTAGCAATGTATATCGCAGCCCATTTAAGCCTCCATAAACTCCTTAATCGATTTTCTCTTCCAACGCCCGATTGCTTCTCTTGTCGTCCCATTGCCTATGAATGATTTAAGTCGCAACGACTTACAAAGTTCAAGTCGTACTCTGTTTGATTGCTTCTTATCGCACCGAAGCAACCAACCCTCACTTACGGTCCAATCGTATATCTTAAGTAGGTGTCTCATATCTTTTTTCGATAGGGATACTGTAGCCACGGTTTCTCCTTTAATCGTTGAATTGAAGGTCCGACTTCATCACCTCATAGCCTTTTTCCAGGTGGTCCATCCTAGGTTCCCGACCAAATCCGACTATCACCTCTACGCCACATTCAGGACATTTGTACGCATCGGCTGACCACTTTTGATACGAAAAGCTATGGTGTGTATCTTTTCTGTCTCCTGAGAACAACTCTGCAATGACACCATTCTTATGCGCCCTCATTGTTCTACCACACTTGACACAAACTGGGTTCATTCTACTACCTCCTCAACTGTGCCATCGGCACTGATATTATCGATCTCCGTTATCAAAGGATCAACCGTCCCATATGACAGCTGTTCAAACGCTTCATTAACAGTCTGAATCGCTTCGTCCTCATTCCCCGCTTCGACTACCACTGATCCGGAGAACGGAACCCTATATTTCTTATACATGTTATTCTCCCCATAACGAAAATAGGGAGAGGACTTTCGCCCTCTCCCTTAGATTAAATCTTCTCGATCTGACCAAGCAGTTCAATCACCATCGGATCGATACCCGTTACCTCTGATGTTAGCAATGAGAGATAGATCGACCCGTTATCAATCTCCCGGCGCATCGTCTCCAACCTCACCAACCGATTTCTCAATTTACCCAACCTCTCGTCTAACGCTTCCGCGGAGGCACTAACGCTACAATGAGCCGCGTGGTCATAGGTCAGATCAATCGGATGCCCTATATCCCTAACCTTTGTCACTGGGGACAGGTGGTGCGGAAAATCTTTTGCTAGTTTGTTATAAGCTACAACAAAGGGCGCGCGCGTCTTGTCCCAAACCTTTACCCTCAGCGCCGTGTACTCACGAGACGCCTCTGTCGCCCTCGCCTGAAGGATCCTATCCAGCACCTCCTGAATCTCCCTCACTTTTCTAAGTCCATTTTTTGCCATTGACTCCTCCTCTACTGAAAGTTCAATCTGCTTCTTTTTACCAAGTTTAACCGCCCTGTATCATAATCCCGAATCGAAATCGTTTCCTGTTGGGGCCCAGGCGTCTTTTCTACCTTGCCCGTTTTACAGGCACCATTCCGCAACACCCAATATAGTGTATCCCCCTCCTTGATTTTCAATTTTCCTATTTCCGGCATTTGACCTCCTTATTTATTTCTTTTTCTACTTATTATTATACCATGAATGATATTCCTCCGCGATGATAGCACCCTTTATTTACCCTCCTTTCGTTTAAGTTGAATCAATTTTGTTAAGAGGGGTATGTTGATCGTGGATAGTTCATCAACCGATACCATGGCCTCCGTTAATACATTCAGCGGAATCTGCTTAGCGATAATATCGATCCCGCGGCATGGGAATTGGTCGCAACGACATCCGTGCAGATTGAAAGCAAGGAGCAAGCTCCCACGGGACAGCATAATTCGTGGGTCTCCCGGGATCACAGATTGGCTATTCGAATCGAAATTCTTGTCAACCCTAAGGAAAGCGACCTCCCCTTCCTTAAGCTCTAGAAATCGGCACATACACCCTCCCTTATTCCTACTTTAACGATTTTAGATACTTGATAAATCCTTTATACTCCGCAAGATACTGCTTATTGTCCTTATGCGTTGCCTTTACTTTTGCTTGAAACTCCGCAAGTGTTCCGCTGAAACATCCACAGGTTATTTTATCATCCTCAAAGCA
>Ga0114951_10003518_pt1 | contig 16147 bp, 6 predicted proteins | sample AM7aDNAmetaG_FD_88677 | JGI IMG/M metagenome (GOLD analysis project Ga0114951, IMG submission 88677) | Freshwater microbial communities from Finland to study Microbial Dark Matter (Phase II) - AM7a DNA metaG | ecosystem: Environmental > Aquatic > Freshwater > Lake | place: Finland: Lake Alinen...
ACTGCGGCATCATGGACCAGTTCATCTCGGCCAACGGCAAAGAGAATCATGCGTTGCTGCTCGACTGCCGCGATCTGAGCTTCCGGCTGGCGCCGATTCCCGCCAATGTGGCGCTGGTGATTGCCAATACGATGGTCAAGCACTCCATTGCCGGCGGCGACTACCCAACGCGGCGGCGCGAATCCGAGGCTGCCTGCGCGATTATTAACGGCCACCGGGGCGGTGTGCCCTTTCTGCGCGACGCCACTCTCGAGGATCTGGAGAAGTGGGGCAGCGAGATGGAGCCTAAGTCCTACCTCCGCGCCAAGCACGTGATTACAGAAGACCTGCGCACTGTTGCCGCTTCTGAGGCGCTGCTGCGCGGCGACATGAAGGAACTGGGCCGCCTGATGGCCGAGGCTCATACGAGCTACAGCAAGGACTTCGAAGGTAGCTGCGTGGAAGCCGATCTTATGGTCGAGTTGGCGAATGAACTGCCCGGCCTGATCGGCGCACGGCTCACCGGCGGCGGGTTCGGCGGGTGCACGATCAACCTGGTGGAGCAGGACAAGGCCCAAGCCTTTGCCGATGAGCTAAGAAAGCGTTATGCGGCCAAAACTGGCATCGTTCCCGAAATCCACATCTGCCACGCCTCTGACGGTGCTCACCAACTGAAGTAGTTCGCGTTGCACAGGGCGGCTGCTTTCGGCTCGCGACAAGGAATCCCAAGGGGCGGATTATTCATGAAAATGATAATCCGCCCAATCTCATTCCACAGGATAAAAACAAGGTCTCAGCGGTAGCTGAACCCTCCGCCATGCGAGACCTAAATTGGGCTTTGCAAAGGTCGTACGTGGCGTTCCTTGCTAAACTTGTAAGGTATTTGCCCCGATGAAGACCGAAGGGGCAACCGTACTTTCGCCAGGTTTTCCCGGTCTTCCTATCCTCAATTTCGCTGCTCCAGAGGTTGGAAGCATAGCGGAGAAACAGAGACCATGCCACCGATTTCGCCGAAACCGTTTTCTTACGAAACCTTCCCCAACTCGGGTCACGTAGCGTACTTCTCAATGGAGATCGCGATCAACCCCGGAATGCCCACTTACTCGGGCGGCCTGGGTGTACTTGCTGGAGATACGCTGCGCTCCGCGGCCGACCTGGGAATTCCATTGGTGGCTTTTACGCTTCTACACCGTAAGGGATACTTCCAGCAGCATCTGGACAAAACGGGTATGCAGAGCGAAGAGGTGCAGCCATGGAATCCGGCGGATTTCTGCACTGAGGAGCCGGCGCAGGTTACGGTTTCGGTGGAAGACCGCATCGTTACACTGCGGGCCTGGCGCTACGACATGAAAGGCCGCTTTGGACACGTGGTCCCCATCTATCTGCTGGATACCGATTTGGACGTCAACTCGGGATGGGATCGCGGACTCACCGACCACTTGTACGGCGGGGACACGAATTACAGGCTGCAGCAGGAGATCGTGCTGGGCATGGGCGGCTCGCGCATGGCGCACGCGCTCGGCTACCGTGTAAACGTCTATCACATGAACGAGGGCCACGCGGCCTTGCTGACCCTGGCGCTGCTTGAAAGGCAGTTGGGCGGCGGACCATTGGGCTCGGCCACCGAGGCCGACATAGAGCAGGTGCGGCGCAAGTGCGTTTTTACCACTCATACGCCGGTGCCTGCGGGCCACGACCGCTTTTCGACCGAGCAGTCTATTCGTATATTGGGCGGCGACCGCACGGCGCGTCTCGAAAGGCAGGGCTGCTTCAAAGACGGTCTGTTGAATATGACGCTGCTTGCGCTGCGTTTCTCGCGCTACGCCAACGGGGTTGCCATGCAGCACGGCAAGGTCTCGCGCGAGATGTTTCCGGAGTTTGCCATTGACACCATCACCAACGGCGTACACGCGCCGACGTGGGTGTCCGAGCCGATCCAGCAGATGCTGGATGAGCACATTCCGGCGTGGCGGCGCGACAATCTGTACCTGCGCAACGCAATCGACGTGCCAGAGACGAAGATTCTGTTAGCCCACGCGCGCGCCAAGGAGGCGTTGCTGACCGAGGTTGCCACACGCACTGGACTGGTGCTGAATCCGAAGGTGCTTACGTTAGGCTTTGCACGCCGGGCAGCCACTTACAAGCGGGCCAGCCTGCTCTTCACCGATCCTGAGCGGCTGGTGAAGATCGCCACTGAAGCCGGCGGCCTGCAGATTCTGTATGCCGGCAAGGCGCATCCGCAAGACGAGCCCGGCAAGAGACTTATCCAGGAAGTGGCCGAAAATGCCGTCAAACTCTCTAACGGCGTGCTGCGGATTGTCTACCTCGAAAACTATGCCTGGGACTTGGGCGCACTGCTCACCGCCGGCGTAGACGTGTGGGTGAACACACCCAAGCGGCCCTACGAAGCCTCCGGCACGAGCGGCATGAAGGCCGCTCTGAACGGTGTTCCCAGCCTTTCAATTCTTGACGGGTGGTGGATCGAGGGATGCATCGAAGGATTTACCGGCTGGGCCATTGAAGACGGCGCGAACGATGCGGAGGAAGCCAACTCCCTGTACAAGAAGCTGGAAACCGCCGTGGTTCCGCTTTACACCAAGGACCCGGAGAAGTGGGCCCGCTTGATGCGCAACACGGTGGCATTTAACGGTTCCTACTTCAACACCAACCGCATGGTGAAGCAATACACGCGCAACGCGTACTATCCGGTGAACTTGGTCGAAATCGCCAAGGTGCGGGAAGAAGTCTTCGCAGACTGACGCGGACAGATGTCCCAGATCTCGATTTGAGACCTGGGACATCTGTCCGATGGGGCGCTCTGCTAAGACGGCGGCCTGATTTCGCTTGATGTGCCGCCTGCAGCCGGAATGTAGCACTTCAGCGTGTAATCCATCACCATGCGATCGGCATTGAATCGCCAGCCCAAAGTGCGAATCGTCCGCTTCATGCGCTTGATCCATCCTCTTGGCAGTCCATCGCGATCGCGCTGATAGTAGAGCGGAATGACTTCGTCGCGAAGAACGCGGTAGAGGTCTTCGCCGTCGCGGCTGTCGTGCACATCCATGTTCGAGTGAGTTCTGCCGGTGCCGATGGCGAAGCCGTTTAGTCCGTCGTACGCCTCGGCCCACCAGCCGTCCAGAACCGAAAGATTCAAGCCGCCGTTGAGCACGACTTTCTGCCCGCTGGTTCCGGACGCCTCAAGCGGCCGGCGCGGATTATTAAGCCACACATCGACACCTTGCACCAGGTAGCGGCCCACATTGATGTCGTAGTCCTCGATGAAGACGAACTTGTTTTGAAAGTCGGAGTCGCGCATCATTTGCGCGATCTGTTGCAGAACCTTCTTCCCCGGCTCGTCGTGCGGGTGCGCCTTGCCGGCGAAGAGAAATTGCACGGGGCGCTTGGGGTCGTTGACCATGGTGGCGAGCCGCTCAATGTCGGCGAGGATCAAGTTAGCTCGCTTGTAAGTGGCAAACCGGCGCGCGAAGCCGATGGTCAAAGCATCCGGAGTAAGCATCTTGCTCAGTCTCTGCAGGGTTGTCGGCGGTTCGCCGCGGCGCTCAGCCTGCTCCCGGGCGCGGCGGCGTACAAAATCCAGCAGTTGCGCCTTGAGGCTGAGGTGTGTCTCCCAGAGCTCGCCATCGTCAACATTCTCGATTCCCTGCCAGGTCTTCGCGGTTCCGCTATGGTTCTGCCAGTCAACGCCGAGATGGCGATCGTAAAGCCGGCACATCTGCGGCGCCAGCCAGGAGGGAACGTGTACGCCATTGGTGATATGGCCAATGGGAACGGCGTCTTCCGGCCTGCCGGGGTAGAGGCACTTCCACATCGCCCGGGAGACTTCGCCGTGCAGAGAGGAAACCGCATTGACGCGACGCGCTAGCTTGAGGCCCAGCACGGTCATGCAGAATCGTTCTCCCGGGTCGGTGGGAAACTCCCGACCGAAGCCCATGAAATTCTCATGCGAAATCCCCAGTTCCTCGCGCAGGGGTCCCAGGTGCTCCTCCATGAGATCAGGGCTGAAGCGGTCGTGACCTGCGGGAACGGGCGTGTGGGTGGTGAAGATTACTTCCCGAGGAATCTGGCTTGCGGCTGTGGTGAAGTCAATGCCCTCTTCGACCATGCGATTCCGAATCGCCTCGAAGACAGCGAAGCCGCTGTGTCCCTCGTTCAGGTGGAGCACTCCGGGAGAGATGCCCATCGCCTTAAGAGCGCGAAATCCGCCGACGCCCAAGAGCAACTCCTGACGAATCCGGGTGCGCGCATCTCCGCCGTAAAGGCGCGAAGTGGTCTGACGATCCTCGGGCGCGTTGCCGGCTACGTTGGAGTCAAGCAGCAGCAAGTCGCATCGTCCCACCTTAACGCGCCACACTTTGGCGCGGATGAAGCCGCTGCGGGTCTTGATCTCGACAGCAACCGGCTCGCCGTTGACGCCGATGGCTGGTTGCATGGGCAGTTGATTCACGTCGGTTTGCAGGTATTCCTCACGCTGCCATCCGCCCTGGTCCAACCGCTGCAGAAAGTATCCCTGGCCATAAAACAGCCCAATGCCGATGAGGGGAATGTCGAGGTCGGATGCACTCTTGATGTGGTCCCCGGCCAGCACTCCGAGGCCGCCGGAGTAAATGGGCAGCGATTCGTGCAGCCCGAACTCGGCGGAAAAATAGGCGACCGGGCGAGGCCGCAAAACACCGGCGTTGGCAGCACCCCAGGTTCGGTCTGCCTTCAAATACTCCTGCTTGCGGCGATAAACGTAGTTGATGCGGCTGTGCAGCACCTGCTCCGTGGCGCGGCGCTCGATCTCAGCAAGCGGGATCTCACTGAGCAGCGAAATTGGGTTTTGATTTAGCTGTCGCCAGCGAACCGGATTCAGATCGCGAAACAGGCCCACGCTGTCGAGGTCCCAGCTCCACCAGACGTTTCGTGCCAGATCCCAAAGGCGCTCCTGCACCGGGGCAATAAAGCGGTCTACAGTGCGAGCCTCGCTCACCACCGTTGCCACCTGATTCGCCGCTTCGGCGAGCATACGGATCTCGGTGTCACGAAAGGTTCGCGGTTCCTTGGTTTGAACCACGAGAACGCCCTGCAAGATGCCGCGGTCAATGAGAGGCACGCCCAGGAAGGAATGGTATTCCTCTTCGCCGGACTCTTTGAAGTATTTGAAGCGGGGATGATTGCTGACATCTGAGACGGCGACCGGAAGCACCTGTTCCGCCACGAGGCCGGTGAGCCCTTCATGCAGTGGCATACGCAGGGTTCCGATACATCGGGGGTCGAGGCCGAGAGTGGCGGCCAGAACCAGGTTTGATCGATCCGGCTCGAGCAGGTAGGCTGAGCAGACATCGGTTTCGAACCGCGCAGCAATCAAAGCCACCACGTTCATAAGAGTATCGGCAGGCTTACCTTCCACCTCGGCAAGTCTCGCTATCTCATCGAGGGTGAGAACCAGGCGTTCATCGGTCGAATCAGTGGGCTGGGTCATCGGTATATGCTCCCCTTTCGATTCAAATCAGGAACCTTGTAACGACACGTGTGCCGCCTCCCGGCAAGAGTGCAAGGACAGATTCGGTTGGCAGAAGTAGAAATCGGTCAAAAACAGGCGGAATGGCTTATATGGGAAATCCCGCGCTTCGCCGGTGCGGGATAGTTTCGACGATACCATTAATCTGCCTTTAACGGCGAGTTTGGGAGCGCGGGTGGAGCAGTTGCAGGGCTACGGTACCATGACGTCGCGGCCACTTTTGTGCATTGCCTTTGAGGTACACCAATCCTGGAATTGCTAGTGCTGTCCGCCCGGAAGAGCAGCGAGTACAAAGGGCCACAAATAGCATGGATAGGTCGACGAGCATTCCCTCAAATGTTGAATATTGCATTTATTTTCAATTACTTACTGTACATATGAAGCCGCGCCCTTTAAAAACCAAAACTTGGGCAGCTTGAGCAATGCGGTTGAAAAGTCGAGAGCCCCTCTGTGCAGGAGGGGGGGTGGGTAGGGAGGGGTGGGAGGAGGAGGGGGGTGGGGTGGGGTACGAGAATTGGCTCCAAGCCAAAGATCTGCTTGCAGTGCTGAGAGATACGGCTTCATTTTGTTCTCTACACACGATTGTGCGCCAAGCGGAGGTAATTATATGCAAACGACAAAGAGGAAAAGATTGATGAGCCTTCCAGCGCCCGGCGGCAAAGGGGAGCTGAAAGCTGGCTCCTAGTCCCCTGGCGCCTCTTCCAGTTCCGACCCGAGCTTGTGCAGTTTCATGATCTTCCACTGGAGCTTATCGAAGAAGAGGTAAACCACTGGCGTGGTAAACAGAGTGAGTAACTGCGAAACCAGCAGCCCGCCGACGATGGTGATGCCGAGGGGCTTGCGCAGTTCAGAGCCGACGCCCATGCCGATCGCCAGCGGCATTCCGCCGAACATGGCCGCCATGGTGGTCATCATGATGGGGCGGAAACGGAGCAAACAGGCCTGATAGATGGCCTCGACGGGCGGCAATCCCTGATCGCGCTCGGCTTGCAGGGCAAAGTCGATCATCATGATCGCGTTCTTCTTCACAATTCCGATGAGCAGGATGATGCCGATGAGCGCGATGATGCTCAGTTCGGTGCCGGTGATCAGCAGGGCGAGGATGGCGCCCACCCCGGCCGGCGGAAGGGTGGAGAGAATGGTGAGCGGATGAATCAGGCTCTCATACAGGATGCCGAGGACGATGTAGACGGCGACCAGCGCGGCCAGGATGAGATAAGGCTCGTTGCGGAGAGAGTCCTGGAAGGCCTGCGCGGTTCCCTGGAAGCTGGCGTGGATGGCGGAGGGCATGCCAAGTTCGCGCTGGGTCTTCTCGAGCGCGGTGACCGCATCGCCCAGGGCCACGTTCGGCGCCAGGTTGAAGGTGAGCGTTACGGACGGGTACTGCCCCTGGTGGTTTACTTGCAATGAGGTTCGCTGATTCTGATAGTGAGCGATGGTGGCCAGGGGCACCATGGTGCCGTTGGCCGCCTTGATGAAAATGCCGTTGAGCGCATCGGGGCTCGACGAGTATTGCGGATCGACTTCCATGACCACGAAGTACTGGTTGAGGCCGGTGTACATGGTGGAAACCTGACGCTGCCCGAAGGCATCGTAAAGCACCTGGTCGATCATGGCGGCGGTGATGCCGAGCCGGGAAGCGGTGTCGCGGTCGATCACGAGGTTGGTAGCCAGACCCTGATCCTGCTGATCTGTGGAGACGTCGCGCAACTCGGGCATGGCCCGCATGCGTGCCTGCAACTGCGGAGCCCAGACATTTAGCTCCTTCAAATCCTCGTCGGAGAGAGTGTACTGGTATTGCGCGTCGGAGCCTCGGCCGCCGATCTGAATATCCTGATTGGGGACGAGAAACAGGGTTGCGCCGGGAACGCTGGTAAGCTTGCGGCGGAGGCGATTGACCACATCGCTGGCGGAGACGTGGTCGGGATGGAGATGGAGCGCCGTGCGCAGGCGGCCGACCCAATCATTGGCGGTTGCGACGTAGGGGCGCTGCCTCAGAGGCTTGAGCGCGATGAACATGCGGCCCACGTTGTTGCTGCCGCCGCCGGGCCCGCTGCCGCCCGCGAACGCGGTAACCGACAGGATAGCGGGATCGTCAAGCACCATTTGAGCCAGTGCTCGCTGCTTGGCGCTCATGGTTTCAAAGCTGATGTCCTGGGATGCGCGGGTGGTGCCGCTCATGCGGCCGGTGTCCTGCTGCGGGAAAAAGCCTTTGGGCACGATGACGTACAGGTAGATATTCAGGAGCGCGGTGCCGATGGCCACGCCCAGAATCAACCACTGGTGGCGCAGGACCCAACGCAATGCGGAGGCGTATTCGCCGCGCAGCCACAGGAAGGCGCGCTCGCTGGCGCGATAGATGGATCCGTGGCGGCTATCGTCCCGGGACTTGAGAAAGTGCGCGCAGAGCATGGGCGTGGTGGTCAGCGACACCATGAGCGAAACCGCGATAGCCACCGAGAGGGTAACGGCGAATTCGCGGAAGAGCTTGCCTACAAGGCCGCCCATCAGCAGGATGGGCGTGAAAACGGCGATCAGCGAGGTGCTCATGGTAAGCACGGTAAAGCCGATCTCCTTGGAGCCCCTCATGGCAGCCGCAAACGGCTTCATCCCCATTTCCAGATAGCGGGTGATGTTCTCGATGACCACGATGGCGTCGTCCACCACAAAACCGGTGGCGATGGTGAGCGCCATGAGGGAGAGATTGTCGATGGTGTATCCGGCTAGGTACATGACGCCGAAGGTGCCGAGCAGCGAGAGCGGGACGGCGACCGAGGGGATGATGGTGGCCCATACCTCGCGCAGGAAGATGAAGACCACGAGCACGACCAGCATCACGCTGATCATCAGCGAGATCTCGACGTCGTGGACGCCGGAACGGATGGTGGTGGTGCGGTCCACAGCCACATTGATCTTCACGGTGGGCGGGATGGCAGCCTGCAGGTGCGGCATCTCAACCATCACGTTATCCACGGTGGAGATAACGTTGGCTCCGGGGCTCTTCATGATGATGACCAGGATTGCATCCTGCATCTGCCCGGAAGGTCCGTTGATGGGATTAATGCCCGCCACTCCGGCGGTGAGGATGTTGGCGACGCTGTCGGTAACCGTACCCAGATCCTCGACGCGCACCGGCGCGCCGGTCAGCCGGTTGTAGCCGGCGATGATGGGTGCAAAATCCTTAGCTTTGAAGATCTGGTCGTTGTCGTTGATAGACCAGCGGTGTTCCGCGTCCTGAAACGCGCCTTTGGGCCGGTTGGCATTGGAGCCAGACAGGGCGGTGCGCACCGCCTCGAGGCCGATGCCGGTGTTGGCCAACTGCATCGGGTTCAGCTCGACGCGCACCGCGGGGCTGGCGCTGCCGCCCACAAACACCTGGCCCACGCCCTGAATCTGCGAGATTTTCTGCGCGAGGATCGAGTCGGCCAGGTCGTAAATCTGCGGCTTGGAAATCACGTCGGAGGTGAGCGTGAGGATAAGAATGGGCGCTTCGGCGGGGTTGGACTTGCGGTAGCCGGGATTCTGGGGCAGATAGGAGGGTAGCTGGCTGCGGGCGGCGTTGATGGCGGCCTGCACGTCGCGCGCGGCCGCATCGATATTGCGATTGATGTCGAATTGGAGGGCAACGGAGGCCGACCCCAGCGAACTCGACGAGGTCATCTGGTTTACGCCGGCGATGCGTCCGAACTGGCGCTCGAGCGGAGTGGCGACGGCCGAAGCCATCGTCTCCGGGCTGCCGCCGGGCAATCCTGCTCCGACACCGATAACCGGAGAATCGACGTCGGGCAGCGAGGCTACGGGCAGCAGCGAGTAGGCCACGGAGCCGGCCAGAAGCAGAGCCATGCTCAGCAGTGAAGTGGCTACCGGGCGCTTGATGAAGGGTGCGGAAAGATGCATTGGTCCTTATCCTCAGTCAGCGCTGACCGGTTGGTGTTCCAGTTCCTCGCCGACGCTGATATCGCGGGGCTTGAAACGCCTTGCCAGCTTGTCGAAATAGAGATAAACGACTGGCGTTGTGAATAAGGTGAGCATCTGCGACATGATGAGACCGCCGACGATGGTGACGCCCAGCGGCATGCGGAGTTCAGCACCAACACCACCGCCCAATGCCAGCGGGAGACCGCCGAGCAGGGCGGCCATAGTCGTCATAATGATGGGCCTGAAGCGCAGCAAGCAAGCCTGGAAGATGGCGGCCTCGGCGGTTTTGCCCTCGTCGCGCTCAGCCTGCAAGGCAAAGTCGATCATCATAATGGCGTTTTTCTGCACAATACCAATGAGCAGGATGATGCCGATGAGTGCAATCACCGAGAATTCAACCCGGGTGATCAGCAGCGCCAGCAGGGCGCCCACGCCCGCGGAGGGCAGTGTGGAGATGATGGTAATGGGGTGAATGTAGCTCTCGTAGAGCACGCCGAGCACAATGTAGACGGTAACCAGGGCGGCCAGAATCAGGATCGGCTCGTTGGCCAGGGAAGTCTGGAAGGCGGCTGCCGTGCCCTGGAAGCTGGAGTTGATGGAGGCCGGCATCTGAATGCGCTGCTCGACCTGATTGACGGCCTTGACGGCGTCGCCAAGCGCTTTACCGGGCGCGAGGTTGAAGCTGACCACGGTCGACGGGAACTGGTCCTGGTGCCCGATTGAAAGCTGGGCTTGCGTCTGCTCCCAGTGAGACACCATGCTGAGCGGAACCTGCGAACCGTTGGACGACCTTACAAAAAGCTCGCTGAGCATGGTGGGGCTGGTCTGGAAGTTTTGTCCCACTTCCATTACCACGTGGTACTGGTTGAGCTGGGTGAAGATGGTGGAAACCTGGCGCTGTCCGAAGGCGTCGTAGAGGGTATTGTCGATGTCGGCCATGGCGATGCCCAACCGCGCCGCTGTGTCTCGGTCGATCTCAAGATGCGCGGCCAAGCCCTGGTCTTGCAGGTCGCTGGCCACATCGGTCACCACGTTCTCCTTGCTCAGCTCATCCACCATCTTGCGGGTGTAGGTGGCCAGTTCGGCTGCGTTCGGATCTTCGAGAGCGTATTGAAACTGTGTCCGGCTGATGCGGTCTTCCACGGTGAGATCCTGGAGCGGCTGCAGGAAGAGCTGAATGCCCTCGACGGCGTTGACCTTGCTCTGCATGCGGCGAATCACATCGGTTGCGGAGATCTTCCGCACCTCCAACGGCTTGAGATTGATCTGGATGCGGCCCGAGTTCAGCGTGGTATTGGTGCCGTCGACGCCGATGAAGGAGGAGATGTTATCAACCGCCGGGTCCTGCAGAACGACGTCCACGAGCTTTTGCTGGCGCTGGGCCATGCTGGCGAAACTGACCGTTTGCGGCGCCTCGGAGATGCCCAGGATAACGCCCGTGTCCTGCACCGGGAAGAAGCCTTTAGGGACGATGATGAAGAGCAGAACGGTGGCTACGAAGGTTCCGATGGTGACCATCAGAGTGATAAAGCGGTAGCGCAGAATTACCGTCAGCGCACGCCCATAGGAGGCGATGATGGAGTTGAAGACCTTCTCCGACCAATGATAGAAGCGCGTCTGTTTGGCCGTTGCCTTGTCCTGGAGAATGCGGGAACACATCATCGGCGTCAGGGTCAGCGAGACGACCGCGGAAACCAGGATGGTGATGGCCAGGGTGATGGCGAATTCGCGGAACAGGCGTCCCACCACGTCGCTCATGAATAGCAGCGGGATAAGCACCGCGATGAGCGAAACAGTGAGCGACATGATGGTAAAGCCGATCTGCTCGCTGCCCTTGAGCGCCGCCTGCATGGGGCTCATGCCTTCTTCAATGAAGCGCGAGATGTTCTCGATCATCACGATGGCGTCGTCCACGACGAACCCGGTCGAGATGGTGAGCGCCATCAGTGTCAGGTTGTTCAGCGAGTAGCCGAGCAGGTACATCACGCCAAAGGTGCCCACAATCGACAAGGGCACAGCGACCGACGGAATAATGGTAGCCGCCAGGTTGCGCAAGAAGAGGAAGATGACCATGACCACCAGGGCGACGGTGATCATCAGGTCAAACTCGACGTCTTTGACCGAGGCGCGGATGGTGACGGTGCGGTCAGTGAGCACCTTGACTTGAATGCTTGCCGGAAGGCTGGTCTGCAACTGCGGCAACAGCTTCTGGATGCGGTCCACGACGGCGATGATGTTGGCGCCCGGCTGGCGCTGGATATTGACGATGACGGCGGGATGGTGGTCCATCCAGGCGGCCTGCTGGTTGTTTTCAGCGGAATCCACAATCAGCGCCACATCGGAGGCGCGCACCGGGGCCCCATTGCGATAGGCCACAATCACCGGCTTGTAATCGGAACTCGAAAGCAACTGGTCGTTGGCGCCGATGGTGTAAGACTGGCGCGAGCCGTTCAGCGTGCCCTTGGCCTGATCCACATTGGCCGCCGCGACAGCAACGCGCAGGTCTTCAAGGCTCAGGTTGTAAGCGGCAAGCTGCGACGGATTCGCCTGAATGCGTACCGAGGGCTTTTGGCCTCCGGCGATGGAGACCATGCCGACGCCGGTAACCTGCGAGATTTTCTGCGCCAGGTTGGTGTCGGCCGCATCTTCAATCTTGTCGAGCGGCAGCGTATCCGAGGTGAGCGCGAGCGTCATAATGGGCGCGTCGGCGGGGTTTACCTTGCTGTAAATAGGAGGATTGGGCAGATCGGGGGGAAGGAAACTGTTACCCGCGTTGATGGCCGCTTGAACTTCCTGCTCGGCGACATCGATGTTCTCGTCGAGGTTGAATTCGAGCGTAATGACCGAGCCGCCGCCGGAACTGACCGAAGTCATCTGCTTCAGGCCCGGCATCTGGCCGAACTGACGCTCCAGAGGCGCGGTTACCGACGAAGCCATCACGGAAGGCCCAGCGCCCGGATAGAACGTGAGCACCTGGATGATGGGGTAATCCACCTCGGGCAGCGCGGAGACCGGCAACTGATAGTAGCCGACACCGCCAGCGAGCAAAATGGCCGCCATCAGCAGCGAAGTCGCTACCGGGCGCAGAATGAAGGGCCGGGAAGGACTAAGGCTCACTGCTGCTCCTTCTTGTGACGCTTCCCAGTCTCCTTGCCGCCCGTGGAGGCGGAAGCGGCCGGCGCACCTTGATTGGAAGGCGTGGCCTGGCTGGTTTTCGGCCGGATTTGGCTAATCACGACCGACGCACCCGGCCGGAGCCGGTCTGTGCCGTCCACGACCACCTTCTGGCCAAGCTCTACGCCGCCGTCCAGAATGGTCAACTGCCCCTGCGCCAGGGCGATCTTCACCTGCTGCATTTTGGCGATGGTAGCGCCCTTCTCGTCGGCGCCGATCACCCAAACGAATGAACCCTGTAAGCCGGTCTGAATAGCGGCCGATGGCACCACAAGTGCATTCTGCCGGTTTTCCATCACCAGGTGGATGTTCACAAACTGATTCGGGAACATGGCATCGTCGCGGTTGTCAAAGACCGCTTTGAGCTTGGCGGTTCCAGTGGTGGTGTCTATCTGGTTGTCGGTGGTGACCGGCAAACCTGTCACAAACTTCTGCACGTTGCCGCGATCGAAAGCGTCCACAGGCAGGCGCTTGTCCGCGGCCAGTTTCTGCAGCACCTGGGGAAGCTGAGTCTCAGGCAAAGTGAAGTTCACTGAGATCGGCTGGAACTGGTTGATGATCACGAGGTTAGTGGTGTTGGCCGTGATGATATTGCCTGGATCCACCAGGCGCAGGCCGATCTTGCCGCTGATTGGCGCCTGAATGGTGCACCAATTTAGTTGCAACTGCGCGTTTTCGATGGCCGCTTTGTCTGACTCGATGGCGCCAAGGTATTGACCCTGGGTGGACTCGTAGGTTTCCATGGCCGCTTTTGAGACCACGCCCGCTTCGTAAAGCGCTTTGTAGCGGGCATACTGCGCCTGGGCGTCCTTGAGGAGGGCTTGATCGTGGGCCAAAGTTCCCTTGGCCTGGTCCAGCGCAGCCTTGTACGGTCTTGGGTCGATGGTCATAATGGTCTGACCCTGCTTTACCTGCTGGCCCTCAGTAAACTTGACCGGGAGAAGCTGACCGTTGACCCGCGCCTTTACAGTGACACTCATATAGGGGATGACCGTGCCCAGAGCGGTGAGGAAGATAGGCATGGGCCTCTCCTCGACCGCGACCACCTGCACAGGAACGGGCCGATTGAGCAGCGCCGCAGCCTGCTGGGCGGTGTTGGCCTCGGAGGCCTGCTTGTTCTGGTAGATCCGCCATACCGCGAACCCCACAGCGCTCAACAGCACCACGTAAACTACGACGCGAACCCAGGTCCGCTTGCGTGGGGCTGGCTGATTGATTGTGCTGTTATCGGACTGATAGGGCTCTTGAGTGCCTTCGATAGACATGGTGTCGGTTCCTGTCTTTTTCTTTTAATTCAGTGCCCGCGAAGGGGCAGCAATGCGACCGCAACCCTCAAAATGAGGCAAACAGTCCGCGTACGTTTGTAGGGACGAAACAATTTGACCAAAGGTTTCGTCTACGCCAGGGAGATCAAAGGGCGCTGATTCGAGGCTTTGTATGAACGCTGCGTTTCCCAGAATGAAGACGAAATCATTGTAAGCGAATGGGGTAATACCGGTGTAATGGCGTGGTGGGAGGCCTCTCAGCACTCACTTCGCTTGAATGTCGGCATCAAAGTCGATATTGGGAAGGCCGGGCAGCATGTTGGGTGCCACCTGGCCAGGGATGCGGGGTAAAGAAATGAAGGTATTGGTCTTTGGAGCTACGGGCATGGTGGGGCAAGGCGTGCTTCGCGAATGCCTGCGCGACCCGGAAGTTGAGCTGGCGACAACCATCGGCCGAAGCCCAGCCGCCGAGCATTGTCCCGAGCTGCGTCAGCCCAAATTGCGGGAGATCATCCACCGCGACCTGGGAAACTACGCGGGTCTTGAGAGTGTACTGACCGGCTTCGACGCCTGCTTTTTCACGCTCGGCGTCTCGTCAAGCGGGATGAAAGAGGCAGACTACGAGCCGATCACGTATGGGCTTACGATGGCAGCCGCGGAAATACTCTGCCGTCTCAACCCCGGAATGACCTTCATTTATGTCTCCGGCGCGGGGACCGACAGTTCGGAAAAAGGCCGCGTGATGTGGGCGCGCGTCAAGGGCCGGACAGAGAATGCGCTGCTGCGGCTTCCCTTCAAGGCCTACATGTTCCGTCCCGGAATCATCCAGCCTCTCGACGGCATCCAGTCGAAGACGCCGGCGTATCGGGCATTCTATAAATTTGGCGGGCCGCTTTTGCCCCTGCTTGGTCGCCTGCTGCCGAATTCGGTGGTCACCACGCGACAGATCGGCCAGGCGATGCTGGCCGTTGCCAAACACGGCTACGAGAAGCGCATCCTGGAGATGAAGGATATTCGGGCGGTGATTGGCGCTTGATCAAGAAATATATATGGGGCGCCAGGATCTCGATTTTGGGACCTGGGCGATAGCGTGGCTCCATCGTGCTAGAGTGAAATTCCACGGAGGATGTAATGGCGGCGGGGATTCAGCTTCCGGGCAGTGGTGAGACGATCGATTTGCAGCAGCAGGTGGCGCGGTTGCAGGCGCTGCTTGAGGCTTCGCGGCAGGTTCACTCCACGATCCATGAAAACGAAGTTCTGGAGCAGGTGCTCAGCATCGTGGTGCGCGAGCTGGAGATGGCCGGTGCGGCTTTTCCTTCAGCCGGGCTTATCTATGGCGACGACCCGGCCTCCACCGGATCGCAGCTTAGCTGGCCGCTTGACGCCCGGGACGGAAGCCGCCTGGCGGAGCTGGTTGTGGCCTCTCCCGATGGGCGCGAACTGACCATCTACGAGTCGGACTTTATTGAAGGCCTGGCGCTGCAGGCCGCGGTGGCGCTCGAGAATGCCCGCAATCATAAACGGAACGTGGAGTTTGCCCGCGTACAACAAGACCTGGATGCGGCGCGCCTGATTCAGCGCTCGCTGCTGCCGCAAAAGCTGCCGTCTATTGCGGGCTATTCGCTGGCTTTCCGCTCCGCCACTTGTTACGAAGTGGGCGGCGATTACCTTGATATTGTGGCGCAACCTGACGGCAGCATCCTTATGGCCGTGGCCGATGTGGCCGGCAAGGGACTGGCTTCGGCGATCTGGTCCACGAGTTTCCGCTCGGCCTTTCGGGCGATGGCCGTGACCGGATTGCCGCTGGACGAGCTGGCGACGCGCATGAACCAGCACCACTGGACCGAAGGCGAAGAAGCCCGCCGCCGCTATGTAACCGCCATCTTTCTCAGGCTGCATCCGGACACCGGCGAACTTGAAGTCGTCAACGCGGGGCACAATCCCGGATTTCTGATTGCACCGGGCCAGAAGCCCCACCAGTTTGACGCAACAGGCACGCCGCTGGGCCTTTTGTCTGGCATGCGCTACTCCAGCGAGCGTTGCGTGTTCATACCGGGAGCGCGGCTGCTTTTCTACACGGACGGGCTGACCGAGGTGTTCAAGGGGGATGAGGAGTTTGGGCCAGAACGCCTTATGAGTGAATTTTCTACGTGCCCGCTGGAGAATGCCGAGGGTATTCACGATGCATTGTGGACGGCCATCGAGGCGGTTTCAGAAGGCAGCGCGCAGGGGGACGACATGACCGCATTGGCGCAGAGCAGCGGAATGAACTCCACGGAGATGCCCGAAT
>Ga0114951_10003520_pt1 | contig 16146 bp, 8 predicted proteins | sample AM7aDNAmetaG_FD_88677 | JGI IMG/M metagenome (GOLD analysis project Ga0114951, IMG submission 88677) | Freshwater microbial communities from Finland to study Microbial Dark Matter (Phase II) - AM7a DNA metaG | ecosystem: Environmental > Aquatic > Freshwater > Lake | place: Finland: Lake Alinen...
GAAATTCCAACAGGTACAGTTCCTATAAGCTTCTCATTAACTTATTGAAAGATCACGATCCTGAAGTTAAAAAAGCAGCCATCATTTCATCCGGGAAAATCAGACGGGTTGAGCTCTGGCCTCACATTATTGAAAACCTCATTGTTCCTGAGTATTCCCATGCTGCAGGCATTGCTATCAAGATGATCGGAGAACCTATCCTGCCGGAGGTTGATAAATTCTTCGATAAAAACAGCAACCACCATCAGGCCCAGCTTAAAATCGTTAAAATCTACGGATCGATCGGCGGCGCGAGAGTCATCAAATTTTTGCGCGACAAGATCCATCATCCCGACCAGGAGGTCCGGTTTCAGGTATTGCTTTCGCTGAGTAACCTCGAATACCACGCATCGCCACTGGAGATTTCATTTATCAAGGAAACCATAGAAGATTCAGTAGAAACCATGGTTTGGAGTATGGCGTCGCTGATCGATATCAGCGGAGCCCCTGAATCCACAGTCCTTCAGCAAGCCTTGCTCCAGGAGCTGGAAGAGAAAAAAGAGCAGATGTTCCTTCTCCTTTCGTTGTTGTATGATTCAAAAACCATTGGCCATATCCGTGAGAATATCGAAAGTGCCGATAATAATGCAAAAATATACGCCCTTGAAATCAGCGATATGACTATATCCACAGAGATCAAGGAGCTCTTTTTTCCGATATTCGATGACCTGCCGATTCAGGACCGGCTAAATCGTTTCAGCCAGCATTTTCCACAGGAGAAAATGGGCGTATTTGATCGTATTGAAGAGATCGTAAATAAGGATTATTCGAAAATCAACCGATGGACCAAGGCTTGTGCCATTGATCTGCTGGCCAGGGTTCAGGACAGCGAACCCGAGAAAATCAGGGAACTGCTGGCGGCCAATGTGGTAAATCCCGAACCGATGCTGTCGGAATTATCCGGATGGGCGCTTTACCTTAAGCACCGTGATTATTTCGATGAAACCCTTGCGCGCTTCGAAAAGCAGGGAAGCCGTGTTGCCGGGTTGCTCAGAAAAATAGAATTGCGTGAAAAAAACAAGGATCTGCTGATTTTCGAAAAAATCCACTTATTAAAATCCATGGAAATCTTTGCCATGGAAAATGAGACCCTGCTGCTGAATCTTGTTTCGGGAGTAAAGGATAATGAATTCAAAATTCCGAATGAGAGCCTTTACGAGATGATGACCGGTGATCCGGTGATGACCGATCGTTATCTCCGCTTGTATTTATTGAATAAAAATGCCTAATCGAAGGAATATGAAAAAATTGGCCATTCCTTTCTTGCTGCTTTTTTTCACAGGAATCCTCAATGGACAACCTACCGGCAGGAATGAGCAGGGACTTCCGTTCCTTAAGAATTATACAGCAACGGATTACAGGGCCCATGCCCAGAACTTTGCCATTGTCCGCGATCAGGTCGGCATGGTGTATGCCGGAAACTTTGCAGGCGTTCTGCAGTTCGATGGCAAATCATGGCGGCTGATACCTACTGAAAAAACCACCAAGGTTTCGGCTTTGTGTGTGGATGCCGGCGGAACAGTATATGTTGGCGCATTGGGTGAAATAGGCATTCTCGCCACAGGATCCCGTGGAAAATTGAGTTACAAGAGTCTCCTCGACTCAACCGCAGCTCTCCCTTCGTTTCAGGATGTTTTACAGATTTTTTCCGCACCGGACGGAATTTATTTTATCACCCGCAAAGTCATTTTCAGATGGAACAACGGCAAACTCGAAAATTGGAAGCCGGACTATGAAATTCTCAATGGTTTTTATGTTAATCAAACCCTTTATCTGCAGGTAAAAGATAAGGGACTGATGATTTTCCGTAATGGTCAGATCGACCCGGTAGCCAAGGGCGATCTTATGACGGGAGCCATTGAAATCAGGGCTATGCTGCCCTACCCCGGTAATCAGGTCTTACTGGCTACCGGAACGCAGGGGCTGTATCTTGCCGATGCTTCAGGCGTAAGGAAATTCGCAAATCCATCGGACAAGCTGTTCATGGAAAACCTGATCACTTCAGGGGTTTCCCTGATCGATGGTACCTATGCCATTGGAACTTCACGAAAAGGAGTGATCATCATTTATCCAAATGGTAGCGTCAAGCAGGTGATAGACCGGGCAGCTTCGCTTAGAAACGAATATGTTCAGGCGCTTTATGCCGATGAAAGCAATATCCTTTGGGCAGCATTGAACAACGGTATAGCGATGATTGAGGCGCCCTCGGCACTTAGCTTTTTTGATGAAAAATCGGGACTAAACGGTGCGGTCATCCAGATACTGCGCCATCAGGGCAGGCTCTATGTAAGCACTTATCAGGGTCTGTTTTTATATAAACCCGAATCGTTCAGCTTTCAGTCAATGCCACAGATCATTACCGCATGCTGGTCGATCGTTCCGTTCGGAAACGATCTGCTCGCAGCCACATCCGAAGGTATCTTTCAGGTGTCAGGTAACGGCGCCAAACGTATAAAAGAAGGTTTTTCCATGGCGCTCACTGTTTCCGCTTCAGATCAGAACCTGGTTTATGGCAGTGACATGAATGGACTTTTCAGCCTGAAATATCAGGGAGGAACCTGGAAATCGACCAATCTTGCCGCTTCTCAGGAAGAAACAAAGCACCTGTTGGAAGATGCAGCAGGAAATATTTGGGGTTCTACCCTTTCCAAAGGTATCTTCCGATTTTCACCCAAAACAGGGGCTATGGAATTTTTCAATGAAACGACCGGTTTCCCTCAAACCGTGGGGGGTACCATCAACCTGATTGAAAAAAATATCGCCATATCCACCCGCAAGGGCGTTTTAAAGTTTGATGAAGGCAGCCGCACATTCAAGGCTATTAATCTTACAAACCTAAAAGATACTTCGGCTGAGGTGCCATGGTATTCAATCATCAGGGAAGATAAGAAAGGCGATTTATGGGTAAATGCCGGTGACGAAAGCCATCTGACGCTTCTCCGCAAGAATGGAGTTGTTTACGAACCTTTCCAGACACCTTTTCTCCCGATATCAAGCTATGTGATCTGGGATATTTTTCCGGAGGCTGATGATGTTACCTGGTTTGGAGGACCCGATGGGCTCATCCGATACGATCCATCGGTAAAAACCATGAAACCCGATCCGCACCCGACATTGATCAGGCAGATCACCACCCCCGCCGATTCTGTCATTTTTGCAGGAAACCGGGCCGTCGGCACTGCACCCTCAGATGAAATTACCACGTTTGGCTACAAGGATAATTCTTTGCGTTTTGAGTTTTCGGTCCCATTCTGTTCGGCAAAAGGCGAAAACCAATATCAATACCAACTCGATGGTTTCGAAGATACCTGGTCCGACTGGACCCCTGAAACACAGAAGGAATATACGAGCCTGCCTAAAGGAAAGTTCATTTTCCATGTCAGGGCCAGGAATATTTACGGAGTAGTGGCACAGGAAGCCTCATTCAGATTTAACATTCTTGCTCCATGGTATAATACCTATTGGGCCTATTTTCTTTATCTGGCACTGGCAGGTGGAATTGTTTACCTGATTTTGCTGCTCAGGAACCGGCAGCTCCTGAAGGAAAAGCGTATTCTGGAGCAGCTCATTGCTGACCGCACGGCTGAGGTTGTGCAGCAGAAAGAGGAGATCATGAAACAATCAGACGAGCTTGCCGGCAAGAATGATGAACTCGAAAAGATCAACAATACTGTAAAAGCCATCAATCAGGAAATCAAGTTCGAAACCCTGCTGCAGTCGCTGATGGAAAAGATGAAAGTTATCAAGTCGGTAGAAAAAGCAACGGCCCTGGTGTTCGACAAGAATGACAACATTTTCAAGTTCACGGCAAGTTTCGGCTGGGACCTGGAAGCGCTGAATAAAGTGAAATTTACCCTGGAAGAGGCTGAACAGCGTTACCTGACGAATTCGCAGGAAATTTTTGAAGACATCTTTTTAAGAACCGACTTTAAGACCTGGCAATACCTTCCCGGATTAGGATCCATCTCTCTGCCCAAATCGATGCTGGTGATGGTGATCAGGGTGGAAAATCGCGTGGAGGCTTTTCTGCTCCTGCAGAATGTCAATAAGGAAGATGCCTTTGAAGCCAAGGATCTCAGCTTTGTGAGGAACGCCAAGGAGCACATCATATCAGCCTTTATTCGTACGCGAATCATGCAGGATCTGCAGAAAACCCTCCAAAACCTGAAGGAGGCGCAGGATCAGCTGGTGCAATCGGAAAAACTTGCCTCTCTCGGAGCGCTGATTGCCGGTATTGCGCATGAGATTCAGAATCCGCTCAATTTTGTCAACAATTTCTCCTCATTATCTGCCGATCTCGCCGATGAGCTGCTCGAGTCGCTGGAGAGTGCCAAAGAGGTCCTTGACGAGGATACTTATGCCGATATTCTCGATGTTGTTACCATGATCAAGGGTAATGTCACCAAGATCCATGACCACGGGAAACGGGCTGAAAGCATCGTTAAAGGGATGCTCCAGCATTCGAGGGGAAAGAGTGGTGAATTTGAGATGACAGCCATCAATAACATGGTATCGGAATATGTTAACCTGGCCTACCACGGCATGCGTGCGAAGGACAAGAATTTCAACACTGCAATCCGCACCGACCTGGATCCGCTGGTAGATAAGGCAAGCATCATTCCGCAGGATTTAAGCCGCGTAGTGCTGAACATTGTGAACAATTCGTGTTATGCTCTTGATGAAAAAATCAAGAAGAATATCCCCGAATTTAAACCGGAGGTTTTGGTTAGCACCAAGAAGATCGGCGACAAAATCGAGATCAGGATCAGGGATAATGGTACCGGAATCCCGGATCATGTGAAGGAAAAAATCTTCAATCCTTTCTTCACCACCAAGCCGGCCGGGTCAGGAACCGGTCTGGGATTATCGCTGAGTTACGATATTGTTACACAGATTCACAAGGGCAAGCTCGAGGTTAATTCGAAGGATGGGGAATTTACGGAGTTTATTATCACCATTCCGGAAAAACAAACGTGACACGTGACGCGAAACACGCAAGACAGGGAGACGGGTGCTGTATCAATAGCCTCCATCTTCAGATGGGGGGGGACAGAAGTTAAATTTTGAAAATCAGGTTTGAATGAAGGAGCTAATGCTGAGTTTTGTGGTTGTATTGATTTTCCTGGCGCCTGCAGGCGCCCAGACCATGTTTAAAGTGAATCAGTATAACATTTACTACGATAAAACCTTTATGCCGGTTTTAACCCTGTTTACGAATCACCAGATTTCACCGAAGTTCAGCGCTACCAGCTACTGCTACGTGAACGCGACGGCCAATAATCCGGTGACAGGTAACGCACGGAGCTGGGGCGAAGTGCTGGCGGGCGGGTTGTATACCCCGGTACCTGGAGTTTCGGTGGGTGTGATCGCCGGATTCCAGTCGAACGAAGCGCAGATATTCCGGGTTTCTCCGTTGATTTTGGTGAACAAGAACCGGTTCTCTTTTTTCGGAGCCTTTGAGTTCGGAGGCGATCGTGTGCGCTGGGATTGTATGGGCTTCTACAATGTGAAATTTCTCAAACTCGGCGGCGAGCTGATCCGCTACTATAAAATGTATGCTGCCGGTCCGAGGGCTGAACTTACCTTTTTCAGGAAGCAGCCGGTAACGGTTTTTTACAGTGCCTTATGGGACTGGAATGGCAGCAAGCTGGCTTCGATGTTCGGGATTTACACCGCGTTCCCCGGAGTAAAAAAGCCGATCTCATAGGCTAAATTAGATCAGGAACATCTATCTGAATAAGGCGAGGTAATCTTCAAACACAAAAACACGGTTTCTTTGATCTCCGGTTATCTCACAAAGAATCTGCCGCGATTCCAGTTCCCCAATCAACTTATATGCTGATGGCATGGAAATTCCTGCCCATGCCGCAACTTTCCCAGCATCGGTCACTGGGTGTTCATAAAGCTGATCCATAACTTTGGCAGCTTTTGATGCCCGGGTACCGAGAGTTGAGATTTTAACATCGGTTTTATTCTTGATTTTGAGGATTTTATCAAAAGTGTTTATTCCGGACTGAGCAGTTTCAATAATCCCAACCAGAAAAAATTTTATCCACCGGATTATGTTGCTATTTACCCGGGCCGCCATTAAATTATCAAAATAAAGGATCCTGTTTTTCTCGAAAAAGTCGGACAGATAAAGCACCGGCATTTTAATAACCCCCTTGTTCACCAGATAAAGAGGAATCAGAAGCCGTCCCATTCTGCCGTTTCCATCCAGGAAGGGGTGAATGGTCTCAAATTGATAATGAATCAGGGCAATTTTAAGTAATTCGGGCATGGCAATCTCCTGATTATGAATGAATTTTTCAAGATCACTCATCAGGTTTGGAATGTTCGAATGACCCGGAGGGATAAAGGATGCGTCTTTAAGCGTAGCCCCACCGATCCAATTCTGACTTCGCCGAAAGGATCCCGGGTCCTTTTTATCACCTCGCACTCCCTGAAGCAATATCTCATGCGCTCCCCGAATCAATCGGGATGAAAGCGGGATGTTTTTTAATTCATCAATTGACCACTTCAGTGCTTTGATATAGTTCTGAACTTCGTCCCAGTCATCCTTATTTTTAGGAGGAATAGACAAGGCATCCGAGACTACCTGGTCAATATTTGTTTGTGTTCCTTCAATCCGGCTACTGCTGGTTGCTTCCTTTGCAACATGCATCCTGATAAACAAATCCACGTTCGGAATATAGTTAGAGAACATATCCAATCGTCCAATTTCCTGATCCGCCTGACTGAGCAGACTCAGAACTTCCATGTCGGGAACTTCCCATTGCCTGTTAATCAAGGAGGGCTGGAAGCTTTTATAGGTGCCCTGACTGATATATTGTCCTGAATTGAAAATTTTCATTGGCTTTAATCTTAAACAAAGATAGCTCTTATTTAAGAAATATCAAATTAACTTAAATAAGGAAGTCGGTTATTTAAGTTTTCGTGGGATATGTAATAGCTGCCGGTTCAATTCATGGATAGTGAGCAAATTTCACTACCTTTGGTAATCCCCCATTGAAGACTCGATTTCTAACTCTGTTGAAATGAACCCATTTACAAGGTTTTCTGCAACAATAGCCGCGGTTTTTCTTTTAATTAATTTTTCATCCTGCTCCAACGACATTGATCTGCTGGATCCGGCCGATCCGATCCCCGTGGTTTATTTTCAGATTAATCCGGCCGATAAAATATTTTATCTGACCTTAACCCGATCATTTTCGGGTGATGGCAATGGCTATAATCTGGCCCGTGATCCTAACCAGATATTTTATGATAGTGCAGATATCCGTTTGGAAGGATGGTCCGATCAATATAAAGTTTGGGAAACGGAATTTAAACATTCTGACCGGACAAAGATACCGGGAATCTTTTCGGAAGTTCCCGGATATTGCTACGAAGCTGTAAATAGTTTACCCTATGGTTTTACCAGTTACAGGTTAGTCATTTATCTGCCGGGAATGTCAAGCCCCATCTTTTCAAGGATTCCGGTAATGTCAGAAATTTCAGCTCCCTCCAAATTTGATCATGAGATTGCTCTTTATCCGGATGTCTATAAGATTAATTTTCCGGGTGCATTGGAATATCCAAGTGGTATTGCATACCGTCAACTCCTTTGTGAATTTCATTATCAGGAATACGAAGTAACCTGGGTCGATCGTTCAGTACTTTTTACCGTAAGAAAAGATATGATACCTCCAGGTGGCGATCTTTTATACCCCGATATGTTTTTTAATTTACTGGTAAAAAACATTAAACCCATAAACGATACCATTTCGCGGAAGTTTATCTCTATCGACCTGATTTTTCTTGTCGGAGATGAATATTTTAACAATTATCTCGATACATACATAAATGCAGGTAACATGGATTTACCTCCAAAGGGTAACATCAGTAATGGATATGGTTTGTTTACGATGGTAAGGTCCGTCAAGAATGAGAACATGCACCTGAGCCAGAGAACATTTGATTCACTTTGGAATGGAGAAATCACCAGAAAGCTTGGGTTTGTGAGGTGGTGAAATTAAGACAAGTTCAATTGTATTTAAGATAATCTGCATTTGTATTGCTTAAATGACTAAAAGTGAAAACCTCAGGTTTTTAGCTTCGGTGTATTTGCCACCAGCTTTCTCCAGCGGCACAAAAGTGAATGTCCAGTTTTGATCGGGAAAGGATTTCGGAACCTTGATCAGGACTTTATTCCAACCCTTATTCAAGGATATCTCCACGGGTTTGCGGCACCAGTAAAATTCCTCATCGGTGAACGGTATCTCCGCTTCCGGGCGGCTCCATGTGGCAAAAAGGAACCGGTATTTGCCGGGGGCTTCCCATACCGGCGGAGTCACTGCTTTTCCATTTATCCAGATATTCCCTCCGTTACCATCCCATTTTCCCTGCTCCGGAATTCCGGCAGATCGCCGGTTTGATCGGTGCGGTGCCTCAAAGCCTATCCAGCAGGGAACCATTTGGGCACGATCAGAAAAAATATTGGTCGTTGCATAAACTGTTGCCGTATCTTTCTTTGGTAATTTCCCGGAACTTAAAAAAGTCTCCAGGTCCACACTGCCGCCGAAACACTTATGCCATTTAAGGGTATCGGCATACTCCGATATGTTCCAGCAAATATCTGAGTTGGCATACCATGGAAACGCCTCCTCTTTCAGGAACCCGGACCGGTGCTTAACCGTCCGACGCTCAAAATCGTGCAGCGCAAACCAGGCAGGGGTATTTATTTCCGGCGAATTTTCGGCAGCCGCGATATCCTCAATCTTTCCTCCATTCCAATATCGTTCCGCGAAAGCCAGTAACGAAGGATATACAGGGTTATGCCTGAAGATATTATTCTTATCGTCAACCCTTACATCCGGCCAGCAGCAGAGTATCCCACCCAGTGCAGTTTTATCGCCCTCGCTGCGATTGCAGGGCGGACGAAGGAATATCCGGCGGTAGAGAATCAGGGGATCGAAATTGTTGACATATCCCATGGTGGCATCAATTACCAGGCTGACCGGCTGCTTTTGCGAATTCTCCTTTAAAGAAACTATCGTACTCTCCTGCCACAGCTGCTGAATAGTTGCCGTACTGGCCGGCAGACCGGGATTCCACACGATCGGGGTACGGTTATGCTTTAGGACAATATTCTCCATCCTGGCAATAAATTCGCTGACATTATTGATATGAACCTCATCGGAACCCAGATGAAAATATGGACAATCTTCGGCTTTGATTTCACTGAAAAACTCATTCAGGCATTTCTCTAAAACATCCATACCTGGCGGCGTTTCCATTTTAAAGCCGAACGTTTTTCCGAAATAAGCGCTATGGCCCGGGACATCGATTTCCGGTATAACAGTGATGTTCCTGTCACCGGCATACTTTATCAGGTCGCGTATTTCATCATAGGTATAGAACTTCCCTGCATCCCGTCCCTGCTGCTGAAACTGCGGATCATTCAATTGCGGATAGGCCTTGCACTCAATTCGCCAGGCAGGATTATCGGTCAGGTGCCAGTGAAAAACATTGATTTTATAGAATGCCCAGATATCCATCTGATGCTTTAGACTCTCGATAGTCTGGAAATTTCTTCCCACATCATGCATGAACCCGCGGATGGCAAATGCGGGATAATCATCGATACTGATCTCAGGAACAGAGTATTCCGATCCCTCTTTCCTGATCAGCTGCAGTAAAGTCTGAAAGCCATAAAACAGCCCTTTTTTAGTTGACGCTGAAATTATTACCTTTTTTTTTTCTGACTTCAACCGGTAACCTTCGGTATGAACAACAGATTTATCGAAAGCGAAAATCAGGGTTAGCTGATCCTTACCAAGGGTTTTCCTGGCGATATCAACCTTTAATCCAGGGAAAAATATCCGGGCCGAATTAATTATCGGGCTTACCGGAATAGAATCGATGCTGTTTTTCTCCAGGCAGATAGAGCTAAAACGGAATGGCTTAGTGTCAGCAAGCTCATAATTCTGAGGTGCAGGAATCAGGGCTAAACTTCCGCGCGTAAAGTTTTCATTGAGTTTTATCACTTCGCTGCCAGCTAGAAGAAAGGCGCCTGTGCCATACACTTCCCAGCTCGCCGATGAGTAATTCTTCTGCGGATCGGCACCTACGGGTTGTACCCAGCCAACATATCCCTCTGGGGTAAGCAAAGAATTTAACCCGGTCCATGCTTTCTCCACTACCGGCAGATAGATCTCCCTTTCCAGTATTCCGTGATTGATTCCCCAGGCGAGTGCATAGCAATAAAATCCTGAGCCGCTGGCTTCCCCGCCGGGATAAGAATCCGGATCCAGCAAGCTCACTCTCCATAAACCATCGGCCTGCTGCAGCGAAGCAATCCGTTTGGCCATTTTTTTAAAGATATCCAGATAGAATCCGCGGTTAGGATAATTCGCAGGCAATTCAGTCAGAATCCTCGCCAAACCACCCATGACCCATCCATTTCCCCGGCTCCAGAAAACCTTCTGCCCGTTGTTCTCTTTCAGGTCTTTCTCCGGATATCCCCAAACGAATCTCAGGTCGCGGGCAAACAGGTTTTCCTCCTTGTTCCAAAGAAGATCAACCGTTTCATGGAACAGTTTGTCGTTGAACTCCAGATAGCGCTTATCGCCCAGCGTCATTCCAAGCTTGACCAGGGTTGGAGGCGCCATAAACAGGGCATCGCACCACCACCAGAAATTTTTCCTGATACCATTGATTGCATATGGAGTATCCATCATTTTATTGACAGAATCAATCGTGGGCTGAATCATTTTCTGATCTTTTTCAAGCCTGTACAGATCGATATACGTCTGGCAAATAGCATAGTCATCAGCATGGTACCAAAGTTTACCCGGTTTCCAGCCGTTAGCCTTACCCATATCGAGCATCGCCTGATAGATCTTCTTCGATCCGGTGGTTTCATAGGTTGCCATCATTCCGGCAAAAAATGCTCCGTTGGTCCAGTCCCACAAATCATGGTTAGGATGTGCCAGCTGCCACATGGCTGCAGTTTCCATCCTTTTTTTAATGACACTTTTCTTAAAAACGTTCTCTTGTTTACCCTGTTCAATAGTTACCGGATGGCTCAGTTTTTCGGCCTCCTCGCGGATATATTTCTTCACTGAATCCACCTCGTTCCACTTCGAATTTTCCAATCCCCACATCGCAAAGAAATAGTGAACACTGGGTGACTCAGTCTTGATTTTCTGGCTCAGATAGTAAGTCTCAGAAATCACCTGGCTGAAGCTTTTAGCGGGTACCGTTTGATATCCCAGCTTATAAAAATCGGTATTTGCGGTGCGGCTAATTTTGCGAACCTCCTTGGTAGGAGCCAATACGGCCATGGCCAGGATATCGTTATTGAGCGACTGCTTTCCATGAGTGAGAATTGCTGTATAATCCGAGTTTGCCTGAAATTGCAAAGGATCGCGGTCAAGCTTTGTGGTGGTTATCCCGGTGGCCACCTGTTTCTCGCCGATGAAATCATGTATTCTGACTTCGGATTGAAACCAATATTTACCAATCCATAGGGTGATTCTCTCAGTCGCTTCATATTTATTGCCATTCACTTCCCAACCTTTGTAGGTCAGCTCGAAAATCGTGCGCACCGGTCCTTCGGTGATCTTTTTGTAATGATACCCAGGCGTGGATCCAAGTCGGTACAGGGAATCCCCTTCCACCAGGGCCAGGCTGCCGGCACCGAGCGAACTGCCGCAATGCAGAATATCCATTCCCCAGGGGGCCAGCTCGTGGTAGGTTGGCTCAGTGGGTGAGCCTGCCTTTTTGAGAATCAGGTCGGGGATCAGTTTGCCGAAAAGGTCCTTGGTATTGCGGCAATCGAAGTAAATGCGGAAGGCCATCTTATCATTTTCCCAGCCAATACCTTCGGATTGATAATGTGTGGGAAATCCGGCCAATCCCACGGGGGCATCAGCCTCAGTGACTTCCGTAAACCCGCCGTTTTTATTTTCCTCCCCCAGATAAACCTGCGTTCTTTTCTCAAATTTTGGCACCTTCTTCTCATTTATCCAGACCCCATACAATTTCAGGCTCGAACCCGCTTTTATATCCACGGTAAACGCCAACTCATCCCACTTTCCGTCTCCGTTGAGATCATCAGTCTGGGTATTGATCAGTTTGCCCTGGGTAACCAATAACGGAACCTCCCCAGCTTTACCTGCACCAAAGCGATGCTCAAATTCCCCGCGGCTGAAAACGAAGGGTTCATTGGTCCGGTCGATGGGTAAATCGTTCTTCAGAATAAAGGACGATTTAGCCTCACAAGTCAATAAAGAGCCTACACAGAGAGCAAGGAGCAATAACAGTTTATACATTATTTTCCCCTTTCACATAGCCAAAGTTTGCGAGTATGCCCCCATCCACATACAAAATATGGCCGTTCACAAAATCGCTTGCCCTGGAGGCCAGAAAGAGAGCTGCATTACCCACATCTTCCGGTTCACCCCAGCGGCCTGCCGGCGTACGGGTCATTACCAGGTCGTTGAACGGATGGTTCCCCTCACGGATTGAAGCCGTTATGTCGGTAGCTATGTATCCCGGTCCGATGCCGTTGATCTGCATATTATATTTTGCCCATTCGCAGCACATATTCTGGGTCAGGAGTTTCAGGCCGCCCTTTGCCGATGCATAGGCCGATACGGTATTCCGGCCGTAGACGCTCATCATGGAGCAAATGTTGATGATTTTTCCGCTTCGCCGGGCTATCATCCCCGGAGCCACCCTTTTAGCCAGAATCAGCGGAGCTACGAGATCTACATCAATAACCTCTTTAAATTCTGATATTTCCATCTCCAGTATGGGAATTCTTTTGATAATTCCGGCATTATTAACGAGGATATCCACCGGGCCCATTTCCTTCTCTATCAGGGAAATACCCTGATCCACTGCTTTTTCGTTACAAACGTCGAATATTAGGGTAAAAACATCCAGTCCCGCGGATTTGTACTGTTCGCGGCAGAAGGCAAGTTTCTCCTCCGAACGTGCATTCACGCATACCCTGGCACCGGCTTTTGCCAGTGTTTTACCTATGGCCAGACCGATACCATGGGTACCGCCGGTAACGAGGGCAACTTTGCCGCTTAAATCAAATAATTCCGCGCTCATGATTCTGTTTCTTAAATCCTATAAATATTAATGACGGCTTTACCTGAGCTGATCTGCAGGCGCAGGATCCATATCGGTATAATCGAGGTTCTCGCCGGCCATTCCCCAGATAAAGCAGTAATTCGTGGTTCCCGCTGCACTGTGGATACTCCAGGACGGTGAAATTACAGCCTGTTCATTTTTCATGAATAGGTGGCGGGTTTCCTGGGGTTCGCCCATAAAATGGCAAATGGCCTGCCAATCCGGAACTTCAAAGTAAAAATAGGTTTCCATGCGCCGCTCGTGGGTATGAGCCGGCATAGTGTTCCATACGCTTCCGGGTTTCAGCTCAGTCAGGCCCATCTGAAGCTGGCACGTTTGTACCACCTCCTGTATAATCAATTGGTTAACACATCTTTCGTTTGATGTTTTTTTGCTCCCGAGCTGCAGCACATTGGCATCATTCTGGCGCACCAGTTTTGAGGGATAATTATGATGGGCAGGAGTTGAATTCAGATAAAAATGGGCAGGACGCGAGGCATCGGCCGACTCAAAAACCACAGTCTTCGTTCCTCTTCCAATATACAGGGCTTCCTTATATTGAAGTTCGAAAGTTTCATTATCGGTAATCACACGACCCAGTCCGCCGACATTGATAATTCCCAGCTCACGGCGTTCCAGAAAATATTCCGATTTAAGCTGATTAACTGCTTTCAGCGGCAGGGGCCCGCTTACCGGAACTGCTCCACCAACGATAAACCGGTCGAAATGGGAATAAACCAGGTGGATCCTATCATTCTCCATCACCGGATCTACCAGAAACTCATCGCGAATCCGCTGGGTATCATATTTTTTAAAATCTGAAGGATGTACAGTATAACGGGTAATACAAGTGGTTGTCATTTTATATCTTTTAAATTCTAAAATTAGCATTTGCGCGCATTAAATGCAGGGAAGTCTGATGCATCTGGTACATCATGATGCCGTAAAACAGACCCATATCCAGGTATTTGTAATTATGGGCTACCAGCCAGAACAATAGTTTCCAGAAGTATCGCCGGTAAGGATCCTTAATTCCCAGCAGAATTAATACCCTGCCTACCAACAATAGATCCCTGAGAGTAACTTTTGCAGGAATTTTTATGAAGGGCCTGGGGTACTGGTAAGTGCTGAAAAATGTGATGAGCCTCTGACAGGAATTACGAGGATGGTAAATATTTTCCATGAGCTCCTCAAAACCCTCCTGCAATAAGTTTTCATGCATGACCGGTCTGATATTGCTTTCAGCTTCTGAGAAAGCAAATAGGTCCTTCAGGCGGCCCTCCTTTTCCATGCGTCTGTATAATTCAGTGCCGGGAGGGGCTTTCAGCAAGTTGACAATTGGCAATGGTATGCCGCTCTGCTGAATGAATTCTGCCTGTCGCTGAAATATCGAGGGCGTATCCGTATCAAATCCGACAATAAAACCACCGGCAACATAAAATCCTGATCTATGCAACTTGTGTATATCTGCCAGTTGGTCGCGCCTGAGATTTTGCTTTTTTCCCGATCCCATGAGGCTTGCTTCATCGGGAGTTTCTACGCCGATAAATATCTGCCTGAATCCAGCGTCGAGCATCATAGAAATGAGCTCATCATCGTCAGCCAAATCAATGGTCAGCTGGGTAGCAAAAAAGAAAGGAGGCAATTTCTCGCGTCTCCAGGCAATGATTGCAGGCAGCAATTCTTCCTTCAGTATTCGTTTGTTTCCTATCAGGTTATCGTCTGCAAAAAGGACCAGCCTGACTGTTCCCTGATCAATAATAGCATTCAGTTCTTCAATAATACGCGATGTTTTTTTGATTCTCGGCTTTCGCCCATACAACGTGGTAACATCGCAAAAATCGCACTTATGAGGACATCCTCTGGAGTACTGTAAGATCGAATAAAGATAATCGTCAATATTCACCAGATCGTAAGAAGGGACAGGCGACCGGGTAATTTCTGCAAATTCAGGGGAACGGTAGATGGGTTTGATCACATCGTTGGCCAGATCTTCCAAAAACTGGGGCAGAGTGATTTCAGCCTCATTCAGGACAAAAACATCGATGCCCGGAAAGCGTTCATGCTCATGAGTGAAAAGGGTGCCGCCGGCAACAATTCTGACCCCTGAATTTTTACATAACTCAATTATTTCCCTCACTGAATTTTCCTGCACGTTCATGGCAGATAAGAATACAAAATCCGCCCATTCCAGATCTTTTTTCTTTAAAGGGGCCACATTCAGATCAACCAACTTACTGGACCAATCCTCAGGTAATAATGAGGCCACCGTCATCAATCCCAAGGGCGGATACACAGCTTTTTTACCCGACATGCGCAGCATATGCTTCATCGCATAGAAAGTATCGGGCATCTCTGGATATACTAGAAGTATGTTCATCTGGATAAAACAAATATAAGTTGATTTAGACCTATATTTGTTTATAATTATTCAAAATCAATATGAAACTGGTAGTTTTTGGAGCTAGTGGCCAAACCGGCAGGCTGCTGGTTGAACAGGCATTGGGATTGGGACATGAAGTTACAGTGTATGTAAGGCGTGAAGGAGCATTTGAGGAAGGCCGCAAAGGATTGACTGTCGTCACCGGACAGCTGAATGATACGGCAAAACTCGGGCAGGCTATTACAGGCGCCGATGTTTGCATTTCAACCCTGGGCGGTAATTCGCTGAGCAAACGTAACCCCGAGATCACCAGCGGCATCAGCAATATTGTTACCGCCATGGAGAGCGCCGGTGTTAAGCGGTTTCTGTATATGTCGAGTGTAGGTGCCGGCGACAGCCGTTATTACATGGGCCCTTTCATCAGGCTGCTTGTCGTTGGAATATTACTGCGTATACCTTTGGCTGATCATACTCAGAATGAAAAACATATTGCAGCCAGCAGCCTTCAGTGGACGATTGTTCGGCCGGGAACTCTCTCGAACGGCGAAAAAACCGGCAAGTTCAGGTTCGGTACCGAATTCACCAAGATGACCGGA
>Ga0114951_10003522_pt1 | contig 16142 bp, 14 predicted proteins | sample AM7aDNAmetaG_FD_88677 | JGI IMG/M metagenome (GOLD analysis project Ga0114951, IMG submission 88677) | Freshwater microbial communities from Finland to study Microbial Dark Matter (Phase II) - AM7a DNA metaG | ecosystem: Environmental > Aquatic > Freshwater > Lake | place: Finland: Lake Alinen...
AAAGGTGGCTCCGGCAGCGAGCGAGAGCTGAGGCGTGATCGAGCTCAGCACCGGTGGCGTACCGCCGGCGAAGTGAGCCTCGAGGCTCGAGCCGTTCGTGAGCGAAGCGGTAACGATGGACCAGGTGGAGTTGGTGGCTAGGACGTCCATAGTGGCGCGGCCGTCGCCCGTGGTCTTCACCGTGCAAACCGGCAAGCCGCAGGAGAGCGCGGCCGTACCGCTGGTGACGGTATAGAGCACGGTGACACCGCCCGCCGGAGACATGTCCGGGGCGAGCGCTGTGACTGTGAAAGGAATCGGTGTAGCCACCGGAATCGTGTTGGTGGGCGCGGTCAGAAGGGTGAGAGCATCTCCCGTGCCGGAGTCGTAACTGAGCCCATCGGACAGAATGGCCGCTGCGTAAAAAGTGGGCAGATCGTCCACCTCGACCTCTACCGAGCCGGAGACGCCGGCAGAAGCCGGTGGCGCAATGGCTGTGATCTCGTTGGGGGAAATGCTGGTGACCACCGCCGGCTGGCCACCCACCAGTACCGCATCGGCGACCCGGAACCCCATGCCATGAATGACGATCGGACCGCCGGAAGCCGGCAGGTGAGTGGGCTGAACCGTGTCCGCGTACAGCACCCATCCGTTGTAGGCATAGTCAGGACGGCCATCCCCGCGTTGATCGGCAATGCCAACCCGAACGATGTCGTCGGCGCCCGAGGAGACGCGCAGCCAGGTCTCTCCAGTAGCCAGGCCGTTGATGCCGGGCGCCGCGCCCACAGCGGTCGCTCCCACAGGGTCAAATGCATCCCAGACGCCGATGGCGGGCATTGCTTTCGATTCGGTGGGCATGCCTTTCTCGTCGAGAGCTTGCGTAACGACAGTAAAGGTGCGGTTGCCGCGCACCGGGAAACTGAACCAGTCGCTCTGGCCGACTTGACTGAGCCGTCCTACCCATTCGCCGCTGAAGGGCATGGTGCGGGGAACAGCCTGGGTGCCGATGGCGTCCTGAAAGCCGCCTGTCGCAGAATCAGAAACAGCGACTGTGACTATCTGTGAACTGCCCACGGAGAGGTCGGGTACGGAGATGGCCTGAAGAGTGCCGGAAGGCGCAACCTGACCATCGCCATAAGGACCTACCGAGTCAGCAAGGATGTATAGGGGATCGATGGGCTCGAATGTTACTTGATAGCTGGCGGCGACCATGCCAGGAGGCAATGGAATTCCGCTTAGGTCGAAGTAGCCCTGAATGGCGGGGTCATTGGAACCCCACTGCATGAAAAGCACGCCGCTGGAGTCTTTCCAGCCCGTGACGAAGTTGCCGTGGTTGCCGCTGAAATAACCGCCGGACACGGCCGTAACGGCGTACTGGTAGAGCGGATTGCCGCCCGCGTCAAGTGGGCGGGCAACCACATTGACGCCTTGCATACCGGTCCCGGTACGGAAGCTGACGGTGCCCTGGATAGAAACCGTGTTCGCGCCTGTGAGCTTTTTGCCGGGGAAACCCGCAAGGTTGGCCGCGGTAATGGGATAAATGCGGTTCAGAGCCGCGATGTCGTCGTAGCGCAGGATGGATGGGTTGGGAATGCACTCGCCGCCGGCGGACGAGCAGACGCCGCTCAGCGGCTGCATCACTGGCCATCCTGATGTGCCGCCGGGCTCACCATTCTGAAGGGCCCCAGGGTTCACCTGGGAGTAGTCGAGTCCGAGCACGCGCCCAAAAGCACGCTCAAGTTCGTAGCTCATCATGGCTAAAAGGTTGGAATTCGTGGCGCAGCGGCCGTTGAGCAGGATCACGGCGTGAGCGATGGTAGCGTCGGGTTTGAGATTGTCCATCCAGACCAGGACTCCATTGTCCTGGCAGTTATCGGGCTGGCTAGTGGTCGCGCCGAATATGGCGTCAATGACCGAGCCGTCAGAGTCGTAAATCACTCCCAGGGGATAATTTGTCGCCACAGGAGTTATGTCCGAGGGCTGGGTAATCTGGCCGCTGGAGTTAGCTAGGATATGGGAGCCGCTGACATCTTCGTTGAGTGGGCCTTTGTCGATGAGAGTGACGGCGGCGGTGGGAACTGCGGACCAGAGGGCAGCGGCTGCATCGACCATGGCGGTCGCTTGCTGATTGGTAACGGAGGCATTCAGAGGTCCCTGATCGACATAATATTCAACCAGCCCGCCGGCCCAGTGAACAGGCTGGCCGAGCGCCGCAGGGTTGAAGAAGCTCGTCCCCGCAACGTATTTAGGACCACCTGCTAGTGCAACGGTGGAAGCCAGAACAATCAAAAGAATCGTGACGGCGCGCGGGCGCACGGAGACAGGGACGAACACGGATCCCTCCGCTGGAGAATATGCATCTGCGAGACCATTGAGTTGCGGGTAAATGCAGAAAATTCTAAGACTGCCATGAGCGAATGCTCATATGCGGCGGGCTGGTCCCACGGAAGCTCCTTGCGAACGGTACAATTCGAGCTGATCGCAACAGAAACGGAACAAGGGATGGAAAGGAAGACTGTATCCATGAAAGACCAGCGCGCCGAGGTTTCAAAGACCGGACGGAGATTCGGAATTATTCGATTTGCATTGGCGATGTGTCTGGGGATAGGAACCCTGACTGCGGCGCAATCAAAAGTCCAGGTAATTCCGATGGGAGGCATTGGTTCGGCAGAGAGAATGGCTTCCAATGAACTGGTCGCGTACCTGAGCCTGTTGTATCCGGGGACAAGGTTTGAAGTGGGAAGCCCCGGCACGCAGGCAGGAACTGGGCCGGTGGTTTATGTCGGGACGTCGCAGGATTTGCCGGAGAAATACCTGGCGGAGATGAAGGGCAGGATCTCAAGCCCGGAAAGCTATGCGGTGAAGATCTTCGGTGGTCAGGGAGCGCCCGTAGCGGTGATCGCGGGGGCGAATGCGGGCGCAACGGTGTTTGCCGTGGATGCCCTGCTGGAGAAGCTCGGGTTTGGTTTTTATCTGTCCTATAGCACGGCTCCGGCGGTGAGTCAGGCCGCCTTTTCGTTCGCAGGGTGGGAGTTGGAGGATGCGCCGATTGCAGGCGAGCGCGTGATCTTTAACTGGCATAACTTCCTGAGCGGCTGTTCCACCTGGAATCTGAGTGAGTGGAAAGAGTGGATCACACAGGCCCAGCGCATGCGCTTCAACACGATGATGGTGCACGCATACGGAAATAACCCGATGTACTCGTTCACCATGAACGGACAGACCAAACCCACCGGCTATCTGGCGAACTCGCAGAAGGGGCGCGACTGGGGGACACAACATGTAGTGGATGTGCGCAAGATGGTGGCCGCGGACGGATACTTCACCGGGCCGGTGTTTGGCGCGGACGCAAGCCTTGTTGAGGATAACCAGACAGTGGCAGCGGCCACGGAGCTCATGCGGAAGGTGTTCCAGTTTGCCGCCGGAAAAGGCATGGGCGTTACGTTTGCGCTGGATGTAGATACGGAGCAGGCCAACCCGCAGAACGTAATCCGCACGCTGCCCGCCTCGGCGCGCTTTGAGGTTAACCGCTTCCAGTTTGTCGATCCCGACACGCCCGAAGGGTATGCCTACTACCGAACTGAGATTGACCAGCTGATCAAGCTGTATCCGGAGATTACGCAACTGGCAGTGTGGTTCCGAGGCGGGTTGAACAGCAAGTGGCGCGAACTGCAGCCGTCGGACTTCCCTCCGGCGTGGCATGAAGAGTGGCACAAGGCTATGGAGGCGAATCCGCAACTGAAGAACGACCCGGAAGCGCCAAGCATGTTTGCCATCGGCAAGATCGCGAGAGCGTTTCGCAAGGCCCTGGACGAGACGGGCCACAACAGCGTGACGATGACGGCAGGAAGCTGGCGCTTTACCTATTTGCCTTCGGCGGATGCTTTCATGCCGTCCGGCGTTGGGCTCATGCCTCTGGATTACGACTATGCGTTTGGGAGCGATCCGGTTCAGGAGAGTTTGCGCGTGATTGGCAGGCATAGGCCGGTAATTCCAATCGTTTGGGCGCAGCATGACGATCGCGAATACGCGGGGCGGTCCTATACGCCGTTCGCCGGGCTTGGATCCATGCTGCGGTGGACCAACTCGGCCGGCTACGGAGTGATTCACTGGACGACCCGCCCCCTGGATCTGTTTTTTAAAAACGTGGCCGACCAGGTGTGGACAGCCAGCGAAAACGAGACGCTGGACGTGACCACTGCGGCGATGGCGAAGCGCACGTTTGGAGCGAAGAACGAAGAACTGGGCAAGCGCTACCTGCTCAACTGGATCTATGATGGGCCGGCATTTGGCGAGGAGACTACAGACAAGCTGGTTAATCGCAATCACTTCTTCGACGCGGAAAATGAGACGGTGGGCGCGAACAAGAGGATGGCGCTGCTGAAGCAGATGCGGCCATTGGCGGCGGATGCGAAGGCTCTGGACTGGGTTGGCTACTTCGAGGATTGGGAACACTACGCGCAGGGCGTGTATGAGGCGCAGTCGGCGCTGCAGAGATCGGAAACTGCGTTGGCGGCAGGCGATGCGGCGGCGGCACGGAGCGCGATTGCCGAAGCCCGGCCGGAAAGTGCGATTGAAGCCTATGCGAGGGCGATCAAGCATGGAGCCACGAGCCAGGGCGAGAAAGGCATCCTGATAACGCTCAACTTGCGCTGGCTCCCCTATTTCGAAGCCCAGCGGCAGGCGGTAGGGCTGGAGCCGCTTCAGGTGGAGTTTGCTCCTACGGTGCATGAGCCGCTCGCCCAGGGGGTGGGGCACTACAGCTTCGACTTTGACGCGGCAAAGCATGTCGTCGAGGTGCTGGGTACCGATGAGCTTGGCGTAGAAGTACGCGCGTTTACGGGTGACGCAAATTGCTCAAGTGGTGTTGACGTGACATCTGCGGTGAAGCTCGCAGTGGGTGGGCTAGGGGATACGAAGCTGCAGCCGGGAGTTTATCGAATGAAGTTGAAGATGCCGGTCGGCGCGCAGGTCCAGGTGGAAGTGGGAGACAAGAGCCAGGCCGTTACGCCGGCTACAGAGTTAGAGGTGCAGGCAAGCGAGGGCAAGGTGCGCTTCACCCTTTCGCCGGTCGCGGGCTCGGTGCGTATTTGCGGCTTGACGCTGGAAAGGCCGGAATAGAAGATCGCAAGGACGTTGCATCAGGAACGCAATTCTGTTACAGAACTGGCGCAAGGCCCACCGCAGTCCGTTGGGTCAAAGTTCCGGATAAAAGTCGAAAAATGCATCGAGGCTACGCTTGAGTTGTTCCTCTATCTCTTCGCGGGAGCCATCGATGACGTGCATCGTAACGTGTGCCTGGTGGCCGTTGGCCAGCTTGAGCGTCGCGTCCTGGATTTCCGTGACCTCGCCCTCGGGGAGCAAGCGCAGTCCGTAAATAAGTGTCAGATTCGCCATAAGCGACATGATAGAGAATGAAGCGGTAGGCTTGCAGACGCGCGAGAGAACTGGAGTGGACTGAATGGCTGAAATGAGCAGGCGGGATTGGTTGAAGGGCGCGGGGGCCGCGGCAGCGGTGGCGCAAGGCGGATGGGGCGGTATAGCGGCGATGGGCGCTGCGCCTGCAAAAGAGCCGGTGCTGCCGCATGGCAGGCCGGCCAAAGGATCGCGGCACTTTACGAGCGCGGCGGTCGATGCGCTGATTCCAAGGGTGCAGAAAGGGATTTCCGACCGGGCCTTGGCCACGTTGTTTGAGAACTGCTTCCCGAATACGCTGGACACGACGGTGTGGCTGGGCAGTTTCGACAGCAAGCCGGATACCTATGTGGTGACGGGCGACATCGATGCCATGTGGCTGCGGGATTCGTCGGCGCAGGTGTGGCCCTATTTGGCGCTGGCCAAGGATGACGCGCCGTTGCGCGAACTGCTGGAAGGTGTGATTAGGCGGCAGGCGAGGATGATCCTGCTGGACCCCTATGCGAATGCATTCATGCACGACGCTAAAGTGGCGCCGCTGAGTTGGGCGGACAACGACAAGACGGAATATCACCCAGGGGTGGGAGAGCGGAAGTGGGAGGTGGATTCGCTGTGCTACACCATTCGGCTGGCGCATGGGTACTGGCGCGCCACTGCCGACACACTGCCGTTTGACGGGCAATGGAAAGAAGCGGCCTGGACGATCGTGAGGACATTTCGCGCCCAGCAACGCAAGCAAGGCAAGGGGCTGTATTCGTTCGAACGCAAGTCGGCGGCGCCTAGCGATACGTTGCCGCTGGGCGGATTTGGAAATCCTGCAAGGCCCGTGGGGATGATCTTCTCAATGTTCAGGCCGTCCGACGATGCCTGCATTTATCCACTGTTTGTGCCGGCCAACAAGTTCGCGGTGGTGAGCCTGCGGCAGTTGGCCGAGATGGCGACGCATGTGGCTGGCGATGCGAAACTGGCGGCGGCAGCGTTGGAGTTGGCCGCGGAGGTCGAGCGGGCGCTGGAACTGCATGGGAAAACGCACCATCCTCGGCATGGAGAGATTTGGGCGTACGAGGTGGACGGGTACGGAAATGCGCTGATGATGGACGATGCGAATGCGCCGGGACTGGTGAGCATGGCCTACCTGGGTTGCTGCGGTATGGCGGATCCTCTGTATCGCCGGACGCGGGAATTTGCGCTGAGCGAAGCGAATCCCTACTTCTTCAAGGGCAAAGCCGCGGAAGGCATCGGCGGCCCGCACGTTGGATTGAATATGGTGTGGCCGATGGGAATCATGTACCGGGCATTGACAACGGCGGATGAGGTGGAAATTCGGCAGTGCCTGCGCTGGTTGAGAGATACGACGGCGGGAACCGGGTTCATGCATGAAGCGTTCGATAAGGATGATGCGGGGAAGTTCACGCGGTCGTGGTTCGCGTGGGCCAATACGCTGTTTGGAGAATTGGTGGTGAAGCTTGCTGGGGAGCGGTCCAAGTTATTGACCGAGCCACTAGGCTGAGTCGGCGGCGCGACCGGCAACATCTAAAATCAGGATAGGAAACCTTATGACAGAGATTCGCGACACGGTAATTCTGGGCTCGGGCTGCGCCGGGCTTACGGCGGCCATCTATACGGGCCGGGCTGGACTGAACCCGCTGGTATTGGAGGGCCACGAGCCCGGAGGACAGCTTTCGATCACGACGCTGGTGGAGAATTTCCCGGGATGGCCGGAAGGAATTCAGGGGCCGGAACTGATCGACAACATGAAGAAGCAAGCCGAGCGGTTCGGGGCGACGTTTCAGTTGGCACATCTGAATTCCGTTGAGCTTGGGACCCGGCCTATCAAGCTGCACACATCGGCCGGTGAGATTTTGACACGTACGCTGATTGTGGCGTCGGGTGCGAGCGCGCGATGGCTGGGGCTGCCAAGTGAACAAGCTCTGATTGGCCACGGAGTTTCAAGCTGCGCGACGTGCGACGGGTTCTTCTTCCGCGGCAAGGAAATTGCCGTGGTGGGCGGAGGCGACTCGGCAATGGAGGAGGCGCTGTTTCTTACCCGCTTTGCGAGCAAGGTTACCTTGCTGCACCGCCGCGAGAGCTTCAGGGCATCGAAGATCATGCTCGAACGCGCCATGGCGCATCCGAACATCGAGTTGCGTACCAACACTGTCGTTGAAGAAGTCCTGGGCGTCGAAGACAAGGACGTGAAGGGGCTTAGGCTGAAGGATGTAAAAACAGGCGTCGAGAGCACGCTTGCGATCAGCGGTTTGTTCTTGGGCATTGGGCACAAGCCGAATGCAACCATGTTTGCCGGGCAAATGGACCTCGATGAGGACGGCTACATCAAGACCTCGGGCAACGTGCTTACAACGCACAACGGCGCTGCAATCCAGGGCGTGTTTGCGTGCGGCGACGTGCAGGACCGGCGTTATCGGCAGGCAATCACGGCCGCTGGGTCAGGTTGCATGGCAGCGCTTGAGGCGGAGAAGTTCCTTGAGGAGCACGGGCGGTAAGTTGGCGCGGCTCCTCAATCTGCGGATTCGTTACCAGGAGTGAAAGACGAAGAAGACCGCGCCGACCAGGCAGAGGGCCGCGGCAGCGTGGTTCCAGCGCAGGTGCTGGCCAAAGTAGAAAGTAACGAAAACGCCGAAAACAACCAGGGTGATGACTTCCTGAATGATTTTCAGTTGCACAGGGTTAAACCGGTCGGCTCCGAAGCGGTTGGCCGGGACCTGGAAGCAGTACTCGAAAAAGGCAATACTCCAACTCACGAGGATGACCTTCCAGAGCGCCTCCTGCCGGAAGCGCAGATGGCCATACCACGCGAAGGTCATGAAGATGTTGGAGAAGATGAGAAGAACGATTGTCCACATTACCAAGTTGGACGCGCATGGGATGGGCCGGGTTGCAGGGACTGGCCGGATGAGAACGGGGACACGATGACGGCGCTTGCCGAAAATCTGGAACGGCTGGAAGAGGAGATCGCGGCCGCTTGCCGCGCAGCGGGGCGCGGGCGTGGCGAGGTGGAACTGATGGCCGTGTCGAAGACCTATCCGCTGGTCACGATGATTGAGGCTGCAGGGCTGGGTTTGAGGCTGTTTGGCGAGAACCGGGTGCAGGAGTTCGGCGGCAAGGCATTGGATGCAGCAGCCTTTCGGTCTGCGTGCGGAGACGAACAAGTTCGTGCGCATCTGATTGGACATTTGCAATCGAACAAGGCGACGCGAGCGGCAGAGTTGTTTGATGCGGTGGATTCTGTGGATTCGGTGCGGCTCGCCGAGCGGCTTAATGAAGCTGCGGGCAAGCTCGGCAAGCGACTGCCGGTGCTGATCGAAGTGAAGCTGAGCGCGGAGGAGACGAAGGCGGGTCTTGATCCGCATTCATCAGAGGCGGACGCGTTGCTGGAGCGGCTGCAAGATTTAACGAATTTAGAGACGCAGGGATTGATGACCATTGCGCCGTTCGATGTGGCTGAGGACGAGACTAGGGCTTGCTTCCGCAGCTTGCGCGGCTGGCAGGAACGGTGGTCGTCGGCGCATCCGAAATTGAGCCTCGGCGTGCTGTCGATGGGGATGAGCGGGGATTTTGCGCTGGCTATCAAAGAGGGCGCGACCCGGATTCGCGTGGGCACGGCACTGTTTGGCTCGCGGCCGCCAATTGCGGGGCAGGGCTGATGCTGCGCGCTCATGCAGACGGAGTTACACTGGCGGTTCGCGCACAACCGGGAGCGAAGAAAACGGCGATCACGGGCGTCTATGGCGAGGGAGCAGAGGCGCAGTTGAAGATTGCGGTGCAGGCTCCGCCCATTGAGGGGCGGGCCAATTCGGCGCTGGTGAAGTTTCTGGCCGAGATGTTTGGATTGCCGAAAAGCCGTGTGGTGCTCATGAGCGGGGAGCTTTCGAGGAGCAAGGTGTTTTTGCTCAATGGAGTTACTGTGGCCAAAGCTGAAGCTTTGCTTCATGAGTGCATATAGGGAGTTCGTAATTGTCCTTCATTCGATAGAACGCGCGCGAAAGCACAAGGAGGAGAGCAGATCTTTCGACTCGCTGCGCATCGATCAGGATGAGAGCTTCGGCGCGAGGGATGAACGGCTCATTTTCTAGTGACCGTGGTGGACGAAGGCGGCGGCGAGGGCTTCTTCCGGCTCGGGGCGGACGCGGAAGTCGGCGTGCGCCTCGGCGAAGAGGACGAGGCGGTCTTTTGCGATGACATAGGTGGCGGGGATGGGAAGCGTCCAGCTTGGTTCGCCGTTGATGAAGGGAATGTTGACGAGGATGGATTGGTAGTAGGTGCGCATGTACTCGGGGACAGTGTAGACGAGGCCGAATTTTTCGGCGAGCAGGTTGGCGCGGTCAGAGAGGACAGGGAACGGGAGACCGTGCTGGCCAGACATGAAGTCGCTTTGGCGCTCTGTCTGCGGGCCGATGGCGACCATCAGGGCGTTGCGTTCGCGAAGGGTGCCGTAGAGGTCGCGCCAGGCTTCAAGCTCGGTGACGCAGTAGGAGCACCACCGGCCGCGAAAGAACTTGAGGACCAGCGGGCCGAGAGCCAGCATGTCCTGGCTGCGAACGGGGCGGCCTGTGGCGTCGTTGAGGACGAAGTCTGGCGCGAGGTCGCCCACGGGGAGAATGCGGTCTTCAATGCCGGAGGCGAAGAGGTCAGAGACTGCGCGTTCACCGACGGCCAGACGCTCAGCCTGCACGAGGTGGCGGGTGTTGGCGGTGATCTCGTCGAGTTGGTCTTGGAGTGCGGTCATTTCTTCGCCTCTGCGAAAACGCAGCGCTCGGGGTATTTGCGCGCATAGATTGGCCAAGTTGACAGCAGACCAAACTTCCCCAACTTCTCGCAATACGCCCAAATATAGTCGTCTTTCTTGTCTGCGAACGCCTCAGCGCCAACATCTTCAAGCCAATCGGTGAAATCCTTGCCACCAAGATCGCCGGATTGAAGCGCGATCATGTGAGGCTTCATGAACTCCCACATTTGCTCAAACATTTCCGCAATTTCTGGCAGCTCTAATTCGCGTAGACCATTGAGAGTCTCGCGAAGATCTCGCTCGTCATTTTGATTCCCGAAATGCCAAGCCAAGCTGTCTATAGCCATACTGACGTCGAAGAAATACATCCCGTTCATCGCGCGCAGGCCTCGGGGCAGAGTATCAAGTACCCCATAATACCAATCACGATCTTCCTGTTTCTCAGGCGGGAGCAATCGCTTCAACTCCTCGGAAAGGAGGTCGAAGAGTGCCTCGTCATCGCGAGTGGTCTTGATCTGCTCAATCGTCAGCGCCATGGCCGTTCCTTACCGCCCAAACTTCTGTTTGGGGCCCATGCCCATGCCGCTGAGGCCGCCGCGCATCATCTTCGCGGCCAGGCCGCCTTTGCCCATCTGCTTGAACATCTTGGCCATCTGGGCGTACTGGCGGAGGAGATTGTTTACGTCTGAAACCTCCGTGCCAGAGCCTTTGGCGATGCGCTTGCGGCGGGAGCCACTGATGATTTCGTGGTTGCGGCGCTCTATGGGGGTCATTGAATTGATGATGGCCTCAAGGCGCGTGAACTGCTTTTCATCGACGTTGCCGGCGGCCTGCTGAAGGCCGGCGAAGGGGCCGACGGAGGGAAGCATTTTGAGGATGCTCTCCATGGAGCCCATTTTCTTGATCTGGCGCAACTGGTCGCGGAAATCTTCAAGGGTGAAGCCGTCGCCGAGTAGTGCCTTCTTGGCGAACTCCTCCGACTTTTTGCGGTCGAGGGTGGACTCGGCCTTTTCGATGAGCGACATCATGTCGCCCATGCCGAGGATGCGGCTGACGATCCGGTCGGGGTGGAAGGGCTCGAAGGCGTCCGGCTTTTCGCCAGTGCCGAGGAACTTGATGGGCTGGCCGGTGACGTGACGAATGGAAAGGGCCGCGCCACCGCGGGCGTCGCCGTCCATTTTTGTCAAAACGACGCCGGTCAGACCGAGGCGCGTGTGGAAGTCCTGGGCGGAGTTGACCGCGTCCTGGCCGGTCATGGCGTCGGCGATGAACAAAATTTCCGACGGGTTGAGAAGCTTCTTGAGCCGCGCCATCTCATCCATCAAACCTTCGTCGATGTGGAGGCGGCCGGCGGTATCGACGATCAGGGTGTCGCAGCCCATGATCTTGGCTTCGCGCAAGGCTTCCTTGGCGAGTCGGACAACGAGATCGGGACCGGCAGTTTCACCCTTCTGATCGCCTTCGTACAGGCGGACCTCGACGGACTTGGCGACGACTTTGAGCTGTTCGCGGGCGGCTGGGCGGTAGACGTCGACCGAGACCAGCATGGGCCGGTGGCCGCCTTTTTTGAGCCACGCCGCCAGTTTGCCGGCGGTGGTGGTTTTGCCGGAGCCCTGCAGGCCTGCCATGAGGATGACTGTCGGCGGCTGGGAGGCGAATTTGAAGCGAGCCGTGTCTTTGCCGAGCAGGGTGATGAGTTCGTCGCGCACGATCTTGATGACCTGCTCGGAGGGCGAAAGGGCGGTGAGGACTTCAGTACCGATAGCCTTGACGCGGATCTGCTCGATGAGGTCGCGGGCGACGTTGAGGTTGACGTCGGCCTCAAGCAGGGCTACGCGGATTTCGCGCAGGGCGTCGGCGATGTTTTCTTCAGTGAGCGTGCCCTGGCCGCGGAGGGATTTGAAGGCGCGCTGGAGTTTGTCTGTAAGGTTTTCAAACATGGTCAATTCAAGTGTATCGCGGGTGCGGGAAAGACAGGGTTAAGTAGACGGACGGGTTCGCTGGACCTGGCTGTTGGCTCACTACGCTTTCAGATGAGTCCCCCAGTCCACGCCGATGCGCCGCAGCGAACCTACCCAGTTTTGAGGAGGGAGGGGGGGTGGGTAGGGAGGGAGGGGGTGGGGGGTAGGGCACACGGAGGGGTACGGCCCCGGGAAAATCCTTTGGTGGGTAGACGGTTATTTGAGTAGAGGTATCCCATTTAGAGATTGTGCGCTTATGTGGCGTAATTATCGGCAGTCAATTTTGCATATAAGTAATTGAAATTCAGCAATTTGAAAATGAGATGTATTGACGCCAGCATGACAGTGAGAGCGCGGTGGTTGGTTTCGTGGAGAAGGAGTTCATGCTTTCCCACCCTTTCCGTAGAAAAGACGAAGAGGATGGGGCACGGAGCTGTTTTGCGGGAAATGACGATGAGGGACCGTGTGGCGGTGCCTCATGCCTGGCAGTAATTGCACGGGAGTTTAAGCGGATCGGCGTCTCTCTGGAGTCCCAAAACGGGTTGAGGGAAAAGGCCCGATCACCACCCGGATGAGTCTTGCCGCTGCCTGCGTGCCTACTTACTGGTGCGCGCAATCAACTGGAACGAGTCAAGAAAACGGACCGTATCAGGAAACGGCCTGTCGATTGGCGCAACCACCAGCGTCTGGTAGAGCGTGGTGCCCACAATATAGACACGCGCGGAAAAGTGCGCTGAATCGCTTTCCGACTCGAACGCCACGCCGTGATAGATCCCCAACGTGATCTTCCTCTCGCTTACCAGGTGCGAGACGGAGTTCTTGAGCGCTCCGGTCTTGGCGCCTTGAAGCAGTTCGTCAGGGTCTTTGCCTTCGGCTTGCGCACCGTAATCGCATACACCGATGAATAACGCCACAGGCGCAACCTGCGTAACGTAGGAGCGCAGCTTAAACGAGCCCGCATCGGTTGGTATATCCCGCTTCTGCATCTCGGGCTCGGAAGGGAACGATGCCTGGAATCCGTCGGCGGGATAGCTGTAGGTCATCCATTGGAGTGCCGGTGCGGCTGGCGTTGGCTGCGGAGGCGTCTGGGCAAACGCAGGGAGGAAGGCAAAGGACAACAGGGCCAGGCAAACGGTCAAACGGCCTGCATGATTGCGGTGGGTCATCTTCGATCTCCTTGCCGGGGAAGAGAAGCTGGCTCTTGGGCCGCCGCGGCTTGCCTGTCCCCGCCCGGAGTTTCTGAGAAAAGGCCGGCCGGAAACCCTCGGAGCAGCAGATTATAAACTCTTGCGAGGTCATTTTCTTCTGGAAAGTATTGAAGGGGATTTGCCGGCTGCGGGGTGAGGAGGCGGTTGGTTGGAATCTGCGTGGAGGATACGTCCAGGGCTGAAGTCCGCGTTCATTTTGCGGGCGGTAGGCCGGGGATAAATCCCCGGCCTACCGCCCGCATGAGTATTTCCGCAGCCCTCTTCGCCTAAACCGCCGTTGGTTCTACTGCGCTACCAGAACTTCCTTCTCCATCGCGATGGCGCGGGGGAAGAGCAGGTTGTTTTCCAGGTGAACATGGCGGTGCAAGTCGCGCTCGAAGGCGTCCAGCCCGTCGTAAAGCCCAGCCAGCGTGGGGCAGGCGCCTTCCGGTGGGGCAAAGTTGCTGGTGGCTGTGCGCATCTGGCTCAGCAAAGCTCCGGCCGCCTCGTGCTCGTTCATCATGCCTTGCACCGGGCTTTGCACTCTGGCAAAGCACGCATGGGGAGTGGGTCCATTGTTCTGGCGGCTCTGCTCCATCGCCTCTATATAGGGGAACAGAATCCGCTCTTCCTTGTTGAGATGGAAGGTCAACTCATCGGCCAACTGGATCAGGTTGCGGTTGATCAGATCGATCTCAGGGTGGGTGGGGCCATGCTTGCCCGCCGCCTTCGCTGCCAGGGGAAGCAGCCGGGGCAGCTCGCTCTGCACATACGCGTGGTGCGTGGCGACGATGTGCCGGATGAGCTCGGTCAGGGTGGCCTGGGTAAAGTCCTTTACCGCTGGTTCTCGTTCCCTGGTGGCCTCGGCGAGCGCTGCCAGTAAAGGCTCGACAGCGATGCCCATTTCGCTACAGGCCTCGGACAACGGCCGGTTGCCGCCGCAGCAGTAGTCCAGATGGAAGTGCTCAAACACGCGGATGGTGGCGGGCTGTTCGAGAGCGATGGAGCGAAGTGTGGAAGCGGAATTGATCATGATGGAACCTCCTGATGAACCCAGCGTAGGCCGCTCTGGAAGCGACCACAGCGACTTTGGTCACTCGCGGCGAAGTTTTGTTCAGATTGCATGGGTATACCCGATTTTGTGGCTTGGCGGGGCAGTCTGTAGGATGGTTTCGGACTTGCGAGACGGGAGATCATGCGACCTAACCTCAACCTGACCAAGGCAACACTGACCGGCGCTCTGGGCGGCCTGCTGTTTGGATTTGACACGGTAGTCATCGCGGGCGCAATCGATGCCCTGGTGCGCCTCTACGGCTTAAGCGCCTGGGACAAGGGATTGACGGTAGCCATCGGCCTGGTGGGCACGGTGATTGGAGCCCTGGGCGCGGGCACGATTGGGCAAAGGCTGGGCGGCCGCGAGACGCTGCGCCTTACAGCCATTCTCTATATTGTCTCGGCTCTGGGTTGCGGCCTGGCCTGGGGCTGGTCCTCGTTCATGGTCTTCCGCTTTATCGGCGGATTGGGCATCGGCGCTTCGTCGGTATTAGGCCCGGTGTACATTGCCGAACTGGCCCCGGCCAAGTGGCGCGGCAGGCTGGTGGCCGCCTTCCAGCTCAATGTCGTCTTCGGCATCATGGTGGCCTATACGTCGAACTACGTGATCCGCACCATGCACCTGGGCGCGACCGAGTGGCGCTGGCAGGTGGGCATCGCCGGCGTTCCGGCTGTAGCTTTTTTGATCTTGCTGTTCGGCATTCCACGCAGCCCTCGCTTCTCCGCTTCGCGCAACCGGATTGACGAGGCTTTGGCCGTCCTCAAGCAAATGGGTGAGCCGGACCCCGAAGCTGAACTCGCCGACATCCGCTCGGCGCTGGTTCAAGAGCATGCCTCAGCTCACGAGCCCGTATTCAAATGGAAGTACCGCTACCCGCTATTTCTCGCGATTTCGATCGGCGCATTCAATCAACTGGCCGGCATTAACGCCATTCTGTATTACCTGAACAACATCTTTGCCGCCGCCGGATTCAGTCAGATTTCGAGCGACCAGCAGGCCATCGCAATTGGGGCCACGAATTTTACCTTTTGCGTGATCGGCATGTCGCTGATTGACAGGCTGGGCCGCAAAACCCTTCTGTTGATCGGTGCGGCGGGCTGTTCAACCTGCCTGGCAGGGGTAGCCTTGCTCTTCCATTCGCAGTCGCATCCTGGATTGCTTATCTGGCTGCTGGTGACCTACATCGCCTTCTTCTCTGTCTCGCAGGGCGCGGTCATCTGGGTGTATATCGGCGAGGTCTTTCCGACCTCGGTTCGCTCCAAGGGCCAGGGTGTGGGCTCTGCCAGCCACTGGTTCATGAACGCGGCCATCGCGCTCCTTTTTCCGGTGGTTGTCCATTCCTTCCATACGGAGACGCCGTTTGCGTTCTTCGCCGTGATGACCGTGGTGCAGTTCGTCGTGGTGCTGTTCGTTTACCCGGAGACCAAGGGCCAGACGTTGGAAGCGTTGCAGCGGAGACTGGTGCCGGGGGACTGATCGCGATCCGCTGACGGCGAGCCCGGCCAGCCTTACGATTGGCGGCCGGGCCCTGCGCGGAGCAGTGTCGAGCCTCTACGGGGACAGGATAGAATCGTATTCATCCCGCATATTTTTTCAGTGGAGACGAGTCGAATGTCGAACGCAAAACCGACGATAGTGCAGACCTGGGCCCCGGTGGCCGAGCAGATGATGGAGGTGGCCAAGACCACTTTCGAGATTCTGCGGGGGTACCGATTCGACGATTCATCGCCGCTGGCCGCCGCGAGTTCTCCGCTGGCCACCGCGATGCGTGCCGAGATCATTGCCGTAGGCCGCAAGCT
>Ga0114951_10003524_pt1 | contig 16133 bp, 15 predicted proteins | sample AM7aDNAmetaG_FD_88677 | JGI IMG/M metagenome (GOLD analysis project Ga0114951, IMG submission 88677) | Freshwater microbial communities from Finland to study Microbial Dark Matter (Phase II) - AM7a DNA metaG | ecosystem: Environmental > Aquatic > Freshwater > Lake | place: Finland: Lake Alinen...
CGAGCACGGCGGTACCATCAGTGACCACAGCAATATAATTGGATTTAATGGTGTACTCATAAACCAGGTCTTTATCCTTGTGAATGCGTCTGCATGGTTCAGCCACACCGGGCGTATAACCGATAGACAGATCATCCTTGGTATTGAGGGATACCTTGCTCAGTATTTCCATTTTACCTTTTTTTTCTTTGTGGACGCGTAACGACTCCGAATTATAATCCAAAATGCTGCCTCCTGATTTTTGTAATTATGAGTATCTGTTTCAAACAAAGTATTATTCAAGCAATAATTAATTTTGCCTTCCATGTCAATTTAATTGTTGTAAAATTAAATTACTTGAAATATGAAAGCACGCTGTGCGAAGATGACTGCAAAAAAATGAAATTGGTGTAATTGTGAAAAATATTCTTACAGGCTTGTCGCTGGTATCAATATTATTGGCAGTAGTTATAGTTTTCTATATCTATCGCCAGGAAACGGCATATATCGGAAAATATACAGTCGTTTATTATAAAAATCAATGCAACCTTGCTCCTGAATACTTCCCTCATGATCTGCCGTCTTTAATGAATATTCCCGGCCTGATCAGAATAACCTGGGAGGATGAAATGTCTGACAAAATGTTTCAGATGTATTGCTACCTTCCGGGAAAAGGAATTGAGAAAAGCGGATTGCATCATAAAAACAACTAATCCCTGCACATCGCTTTATCCGTAATTCAGTTTTTTGATTTACCTTTAGAAACTATCCGGCTTTGGCGCCAATATTCGAAGAATCCCGGCAGCACCGATATAATTATTATCGCAATAATTACTATCGTAAAATTATTTTTCACCGCGGGAATATTCCCGAAAAAGTAACCACCCAAAAGAAACATACAAACCCAGGCGATACCACCGGCAATATTATACAGGATGAATCTGGAGTAGCTCATCGCGCCAATGCCTGCGACAAACGGGGCAAACGTGCGAATGATGGGCATGAAGCGGGCAATAATAATAGTTTTTCCGCCATGCTTTTCATAGAACTGGTGTGTTTTAATCAGGTATTCTTTTTTAAAAAAACGGCTGTCTTCAAAATGAAACACCTTAGGGCCGATAAAATGGCCAATGGAATAATTAACTGTATCGCCTGCGATTGCCGCGATACAAAGTGTGATTAACAGTATTTCAATGTTCAACGCGCCAAGCGCCGCAAAACTGCCCAGGGCAAACAGCAGGGAATCGCCCGGAAGAATAGGGGTAACAACAAAGCCTGTTTCGCAGAATATTACCAGAAATACAAGGACATAAGCCCAGAACCCAAAGCTCTTGATGATCACGGGCAGGTACTTATCCAGATGAATAAAAAAATCTATAAAATAAATGATTATGTCCATAAAATTATGCTATAATTAGAAACCTTACTTAGTATTAAATTAATCTATATAAGGAGAATAGGAGGGTGTCAACATGAAAAAAGTATTAATAGCTGTATTGGTTGTTATCGTGGCGGTAGTTATCGGGTACTATGCTTTCCCGGAAAAAGTAGCAGGGTACATGATCGGCGCGGGCAGAAGCAAGGCCGGGCTTATCAAAAAAGAAATTCAAATTGATGATCATAAAATTGTTTATCTCGAGGGAGGCAAGGGGCCGACAATACTACTTCTGCACGGCTATACCGGTAATAAAGACAACTGGACAATGTTTGCCCCTTATTTAACTAAAAATTATCACGTGGTTATCCCCGATATCCCCGGCTACGGAGAAAGTTCCATGATCGAGGCAGCATCCTACGATTTATCCAATCAGATGTCACGTTTGCATAAATTTGCACAGGCACTTGAACTCAAGAAATTTCATATCGTGGGTAATTCCATGGGCGGCTTTTTTGCCGGAACTTATGCCGTGCGCTATCCGGATGAAGTTATCAGCGTTGGGTTGTTTAATGCTGCAGGGGTAACATCTTTGGAAAAAAGTGTTGTCATGAAAATGATGGAAAAAGGAGAAAATCCACTTGTATTAAAAGACGCAAACGACATGGCACGCTTAATGGCATTGGTTTTTGTCAAGCAGCCGACTTTGCCTTATCCGATAATGAAAGTAATGATCAATACTTCGCTTGCCAACCGCAAATTTTATGACAAGGAACTCAAGGAACTTGGTCCGGATTTTTTATCTCTGGAAAAAGACTTGCCGAAGATAAAAGCACAAACTTTAATTCTTTGGGGTAAGCAGGATAAGATCATTGATGTTTCCAGCGTACCGGTTTTTGAAAAGGGATTAAAGAATCATAAATCTGTAATCATCGAAGATTGCGGCCATGTACCCATGATTGAAAAACCTCAGGAAACGGCAACGCACTATATAGATTTCATCAAGGGCATTAAAATTTAGTCTACTCTCTGCATGGCGCGGTAGTTCACGCGCCTTCATTTCCTGAGACACAAGGTTACAGGCATCTTCCTGATTCGTCATCTTGAACAGGACGTAAAAGAAAAACGCGCTGATGCAACCTCCGTATCGTGAGCAGACTGGCGTGCAACCAAATCAAGTCAAGCACGCCACTGCTCGTTGATGCGAGCTCTAAACTTACCGGAACGATCACCCTTGAGTGCTTCAAGGGAATTGCCGGGTGACATCCTCAGATCATCAAGCCAACCAGCAATCTCCAGCTGTCTCGGTTTGCATCGTGCAACCTTTGCAATATTAAAGAACTTCCTGACATGCTGGCCTTTTGAGAGAGCTTCAATGTATTCCCATTTGAATAATCTGATCATGTTTTGATATAGCAACGCATATTGCGGGTAACGTCCAACATGATTATAGAGCCTGTAAATTTTAACCCTTGACAAGTTATGGGCATATGCCTATAATAGTGAAAAGGAGTTCTTAAGACAAATGCCCCGACCTAAATGTTGCCGAAATGTTTGCGGCGTTCCGGATAAAAATTATTTCAAGCCACGCGGAATACCAATTTCTCAACTCGAAGAGGTAGTGCTAAATCTGGATGAATACGAAGCGATTCGTCTGGCAGATTACGAAGAGCTTTATCAGGAAGACGCAGCGGCAAGAATGAATATTTCCCGCCAGACATTCGGCAGGATCATCGGAGTGGCGCACAAAAAGATAGCCGATGTGCTGATGAATGGAAAAGCGCTGAAAATTGAAGGCGGGGAAATAGCTTTAGGCGAAACAAAGCGCTGCGGGCAAGAGAAAGCACGCAGGACTAAAATAAATAACTAACAATATAAAGGAGAAATTTATGAAAATCGCATTACCGTCAAACCAGAACCAGATTGATGAACACTTTGGACACTGTGAATATTTTACTGTATTCACTGTTGACGATCAGAAAAAAATCCAGTTAGAAGAAAAAATAACATCGCCTGCCGGTTGCGGTTGCAAATCCAATATCGCCCAAACACTGGCCGAGCAGGGCGTCAAACTAATGCTGGCCGGCAACATGGGGCAGGGAGCAGTTCAAGTACTAAACAGCCACGGCATTGATGTTCTGCGCGGTTGCTCAGGCGGCGTGAAAGATGTCGCAGAAAGCTGGCTTGCCGGTAACTTAAACGATTCCGGAATCTCCTGCGCCCCGCATGAACACGGCTGCCATGAAGGCTTACGGAACATAAGCAATTAGCCTACTGCAAGACATGAGTTATTTTGGCAGAGTTGCAATGCAGTAGCAATTAAGTTAATTTTCAACAATAGAAAAAGGAGTGATACTATGGCTTCAACTAAATTAAACGCTGTGGACAAGATTGAGATTCTGACATTGCAAGACAACTATATCGAAATGACCGCTATGGACAACAGCGCGATCATTAACCGCGCCATGCCGCTCAAAGACGGAGAAATTAGCGCATCCATTTTGGCCGAGCACGGTTTTTCAGCCATCGTAAAGACAACCATGGGAGATAAGACAAAAACCATGCTTTTTGATTTTGGATTCTCCGAAAATGGCGCGGCACAAAACGCGGCCACTCTCGGCATTGATATGACTGATATCGAGGCTGTGGCTCTTTCCCATGGGCATAGCGATCACACGGGCGGCATGGCAAAGTTCACCGCCCTTATAGGCAAACGCGATATTCCTTTTATCGTTCATCCGGCGGCGTTTAAATCGCCGCGTTATTTCAAGTTCGGAGAAGAAATCAAAATAAACCTTCCAAAATTAACACGGGAAATGGTCAAACAAGCGGGGTTCTCCGTTGTAGAGTCAGAAAAACCATATCCACTTCTCAACAACACGGTACTCTTTTTGGGTGAGATTCCAAAGCACACAGACTTTGAAAAAGGTTTCCCCATCGCCCATTGCCAAAAAGACGGCAAGGAAGTTTGGGATGCAATCGAAGACGACACCTCCATTGTGATGAATCTTAAAGACAAGGGGTTGGTGATTGTTTCCGGCTGCGCTCACGCTGGTATTGTCAACACAGTGCGCTACGCAATGGCCGTAACGGGAATCGATAAGATTCACGTTGTCATGGGAGGATTTCACCTCTCCGGACCATTTTTTGAACATATTATTGACCGCACGACTGAAGAGATCAAGAATATCCAGCCGGACTTTATTATCCCGACGCACTGCACCGGTAGAAAAGCGATCATGGCTATGGAAAAGCAAATGCCGGATCAATTTATTTTGAATATGGCGGGAACAAAACTGACATTTGCGTGAACAATTTTGAAAAAAGGAGATGACATGACAAAGAAAGCATTTCAGGATTACTACCCGGATGATTTAAACCACTGCTACGGCTGCGGTAGTCTTAACGAACATGGTTTGAAAATTAAAAGCTATTGGGACGGAGAGGAATCCGTCTGCATACACACACCTAACCCGCACTTCATGGCAATCCCCGGATATGCCTACGGCGGTTTGATCGCCTCGCTCATTGACTGCCACAGCACAGGTACGGCCGCCGCAGCTAAATACCGCGCGGAAAATCGTGAAATGGATACGTTGCCGCCGCTGCGCTTCCTCACCGCGTCTCTGCACGTGGATTATCTGCTGCCTACACCATTAGGCGGACCGATCGAAATTCGCGGCAAGGTAAAGGAAGTCAATGGGCGCAAGGTAGTTGTGGAATCAACCCTCAGCGCGGGCGGCAATATCTGCGCCCGCGGCGAAGTGGTTGCTGTCCAGGTGCCCGAGGATATGATGCTGGCGCTTCTCAAAAAATAGCGGTGAATAAGGAGTATTTTTTATGAGTGATCGATTAAAGAACTTCCCCATTTCATTTGTTATGTATCATCAAAGCCATTTTGATTTTTTCAAATATCTGGCCTTGGTTTTATTAATCATTCTTTCCGGCGTTATCGGCATGTTGAGCTTTATGACTCTTGCTGCTATTAAGAACAAAAATATTTGCACCGAGGATTGACGCGGCTATCAATCAAAAGAAGAAAGGACAAATAAATAATGGCATTAATTAAAGCACAAAAGATCACCAAGAATTACCAGACAGAAGACTTTATTGTTCACGCCTTACAAGACGTTGATTTTGAGATAGAGCCAGCATCATTCGTTTCCTTTGTCGGCCCTTCGGGTAGCGGCAAGACAACCATCCTCAATCTCATCGGCTGCCTAGACAAACCATCAGCGGGAAACCTCCGCATTGCCGATACAGAAGTCATCGGGCTTGCACGCAAGGAGAGTGCCGCCTTCCGGGGGAAACATCTCGGCTTCATCTTTCAGGATTTCAACCTGATCCCCGTGCTGACAGTTTACGAAAATATCGAATACCCTCTGATCATGGTTCAGAACGTAGCGCCACAGGAACGCAAAGAGAGGATTTCCCGGTTGCTTGCGGCAGTGGACATGACAGATCAAGCCCACAAGTATCCGCAGCAGATTTCGGGAGGGCAGAAACAACGCGTAGCCATTGCCAGGGCTCTGGTAACCAATCCCGCGCTGGTCCTTGCTGATGAACCTACCGCAAATCTGGATTCGCAAACGGCATACTCTGTGATCGGCCTGATGAAGAAAATGCGCGATGATTTCGGGACGACATTCATCTTCTCCACCCATGATACTAAAATTGTCGGCGAGGCGGAAGTCATCTTCCGGTTGGAAGACGGCAGGTTGACCGCAAAAGAGACGAAAGGGGAAATAAAGCTATGATTAACCTTTTTAAAATCGCCATCCGCAATCTCATACGTTATAAAAGAAGAACATTGCTGACGGCATCGCTTATCACCATCGGCGTTGTTTTCGTACTTGTCTTTGTCTCCATCACCGGCTCTTTCAAGGCCATGATGATCGGCCAAATTACCGATTCCATGCTGGGGCATCTCCAAATCCACCGTAAAGGTTACGTTGCTTCCATTGATAACCTGCCCCTGAATCTGAACATGAAACCACAGGCCTATTCAAAGATTGCCACAGTTCTCACAGCATCGCCACAAGTGGAAGCATTCTCGCCCAGGCTTAAATTCGGTGGGATGTTCAGTAACTTTGTGGAAACCACCAACATCCGTTTAAATGGCATCTATCCCGACCGGGAGTTCCAGACCGTTCCTTTGTTGACATCGCGCATATCGGAAGGCAAAAAGACCCTCAGCCGAGGTGAGATAATGATACCCACACTGCTGGCGAAGGGCTTGGGGGTCAAGTTGGGAGACACCGTTGTCATTGTAGCAACAAACGTGGATGGCTCCGTCAACGGCAAGCAGTTTATCGTCTCCGGCATCCTGGAGAGCGCCACAGGACCTGGAGGGCGTGATGGGTATATTAACATTGAGGATGCCGCCGAGGTTCTCCGGATGACTGAAGCGGAAGTAAGCGAAGTAGCGATCCGGCTTAAAGATTTCAGCCGCCTTCCCGCTGCAGTTAAACAACTGGAAAATAAAGTCTCAGGCGAGGTCAACAAAGAGGCCCGGCCTATGTTTGAGGTTCACTCATGGGAACAACTCTCGCCTTTCTTCAACATCGCCCGGATGATTGATGTCATGACGTTTTTCATCAAGATTATGCTTATTGCCATCGTCCTCATCAGTATTATGAATGTCATGATTATGGCCGTATATGAACGGATTCGGGAAATTGGTACTATCGCCGCCATCGGTACTCTACCCGGTAAGATCCGCTCCATGTTCATCATCGAGGGTTTTTGTCTCGGTGTCGTTGGCGCCATCATTGGCGATCTCATTGGTATTGCCGTTGTGTTGATAATCAATCTTGTCGGTATCCGCTTTGATTTCGCCCAGCAACAGGGACTGCTTCTGAAGGCAACGCTTCAGCCATCTGATCTGCTGACCGTATCAATTATTGTTATCGTTGTTGCCGTGGGGGCCAGTCTTCAACCGGCAATCAAAGCATCGAAAATGGAACCGATCGAGGCCTTGCGCCATGTCTAGTGCCAAGGCACACAACTTAAGGGAGAATAATATGATTAAAAAACTATTGTTAATTTGTCTGTTGATTGTACCTGTCGCCTGTCCGGCATTTGCCGAGGATGGTAAGGCACTTTTGGGACAGGTGGACCGGAACCTCAACCCCGAATCATATGAGTCCTATCGAAAGCTCATCAACATCGAACCTTCAGGCGCGAAAAAGGAATTTACTCTTTTTACCGTCAAAAAGGGCATTGATAAAGTCGCCTCGCTGTTTCTTGCCCCGGCAAGCGAAAAAGGCAGAAGCACGCTACGACTTGGCGACAACATGTGGCTGTATATTCCCAATATCGGCAAGCCAATTCGCATTACCAGTCTCCAGTCGGTTGTGGGAGGGGTATTCAACAATGCTGACATTCTGCAACTGGATTACACCGCGGAATACAATGTGGAAAAGGTTGAGGAAAAGGGAACCCAATATCTTCTTTATCTCAAGGCAAAGACAAAAAGTGTGGCCTACGACAAGCTCAAGATTTGGGCAGACAAGGACAAAAATCTGCCGACAAAAATTGAATGTCTGACAGAGGCGAAGATGCTGATCAAAACTCTCTACTTCAAAGACGTAAAGGACTTCGGCGGTGGTATCGTCCGCCCGGCGGTAATTGAAACGGACAGCCCCCTTTATAAGGGCTACAAGTCTGTCATGATCTTAGCCAAAATCAAGGAGAAGACCTTCAAGGATGAGGCATTTACCCTTACCTTCATGCCGAATCTTGAATCGCTGCGATAAATGAAAAGGCTGTTGCTTATCTTCCTTTTTTTTGCGTTTTGGATGGTCCCTTTACTGGCCGTTGCCGAAGAGTCGTACACTTTTGACCCTGCCGAAACCGAGAAGAAACCCTATCATGTCGGAGGATACTTTGAGTTTAAACCTATTCTCTATGGTCTTAATCACGATAGCGCCTTTTACAAAGTGCGCTTTTTCAACGATCCCCGTGGGCAGAATCTGCTGGAAGCAAACGGCAGGATTCAACTGGAAGGAAGCTATGAGAAGAATATCTTCCGCATCTATGCCAAGACGAATACGGATCTGAAGTCTTCTTATTCGGGTGAATCGGAAAGATCGACGTTTTACGAATTTTATGGCTCCGTGAAGCCATCGTCCAATCTGAAGTTTGACGTTGGCAAAAAAACGATGAAGTGGGGAAAGGGTTATGCCTGGAACCCCGTGGCTTTTGTGGACAGACCCAAAGATCCCGACGACCCGGAAACGGGCATGGAGGGCTACATGCTCGCCACAGCGGACTATATCAAGAGCATGGATGGCCCACTGAAAACCTTTTCTTTCACCCCCGTTCTCTTCCCTGTTTACGATCATGTGAATGATACCTTTGGCAATAATTACAAACTCAACGTTGCCGGCCGATTCTATTTCCTTTTGTATGACACAGATATCGACCTCCTGTTTATGACCGGGGGCAGCAGGACAGATCGTTACGGCGTTGATTTTTCCCGCAATATCAGCACTAGTTTTGAAGTCCACGGCGAACTTGCTTATGTTCGTAACTTCCAGAAAAACGTATTAGACATAAATGGACACCCCTATCCGGTGGAAGGGGACGCCGTAAGTTATGTCATCGGCATCCGCCACCTGACCACATTTGACCTGACAACGATAATTGAATACTACCATAATGGCATGGGATTCAGCGGCGATGATATGAAAAACTACTACGGCTACATTACTCGTGGGTACGACACTTATCAAACAACAGGCAACGCCATCGCCCTTGGCAACGCCCAGCAAATGGCGGAGGGAAGTTATGGCCGCGCCAGCGCGATGGAGAATTATTTGTACGTCCGTTTTAGCCAGAAGGAACCATTCGACATCCTCTATTTCACTCCGTCAATCACAGGGATGATGAACACCGACGATCAGAGTTGGTCCCTTACGCCGGAGCTGCTTTATACAGGCATTACCAATTGGGAATTTCGCTTACGCACAGGCATTATTGCCGGAGCAAGAAATTCTGATTTCGGTGAGAAGCAAAACGATTATCGTATTGAACTGCGAGTAGGATATTACTTTTAGACAAAGGCTGGATTTATATACTAATGGAACTAAAAAAAATTAAACGACCGACATTATTAGAAAAGGATTTTTCTCCGGCTTCATCGGTCTTTTGCTCGCCGTGGTTTATCAATTCGGGATTCATTCTCTCATCAACTGGCAGACATGGACAATTTTTGCCATTTCCGTCGCCTACCTTATCGGTTGGAAAAAAGACGCTATCTGGCTTATTCTGGGAATTATCTGTGTTTCGTTGCTGCTGTTTTAAGAGGGAGGTTTAAATGTTTAGTAATTGCCATAGCCGTGTAGGGCGCTGACGTAGTTTAGCATCTACAAGTCAATAGTTTTACATTTGGAATTGGAGTGATGATTGCCGTTTGTAATGGTGAATCTGCCTTTGTCTATTTTCTTGCCAATTCCTTCTTCACCGCCAGCCCCAGTTTCTCTTTAATGTAGGGCTTTTTGATGTAGGCGCCGGCACCGAGAACTTTGGCTTCTTTTACCCGATCCGATTCCGAAAACCCGCTGACTATTATCGCCTTCTGTTTGGGGTTTATTTCCAGGACGCTTTTGTAGGTATCAAGTCCATCCATGCCGGGATCCATAATCATATCCAGAACGATCAAGTCGGGTTGGTGATCTTTTAGGTATTTGATTGCCTCCTCACCGCTGGGAACACTTGATACTTTGTAATTGAGCGACGTGAGTAACCTTGCTGCCAGATCCCTCTGCTCTTGCACATCATCTACTACCAGAAGGGATTGGCCATTGCCCAGATATTCTGACATGGAAATGGCAAGACTTTCCTCCGCTATGTCTTCTCTGGTAATCAGAAAATAAAGGGTAAAGGTGGTGCCCTTGCCTTCTTCACTCTGAACATCAATGTATCCCTGATGATCTCTTACCGTACCCCAGACTACTGATAGACCCAACCCTGTGCCGCTTCTGCCCATGATTTTCTTCGTGTAAAATGGTTCAAAGATGCGTTTCAGGTCTGTTTCTGATATGCCTTCTCCCTCATCGGATACGGAAAGGACTGCATAGTCGCCCTCATGAATATTGTCAAATCCGGAAATGTGCTTATCTATGTACCGGTTGCTTGTCTTAATGGTGATGTTGCCGCTTTTGGCCATGGCTTCACCAGCATTGGAAATCAGATTATACAGGGTTTTCTCCAAATGAACAGAAGAGGCGGAGATGTTGAGCAAATCCGGATCAAGGTCAGTCAATATTTGGACATGAGGATGATAGGTAAGCAGTTTTGACCACTGAGGTGATTTTTTAAAATCACCGATTAGTTTGTTGAGATTGATGATTTTTCTATCTACTACGCCTCTTCTAGCCAAAGTCAGCAGATCCTCCACTATTGCTGCCGCTTTCTGGCCTCCGTCAAAAATTGTTTTCAGATCTTTTCTCAACGGGCTTTTCTCGTCTATCGCATCAAGAACCAGTTCCGCGTAACCCACAACTATACCCAAAACATTGTTGAGATCATGGGCAACGCCGCCTGCCAGCAATCCCAAAGCTTCCATCTTCTCGGAACGTGTAAGGCGTTCTTGCAGGTTGCGATTTTCCTCTTCAGCATTCTTGCGGGCGGCAATTTCCCAGGCTACATCAGCCAGATATTCAACGACTAGCATATCTTTTTCAGTGTAGTCGGAAGGCTTGTTGCCAACTCCTAGGATTGCCACTACCAGGTTGTCGCGCATAATGGGTACCACAAGTTCACGGATAACCGGCGCGTGTCCTGCCGGCAATCCTTTGCGGTGGGGTAAAGATGCATAATCGTTATGGATGATGGGCCGACGTTGACGCAGGCAATCTGCCCACACACCGGCCTTGTCCACATCGTAATGTGAACCTTTCCCTTGCGCAGTGCAAAATTCCCGGACGGTGCGTGTTGACCACTCCTGAAGCGAAATCGTTTTTTGATCCGGGTCAATAAAATGATAAAACCCTATTGGGCTGTTGACAATCACGCTTACTTCATCCAGGGTTTTCTGCAGGGTTTCCGAAAGAGTGTGACTGGTGGCAAATTCCATTAAGCGCAAACGCACGTTGAGCAAATCCTCCGCCTGCTTTAGATCTGTAATGTCGATCAGAGTTCCACTGGCGCCAATAAATGCGCCTTTTTCGATCTTGGGTTTCGTTTTAGTCCGCACCCATTTGAACTCACCTGCTTTATTTTTAAGGCGATAGACCATCGGTTTTTCCAAACCAGTGCCAAGTTCCACAAACCGCTTTATCAGAATTTCCTGATCCTCCGGATGAACAAGTTCAATGAAGTTCTTTCCAACGATATCTTCCAAATCATATCCCCAAATATATTTCCCTGCCGGGCTGAAGTAGAGGATCACCCCCGAAGAATCAACCTCGAAGATAACATCACTGATGTTTTCCACGATCGCTCTGTAATGCTCCCGCGAGAGATGCAACGCATCCTCCGCCAGATTACGTTCCGAGATCTTCCGTCTCAAGGTGATCAACCAGAAGGCCCCAACCACCAGTAACAGACACAGGATGCCTATAATAACGGAATAGGTTTTCCGCACAGCCTGTTCCCGCGTCTGGAAAATAACTTCTTTTGGACTCCATTTTTCGTTGATCCGTTCTATCGTGCCATCAGCCTGCAGGGATCTGAGCCCATCGTTGATGGCGGCCAGAAGTTCAGTGTTGCCTTTTTTAACAGCGAGGGCCGAAGCCAGATGTGCGAACGGCTCACCACTGGTTTGTATACCCGTGATCATCTTTTCGGCAAGGACATAAGAGCCTGTCCAGAGGTCAGCGAGGACGGCATCTACTTTCCCTTCCTTCAGCAATTGGAACCCTTGAAGATCGTTGGCGATGAGAGTAAGTTTAATCTGAGAATCTGCCATCGCATATTGATGCTGGACACTTGCAGTCCAGACCGCGACCTGCAACCCTCGCAGATCGGACAAATCATTTATCCCCTGCTTGCCTGTACGCACAAAGATAGAAAAACGCAGATCGTGTGCCTGGTCGGAGAAGTCATAGATCTGTTTGCGGGCCTCGGTGATGCTCAACTGGCACAAGGCATCCGCCTTGCCTTTGGCCACCATCGCCTGTGCCACTTTCCACTCCATCAAGCGGATGTCAATCTGCCGTCCCATCCGTTGCCCAAGTGCGCGCACGATGTCGATTGCCAACCCCTTGGGCTTTCCGCCCTCTTGATAGGAAATGGGAGGGTAGCTATCATTACCGACGAACAGGAGTGTTTTATTCTCGGCTGCACACTCAGCGCTTGCCAGCAGTACGACCAAAATTACATATGCAAGGATCACCCCTGATTGTTTTTTCAGAATATCCATGTTGTTCACCTCCGGTGTCCTTGAGTCGATAGGCTTGTCCGATTCAACCCCTGCACATCCTGCCGTGCTCATTCAAGATTAAAATGTTACCGAAGAAGGGACTAAAAAGGGACCGTATTTTTATATCAATTAATATTATTTGAAGCTTCTATATCTCTTGCAATCTCATTTCTATTGAGTTCAGGAAGCACCCCCTTCAAAAAAAGTGATGGAGTTGTTAGATCACGCTTAATGAACATCCTTCACGAAAGTATCATTTTTATTTTCTGCAAATGTCATATAAAAGATTGCACTTTTGTTCGCAAGCTTGCTTCAATCCAATTGTTGACGGACAATCGAATGTGCATATTGTTTTATCTGCTAGGCATTTAGCATAGGTGCATGACTGGGATAAAATTGATATTGCTAATAACAATGCTATCGCTATTACTTTGCAGATGCCTTTACGCATATTTATTCCTCCTAATGATTTCGCAAAATAAGCAGATAACAAATTGAACTATTTGTCAACTATGCTTTAGTATAGTCTCATCGGGTTTGTATTTTGTGTATTGCTGGTTGAAAGCAAGCATATTTGCCGAGGTTGACGATGTGTGTAGTTTAGGAAGGCATACGTAAAAAAACAATTATTGAATCAACGGTCAGCCCTGCTCTTTCTTCCCCACAGGCTTTAGCCCTCTTCAGTTCGCGGGATTTTTTCGCAGGGAGGCCATGATGGCCGTAAAATCGGCATACCACGCGTTGGCGGCCGGTCCCAGGCGACCGGTCTTGACCGCCTCGTGAAAATGCTGAAGAAACAGGTCGTCCTCCTCGGGATGCTTCCAGATGGTGTCTGTGTCACAATCGAACTCGGCCACCTCGTGACTGAAATAGGTGGGGTTTTCCCTGGTGATGACAGCGGGGGAGGCGCTATAGCGTATGGTGACTCGCCTGTTGCCCACAAAAAAAGCGGCATTCATGGTGAATTCCAGCGCGCAGATCTCAAACTGGCTGTACCAGGGATAAATGACGGCGTAGCCGCCGATTGGCAGGGACACGACCTCGGACAGCCCGGTCTCTTCCCAGCCTTCGGCCACCTCGGCCTGGCCCTTGGCCAGGGCGGCGCGCTGGGCTATGACGTCAGCCCTGACGACAACGCCGTTCCGGGGGAAGGACTGGATGGTTTCCACTGCAACATAAAGAGTCGCGTCGTCTGGATGGGCAGGTTTTTCCGGCCAGACAGCGACGCGCAGGGGCACGCGAAGGACCAGGCCCGTTCCCGGGATGGGAACCTCTCGTGTCTTTCCGCCATCCGCCCCTTGGGCTGGAATAGTTGCCAGCAGGCAGAATATCGCCGCAACAGGCAGCCAACAGGATTTGCGACGCAACATAAAGACCTCCTAAAAAACGTCTGGATGAGGTTCAGACGTGAAGACTATAAGACCTTGCTTTCATTGGATGTGACTATAGGGAAGCCACTCTTGTATGTCAAGACAATATTGACAGGCAATATTGTCACAAAATATGGATTAAATTGTTTTTATAACGAATTGAAATGAAGTATTTTTGATAAAATTGCTTGATGCTATATTTTAGGAAGGACTAAACAAACAATTACTGAATCAACGGAATCACTCTCCCCGTCTACCACTACACCACTTCGAGTTTTGAATTGCGGTGATGATTGCCACTTCAACTATTTTTAGACAAATGGCGGCAGCATTTTCGGCGATTATCTGGAAGACGCGGTATTGGAGGCTCACGGCAGGTTTCCTATCGATCACGACGGCATTGTTCAAGGACTTGAAGTACTCACCCCGCCGGTTGGGCGAAATATCAGTGAAACGTACCGGCGACTCCAGGCTTTCCAGCATATCCGCAATAGCAAAGGGACAGAAGCCACGCCTTCGGACTGGAAACCGGGCAAACCAGCGCCCAAGCGCGGACCTGACCTGATTGATAAGGTTTGGGAAGCCTGGAAAACCAGCAAGGTGTTTGATTAAGTCACTGTTTTATAGAGATTACATGCAGATGTTAGCAGCCTTGCTTATTATTTTCCACTTCAGGTATTTTCTTGTTGTCCTTGACCGGACAAGCAGGCTTCATTCAAGTGGATATCCCCATTCGCGGCAAGAGCCATGCCTGCAGGAAAATCCATCCGCCTATGATTAAAAGTAAAACCAATAAATCGTTCATTTTTATACCAAGGTGCTATCAAACATCAAAGGGTTGAGTCATAAACTCCAGTACTACTTTGGGTTTCACGGCTTTTTCATGCATTTGACGATTTCTCCATAGAAACGAGGGGCCGAACATCTTAATTGCTTAAACGGTTCGGCCCCTCGCGTGGTGTAGAGTGTTAGAGCCCCTTCTTTTCGAACCAGCGGAAGAGGGCGATAAATAACGCGCCCAAGATGACGATGACAATCCAGTGATTGATTCCGAGAGCTAAGTGGACGGTAATCTTTCCAAAATCCCCCCAAGTCAGGACCGTTTCCTTCATCAATGGATAAGCTTCGGCATAAAGCCCAGCCCCCAGGATCATCCCCATGAGACCGAAGGCGCTGTCGTAGCGCCCTTCTCCCAAGGCACCCATGGCGGTGGCGGGACAATATCCTAAGATTCCCCAGCCGATCCCGAAGATCAATCCGCCCAGCACATTACCTCCCAGAATCAGCGGTTTGAGAGAAAGCTTGATGAGACCAAGATCGAACAACAGATATATGCCCACCATAGCCACAAGGATGGTAGTGAGCATGAATTTAACGATGGTCATATCCTGAAGACGCAGGGCCGCCACTTGCTTGTCGTAGCGAATCACCTGGGCCTTCTGCATGATGAATCCAAAGAGCATTCCCGTAATGGCGCCAATCAAAAGTTCATTCATGGTTATTACCTCCGCCATATAAGATTCTGGCCAGGATTATTCCGGCCAGGAAAAAACAAATCAAGGATACGTAACCGCTGATGGCTATCTGAGCCAAACCGCTCAGGCCGTGACCGCTTGGGCATCCATCGGCGAGGCGCGCGCCAAACATCAGGACAGTCCCTCCCAGAAAGGCCGCCATCCAACGTCGTACACGGGACGGCCCGAAGCGAGCCTCCCACATCGGTGGCACTGCAACCGCCATCTTTTCCTTCGAGAGCCAGGCCGATGCCAAAGAGCCGAAGAGAACACCGAAAACAAACACGAACTGCCAATCGATAATAACTTTTTCCTTGATGAAATAAGCCATTCCAGCCACCTTTTCCGGCGCGACGGACTGTTCAACAAAGCCCGCAACGCGAACGAAGGTGGTCGAGGCACCGAAGTATTTACCCATAACAAAGACAGATAACACCAACAGAATGCCAGCTAATACGCCAGCGGTGTACGGCGACCATGTCGTCTTGCGAAGGATATTCATGTTTTACTACCTCCTTGATTAGCGA
>Ga0114951_10003527_pt1 | contig 16118 bp, 10 predicted proteins | sample AM7aDNAmetaG_FD_88677 | JGI IMG/M metagenome (GOLD analysis project Ga0114951, IMG submission 88677) | Freshwater microbial communities from Finland to study Microbial Dark Matter (Phase II) - AM7a DNA metaG | ecosystem: Environmental > Aquatic > Freshwater > Lake | place: Finland: Lake Alinen...
ATCTGCAACATCGATATCAGCGATCTGGAAACGGCGTCTGATGCCAGCGATTCGTCTTGCAACCTGACCAAGTTCATGTCGCAAGCGCTTGACAAGTTGCCTCCTAATCTGTCCGGTCGCAAGGTGTTTTATATGAATGAGCGCGTTCGTTCCATGTTACGCGTGAAGATGCTCAACAAGTCAAACGTTCTGTTCAGCATTGAGGAAGTTAAAGGAGCTGACGCTATTCCTCGCCCGGATGGTATCCTGAAGTTCTTGGGCGTGCCGTGCCGTCGTATCGATTCCATCCTTAATACCGAGGACAGGATCACATAATATCTGATTCCACGTGGAATCAGTGAAACATCATAAAAAGGAGAAACAACATGTACATCGATAGCCTGTTACTCATGGCCGATACCGTGACGACCACAACGTCCGGCGCATCGACCGATTATATCGATAGCAAGGTCATCAGCATCAAGGATGACGATGCTAACGAACAGTTGTGGTGGGTGGTTAAGACCGAAGCGACTGCGTATGCTGGTGGTGCCGCGTGTACCGCCGAGTTCCAGTTGCAGACGTCCGAGGATGCTTCGTTCCTCGATTCTACAACCATCACGTTGGCTTCAAGTGGCGCTATTCTTACGGCCAATCTGACTGCCAACAAGATGGTCACCAAAACCCGTATCCCTGTCGGCCTGAAAAGGTACACCCGTACCTACATGGTCGTGGCCGGGACCGGTGTGTTCACAAGCTGTTCTTGGTCTGCGTTCTTGGCCAAAGATGTGAATCTGTTGCTGCCGTAGTCACACAGGGGGGCCGGTTAATCCCGGCTCCCATTTTATTAACTGGGAGGGTTGAATGAAGAAATACATCGTGTTGTGCGACAACCACGGGTTCCAGGGCAGATATTGGGTGAAGGATTCCGAGGTCGAGTTTGAGGACGATGTTGTCCCCAACAAACATTTCAAGTTGTTACCTAACCTGGCGGCAGAGAAGAAGGCCAAGGAAACTATAGCTGAAGAAAAAGCGGCGTTATCACAGATCCAGCGCAAAGAACTCAAGCCACAGCCTACGGCTGCCGAGGTCATGAAGTCACAGAAAAAGGCATCGACAACCCGGGTAACTGAGGATTTCTAAGATGGATCAGACCATTATACTCAACATGGCGTTGCACCACCTTGGCATGGAGTCTATTCTGTCTATTGACGACCTTAACCCGTCAGCCAAGGTGATGAACGATTTCTGGGTACCGGCCCGGGATGACACGTTCAGTGAACATAGATGGCCGTTTGCCGAGGTCCAGATGGCCCTGCAGCTCGTTGATGCTGAAATAGTAGGGTGGGACTATGTCTATGGGTATCCTGTGAACGTGGCGCGGGTCTGGAACGTTTACAACGCTGGTTCAGTCGACTATAAGGAGCAGCGCCAGTTTGAAAAGAAGTATCTGATAACTGAAGATCGAAACGTGTTATGTTCTAATGATGACACAGCGCTTGCCGATGCTACATATATCGTCGAAAACGTATCGGTTTGGGACCCGAAGTTTTGTATGGCTATGAGTCTGAAGATGGCAGCGTTGGCCTGCCCGGATCTGCTTGGCGATACCGCCAGAGCTTTGAATCTGATGACAGTGTTCAACGGCGTTATAAATGAGGCGAAACGTATTGGTGCAAGCGAACAACGTAGCCGGCCAAATCAGCAGACAACGGATGGATCTATTGCGGCAAGGGGGGCATGATGGTTGACCTGGGGACTGACATAAAGGACAGCATTGGTGAGGCATACCCGTCAATGGGCAAGCGCGAGGGCAAGAAGTCGTATCCTTCAATTTGCGTGCCTTATAAGATTTTGGCCGGTAAAGAAGCGAAGATTGGTGAGAAGATAATCGTTGAGGTTGAAGGCGTTGTTAAGGCCATCAACCAGAGCGAGAATTACAGCGATATCATAGTGGAAATACATGAAGGCGAGATCGAAAGTGAAGAAAAGGAACAAAAAGAAGAATCGTTACTTGGCGAGGAATAATGCCTACGGTAAGACACTTACAAGCATCGTTCGCGGGTGGAGAGAGTTCTCCCGAAGTCGGCGCGCGCGTGGACATCGACAAGTTCAGGACGATGCTCAAGACCTGTCGCAACGGCATTATCCACCCCCAGGGTGGATGGAGCAACCGGCCTGGCACGAGGATGGTAGCGGCAACGAAGTCTGGCGGGAAAGTCAGAGTGGTGAGGTTTGTTTTTTCTGACACACAGCGCTATGCGCTTGAGTTTGGCGATTATTATGTCCGATTTTATAAGAACCGCGCACAGATCCTGTCTGGCGGTGCGACCTACGAAGTGGCTACACCCTACCCGATAGCTGATGTTGGCGGTCTGAATTTCGAGCAGTCTGCTGACACGCTGTATATAACCCATCAGAAGTACCAGCAACGCACGTTAAGCCGTTATGGCGATGCCGATTGGCGTCTTGAGCTGTACGCCACCACTGACGGGCCGTTTCTTGATGAGAACACGGATACCGCCTCCACTCTGACATTGTCAGCTGCTACCGGAACGGGCATTGTTATGACAGCGTCAAAGGACGTGTTCACCACCACGCACGTAGGTGCGCTGTGGCGGGTGACGCACTATGTGGCATCGGCAAAGGTTACAAAGGCGTTTACTGGAACCGGGCAGTCAACATCAATCGCATGCTTCACAACATGGCGTTTGATATCACATGGGACATGGACAGGATCGTTTTCGATCGAAAAGTCTACGGATGGCGGGTCTACTTGGACAGCCTTACAGTCGTTTTCTTCGGCTGCTGATTTTAATGCCAACACGTCCGGGACAGAAGATCCGTCAGTTAACCTTTCGTCGTTCCTCGTTAGAGTTAACATGACAGCCTTTACCAGCGGTACGGCCAACATAGACCTGTCTGCTGATGCTTATTACAATGACGGGATAGTCAAGATCACGGGTTTCACCAATACAAAGCATGTAACGGTGTCAGTATTGCAAGCATGTGTGGCAACAACGGCGACGTTTAATTGGGCCGAGGGCGCTTGGTCTAATTACCGTGGCTGGCCCAGAATAAGCAGGTTCTTTCTTGACCGGCTTGTGTTTGCCGGGTCGACGTATCAGCCCATGACACAGTGGATGAGCATGGCTGGTAATTACACTTCGTTTCGCAGAAATAGTATATCGTTGCTGGCATCGGATGGGATAACATCTACACTGACAAGCCGCCAGCTTAACGCCATCAACGGAATGGTGCCGTTTAAGCGTATGCTGATGTTGACCTCTGGCGCAACGTGGTCTGTTGGCCCGGTAAGTGGTTCTGCGCTGGCGCCCAATACGGTTGATCAAGAGGTCGAAGAATATAACGGATCGTCCGGGGTCCCGCCTGTGACCATAGGCAACGAGGCCATATACGTCAAGAATTACGGTAAGATCGTATGCAATACGGTTTTCCAGTTACAGTATAACGGGTTCTCGGGAAGTGACATAAACGTCCTGGCGCGGCACTTGACACAGGACCGCTCGATCATCGAGATGGACTTCCAACAGAACCCTGACAGCATAGTCTGGATGGTATGCGACGACGGCGTACTTCTGGGCCTGACATACTTGCGGGAACAGGACGTTGTTGCCTGGCATTGGCACGATACTGTTGGCGAGTTTGAATCTGTGTGTGTTATCCCGGGCGACGATTATGATGAGGTCTGGATGGTTGTGAATAGGCCAAATGGCCGGTTCATAGAGGTCATGGAGAAACGCATTGTTGACGATGTGCGCAATTCGTATTTTGTGGATAACGGCGTGACGTTCAGCAACGATATTACAATCACCGGCGCAACGAACGCCAGCCCGGTGGTGATAACGGCCGAGGACCACGGGTTTGATAACGGAGATTTGGTTGACATAAACGGCATAACTGGCATGTCCACACAGCAGAATGATGGTTCGTATCTCGGTATCAGCGGGTTCCAGTACATAGTTGCGAAGGTCGATACTGACCATTTCGAGTTGTACGATATTCAGACCGGCGACCCGATTGACGGCACTGACCTTGACGCGTATGTTGAGGGCGGAACAGCCGGCCAAGCGTTCTATGAGTTTTCTGGGCTCAGCTGGCTGATCGGACAGACTGTTTCCATTCTGGCGAACGGGTTTGAATTGCCTCCCCTTGAAATAGATGCTGATACCATAACGCTACCGAACGCGTATTCTGTCCTGAACATCGGTTTGCCGTACGATTCAGACCTTGAAACGCTTAATATCGAGTTTCCAGCGCAAGTAAATCCAGATCCGATTGGCACCACCCAGGGAAGGAACGTTAAGGTGTCAAACGTAACGTTCAGGTTTGTAAACAGTCGCGGTGGGAAAATAGGCCCGTCAGAGTTTAATCAGTACGGCAAGTCGGCGCTGTACGAATCGTTTATCCCAGATAGGACGAGTTTAGGGTTATGCCCGCCGTTGAAAACCGGTGATCGCAGAGTTCCGCTTGGCGGTGGATATAACCACGGTGGCCGTGTGTTCTTTAGACAGAGCAGCCCGTTACCAGTTACGATAACAACAATCGTGCCGGAAGTCACGGTTGGCGGCCCGATATCAGGGTCATCACGATAATGTTTTACTACAAACAGGACGGCATAGTCGTTCGGGAATCGACGCAGGCAGACGTAGAATATTTGAAAGATAAGTTAAGAACGTCAGACGTTCAAGAGATCTGGGCATCACACAGACACACGCCAGAAATGGCGCTGAACGCATCGCTGGCATCAACGTTGTGCCTGACGATAGACGATAACGGTGTGCCGGTCGGCATGTTTGGGGTTACGGGTCTGACGGTTTTAGGTGATGAAGGGTTGGTCTGGTTTTTGTCATCTGACAGATTGAAACTGCTGAAGATACGGTTTTTAAGGAACTGCAAGAAATTTGTGGAATTGATGTTGGATTATTACCCGATGCTCTATAATGTGGTTGATTGCAGAAACACGGAAAGTATTATGTGGCTCAAATTTATAGGCGCAAAGTTTGGTGACACAATGAATATCGGTGAGGACAACATGCCGTTCATGTATTTTTCGTTTGAGAGGAAATAATATGTGCGCACCAATCGTGTTAGCGGCTGCTGTTGTTGCATCAGGCGCGCTAAAGGCCACCAGCGAGATCCAGCAAGGTCAAGCGCAGAACCGTTATTATAAGTCGCTTGCCCGTACCGCTGAACTTCAAGGCGATTACCAGAAAGCGATTGACGAGAAGCAAGCCGATATTGCTGAGGACGTTGGTTCGCAGCAGGTGAAAAGCGCCGCGATAAAGTCCGCAGAGCTGTCCGGTATGCAACGTGCAGATACCGCCATGAACGGCATGTCTGCGACAGGTAGCGCCCAGGATATCGCCGTTGATTCAATGCGCAAAACGAATTTGGACGAAATAAATTTGAAGTACAACGCTGATACTAAGGCTTGGGGATTTGAAACTGAAGGCGCGTATGCTAAGTGGCAGGGCGACACGCAGGACGCGCAGTATCGGACAGCCGGTAAGAACGCGCTTAGGGCCGGGAAGATGCAGGCTGGCATGACGTTGTTGAGTACAGCGATATCGGTGGCCTCCATAGGGGTAGGGTCCATCGGGTCAAGACTTGCAAGCCAGACTGCTAAGTTTGGCGGCGGTATAGCGCCATATTCAGCGCCCTCAAGTCTTAGTGGTATGAGCGTAACAGGAGTTTTATAGAGGTGACAATATGCCAGTCGTCCCAATGAAACAACGCGGAGTAGAGCAAGAAGCATATGAAGTGCCTGTCCCGCATTTTTCTACGCCCGTCAAGGAGGCATATACCGGCGTTGCTGATGCAAACGTTGAGGCGGCCACGCAGTTGAATAAACTGGTTGGCAACGTTTCTGAAAAGGTACAGCAAAACTATATTTGGCAAGAGCAGGCGCGAATGTACGATGCGCGCGAACGGTTGGCGAATAACGTCGCGGATTTGTTGACGAACTCGAATACAGAAAAAATCACTGATACTCAGGGCAACTCATACGAAGTGCCGTCGGGATACCTGAATAAGTCAGAGTTTTCCGCGCAGGGCATAAGCAAAGACTACATGACTAAAGCCTCTGCGTTGCGCGATGAATATGTTGATAGTTTTAAGAACCCGCAGTTAAAGGCCCAAGCAGCACGATTGATGGACACCGTTGTCGATGCCGGTTATCGTCAGGTTAGCGCGCACGAATCATCACAAGTAAAGGCCGGTGTCTACAAGTCATTCATGAATTCGGCTATGAACGAAGTCCACAACGCAACACTGGCCGCCACACCAGAGGATCTTGCCCAAAGTCTGTCACACATACGTGATTCGTACACACGCTATGGTGCATTCCAGGGCATGTCACCCGACGAAATACAAGCGAAGGCGACACCGTTATATGCCAAGGCCGTACAGAATGCGGCGTTTAATACGTTGGTTAAGACGAACGATATTGATGCGGCCAATTCGCTGGTGTACAGCGCGAAGGATGCAATCGCACCAGACGATGTAAACAAGATCACTGAATACCTGTCAAAGCAACATGAAGGCATCCAGCGCGAAATCGAACATCAGGATAATGTTACGAAGATAAACAACGAATTTGGCATGATAAAGGATTTCTGCGAGCCTGGCGCGCAACCGCCGAGCGAACTTGATGTCAGTCACATGGTAGCGTCAGGTAGCGTGCATAACGATTTTGCGGCGTCGTACACTGCGGCGTTAAATGCGTTCCAGAAGGAAAAGAATGAGGCTAAGCCGAGTGATGAGTTACCCTATTCGCTGGCATTGCATAATAATGACGAGCAGATGGAAGCGTTCGGAAAACATATTAAGAGCGTAATGATGACAGAGGACAAGCAGGGCATATCCAATGTCCTACAAGATGCTATGAAGGAGGCGGCAAAGAATAAAATAAGTCAAGATAAACTAAAAATAATTATGTTCTACGGATTGCAACGCGGGAACGTTCTCGACGCTGTTATGAAAGGCTACGAGGATGTTAAGCCAAGTGATCCTGCATTACTTAAACTTGATGGTGGCATGTCATCACTATTGGATTGGGCTGTCAAGACAGGCATACACGATCCGCAAATGTACAGCGATTATATGGATGCGGTGAAGAAGAACATAGAGCCAAAAGATGCGGCCGATGCAGCCAAAAAAATAGCGGTGTTGAGAGTTGCTCCGTCCACCGTAATGCTTGGGAATACGCCGACGGCTCCGATTGTTTTGGATAAGAGTTCACCGAGTAGATATTTTTCCATGAAGACGGATAAGCCGTCTGAATTTGTGCATGAAAACGGGATGATTGTTCCAAACAAGAAACATAAACAAGAGCGACCTGCGGAGAAATAATGCAGACCGTATTCGATTCCGTAACAAATAAGTCTGTTGACTTTGATGATAACGTAACCCCGTCGCAGATGAAGACGGCGTTTGATGATTTTAATAACGGTACGATAAAGAACCCACCTGCTACCGTTGGAAATTGGTTTGAGAAGAATATCCAGCAATTCACTCCGAAAGAAATCTCCGAACCCGTTGTTAATTTAGGACGTGCCGCCAGTACAGGATTTTGGTCTGTTGCTACTCCAACGGCGAAGTTTTTATATCATGCGGTAAATGGATTGGTAGCCGAGCATGAGTGGCCGGATTTGCCATTGCCAGAGCCGGGTGAAGAAGGCGTAAAACAGGCACAGCGACAGAACCAGTTAGGGTTCTTGGTTGGAGGATTTGCCGGTTCCTTGCCAGGGTTTAAGATCGCGGAAGTTGTTGGCGTCGGTATTATAAAAGCCGCCGCGCCGTTTGCTGAACAAGTCCCGATGATTAAAACGCTGTTGGATTCATTCAGGGCAGGGTTAGAGGCGAAGTCGTCCGTTGCTATGGGCGTTGAAGGTGCCGCGCGGTTCGGTGCAGGTTCCGCCGGTCTTGAAGCGGCCATAAATTCAGAACAGCAGAAGGACACTTACGGCGATGTTGATTTTCGTGACCTGTTTCGTGAAGCAATGAAGCAGGGCGTTATAGGTGCGGCGGCGGGCGGTGTATTGGGTTCAACGGCAAGAGCATTGTCAGAGATCGCGCCGGAAGAACAGGCAACAGAGATCGCAAAGAGATTGATGACATCAGGCGGCGTTGGGTATGCCATGACGAGGGCGTCAGGCGGTTCACATGAGGATGCCATGCTGAACGCGGTATTATTTGCAGGTGCGACCGCGTTACATACGCACGGGGAACACGCGGCTGTCAGGAAGGCTGTTATTGAGGATACTCAGAATGCGATTGGCGATAACGTCAGTCATAATCTTCCGCTGGCGGCTCCGGGCGCGGGTGATGATATTGCGAAAGGTGTTTTACAGCAGAAAATAACAGATGTATTAGCGAAGTATCAGGCAAAAGCCGATGAGTTCACGGCGAAGATTCAGGAGGAGGCACCAGATTTACAGCCGAATGATAATATCGCCCGTGATGAGAACGGGAAGCCGATTGAGATTAATGTTACGCCGGAGATGGAAAACGCTGCGCCTGCCCCAGAAGGCGAGAAGCCGGTTGAGGTTAATCCCGTCGAACAATTCCCCGCCGAACAGATCGTAGCATCGTCACCGGAGATGACCACGGATTTGATCAAGGATACGGTGAAGGAGTTGAACGGCGGCGAGGATATGTTTCCTGATGTTCCGGCGAAGGAGAAGAAGCTGAACGAGAAGCCGTCATATTTTGAGGTCGTAAATCCTGTTGGTGATGTTGAGCAGAAGTTTGATACGCAGAAACAAGCCGAGGCTGGAAAGCAAGATGGCGATACCGTCCGTCCAAATATATTCACGCCCGATGAGCAGACCCTTGAAGATTTCATTTACCGCAATCGTGAATCTGGTTACTCCAAACAGGAATTGAAAGACATCCACGAAAAGGCTGTTACCGAATCCGTCATGTCCGGCAAGATGCGTGATTATGGGGATGAAGATTATGACCCTGTGCTACAGGATTATCCAGAGATTTATTCTGACATAATGAGCGCATACGATAGGGTTGAGCAGAAGAAACTCACGCCTATATTCGGAAACGATAAGGTTGACCCGCGCCTGATATTCCGTCTAAATACCATGATTGCCGAAACCGGCAAGCAGTTCACGAAGGTCGGGGAGTTCTCTCCTGATGGCCGGAGCGTTGTTGTTTCAGGGGCCACGGTCAAGGATTTCAAAGACTCCAGGGGCATGATGGGCAAGCCGTTGGATGCTGTTAAAGACGGCGAGAATGTTAAGCTATCGTTGCCGACGCTTGAGGCCGAGAAACCATTAACCAAAGAGACTAAGAAAACGGAGCCTGCTGGAAGTAAAGAAAAGTATAAGACTGTTGGCGGTCAGAAACTTACACCTGAATCATTTAATCAATTACAGGAAAATATCTACAAAGATTTAGGTATTGAAAGCAATCAGCTTCCATATTCGCATGGTGTAAAACCAAAAGGACGCGTTCCTGCTATATGGACTACCGACGAGGCATTAAAAATAAAAGACTATATAGAAAGCGAAACGGGATATTCTGCTGTTATCGGGAAGAATGACAAAGGAAACATAATCGGAGTAACCATAGATTATTGGCAACCAAATGTTAAGAAGCCTGCCGGTAAAATCGCCGACTTCGGGGAGAAGGCCCCCGGCCACGTTGTCATGCAGGACGCAAAGACGGGCAAGTGGTTCGTTTATAAAATCGTCGCTGGTGGTAAGTTGGGCGAGGTTCGGAAAATAGGCAAAGGATTTGAAACGGAGAAAGAGGCGAGTGCGGCGATACCGCGCAAGCCTGTTGACGTTAAAGAACAGATTGACAATATGACCGCTGGTTTCCATATCCGCGACACGCTGGTTATGCCGGAGAAATTAAAGACGCTACCGCCAGAGAACGCAAAACGGATTCTGGAAATTAAGGATGAATTTTCCAAGCTCGGATATATTGACGCTCGCACAGAACTCGGCCCCGATCAGCAACGTCGTATGAGCCAAGGTCAAATAGATAAGATGGATAAAATTCGTCAGAAGGCTGTCGCACTTGAATCGGAAGTTAAAGAATTATTGAAAACGCCAGAAGAAGTCGGTAAGGAAAAGTTTGATAAGTCCATTCAAGACATTGATAAAAAGATTGCATCATTGTCGAACAGAAAGGGGCAGATTGAAGATTTCCTCGGCGATAAATTAAAATCCACTCGGCAGAATTCTACCAAGACGGAATATGCTGATGTTATAAAACAGATTAAGGATTTGGAAGAATCAAAGAAGGCGTTGAATGTGTTGCCGAGGAAGGCGAAGGTTGAAGCGCCCATAACCTCCGACGAAGAAATGTCACGCCTGAAAGCGTTAAATGCCGAAGGGAAGCAGAACCTTAAAGACTTGCAAGATGGGAAGATTACACATTCTGAATATCTTGACAGGTCGCATGATTTAAAACAGCGCATTAAAGATGTTCCTCATGCGCCCGAATCTCGTCCCTCCGACTTCAAGACGGCGGAGGAATATGTGGCGAGTAAGGGGAATGAAAATCCAGTTATTTCCGCTTTTAAGAAAGCTGAAAAATCAGATAAAGTTAAACTACCAGAAGGGTGGTTTTTACACGCAGATTTAGGCAATAAATATTCTGATAAAATTATTTCTGGAAAGCATTCAGTCCAGTTTTATGGAAGTGATGCCAGTGACCCTTGGGTATATGCCGACTGGTCTGGAGAAAAAGGATACTTTGCGGTTAAGCCTAATAAAGATGCAAAAATTATAGACTTGTCGTCTACAAACACAAATGATTCATCCGCTTTGTTAGATAAATTGAATGAACAAATTGAGTCTGGAAAAGTTGAGGAAACAAGCCTAGAACATATTAAAGAGTATTTAGACAATGGAGAAACTGCTGATGAAATAATTGATAGTTTTTCTCCAGAAGAAATTGGCAATTCAGCTGAAGCATACGATAATGTCGACTTTGTTAATTGGCTTCGTGAGACATCCGGTGCGGATTTTGTCATTACTCCAAATGGTGGGGTCTTGATCGGTGATGCGAATAAACTGGAACAAATCAAATTATCAAAATACACCAAATCCCAACTCACCTCCGAATGGCAAGCGGCGCAGAAGGATACTCCAAAGATGTCAGCGACGAAAGCCGACGACACGGTTCCTGAATTCTCTAAAACGAAATCCGCAAGTAAGAAAGCGCAAGAAGTCGATGCGTATAAGAAGTATGCCGTCGGAAAACAGTATAAGTCTTACGGTGGTAATATCGACGAGATTCTTGACGTAACAAAAGGCGGCGTTGACGGTTCATTTGTTTATAAAGTCAAGGATGTTAAATCTGGAGACATTCGGGAACATAGCACGTTCATCCCTGCAAATAAGATGTCTAAACTTTTTGGATCAGAAAACACCGTATTCACCAAAGAAATAAAAGACGTGGCCGAAAAATCTTTCAAGGAGAAAACTGGCGGTTTACACGCCAATATCGACCCTACCGCAATGGCTGACCTTGTGAAAATTGGCGGTTATTACATCGAGGGCGGTATCCGTGATTTCGGTAAGTTTTCCGAAAAGATGATCGAGGACTTTGGGGAAACGATTAAGCCGTATATTAAGCAGGTGTGGGACGAGGTGCAAGTAAAGCTACCCAAGGAACAACCCGAAGGCGGTAAGGTGCGCGGTCTGTCTGAATCCGTAGACGAATCCGCGACACGCAAGGGAATCACCAAAGGGATCTCCGATTTACCGACATACGAAGTTCGCCACGCGAAAGATGTTTCTGATTTCATTGAGAACAATTACGAGAAGGCTAAGTCGATTGCTCTGGGTGAACTTCCAGAAGAAGGCGATATCCGGGCGCAGGAGTTGTTTACCGGGTTACGCATCAAAGCCGAAATGGAAGGCGACGTGAACACGATCCGCGACTTGGCGCTGAATGAGAAGGCTTCCGCTATGGCGACCGAATTAGGGCAACGTGTTCAGGCCCTGGACGCAAACGACCCGGACAGCCCTGTTTCTGCGGTGAAAGACATTAAGAAAACCCGCGAGGCCGCTGTTGAGGGTAAGCTGGGCAAGGGAAGATTGAAGGCCGAAAAGAAAACCGAGGTTGTCAAGATCAAAAAGGCAATGAAAGAATCAGTCAAAAAATTGGATTGGGAAGGCTTTCTGGCCAGTCTGGAGTGTTGACATGTGGTATTTCATAATCCCTGTTTTGGTGACAATCATTATTTGTCAGTCAAACGAGTGTAAACGGTTAAAAGACAAATACGAAGGCGGGTATTGATGCTTTGTATTCCTCGTCACATCATTGCTGATTTCAAGGCGCGTCTAAAATCAGGGGAGATAACACCCGAAAAACTGCTTGATATGACGTCAGAGCAGAGGCATGAGTTGTTCTCAAAAACACTTGGCATAAGCAACGCCAAAGACGTTAATGCCCTGTTTGAACAGAAGATGCTCCTTAAATCACAGCAGGAAGGCATTGTCAAGTGGGCGCAAGAGGTCGTTGGCATGAAGCCGGAAGTGAAACGTGATATTCTGGCGCGTGTGGCTAAGATGGATAAACTGCTAACCCCGGAGAACCAAGACGCGTTTCTTGAGGATCTCGTTGCCCATAAGTTGGGTGTGACAGTAACGATGGAAGAAGCCGGGAACATAGCATCACTGGCAAAGGCGGCTGTTGAACTTGAAAAGAAGGCTCCCGTCACTAAGAATATCTTCGAGGAAACACCCGAACAGCGTGAAATACGCATGCAATCAGGCCGTGCGCGTGTTGCGTTCCAAGACTACGTTTCCGGGTTAAAAGAAAAAGCAAAATCCAAGACACTTAAAGAATGGGTTATGCCAAAGAACTGGGGCGAAGGGCTGGTTAATGTCGGGGGCATGGCGAAGTCACTTAAAGCGTCGTTTGACAATTCTGTGATTGGCCGTCAGGGGATTAAGACACTGTTTACAGAACCTGACATCTGGGCCAAAAACTCCGCGCGATCGTTCAAGGATTGGGCTGACGCGCTTAAAGGCGTTGATGTAATGGATGAGGTCAGGGCGGACATTTTAAGCCGTCCTAACTCAAGGAACGGACTATATAGGCGCGAGGGATTGGCAGTGGGCGTAAAGGAAGAAACATATCCATCTTCATTCTGGGAAAAAACCCCTGTTCTTGGCAGAATATTTAAAGCATCTGAATCGGCGTTCACGGCATGGCAATATCGTACCCGCGCTGACGTATTCGATCGGCTGGTTGATGTTGCTGATAAAACGGGCGCTGATATCGCTGGAATCGGAAAATTCGTTAATTCGCTGACCGGGCGAGGAAGTATTGGGAAACTTGAACCGTCTGCAGACACGCTGAATAAGGTATTCTTTGCACCTCGATTTGTTAAGGCGAATCTGGACACTCTAACCGGCCATCGGTTTAGCAAAGATATGTCACCATTTGCCCGAAAACAGGCCGCCATAAGCACCGCGAAGATTGTTGTTGGTATGGCAACGGTACTTGCGATCTCGAGAGCCCTAAATAAAGACAGTGTTGAACTCGACCCAAGAAGCTCTGATTTTGGGAAGATTAAGGTAGGAAATACTCGGTTTGACATATCTGGCGGTATGGGATCGCTGGTCACGGTGGCGGCAAGAATCGTTCCGGGTATATGGGGTCAGGCGTCCTCCAAGAGCAGCGTAACCGGCATTGTTTCTCCGCTGAATTCCGGCAAATATGGCAGCCAGAGCGTTCTTGATGTTCTCCTGAATTTCACAGGAGGAAAACTGTCACCAATGGCCGGGATATTCCGAGATGTCGCAAAGGGCAAGGATTTTCAAGGTAATAAGGTCACGGTACAGGGCGAGGCTGTTAATCTGTTTGCTCCTCTTCCGATAACAAACGCCATTGAACTATATACGTCACCTGGCGCGGCTCCGATGATCGCCGGGCTTATTGCTGACGGTCTTGGTATCGGCGTCAATACATATTCAAAGTCGGTCGATTGGTCAACGGCGCAGGGCAAAGAATTGTTGCAATTCAAGGCAAAGGCAGGAGATAATAAATTCAAGGAAGCCAACGCGTTATTTAATACACGCCTGAATGAACGCATGAACGCGATATTAAGCAACGATAAATTTAAAGCATTGTCCGACGACGAGAAACACGCTGTCTTGACGAAAGAGCAGGACAAGATAAAAGAAAAAGTTTTCCGTGAATATAATTTCAGATATAAACAAGAACGTAAACCAAGGCTACCGAGGATTTAATCAGAAGAATTATTCAAAAATTTAACAAAATGAACTATTATGAAATATAATAATTCCAAAGGGGGATTTATGAAAAGACTTATTTTAGCCGCCTTACTTCTGTCAGTCTTGCTGCCATCGATCTCATCTGCAACGGTCGCTTCAACGTCGAATAAAAACACGTACAACTGCGATGACAACACCAAGACTTGGGACTACACTTTTCCGATAATTACGTCAACGGACATACAGGTTTATACGGTCACTGCGACAGGTGTGGTTACGCAGGTGTTGTCTAATTTCTCGGTCAATACTGGTACACTCAAGGTCACTTACCCAGTGACAGGTTCTGCTTGCGCAACGGGAAACAAGGTTATCCTCCTTCGGTCTGTACCGCTTACCCAGAGCCTGACGCTATCGCCTCAAGGACCGTTTCCGGCAACGTCGCTTAACACAGCCCACGACAAACTCACCATGCAGGTCCAGCAGTTGCAGGAGCAGATAAACCGTTCAGTCAAGATGAGCCTAAATACTACGACCGCCCCTACATGGCCTGACCCGGAAGCCAATTTAGCGATCGGTTGGGATGAGAGCGGCAATCTGCATAATGTTTCTGTTGCTGGGCCTAAAGGCGACACGGGAGAGAAGGGTGACACGGGAGAGAAGGGTGACACTGGTGCGCAAGGCATACAAGGTTATCGTGGCGATACTGGCCCAGCCGGGCCTGCTGGATCAGGTGCTGGTGATGTGTTAGGGCCTGCTACGAACCACAAGGACTACGTGCCTACATGGAACGATGTGAACAACAAGACGTTGAATGACGGATTGGCGATTGGAACTGGCGCCAACAATCTGGTGCAGTTGGATGCGTCAGGCAAATTGCCAGTGGGCATTGGTGGAGTCTGGGGTGCCAATGTTGATTCGTCGATTTATTATAATAGTGGTAACGTTGGGATAGGTTCGTCTACCACCAGAGCGTTGATGGATATAGCTGGAACGGGGAGTTTGTTTTATACAACAAGATTCGCAGCATCTGGATCTGGCGCTAATTTGTTTTTGATGAAATCAAGGAATGCGACGGTAGGGACAAATACTATTGTTCAGAACGGCGACACCCTTGGACAACTAACTATTGGTGGGGCAGACGGATCTGGCTATATAACGTCATCCATCATATCCGCCAGAGTAGATGGCACGCCAGCGTTAAATTCTATTCCAAGTTCTCTGTATTTTTATACGTTCCCCAATGGGGGTACAATTTATAGCGAGAGGATGGTTATAAAGAATGATGGCAGCGTCGGCATTGGAACGACGAGTCCTGCAAGTAATTTAGAGGTCGCTGGTACATCATCTACGGTAGGAATAAACGCCTCAACTGGCAACCCGTTTTTGAAATTCTTATTAAATGGCGTGGCTAAAATTGGATTATTTCTTGATTCTACAAATAATAATCTCAATATTAGAGATATAGAAGGTGCGACAACGTTATGTACTTTTACACAAGCGGGCAAAGTCGGCATCGGGACGGCGAGTCCTGCAAGCAATCTTGAGGTTGCTGGAACGAGTTCTATGATTGGAATCAATGCAACAACGGGTAATCCGTTTCTAAAGTTCCTTTTGAATGGCGTTGCAAAGATGGGGTTATACCTTGACTCCTCTAATAATAATCTTAATGTTCGTAATGTAGATGGAGCAGCAACTTTAGCTACTTTTACACAGTCTGGCAACGTCGGCATAGGTACAACCACACCAGCCGCAACCCTTGACGTTGGCGCAGGTAGCATTCGGCTTGGCGGTGTCAATAAAACATCGTGGCCGATGCTTGGGGCATGGGTTGACAAATCGTCATCGTATGGTGCGCAAGTGGCGGTTACTGATGGCATGGTTGTAGCATGGGGATTGGGA
>Ga0114951_10003528_pt1 | contig 16117 bp, 16 predicted proteins | sample AM7aDNAmetaG_FD_88677 | JGI IMG/M metagenome (GOLD analysis project Ga0114951, IMG submission 88677) | Freshwater microbial communities from Finland to study Microbial Dark Matter (Phase II) - AM7a DNA metaG | ecosystem: Environmental > Aquatic > Freshwater > Lake | place: Finland: Lake Alinen...
CCCTGCCGGTGACAAGCAGACAAGTGAATAGGTCGAAGACAACAAGACGGACCACGGGATATTGAAAGTGCTCTCTCTCCCTCCCCAGGCTGGAGTTCCTCACGGCCTTTAGCCTGGTTTTTTTGACACGATCGCCGGCCCTGCCGGTGAATGAATAGACAATCGCATAGGTAAGTTTTTCCGAATGAGCCTCTTGAAGGAGAGGCAGGAAGGGTAGGAGAATCATGGACGCTGATTTCACCACATATCTGAGCATGATGAACGACGAGCAGCTGGGCCTCTTCTGGATTATCGGCAGCGAACGAGCCAAGAAGTGGATTCAGGAAGAGCTCGTGCGGCGGGCAATCGCCCGCGGCGAAATTCCCGTAAATAATTCGATCCGTACCGCAGCGAACGGTGGCCGCGAAGTTGTGGCAGCCTGATCAGAATGATGGGAATTGATTCTCCGGGATCGAACAGATCGAGCCGGAGTGAAATGAGAAGTTGTAAGACGAGACACGCAGGGTAAACCAGAGAATTACAGAGAAAGTTGTAGGAAGCCATGCTAGCTACATTCACACCCAATACGCACCTCCGGCTGGTTCGCGGTGAAGCGATGGAGACCGGGTTTCCCCAGTTTCCCACTGACGCGACTCAGCGGGCACTCCTTTCTGGGGTACTTCAAGCCCTGATGGCATCACTGGATGCGAAGGATTCGTATACGAAGGGACACTCGGAGCGGGTGTCATATATTGCCCAGGAGATAGCCCACGAGATGGGATTATCGGAAGACGAGATCGAATTGACCCGATTGGCGGGATTAGTTCATGACCTGGGGAAGATCGGTGTGCCCGAGAATGTTTTGCGTAAGCCCGGAAGACTTACGGAAGAAGAATTCTCTTTGGTTAAGATGCACCCCGAAATTGGCCGAAAGATAGTTCAGGAGATACCGATGATCTTCCGCCTGGTGCCGGCGGTGTTACACCACCACGAGCGCTGGGATGGCCGGGGATATCCGGCAGGTTTGGAAAGTGAATCAATTCCGCTGTATGCACGGATCCTTGCCGTGGCGGACTCGTTCGACGCGATGAGCTCGACGAGGACATACAAGGCGTCGCTCAGCCGCGAGGAAGTGCTTGCGGAAATGGAGCGGTGCAACGGCACCCAATTCGACCCGGAAGTGGTCGAGGCGCTGCTGCGAGCGGATCTGTCGAAGTACGAACAGATGTTGGACTCGCATCGTGCTGAAAAGGATGCCGCCTGATCGCAAGATCAGGATTTACTGTGCTCTCTCTCCCTCCCCAGGCTGGTGTTCCTAACGGCCACCCGCCTGGTTTTATTTTTGCCGCGAAATGGACCGAATCCTGCCCAACCTTCCCCAGGCCAGTCATGCGTTTACCTAAGGATACCGATAATAGAAGTATTCGTTTCGGGGAGTGGCCGACGGATGATCGGCTATGCCCATCCATAATGGTGCGGGAAACGTACCTGATCCTGTCTGGTCACCGGCGACGCAATGAAGGATAGACCCTAATGAAGTTCCGGGCTTGGCTGAAGAGCTTTCGCGGTGTCGTGTGGATCGGCTGCCTGCTGATTGTCGGATACCTGCTGGTCTGGCCGCTGATGCAGAACCTCTGGGCCTACCTATTCTGGGAACGGGTGCCGTGTGTGGTCTATCCGATCAAAGGCAGCGATATCGAGCGCATATTCTTTATGCACGACGGACAGTCCTATTACACGCCACGGCACGACTTCTGGCAGACCCATGCCATTGACCCAGTCCGGACTCCTGATATTCCACGAGGAGGAACCGCGGATATAGTATATGTGAGTTCCGGTAAGAATTTTCAGACGGTTTTACGTCTCGACGCGCATAAACATCCCGAGCGAGCCGCAGGACGCTTCGCGATCTGCGGGCTAGTAATTGTTGTCACGGCGGCCCTTACTTGGCCACGAAAGAACAAAGTGAGGCCTTCGGCGGCCAGCACGCCGCCAATTCCCGAAAATACGCCGGACTTATAGCGGCCGCTACGTAAGAGGGAGTACTTTGGCGGATGTATTTGAGGAAGCTAGATGATACACTTACGGAACGGTACTTGAAGGCTGGACAATAGGACAAGGCATCAAAACCAGTGAGTTGTGCTACTCGCGAAGGGAAAGTTTCCTGATGACGACGATTGAACTACCGCTGGACAATACCCTTGAAGTCGATGCGGAGATGCCAGTGCTTTCCGAAGCGTTGCCTTTCCCGCGTCCGCGTCACCAGGTGTTGTGGTTTCTACCGACCATGTTGATTGGCGGTGTTTCGTGGATGGGCGGTGGCGCCAAGGGACTCAATGATGTTGCGATGGTACTTTTTACGATCGCTTGCCTGGTTGGAACTCTGTGGGAACTGCGGCATTTTCGTCGGAATATCGGTACGGGCGGGCTTGTGATATTTCTGGGGGCGGCAGTATGGTTCTCACATGACTACTTGACACATTGGTTCGGCGGTAACTACGGGCACAGCGACGATGTGGCGAAATACATTGTATCGCACGAGATTATCGGCAAGGGTGTTTTCCTCGTGGGGTTATTCATGGAATGCGCCGTCATTGGACTGCAATTTTCTTGGGGAAAGAAGCTGTCGCGGGCCATTGCATCTGTGCCGGAGCCGGCGGATCGGGGTTTCTTCATTTTGGTTCTGGTCGTTTTTGCTGTGGGTTTAATCCCCTATATGTTCTTTGTAGAGGATTCGTTTCTAACTGCGATTTATCGGGACATGGTGGCCATGCGAAGCGGACACATCGCAAACTGGACGGTCGCCCGGACCGGTAACCTGAATTACAGTTGGGGCGCTTATGTGTTGCGCTTGAACGACGTAGGAACCGTCGGCGGTGTATTGGCCGCATGTTATGCGGCCATCGTCGCCCAAAACCGGGTCGTCAAAATTATTTGCTGGGGCATCTGGTTCTTTTGGACTGCCTTGGCTTTTGGCGGTGGTTCCCGCGGCCCGCTAGTGGCGATGGTAATGCCGGTGATCGGCATTATCGTGCTCAAAAACTGGATTTTTCGCAATAAGGTGGCTGCACGACCATTGATTCAGGCGGCGGTTCTAGGCTTCATCCTCCTATTTTGCGTTCAATTCCAAGGCACCTATCGTAATACCGAGGTCGACGAGCGACGATTCAACGGCGTGGATATCACGCAATCCCAGGGCAATATGATGTTTACCGAGCCGCTTTTGGCCTATGATCTAGTGCCTTCGGCGATTCCTCATTCCGGCGATGTCTTTGTCGGGGCACAATTTGTGCGGCCCATGCCAGAGATCGTCTTTCGCTTTGCGGTCGGCTGGATTCCACGAGCCCTCTGGAGAACCAAACCAAATTCTTTGGGTGATTGGTTAGGACTGCATGATTTTGCATTTAGTGCGTTCTATAACCAGCTGGTTACCGGTGGATCTGCGAGCAATGACGAATTCGGTGAGGGCACAGGATCGGGTGGAACGGTGACCACCTCTATCGTGGGCATGGGGTACGTTCCCTATGGCATCCCTGGGGTGATTCAATACGGTCTGCTCTTCGGTTGGCTTAACATCGTGGCAGAACGAGCATTGCGCTATTCCAACGGGCGGATCATGGCACTATTGTTTGGCTTAGGGTTGACGACGTATATGTTTCGTTCGTATCGCGATTTGACGCCGCACAACGTTTATCCCCTCCTGATTGGCATGCTGGTCATATCCATATTCACTAAATTTTTGGCGAGCGGCTCCACGAACCAAAGCAGTTAGGCCAATCTCTTTACGGCGTAGAGCCCGGATGCGCGAGCGGAAAGCCGTGACGAAAATCAGATTTTTACGATCAACCATCCAGTGCGAGGATCGAGTAATAAAAGGGGACGGGAGGGCGTTCGGCGTCGGAAGGGACTTATTGGTTCAAACGCACCGTGAATAACTGCGATCAATGATCGATCGAAAAAAACTTCGTACTGCCGCGAGACGATGCTGGAAGCGATAGCTACTGGCACGCTCCACGTCGCGGCTCTCACACAACCTAAGCAATTCGGGATTTTCGAAGAACGAAAGCATACGTGACGGGTTCCTTGCCGTATTGCTTGAAGAAAGACTATCATGCTCTGGTCGTTCCTGCCAGTCGGCGAATGGATGTCTTGTACTGCAAGATATATGTGTTATGCCCACGCAGCGTGATTATTACGAAGTGCTCGGTATTGCCCGATCGTCCTCGGCGGAGGACATCAAGAAGGCATACCGGAAGTTGGCGCGGAAATTCCATCCCGACGTCAACAAGAATGATCCGGGAGCTGAAACGAAGTTCAAGGAAGTTCAGGAAGCATATGACGTGCTCTCGGACGGCCGGAAGCGCCAGGCGTATGACCAGTTCGGGCATGCCGGGGTCAATTCTGCGGCGGCGGCGGAGGCTGCTGCAGCGGCCGCGGCGGCCGGACAGGGGCGCGGGGGATTCCGCTATGCCACATCAACTCCCGGTGGGGCGACCGTTGATTTCGGTGAAGTCGATATCAACGAGGTGCTCTCCTCGATGTTCGGGGGTATGGGACCGATGGGAGGAATGGGAGGTCGAGGCGGTGGCAGGGGCGGGCGTGGGCCGTCGGGCGGTCGAGCCCAAAGTCAGGCCAAGGGGGACGATATTCTCTATCCGGTGCACATCACGTTTGAACAGGCGATCCGCGGTACGACTGTGGAAATACGACTGAATACGGAAGACCGGCGAATTGACGAGACGATCAGTGCCAAGATTCCCCCGGGTGTGGACGAGGGATCGAAAGTGCGTGTGGCCGGGCGCGGCCAGCCTGGCCCAGGGGGGCGCGGGGATCTGATCATAGAAACGCACGTGTCGCCGCATGCGTATTTCACGAGACAGGAGAAGGATATTCTGCTCGACTTGCCGATTTCCATGGCGGAAGCGGCAAATGGCGCGACGATATCGGTGCCGACCGTGGACGGGCCGGTGGAGTTGCGCGTTCCCGCTGGAATCAGCAGCGGGAAGAAGCTGCGAATACGGGACCGCGGAGTTTTGCAGCGGGACGGCACGCGAGGCGACCAGTTTTGTCGAATCCAGGTGCAGGTGCCGAGCGATCTGACCGACGCCGAGAAGCAGCAATTGGTGAGCATGGAAAAGAACCACGAGTTCAAACCGCGGCAAAACACGGGGTGGTAGCACGATCGCCGGGCGGCGTGAACGAAGCAGGGGAGTGGGCTTTACGGGAAAGGGGATGCTGGTGCCGTACCGTGCGATGATCTGGACCGTCCTGACGGTTGCGTTGGCTTTGCTGTTGGTAGCGATGTGGGTGCATGCGATTCATCCGATGCTGAGTTCGGCGATGAACGCGCTGGAAACGCAGCCGGGAGCAGCCAGCTCACGTGCCGTGGTCAGCGCTTCGGGCCCAGCAATGGTGCATGCGGCAACGACTCCGGAAAAGGATTTATCTCGGCTGGTGCGCGGGACACTGATCCTTTGTTTCGTGCTGGTGGGTTTGCTCGTGGTGGTGGGTGTGGCGGCGATGTTTCGCGAGTGGATGCGTGCGTGCGGCAGCGGGAGTTGGTGGGGGCACAGGCATCGGACGGTCTATGTGGATGCGTGGAAGATTGCTGGAGAGCGGATGCAGTCGGAGGGCAAGGAACGCGAAGGTGGGGAGGATAAGCATTCGCAGTGACCAGCCTGTGAGTGTTCGTACAGTTTGGGTCGATATTGAACCTGCGCATCATGGAGCATCAAATGCCCTTCATCATTTCTCCTGCGGATCGCGAGATTCTCCGTGGACTTGCCGGGCGCGTCGCGGCACTGGCAGCCCGGCCCGTCGAATCTGAGAAGCGTCAGCTTTGGTACGATCATAACAGCCTCAGACCGACGCGTCCGCTCATCTTCTGCGATCCAGAGAATGGCTGGCATGAGATACTCCCGCAATCGTCCCTCGCCTGCCAGGGCGACTTGGCCCGTCAGTGGGAATTCCGTCTCCGCCAGGAAATCTTCTGGGGCGAATCGATCAAGGACGACCGCGTGATCGAACCGACTTTCGTCATCTCCCACGTCCATACAGAAAGCGACTGGGGCATGCATGAAACCCGGATCGGCGGCGACCATGGCGGCGCCTATCGCTGGGATTCTCCTCTCACCTCCTATGACCTGCTTGGCAAACTTCGCTTTCCGCAGATCACCGTGGATCACGCCTCTACGGCACAGCTTCTCGGCCTCGCTCACCAGACTTTCGGCGACCTGCTCCCTGTTCGCCTCCACACCAACTGGTGGTGGTCGTTGGGTATGACCTGGACTGCCGCGAGTCTCCGCGGCATGGAGCAACTCATGCTCGACATGTACGACGAGCCCGAGAACTTGCACCGCCTCATGGCGTTTCTTCGCGACGGCACGCTGGCCAAACTGAACTTCCTTGAATCGAACCACCTGCTGTTTCCCAATACCGCCGGGACATACGTCGGCTCGGGAGGCTTTGGTTTTACGCGTGAAATTCCTCGAGATTCCAGCATTCCGATCACTACCGGCCAGATGTGGGGATTTTGTGAGAGCCAGGAAACGGTGGGCATCTCTCCGGACCAGTTCGCGGAATTTATTTTTCCGTACCAGAAACCGTTGCTCGACAAGTTTGCGTTAAATTGTTACGGATGTTGTGAACCTCTCCAAACGCGTCTGAGTGTTGTCAAACAGTTCCCCCGACTTCGCCGGATTTCTGTTTCGCCCGCAGCCGACTTGGAAAAGATGGCAGAAGGCCTGGCGGATGCCTATATCTATTCCATGAAGCCCCAGCCGGCCGATCTTGCCATGCCGACGTTCGATGAAGCTCTCATTCGCGAACGTCTCCGGCGGGCCTTGACGATCACGCGCGGGAATCATCTTGAACTGGTCATGAAAGACAATCACACTCTCGGCAATGAGCCTCGCCGGCTGACGCGCTGGGTGGAAATAGCGCGCGAGGAACTCGCGAATGCCCACCGGGCCTGATAGGCGCCGGCGGAATCGTCGGCCATTGGAATCGGCGGCCCGTCGAGATGTCGAGAAGGTCAATTGGCGAATGGCGGTGATTTTTGGGGGGAAGTTTGGTACAATGCGGGACTTCACACTCCGGCCGTTGGTACGGCGTTGGGGTGAATATTAGCATTGTGTCAAGAGAGTATCATGCCGAATCTGAAACGCCGTGACGAACTAAGAAACATTGCCATCATTGCCCACGTTGACCACGGCAAGACCACGCTGGTCGATGCCATGCTGCGGCAGTCGGGCATGTTCCGGCAATCCCAGCTCGACGATAAGACCCTCATCCTCGACAACAACGCCCTCGAACGCGAACGTGGCATCACCATCCTTGCCAAGAATGTGGCCATGACCTATCCCGACGCCAAGGGCGTCACCCGCAAAATCAACATCATCGACACCCCCGGCCACGCCGACTTCGGCGGCGAAGTCGAACGCGTCCTTAAGATGGCCGATGGTGTGTTGCTTCTGGTCGATGCCTTCGAAGGCCCCATGCCCCAGACCCGCTTCGTTCTTCGCAAGGCCTTCCACTATCACCTCAAGCCCATCGTTGTCATCAATAAGGTCGACCGGGCGGACGCCCGTTGTACCGAAGTTCTCAACGAGATCTTCGACCTCTTCGTAGAACTCGACGCCGGCGATGACGCCCTCGACTTCCCCGTCGTCTACGCTTCCGGCCGCGCCGGCTTCGCCAAGCTCGACATGAAAGACGAATCCACCGACATGCGCCCCCTTCTCGAAACCATCGTCAATAAGATCAAGGGACCCGTGGCTGACATTGAAAAGCCGCTCCAGATGCAGATCACCAACATCGACTACAACGAATACGTCGGCCGCATCGGCATCGGTCGTATCTTCAACGGCGAGATCCACAAGGATGAGCGCATCGGCCTGCTCAAACGCACCGGCAAAATCGAATACCACAAGATCGTCGATCTGTACCTTTTCGCCGGCCTCGGCCGCGAGAAGACCGACCGCGCGGAAGCCGGTGACATCTGCGCCGTCGTCGGTATCGAAGATGTTGATATCGGCGACACCATTGCCGATCCGGAAAAGCCTGAAGCGCTTCCTCTGATCGACGTCGATGAGCCCACTCTCAATATGATCTTTTCGGTGAACGATTCTCCTTTCGCCGGTCGCGAAGGCAAGTTTGTCACCAGCCGCAACGTACGTGACCGCCTGTTCAAGGAACTCCAGTCCAACGTTGCACTGCGTATCGAAGAGACCGGCACGTCCGACGCGCTGCGCGTCTCGGGCCGCGGATTGCTGCACCTGGGCGTACTGCTTGAAAACATGCGGCGCGAAGGTTACGAGCTGCAGGTCTCCAAGCCGAAGGTCATTTTCAAGGAACTCAACGGACACAAATGCGAGCCGATCGAATTACTGGTGATCGACGTGCCACAACAATTTGAAGGCCCGGTGATGGCGGGCATCGGCAACCGCCGTGGCGAACTCGTCAAAATGGACAAAAAGGGCAATATGACCCACCTCGAGTTCAGCATCCCCGCACGCGGTCTGATCGGGTTGCGCACGCGACTCCTCAACGCGACCCAGGGCGAAGCCGTGATGCACCACACGTTCCACGACTACGAGTTGCTGCGCGGCTCGCTGCCGGGCCGGCAGAACGGCGTGATGGTCTCTATGGAAAACGGCAAGGCCAATCCCTTCGCCATGGACTTGCTCCAGGAACGTGGCGTGATGTTCGTCAATCCGGGCGACGAAGTGTACGAAGGCATGATCGTCGGCGAATACAACAAGGACGGCGACATCACCGTTAATGTCTGTAAGGAAAAGCGGCTTTCCAACATGCGGACCACCTCCTCGGACCGCAACATCATCCTGAAGCCGTCGCGAGACATGTCTCTCGAAATCGCATTGGAATACATTGAGGATGATGAGTTGCTGGAAATCACCCCCAAGACGATCCGGATGCGCAAGCGGCATCTCAAGGAAAGCGATCGCCGACGGTTTGAACGCTCCGCCGCCGCCTTGGGCGCTGGCGAGTAAGACTGCGGGAATCTCGAATCTCAGAGGCGGCGGATCAGCAGTGATTCGCCGCCTTTTTTATTTTTGCAGGAACTTGCGGAGGGCGGAGGCCGGGTCGGGCTGGGAAATGATGGCGGAGCAGACGGCGACGGTGCGGATTCCGACAGACGTGAGTTGGGGGAGATTGTTGGTCGTGATGCCGCCGATGGCGACGATCGGAAGCGGGATTTCGCGGAGCGCTTCAGCGGCATAGGCCGGGCCGGCGATTCGAGGCTTTTCCTTGGTAGTGGTGGGGAACATTGGGCCGACGCCGATGTAGGTGGCACCATCGCGGAGGGCGGCGCGGGCCTGGTCGAGGTTTTCTGTGGAGACGCCGACGATAAGCCGGTGGCCGGTGAGTCTGCGGATTTCGGCGCAGGGGAGGTCGGTCTGGCCGACGTGGACACCATCGGCGCCGGCGAGGATGGCGATGTCGGGTCGGTCATTGATGATGGAGATGACGCCGGCGCGGCGGCACTTGTCGGTGAGGATGCGGGCGCGACGAAGGAATTCGGCATCAGGGAGTGATTTCTCACGTAACTGAATGGCAAGCGGTGAGAATTCTGAACTGCCAACGGCGGACATTGATGCAACGGCGTTCAGAATGGAATCAAGTGTTTGTTCCCACGGATTCTTGCAGAGGGATTCTGTCAGCAGAACGTATAGGCTCACGCGGGCAAAGCGGGTCTTGAGATCGCTGCCGCCGGTGAGGCGGGCGAGGGTTTGCTCGATGATGTAGCCGCGGTAGCGGAGCGCTTCGATTTGAGCTGCGGCGGGGGGGGTAACGATCTTGGCGCACTCTTCGAGGACGCGCAGGGCTTCTGAGAGGCGTTTGCCGGCGGCGGTAACGACGTCCGCAAGTGAGGCGCGTGTGAGCTCGGAGTCCGTCTTGTTCGCGACGCCAACATCTTGAGCCGTATCGCGAGAAAGGACGGCTACGTCTATGCCGGTGGCGGCAAGTGCAGCGGCGAGGGCGTGACGGATCGACTTGAGTTCTGCGGCGAGGGACTGGTCATTAACGACGAAGCGCGCGTAGTCTTCCATCACACGGAGGGCTTCGCGGGTGCGATTGGCGTTGGCGTCGAGCATGCGGGCAACTTGAGGGTCATTGAACATGTGTGAATTCTAGAGGGTATTTGGTGAATTGAGAATAGGAAAGGAATGAGGATCGCGGCGGGGTTGAAGCCCCCTGCCAAATGAAAATGCCCGCTCGATGCGACGAGCGGGCATTGGCTGGCAATGAAATGATAAGTAATTCGGGGTTACTGGGCGCCAATGATATTGTTGACCTGCATGCCGGGGTTGCGGACGTAGGCATCTTTGGCGGCGCTGACCGCAGATTTCTTGGCGTCTTCGCGGCCGGTGACGAGGAAGATGCCTTCGTGGGCGGCGGACTGGATGGATGAGCCCAGCCAGCGGATCGGCGAATTCTCGCCGATGCCGGGAATGATGGTGGCGCTGTTGACGAAGACGATGGCGGCTTGGAATTCCTTGTCAGCGTTTTCGGCGTAGGTCTTCGCCTTCTCGGCATCAATGGCGCCTTCGAACTTGAGGCCGGATTCCTGATAGGCCCGGGAGGCGGCTTCGTTGACAGTTTTGCTCATGCCGGCCGTGAAATATCCGACGACATTCACGCGGCCCGCCTGCTGGCGGCTGGACGCTTCGTGCAACAGAAGCATGGCCTTGAGGTTGGGATTATTGACGACTTTGAGAAGCGGGTCCTTGTCGCGGCCTTCCTTGGGTGGGGGAACTCTGTCGTTCACAGCTTTCTGATATATGGACAACTGGGAGATGGCTTCACCGTAGAGTTTGACGGAATTGGAGGCTGAGGAGTTGACGGCCACGAGATCTTTTTCGAGTTCGGAGGCCCGGGTATTAAATTCCTTCAGTTGCAGGGCGAGGCCGAATTTTTCATCTTCGATGAGCCGCTTGGCCTGCTGGCGAAGGTCGGTGGCTTGATCGGTGCCCTGTTTGATGCGGGAATCGTTGAGGCCCTGGCCGTGGGTGAGGGTATTGAGAGCCGATTCCGCTTCCTTCTGTTTGATCTGCGCGACAGTGAATTCGAGCTTGGCTTCGCTGAGCAGGGGGAGCAGATTGGCGACTTCCGCGGTGAGTTTGTCGGCTTCCTTGCGGGCTTCGACCGCACGCCGCATGGCTTCGATGGATTCGACGCCGGAGGCGCGGTCAGCGGCGTTCATTTCGTTTTCCGTCTGGCCGTAGATTTCCGCGGCCTTGGCTTTCTTCTGGGCGATTTCGGTTTCCAGTTTCTGGACGTCGGAGGCCCGCGAAGCGGCTTCGGATTTGGCCTTGTCGAATTCTCCGCCGGCGGCGGCCACCGCATCGGCACCATTCAACCCCGCGGCTTTCTTGTCGTTGGTGCCGGCCTGGGAAGTCAGCGAATGGATGCGGAGGGAAAGCATCTGGATGTCGGTCGTACGGGTGACAAGATCAAACAGGCGATCCTGAAACGTGTTCAACAGGTTTTGGGTTGAAAGGGCGGCAACGGAAGCGTTTTGCGCCTGAACGAGGCTCTTGTAACCGGCCTGAAGTTCCGGTTCGGCGACGACTTTGGTGAGACGGTCAGAGGCGTCCTTGAGGTCGCCATCGACCGATTTTTGCTGGAGGAATTGATGCCAGACGTGCTTGGGGTCTGCGGGATCGACAGCTTTGCCGGCCTCGAAAGCGACCTGAATTTCGGTCAAGGCTTTGTTGAGGTCTTCGGGGGTGGTGACTTTTACCTTATTGATGTAGGAAGGCGCGGGCCGGAAGTCACCGGCGGTTTCAGTAATGCGTGCGGCTTCATTGGACGCTTTGGAAGCTTTCTGGGCGGACTCATCCGCATCCGACCGGTTGCACGCCGCGAACACGGATAGCGATGCACCGAGGGTTGCCATGGTCAGAATGTGACGAATTTGGATGGATGACATGCGAGACTTTCCAAGATTGAGATTCACCACAGCCACTCCTTTACGCCAGCGCCGGTGAGAGCATGGAAATGTGCCACCGATGACTGAGTATGTACCAGTTAAACGCTGGTGCGTCAATAGTTTGGGGTGGACAGATAGCCGCGATTTCTGATGTGAGGCCAGACATCGGCGCGGTAGTTCAGGCCGGACCGACAGCGGCGTCGAGCGCGGCCTTGAAATCCTTCTTGGGGCGAAGGCCGATGAGGCGATTTACCATCTGGCCTTTCTTGAAAAGAATGACGGTGGGTATGGAGGAAATGCCGAAGCGCATGGCGACGTTGCGACCGACTTCGGTATCGAGTTTTCCGACTTTGACCTTGCCTTTGTATTCTTCGGCGAGTTCGTCGATGGTGGGGGCGAGCATGCGGCAGGGACCGCACCATTCGGCCCAGAAATCGACCAGGACGGGCGTTTCGCTGTTGAGAACTTCTGCCTCAAAATTGTCGTCGTTGAATTGAACAATGTTCGGACTGGCCATGATAACTCCTACGGGTTTGCGACTTTCCAATCTACGGAGGAAAGTGAGGAATACTAGGTAGGTTTTGCGGGGGTGTCAAACGGATTGGCCGGTTGATCGCGACTCGTTGCACTTGCGGTTGGTTCGACCTTACTTGAGTTCAGCAAGCAGTTCGATTTCAACGGCGGCGTTGAGGGGCAAGGCGTTTGTGCCGACGGCGGCGCGGGCGTGTTTCCCGGCATCGCCGAAGATCGCGACGAGGAGATCCGAGGCGCCGTTAGCGACTTTGGGCTGCTCGCCGAAGAGGTCAACGGATTGAACGAATACGCCGATGCGGACGATACGTGCGACCTGGTCAAGATCGCCTCCGCAGGCGTCGCGGAGGACGGCCAGGGCGTTAAGGGTGCAAAGCTTGGCGGCTTCGATCCCTTGTTCGACAGAAAGGGAGAGTGGTGAGCCGACAGCGCCCGTGAAGAGGACTTTTCCCTCTTTGGAGGGAAGCTGTCCGGAGATGTAAACGAGGTTGCCGGAGCGGACGAAAGGAACATAACTGGCGACGGGTTTGGGCGCGGGAGGAAGGATGATTCCCAGACGGTTTAGCGCATCATCGATATGTCCCATGGGGGGCTCCGGTAAGACTGCCTTGCGTGCAGCGGTATAGGTTACTCTGTACAATGGTGGTTTGAAAAGACGGAGACACAATGACCGCAAGTTCCGTGCAGAATACGTTGACGACTAAGACTCCCGAAGCGTCGCCGACCGTTGAATGGTACGAGGCAACGGAGATGCCTTACTACTCCATGGTCGTGCCGATGTACAATGAGGTGGACAGCATTCAGGAGCTCTATGAAGGGCTTTCGCGGAACTTGGCGGCGTTCGGCAAGCCATACGAAATCATCTTTATCAATGACGGGTCGAAGGATGACACTTACGCCCAGTTATGTGGGCTGGCGGAAAAAGATCCGCATGTGTTTGTGATCAATCTTCGGCGGAATTTTGGGCAGACGCCGGCGCTGGCCGCGGGTTTCGACCACGCGCGGGGGGAAGTGATCATTGCGATGGATGGCGACCTGCAGCACGATCCGAACGAGTTGCCCAAGTTTATCGCCAAGATCGATGAAGGATTTGATGTGGTGTCAGGCTGGCGGGAACGCCGCGTGGATGGGCTGTTTTTGCGGCGGATACCTAGTAAATGCGCGAATTGGTTGATACGGAAGATCAGCAAAGTGGATGTGCATGATTTCGGGACGACGTTTAAGGCTTACCGGCGCGATCTCTTGGAACATATCACACTGTATGGGGATAACCATCGGTTTATACCGGCATTGGCGTATATGGCGGGGGCGAAGATCACGGAAGTGCCGATCAAAAATATCAATGCTCCTTATAGGGCAAGCAATTATGGCATTGGGCGGACGTTCCGGGTGATGCTGGATCTGATGACGATCAAGTTTTTGAACAGCTATCTGACGCGGCCGATTCATTTGTTTGGGAAGTTCGGGCTGATGTCGCTGGCGCTTTCGATGGTGGGATTGGTGTTTTTGCTGGTGCGGAAGATCATGGGGGTTTCGATCATGATCGAGCATGGACCGCTGTTAGTCGTTTCTGTGATGCTGTTTATGATGGGGCTCGTGTTTTTCTCGACGGGGCTGCTGGCGGAATTGATCAGCAGGGTTTATTTCGAGAGCCAGCGGAAGTCGATTTACACAGTCCGTGAGATTCGACATGACAGTCGGGTGTGGCGGGGCAGGCCGGGGCGGCCGATCGTGCCGCGCGAGTAAAAAGTAGAGTTTGAAACAGACCAAAACAGACCCAAACAGATCGAAAAAGATCTCGTTTTGGAGATGTTTTGCGTGTGTTTTTGATGATTCTGGCGCGCTTTTGAACGATTTTGAGCGTTATTGTTGCATTTTCAGACAGAGCTCAAACCCAAGACGTTGGCCATGGAGTAGCGGCCGGGTTTTTGCTTTGCGATAAAGGCGGCGGCGCGGAGGGCGCCGCGGACGAAGGTGTCGCGGTTGGTGGCGACGTGGCGGAGTTCGATGCGTTCGCCGGGGGTGGCGTAGTAGATGGTGTGTTCGCCGACGACGTCGCCCATGCGGACGGCATGCATGCCGATGGTGCCTTTTTTGCGGAGGGTGTCGGTGCCGGCGCGGCCGTGGACGAGCGATTCGTCGAGGTTGCGGCCGGTGGCCTGGCAGATGGATTCGGCCAGGGAGAGGGCGGTTCCGGAGGGGGAGTCTTTTTTCAGGTTGTGATGGGCTTCGACGATTTCGATGTCGTAGGGTTCGCCGAGCTGTTTGGCGACCTGCGCGGCGATGCCGAGGAGGACGTTGACGCCGAGGCTGGTGTTGGTGGCCTGCAGGATGGCGGTGGTGGCGGCGGCGGCGTTGATGAGGTCGTGGTCGGCGGGGGTGAGGCCGGTGGTGCCGATGATCATCGCGATTTTTCTCTCCCTGCAGAGTAGGAGCAGCGCGCGCGTGGCGACCGGGGCGGAGAAGTCGATGATGACCTGCGGATTGCCGGTGAGGGTGGAGGCGATGGGCACGCCGTTGGCGGCGATACCGGCGACGGTGCCGGCATCCTGGCCGATGGCGGGGGAGTTCGGGGCGTCGATGGCTGCGACGAGTTTGAAGAGGTCGGGCTGCTCGGCGGCCAGGGCGATGAGGCGTTTGCCCATGCGTCCGGCGGCGCCGGTGATGGCGAGAGTGGTCGGCATGTGAGTTCCTCCTGAGTTGGGGAGATTGTAATGTGGGGACGGGGACGTTACCACGAAGACGGTATTAACCACGGAGAACACGGAGAACACGGAGAACACGGAGGGCACGGAGGGCACGGAGGATGTATGGAGGGATTACGATTTTTTTTACCACCAAGGCACCAAGACACCAAGAGTATTTTTTGAGTGGGGTGAGGCGGTAAGATGCGGGCGTGAGTTTGGGTTGTGGTCGCGGTATTTTTGAAGGACCGATCGATGGAGGTCATCATTCGAGATGTTGCCGAGCGGGATCAGGCGGCGGCGCGGGCGGTGCAGGATGCGGCTTTTGCTTTGGTGCGAACGGTCTACCGGCCTTGCCCGAAAGCTGTGGCCGCGCCGACTGGCAAGAACTATGTACGCCATAGATTGGTTGCAGTCTTTTGCGAAGAGGTGGTCGGGACGGTGGGGTATGAGGTTCAGGTAGATCGTCTCCATGTGATCGGTCTGGCGGTCCATCCGAAATACCATCGCTGCGGGATTGGGCGGCAGTTGATGGATCATCTGGCCGAATTTGCCCGAGGCCAGGGGTTGCGGAGTTTATCGCTGTACACCGTCGAAGAGACCGGGAATGTGCCGATATTTTTGCGGCTGAGTTTTGCGGTTGTTTCGCGGAATCCGGCGGAGGACCTCGAATCCGTCATGGGAAATGAACTGATGGAGGCGTTTATGATGCGGGCGTTGTAGGGCCTGTCGATGGGCGAACGAAGGTGGCGTTTCGAGGCTGCAGAATTTCGATATAGATTTTTTTCACCACAGAGAACACAGAGTGCACAGAGAGATGACCATTTTTAACCACGAAGACACGAAGATTTGGGCGAGTGAAATGAAGGGCTATGATCGGTCTCGGTGTGCTCTGTGAGCTTGTATCTTGGGAATATCTATGTTCAAGACCTCTTCTATCGAGTCTACTAGGCCCCGCCGCGTCCGC
>Ga0114951_10003529_pt1 | contig 16117 bp, 15 predicted proteins | sample AM7aDNAmetaG_FD_88677 | JGI IMG/M metagenome (GOLD analysis project Ga0114951, IMG submission 88677) | Freshwater microbial communities from Finland to study Microbial Dark Matter (Phase II) - AM7a DNA metaG | ecosystem: Environmental > Aquatic > Freshwater > Lake | place: Finland: Lake Alinen...
CACGACATCAATGAGCTGATCACCGAAAACCCGCACGCCGCCAAGCTCAAGATCCCGCTCCCCAGCGAAGCCGAGATGCTCGACTACATGCAGTCGCTGAAGGTCACCGCCTTCCCCGAGCTTCAGGAGAAGTGCGAAGTTCCCTTGGATCTGCTCGCCCGCCGGCTGACCGGCCTTTCGCGCGTCGGCGCCCGCACGCTGATTTCCATGTCCCTCAAGAATGGCCGGACGCTTACGTCCAAATACCTCTCCGACATGAAGAAGCAGATCATCGAGCGTGAATGCCAGGATCTGCTCGAGTTCGTCGAATCCCCATTCACCCTCGACAACGTCAGCGGCATGGACCCGGTCAAATCCTGGCTTCGCGAAGATGCAGCACTACTTAAGAAGGGCTCGCTTATCGCCCTGCCCATGGGCTACCTCATCGCCGGCCGGATCGGCACCGGCAAGACCTTCCTCGTCAACTGCTGGGCGGGCGAACTGGGCATCCCTTGCGTGATTCTCAAGAACTTCCGCGACAAGTGGGTCGGCGCCACCGAATCCAACCTCGACAAGATCTTCTCGGTCCTGCGCGCCTTGGGCCAGGTCGTCGTCTTCGTCGATGAGGCCGACCAGATGACTGGAAAACGCGAAGGCGGCGACAACGACGGCGGCCTGTCCGGCCGCGTCTATGCTGCGCTGGCCAAGGAGATGAGCGATACCCGCAACCGCGGCAGGATCATCTGGGTTTTCGCCACCAGTCGACCCGACCTCGTCGAAGTGGATCTCAAGCGTCAAGGCCGCCTCGACGTACACATCCCTCTGTTTCCCCCGCAGACCCAGGATGAGTACAAGGCCCTCTTCAAGTCCGTCGCCGGCAAGCTGAAGTTTCCCCTCGCCGACGCCGACCTGCCCGAGATTCCTCCCGGCGTTGAACTCGGCGGCAACGAGATCGAAGGCATCCTCGTCCGTGCCCTCCGCCAGCACGAACTGGGCGACCAGAAGACGCCCATGAAGGACCTTCTCTCTAAGGTCGTCGCCGACGTCCGCCCCAGCCCCCACGCCCGCAAGCTGCAGTACATGGATTACGTCGCCGTGAAGGAGTGCACCGACACTCGTTTTCTCCCCGAGAAATACCTCGCTATCCTCCCCGACGAAATCGACCGTGAAATCGCAAGACTGCAGCCATACGTCTGATAGGGGCAAGCCCGCCTCTCGCAAGCGTCCGGCGGATTTTCCTTCCTCTCTGCATGGCAAACCGCTGCTATTGTTAGGCTGGCTGGGCAATGTCGCCCGCCAGAAGGAGAACCTCATGCGCTTCATACTCATCGCCTCGCTTGTGACGACCGTCCTTGTCACCATCGGCTGTTCCACTCCCAAAGGCACACTGCCCTCTGAAAAGGCCGCGTCCATCCAACTGATGCACGATGAATCCATGCCCATGTTCATCGAGCGTCACCCGGAGATTCGTGAACTGGTCGCCAAGAGCTATGGCTACGCCCTGCTCAGCCGCGACAACCTCACGATCTGGTTCGCCGGCTTCGGCGGCGGCTACGGCGTCGCTGTCGAAAACAGCACCGGCAAACGGACCTACCTCAAGGACGCCCACATCAACCTCGACCTCGGGTTCGATTTCCGCGACTACCGCAGCCTATTGATCTTCAACAACGCCCTCGCCTTCAAGAACTACCTCACCGGCTCCTGGGATTGCGGCGTCAATGCTGAGGTCGCCCTCACCTCCCGCGACCGTTGGTTCGAAGACTCGGCCGAGAACACCTTCCTTAACGGCGTCACTTACTACGAGTTCACCGACTCCGGCGGCGCTCTCCGCCTTGGCCTGCCCCTCTATAACGTGACGCCCTGGACGGAACTCAACGCCCTCCCCGCGCCTGCGGCCAAGTAGGCGTCTATTATAAAGGGGTCGGGAGTCTCCTAAAAAGACTCCCGACCCCTTTGTTGTTGTTCAGTGACCATCTGCATCCCCGGGAGACTCGCCCGGAGTCTTCTTTTCGTTATGCGGTGATCTGCAGCATTCGGTCCACGGAAATGCTGGCCATATCCGCATCATCAACCACGGTGAACGTGAGTGTGCGGGTTGGAGCGCTGGAGGTGGCGGCACTGACCTTGAATGTGACGGCTTTTAGCGCTGCCATGTACTGGGCGACCGTCGCCGACCCACTGAGCGTGAGCGTGTTCGTCGCGGCGTCAAAACTGCCGCTGATACCTTTGACCGTGCGGTAAGCGATCTGGTCTTCACCGGCCAGCAGCGATCCGGAGAACCTGATCGACGCCGACTTCAGCAGCTTGCTGTCCATGTCGGCGAGTTTCATGCCTGTGAAGATGGACACCGCCGGCTTGCCGAGGGTGTATGTCAGCGGCGTGGCAAAGCCGCTAAGTACGGGGGCATCGTTGACAGCGTTGACCAGGAGACTGGCGGTATCCAGGGCCTTGCTGAACGGTGTCATGCCCGCCGAAGCATTCACGGACGCCCGGCCGCCGTTGGTGCCGCTGCTCTGATCCCACGCGCGGAAGGAGATGGCCTTGGCCAGTGTGCCATTGAAGTTGGCACTGGGCACAAAGCGCAACTTCGCATCGGGAGCCAGCAGCAGTGCTGATGCAGCATTGACCTTGCCGGTATCAGTCCAGGTGCTGCCATCGGTTGAGTACTGCCACTTGCCATGCTTGGTATCAGCGCCGACAAGGGCGATGCCCTGATGGTCACCCGAGTTGGGATCGTAAATGTAGGTACTGCCGCCACTGCTGAGCAGATCGCTGACCAACGTGCCGCCATTGTTGGTGGCGTCTTCGTCAATCGGAGTGAAAGATGGCGAGCCCGTGGGATCCAGCGTCGGCGCGATGTTGACGGCCGGGTCGGTCCAGCCGACCTCCATGTAGGCCGATCGAACCTGGCCGGGACTGCCGAACGTAGTCGAGGAGCTGTTGAATTCCACGTCCAAGCCGATATGCACCAGGCGGCCATAGGGAGCCTTGACTACCTGTCCGATAGTGCGCTCGGACGTCTCGCCGTTTGGAGTGGTTGTATTCATAAGCAGCTTATTGCCGGACAGGGCGAACACGTCGGCGTGGGCGGGGTCGCCGGGGTCGCCCGCCCTGTAGGTGCCTGGTCCTGTTGCAGCGATCTCCACGGTGCTGTCGAGTCCGGAATCAGCGCTGGAATCGGCGCCCCCGAAACTATGCACTTCAGCGGATATACCGCCCACGGAGTGCGTAACATAGGTGCCCGCCCAAGGTACCTGCGTGACTGGTATGGTCTTCCTGGTAGCGATGCCGCCAACGCCGTTGATCCACTCGATGGAGTTCTGGCCCGACGAGTCATATCCCACCGTACCCACTGCAACCAGGATAACGCCGGGGTCTATCATCTGAAGATGCACATACTCGTCGCGCCAACTGCCACCTTTCGGATCGGCGCCATTGACATAGGTGCTCACTACGGTGTCATCGCCAGTAAGGTCCGCGGTGAAGACGCCGCCCGCTACATCGAGCCGGTAATGGCCGGGAGAGACATCAGTGATTGTGGCGCTCTTGTTGATGGGTGCGATAGTGGCACGGCCTGACTCTGCGTTGATCTCTTGCAGTTGCAGTTTCCAGGTGCCTGCCCACACACTCAGCAGCATGCGACCCTCAAGACACTCAATCCTCTGCAGACCCGATTGCTTCGTTTGCCGGCGCAAATCTTCTCCTCATTGATGAACTGAGAATCAGACACAACCATACCGCGCTTCGACGACGCTACAAGCCCGCACTCGACCAAAATGATGCTGGTGCAGTCGGAATTACGTCAGCGGCGCTCAATGCGGAAGCGGTGATCTGCGTCACCAACGACAGCGCCGGAGTGCATGAACTGTCTTGCCGCTGGATCATCCCGGAGAAATGCATCCCAGAAGGCGAGCGTGACTGTTTGAGTATCGCGAACGATTCGCTCGCCCATGAGCCGATCTGTTTCGCCCTTGCGCTGCAGTGGCAGATTCGAGTCTTTCTGCTCGATGTGCTGGCCGAAGTAGGAGTTGTGGTTGGCGCCGGCGACGAACAGCAGATATTTGCCGCCCGGAGGAGAAAGCAGATACGGCTCCTCGCGCCATGTGGGTGGTTCGGCATTAACTCCTACATCGTATTCGCCGGTTACCACCATCGTCGGCAACGTCAGCTTGTCCCAGGAACCATCGCGCAGGCCCTGCTGGCCGCGCCCCTGGGGCGAGATCAGCAGGGCGGCCGCAATGTGCACCTGAGGATCGGTGAAACTCTGATTAGGTCCGATGCCGGGGATATCCACCACTGTGCCGCAGGCCAGCATGGCGGCAAACGCGCCCAGGGAATGGCCGCCGACGCCGATATGCTTAAGATCCAGCCGGCCGCGCAAAGCCGGTATGGCCTTTTCGATCAGATCGGGGTTGCGGAGCAGAAACATCAGATCGCGAGCCCGCTCGGACCAGATGGGTTTCCAGGTGCCTTGCGTTGTAGGCTTGCCCCAGACGCCATAATCCTGTGGGCCGGACCATGGATCATTGGAATCATCGCGCGTTGTGAAAACCAGCGAGTCGGCATGGTTGGGCAGGATGCAGATGTAGCCGTGGCTGGCCCAGAAATCGGCCAAGGGGAAATACACTTTGGCGGAACTGTACGCGCCGTGGGAGAAGATGATGACCGGATGCTGCTGATCATCACGCGGCATGCAAATGGTAATCGCCAGTGTGCTGTTGCGCTGCGTGTCGCGCAGCTCGGTCCAGGCGATGGTCTCGACGGGACGGGTCGTCTGAGCCGGCGCGACGGCAACCAGCAGCAGCAGAAATGCAGCGAATATGCCGGCTGGCGGCTTAATGGGCCACCTCTGCGGGGAGTAGTTTTGAATGGAAGCCGGGCCAGGCGTTGGCATGCAGGAGGGCCGAGGGATTACCTTTGGGAACGATTTTCCCTTCGCGCACGGATGGATGTTTGATCGACTGCAGGTGCTCGAGCAGTTTCACGCGGAAATCGGCCAGTACAGCTTTGTGGCCACCAGCGCGAACCAGGTCGTGCTGTTCATACGGGTCGCGCTCGATGTCGAAGAGCAGTTCGGAGCCACCGAGATTCTCGTAGAGGTACTTGTGCGTGCCTTTGCGTACAAAGTGGAATGACTCACCGCTGCCAAATAGCCACTCCCGTGCCTTGCCACCTGCGGCGGTGGTCAGCATATCCAGGCCGTCCAAAGCCAGATTGTCTGGAGCCTTTACTCCGGCAAACGCGAGGCACGTCGGCAGGACATCGGCAAGGCAGACCAGATCATCGCAGACGCTGCCTCGTCGCTTTTCCGTGAATACCCAGTCTGCCTGTGGCGGGCGGATGAGCATCGGTACGTGTGCCGAACCTTCCAGTCCAATCGATTTTGCACCCAGGTGATGATCACCCAGCATGTCACCGTGATCGCTGGTAAAGAGGATCAGAGTGTTCTTGAGCAGGTCCATCTCACGCATTCGCGCAAAGAGCAGGCCGAGGTTGTAGTCAATCTGCGTGATGCACGCATAGTACGCACGACGGATCAGTTGGATTTGCTGAGGGGTATAGCGCCACACCATATTTAACCTGAGCGAAGGATCGCGCCAGCCGGCCGCTATGGCATCCACCTCGGCGGACCAGTTGCCGGTAACCGGGTCGGGCACCTGGGCATCACGGTAGAGTTCCCAGTAGTTCCGGCAAGGATCCAGCGGAGGATGCGGCTTGGAGAAACTGGTCCAGAGGAAGAACGGCCGGGTGGAATCGCGTGCCTCCAGGAAATCGATCGAGCGATCGACTGTCCAGTGGGTGAGGCTGTTGGATTCTTCAACGGTGCTGATGCCCGGAGCCATCTCGTTTTGCCCCAGGCCATGATCCATTGGCACACCCTTTTCCGGGTGCTTCGCCATGTGGCGGTAGTAATCGTCGAGGATCTCCATCTGCTCAAAGCCGTAGTGACAACGCTGCGGTTCAAAGTGCATCTTGCCTTGTGCCCGGGTCTGATAGCCTGATGCCGTAAGCAAACCGGGCAGGCTATGACGCGAATCGATTGGGCGCACGGAAGTGGTGTTGGTCGTAAACCCCATTGAATGCCCATGCCGGCCGGTCATGATCGTGGCACGCGCTGGCATGCAGATCGGGCAATCACTGTAGGCATTGGAGAAACGAATGCCGGTATCAGCCAGCCAGTTGAGGTGCGGCGTGAGGATGTAGGGATTGCCGGCCGCCTGAATGGTGTCGAAGCGCTGCTGGTCGGTGGTGATCAGCAGAATGTTGGGCCGGTCGCTCATGGAATGTCTCCTGTGCGTTATGTGTCAGGGCTCGTATATGTTCCTCTCATCAGGACCAATGTCCAGCCCCCGCGTTACTGACGGTGGCGCCGACCAAGTGCTGCGACAGAGTAGCGGACGATGCGGGCGGGTTGACGAAACGGCCCGCCGGGTTTCGTTACCCGACGGGCCGTTTGCTTATCACTTCCCTGGTTCATCAACCAGGGTTAAGGGATTACTACTGCTTGAACGAGACCATCGCTCCGACGAACGGAGCCGTATCGTAGTCCACATCATCGCCAATCTTGTTGCCGTTCTTGTCATCGATCCTCAGGTTGCCGTTCGCAATCGCTCCAATGATGCCCGAGACGGTTACCTGCTCGTTGGCCTTCCAGTTCACGCGCGCATAGACGGGCACTCCCGTGACCTGCCCGACGCCGCTTTCGGCGATTGGGTTGTTGTCACTGAGGCGGAAGCGGCTCTTCTCGACCTGTGCTCCAACAACCGCTTCCCAGTCCTTGGCGAACATCCAGACGCCCTCAAGGCCCAAGAAGCCCATGGTAACACCAGGGATCGGGTTGCTGTTGCGCAGGGCAAACTCATCGCTGATCTTCCAGTCCAACAGGATGATCGGTAGAACAGCAAAACCGTCCTCGATGGGCTGTATACCGGCGATGCCCAAGCCGACCATCAGGTCCGGATTTACCCTGTACTTCGCACCCACCGAACCGCCCCAGATCAGGGCATGACCCCAGTCAGCCCCGTCTTCGGCGGCGTAGCCCGCATTGGGACCGCCAAATAACGTCCATGTATCATCAATCTTGTACTCAAACAGCATGTTGTAGGTGAGGGTATGGACGTTACCCCATGGATCGACGTCACCGAGGGTGTCCGAGAAGTTGTACGAGTCGTACGTGTAGTTGACCTTGTTCTTCATCGCCAGCGCGTCGGTGAAGCGGTAATCAAGTCCAAATGCGGCGCCCACCCGGGCTCGGCTAAACTTGCCCCCATCTTCTTGGATATCGGTTTCGAACATGTTCGAGCCGCCCGCGGCAGCACTCAAGGTAAGTGGGTCTCCGCCGGCCGGAGCGGCCGCCGGTGCCGCCACTTGTGCTTCACCCGCCGCCAGGGCAGAAATCGCCCCCAGGAACAAAGGAGCCACCGCTGACGCTAAAATACGCATGTTTCGCATAATCTTGCCTCTCTTTCTTGGTGTGCATCCTAACACAAGAGCTCGCTATAAATCAAGAAATCCGTTGCGCCGTGACGGCGGGCAACGTGTTCTGGTGACGCCCACGAGAATCCGACCGGTGCTGGAGCTACCAGGGAGTAGCCGGGAAATGACCAACCTGATCATCCTGCTTCTGGTTTGGTGTACGGAGATTGTGCTGTTCTATGCTTCCACTCTGACGCAAGCACCCACGTGAGATGCGTTGGCTACTTGGCAAGCGCTCCGCCCTCGGGCATATCGCGAAGGAATCGCGTCGGAACATGCTGGCGGAAGAGTTTCGGATTGTCGCGCTGGGGGTTGTAGGTGCTGATGTAATAGGTCTGCCAGAGTGAGACCAGTTCATCGCTGGTGGTCGGCCGCTGGCGTACACCGGGGCCGAAGCGCAGTTTCTGCCTGTCCCAGTGGGCTGAATCGTCTGGTGTAAGGATCGACCAGCGCTGGTTGCCAAAGCGGCGGACAAAGTTGCCCGCCACCAGTGGCACCACGTAATGGTCCGGCCGGTACCATGCCAGGTACAGTTCGCCCTCCTCATCGCCAATCTTCTCGAACCGCACAAACCCGGACATCCGATGGGCATCCCAGTTCACCTGACGCTGCAGGATCACCGCCTGCCGGACATCATCATCGACCTCGATCTGCAGGAGGTTCCGCTCTCCATGTGTCAGCCGCCAGAGCAGGCGATAGAGCAGGCTGAATCGCTGTTGGTCGCGGTGGTGGAAGACGTCGAAGGATAGGTCCTGAAACTCCTTAGGAACGCGGATCTGTCGATTATTGATTGAGGATTGAGCAGCGGACGGCGGAAGGAGCAGGAGCTGCTCATCGCCCGCTTCCTGCCAGATGACCTGTTCGGGAGCAACGGCCGCGGCGAGCAGGCGACGGGCCTGGTCGCGCCAGGTGTCGTAGTCGCGTTCGACGATGATCCTCTGCATCAGACCTCACCCGTAACGGCGGAGGTGAAGCTCTCGAAGAGTTCCAACTGATGGTACGGACGCACGATTTGTTGCCGCAGGTCGCCGCGGTCGAGAAGGTGGACATCGGGATTGTGATCGGCCGTGATTACGAAGGGCTTCACCTTCTTGAGCGAGATCCGCAGCTTGGCGAGGTCGGCCAGGGTGATCTTGTGGAAGCGGCGGATCTTGATGATCCGATCAACCGAGCGCACCCCGATGCCGGGAATGCGCAACAGTTGTTCGCGGCCGACCTTGTTCACATCGAGGGGGAAGTAACTCCGGCTGCGCAAGGCCCATGCCATCTTCGGGTCCACTTCCAGATCCAGATTGGGCTCTTCCAGGGTGGTCAGTTCCTTGGCGTCGAAATGGTAGAAACGCATGAGCCAGTCGGCCTGGTAGAGCCGATGCTCGCGCACCAGTGGCGGAGACTTGGTGGGCAGGATTAGATTGGAATGTGGGACAGGGGTGTAGGCGGAGTAGTACACGCGTTTGAGCGAGTACTTGTGGTAGAGGTTTGATGCGGTCAGAAGAATGGATTGGTCCGCGGTGGGGGTCGCGCCGATGACCATCTGCGTGGATTGGCCGGCCGGTGCAAACCGTGGAAGCTTGGCCGCCCTGCCGGTCCGCCTCGCCTCCTTGCTTTCCGCGACTTTGGCCGCGATTCCCTGCATTGCGCCCTCGATCACGCTGACGCTCTTATCCGGGGCCAGCAGAGACAGGTCATGCTGGTTGGGCAACTCGATATTGGCCGACAGACGATCGGCAAGCAGACCGGCGGCGTCGAGTAGTTCCTGCGATGCCCCAGGTACGGCCTTCAGGTGAATGTACCCGCCGAAATCCTGTTGCCGCAGCAGGCTGGCGACCCTTACAAGCTCCTCCATTGTGTAATCGGGAGAACGAAAGACCCCGGAGGAAAGGAACAGCCCCTCAATGTAGTTGCGGCGGTAGAACTCCATGGTGAGGAAGCAAACCTCATCGGCGGTGAATCGCACCCGCGGCACATCGCTGGATCGGCGGTTCACGCAGTACTGGCAGTCATAGATGCAGCAGTTGGTCAGCAGGATCTTCAGCAGTGTTATGCAGCGGCCATCGGGGGTGTAGGAGTGACAGATCCCGCATATGGTCGTGGCGCCGACGCCATTGCGGCCCGCCGCCCGCTCTGAGCCGGAACTGGCGCAGGAGACGTCATACTTGGCGGCGTCAGCGAGGATATGGAGCTTGCGATCGAGGTCTGGTGTCATCCGAAGATCATCCTAACTCAGAGGGTTAGGATGATGCAAGGGTTGCCAGAGTTGGAATCATCGGCTCGCGTGCAGCAGCTATTTCGCGGAAAGACGCTGCAACACCTTGGCGAGCGCGTGGATGCCCTCAGAGCCTTCGCCATGGGCCTGGGCGCTTCGCCACAGTTGGGTCACAAGCGCGGCTCCGGGCAGGGCTACGCCGGCTTGCTCGGCGGCCTGGGCGACGAGGCGCATGTCCTTCTGTTGCGTGTCGACCATGAACCCCGGCGCCCAGTTTCCGGCGATGATCTTGGGTGCCAGGTTCTGCAAGGCCCAACTGGCGGCCGCCCCGCCACCCAGCGCCTTGATGAGGATCTCCGGGTCGATGCCCATGCCGTGCGCCAAGCTCATTGCTTCGCACACGCCCAGCAGGTTCATCGCGCCCATGATCTGATTGCACAGTTTCACGCCCTGCCCCGCGCCCCACCCGCCGCAATGGGTTATCGTCTTGCCCATGGCCGCCAGCACCGGCCTGACCTCGGCGACATCCGCCTCCGGCCCGCCGACCAGGATGCTCAGCGTGCCATTGATTGCGCCGACGGTGCCGCCGGTCACCGGCGCCTCAACAAACCGCAGGCCGCGGTCTCGCAGTCGCTCGCCCAAGCTGATTGCCATGGCGGGGGCAATGGTGCTCATGTCCACGAAGATCGCGCCCGATGTGGCGGCCGTCACCGCGCCCTGATCCCCCAGCAGCACTTGCTCGACATCCGGTCCGTCCGTAACGCACGAGACAATCACCGCAGCGCCTCGGGCGGCCTGAGCCGCTGTTGCATGCGCCACCCCGCCGGCCGCAACGACCGGGGCGGTCTTAGCGATGGTGCGGTTGTAGCAGGAGACGGCGTAGCCAGCCTTCAGCAGGTTGCACGCCATTGGTGCGCCCATCAGGCCGGTACCCAGAAACGCGATTCGTGGTAGTGAATTCATCGGATGACCTTTCTACAGAGGCTGTGTTGCCGGAACATCGGCGCCGGCGATGCAGAGTACCCGAACACGGATGTGGGCAGAAGAGTTAAGGGGCCAGGTGTGGATAAGTGACAGGTGCGCAGGTTCTCGGGAGGAAGGGGTGGGGTGCGACAAGTGATGTGGAAATAACGGGTTATGGGCGAAACAGGGGAGGAGGTGCGCAGGTTCGGGGTGATTGTGGATAAGTCCCGGGAATAGCGGATTGCGGATTGCGGATTGCGGAAACGGAGCCAAAGGCACGGAGGGCGGAGGGAAGGTGCTCAAGATCGCGTGCACAATCCACGCGTTATGTTAGATAACTCACTGATGCGACAAAGATGCTCAAGATCGTTGCGCATGTTGGGAAGCTACTCCTACCTGTCTGGCCGGAGTCTTGGATATTCACTTGCCAAATAGCCGGAGGGCGCGAAGGCCCTCCATATATACGGCTGTTTTGGAGGGAGCCAAAAACGGAAGATTAGGAATGACAGGCACTTGCGCGCGGCGAAAAATCTTTCACGATTTTGGGCGGGATGGGAAACATGGGTAAGGCGCTAAGCTATGCCAGAATGGCGGACCCAAGCTATCCGGTTCCTGACACGTGTTCCACGCTGCTTTTCGTCCCATTGCGCCGCGGGGTCGTCTATGCGAAATCCTTTGGGTCGGCTGAACTTGCGCCGTATACTGCCGGTAATCCGGCCGCACGTTATCCTGCGCGGCCGGTCAGGTTAATCAGAGGTTAGTCGGCCTAGGCCGCCATCGCATGAGAGTTGTCTTACGAAATCCTTACGCGTCTGACGGTCGCGACTTTCGGCACTCGCTTAGGGTCGGGGGCGAGTACGAGGTATTGGGCATCGAGGGCGGTTCATTGCGCCTGCTGACCGACAAGGGCGAACCGATTCTGTTCGATCCGGAATGCTTCGACGTTGTCGACCCGGTCGAGCCCGCGTTCTGGAAGTCGGTACTTGGGCGCGATGGCGAGCGGTACGCCTACCCGCCTGGTTGGGGCGTTCCTGGCTTCTTTGAGGCGTGGCACGACGGGAACGAGATCATCCGGAAGGTATTTGCCGAGCAGATGGTCCATTGGTACCCGGCGGTCCGGCGAGCCGACTAACCCAACACTGCACCGGCCCGGCGTCCAGCGTTGTGTATGCGAAAGCCTTTGGGTCGGCTGAACTTGCGCCGTATACTGCCGGTAATCCGGCCGCACGTTATCTTGCGCGGCCGGTCAGGTTAATCAGAGGTTATGCCGCAGGAACTGCCAACCAACCCGGAGACGCGACCGCAGATACTGTCGCCGCAGGATTCGTCCTTCTGGCGCGAAGCCTATCTTCAAGCGTTCGTCGACACGACGTCCGACCACTACCGCCACCATATTGCCTCGCCTCGTCCCTTCTCCGACGGGGTCCACTACGAGGGCTACCTCTGGGACTGCCTGCGCTCACCGACACGGATTACATTCGAGCGATTCCGCCACGAGGTCGTCCGCTTCCCGGAGGTCCTGGTGATGGCTGACGACCACTCGCGAGACCGAATCCCCGGTGCGCCACTGTGGCCATACGCAGCATTCTCGGTGGTCCGCTTCTCATCGCGCCTGCTATTGGACTCGCTCGCTGGACTGCCGGAGGACCTGTACGTGTTTGACGAGTCGGTCGACTGGACGCTGGCCCTCACGCACGAGCATGATAGCAAGAGACGGATTTGCTGTGCGGTCGGAATAGCTGCTGCATAACCCGTCAATGCAGCGGACCGGCCGCGGGATGGTATGATGTATTCGCGAGCCGGTCGTGCGGCCGGCCGCTGATTGGCCTTACGTTATGCGACACAAACAGCGGCTCCTCATTCAGGTCGGCGGCTGCATCTATGATGCAGAGTCCTACCCGCATTCGCATGGGTTTGAATCCCTCGATCCGGTTGGTCGCGAAGCCTTCGTCAACCATATTCACATTTCCGGTGCCGATCGCGAACGCGAAGCGGATGGGATTATTGAGGCGTGGCGTTCCAGCATGGTTTCCGATTGGCCCGGTTACGCCTTTCGCATCTACCGGCACGCAATCGACGATGAGATCATCGTGCGTTTCCATGTGGTGCGGCGTGGCGTCCCCAATTGGTATGAGGGGCCTGAAGGCCATATTGTTGTCAATGACAACGTGGCAAGTGTCGCATAGCCCGCCAATGCAGTGGACCGGCCGCGAAAAGCGGTGGCCGGTGGCCCAAGGGCCTCCTGAGGCGAGTTTTCGCTTTGGATATGGCCGTGGTGTGGTAGAATGCTGGGGAGAGCCTGGAGATCGGCTCCGGGCGAGGCGAGATCTGTCCCTGACCCATTTTCTTTGCCGCCTTATTTGCATGGTATCCCTTGGCGTGAGCTTCGGCCGCCGGCTGCCGATGACACCGAGCCACCGCTGTCGTCGCTGTCCGTTTGGTCGCAGACGGTGCCATAAATGCGGTCTGCTGGTCACGGCGACCACATAACCCGCCAATGCAGCGGACCGGCCGCGGGCGGCCGCGAAAAGCGAAGGCCGGTGCCCCGAGGGCCTGCTGAGAGCGAGTTTTCGCTTTGGATATGGCCATGGTGTGGTAGGATGCTGGGGAGAGCCTGGAGATCGGCTCCGGGCGAGGCGAAATCTGTCCCTGACCCATTTTCTTAGCCCAAAGGCGGAATAGGCAAGCGGGTTTGTGTCCACGGTTCTTTGCGGCCGGGGATTGGGGTGGTATGGTAGGTGGTGTGGCTTCTCGACGAAGGAGGTCGGCATGGTGGGAAAGATGGCACAGCTAATTGACAACGTCACTAGCTGCGTCACGGCCTGGCATCCTCGTTGCGTGATCCGTGGCGGCCGCGGAAGATCGTGAAGAAGGAGACCTGATCATGGTACACGATGTGATAAGGTGCGGTGTCCCCCTTTCCGCTTTTTCCGTTATGACCTGCGGGCTAGCGATTCTCTTGCGGCTGAAGATTGGGGTGGTAGAGTGGTGGTTGATCCGGGCATCGCACTGCCGAACAAGAGTCAGGAGACCGCCATGACGAGCCGATCCATACAACGGGTTTTTGCCCTCATCAGCGTCGGGTTGTTGGGAACAGTGCTGGGTTGTTCGCACTCGCCGCCAATGTCCACAAAGCAGGTCACTTTTCAGCAGGCCACCCTCGGCCAGATGCCTGCTGATTGGTCGGCCACCCTGACTGGCGGCGGTGGCCCAGTGTTGTGGTCGGTCGTGAAGGACCCAATCGATGTTTACGGGAGAAACGCATTGGCTCAGGCGAGCACCGATGCCACCAGCTATCGATTCCCCCTGTGTGTGTTCAATGGCATTACGGCCAAGGATGTGGATGCTTCAGTCGATTTCAAGACCGTCTCGGGCCAAGTCGATCAGGCGGCGGGATTGATTGTTCGCTATCAGGATAAGGACAACTACTATGTCGTCCGGGCGAATGCCCTTGAGAACAACGTTCGTCTTTACAAGGTCGTGGCTGGGAAGCGCATCCAGTTGGCTGGCGTCGATGCGAAGGTCACTCCGGGGGAGTGCTACGTCCTGAGGTTGATGGTGCAAGGATCGCACTTCCGGGTTTTCTTCATGACGCCGACTTGGTGCTATCAAGGCTCCTACGTGACCAAGCCCTTGTTCGAAGCAGACGATGCGACCTTCCCCGGTGCCGGACGGGTGGGCCTCTGGACCAAAGCCGACAGCGTGACGTATTTCCATGCTCTTTCGATCAGCTATGATGACACATACGGCTTGTAGACAAATCATGAGCCAATGGAACGCATCCGGCTAGCGGAATGCGGAAACGACGGGCGAAGGGCACATAGAAAGAGAGCGGAATGGAAAACCGGACCTGCCTTCACGCTTCCTTGCGGCTGAAGGTTGGGGTGGTAGAGTGGTGGTTGATCCGGCCGGCAGGGATTGGGTTGGGTTGGGTCATGGGTTTCTGATCTGTCGTGAGGAAGCGATGATTGGTCTTTTGCCCGGATTCATGAGAATCAATGACCAGTGGCCCGCTTTCTGGGACCTTGTTTTCCGATGCGGCTGACACACGGCAGAAGGAGACCGGCATGAGAGGCAGAGCGATCGTGTTCACGTGCCTCTGGACAATTGGACTTGCGGCCGCCGTACTAGTAGCACTGCCCTTTGTATGGTCGCCGCCCATGTCGGCTGAAGAGAGGGCCGCGGAGGACACTCGCCAGCGGATCTCGGAGGCGTGGAATTGTGCCGACCAACTGTATGTCACACTCAAAAAGGATCCTCCGAGGGACAACGAGTCAATCGAGGATGTGGTAGCTCGATTACGCCTTGAGGAATGGATGAGTCTGGATCGCTCGCGAGCTGACGGCCTTCTTCGCTGCAAGGTCACCGGAGACATCATTCATGTGCATCGGGATGTCGGTCGTTGGCGAACAGCGCGCGCGGCCGAAGATGACAGCACGAATAAGTTCGCAAGACCTGCTGCCGTGTATCTGGAACTCCGCAGTGTATCACCACCAACGCTTGTTTGCCTTGATTTTGGCGCACGGCCCAAGGTGCGCCCAACAACCGAAGCGGCAAAGCTGTTGGCGCCGCGCGAAGAATACTGGCCGCCAGGGAAGTGATGGTCTTGATGCCCGGAAAACGACCGGACACTTAACAGGGGACGCAACTGATATTGGCACAACCCGTTGGTCTCCTCTCGCGCTGAAATGATGCTTGAACCGCGGATTGCACAGATTGCGCTGATGGAATCCCGTCTTATCCGTTGGATCGGCGAAATCCGCGGTCAAGTATCTTTGTGATCTTTGAGCTCTATGCGGTAAAATGCGAATGCGAAGACTGTTAGCCACAAGATCGCATAGAACGCATAGACTGAAGGGCGGGCCTTTCGCGCGGCGTCCGTTCGGCGATGATGGGTGGGCGAAGGAGGTCGGCATGGCGGGGACTAACGAAACCGCTTCTCTGGAAGCGATGCTAAAAGAGCTGAGATCCATCGAATCCGGCGTTAGTACGCCAGGGGAAAGAGAGACACTTCGCATCGCGGCGATGAGTCTGCTTTTCATTTATACAAAGAACCAGTCGCGGGATTTCTGGCAGTATCTGCTTGAATCCGATGCGCCACTTTCAGACGAGCAGATTCGGCATCTGGAGTTCCTTGGAATCCGGAAGTGAGGCGTGGCGGGAGGAAGAGCGGAATGGGGAAGCGGATTTGCGGTCACGATTGTTTTCAGACAGGGACTAGGGCGGTAGAGTGGTGGTTGATCCGGCCGGCAGGGATTGGTCCGGGTTGGATCATGGGTTGCTGATCTGTCGTGAGGTAGCAATGATTGGTCTTTTGCTTGGATTCATGAGAAACAATGACCAGTGGCCCCTTTTCAGGACCTGCTGGAAGTAACTATTTACCGTGCCACGGCAGGATTATGACGAATCGGGCTGCGGCTTATCCGGGAAGTCAAAGGGCTGGTTGGCCCACGACGCCATCAGCATGTCCTTGTAGGTCTCCAGCAGCGGCAA
>Ga0114951_10003531_pt1 | contig 16105 bp, 12 predicted proteins | sample AM7aDNAmetaG_FD_88677 | JGI IMG/M metagenome (GOLD analysis project Ga0114951, IMG submission 88677) | Freshwater microbial communities from Finland to study Microbial Dark Matter (Phase II) - AM7a DNA metaG | ecosystem: Environmental > Aquatic > Freshwater > Lake | place: Finland: Lake Alinen...
AATCTGCACGCTTCTTCCTTGAACTGCGGACCATAGATCCTTTTCCTGCCCATACTTGTCGCTCCTTATCGGGAATCCTACAACGAATCCCGGAGCGCCCACTAAACATGGGGAAGTCCACCCCTCCCCGCCCCCTCCCATCTGTGCGCACACCTATCACCCCTCATCCGCCCCAAACAAAAAATAATTTCATCGCTAATGTCCGCTGCTCCCATTACCTACAAACCCTCCCCTCCACACTTGTGCGCACAAACGTGGTCCTCCACCCCATATATAGATGCACGTCCCGCGCGCCCACGAATCACGGCCCACAGCCCACGAACCACGCCAGGAGTCCGCATGAACTTCCCCCCTCCAAAAAAATTCTCTCCGCGCCGGCTCCGCGTCCTCCGCGTTCCCGTCCCCCGTCGTGCCGCCGCGTCGTCGTGGTTCAATCCCCGCGCTCCCCAAGAACTCTCATTTGTGTTCATTCGTGTTCATTTGTGGCTAATTTACGTCGTGTCGTCGTGGTTCAATCCCCCCGCTCGCAAAACCCTGCGCATCTCCCTCCCCCAAAAAACCCTCCACACCCAACCCCAGGAATCAGTGCGACTTACAAAACCAAAACAAAAAACACCCACTGCGCAGGTGCGCAAAAAAACCTGCGCATCTCCCCCCAAAAATCTGCGCAGGTGCGCAACCCCCCACCACCCACGGATCACGACTCACGGCCCACGAACCCCCCCTCATCATTCGTGTCCATTTGAGCCCATTTGTGGACCGTCCACGTCGCCCGTCGTGTCATCGAGCCGTCGTGGTTCAATCATCGCTGCCCCGCGCTTCATCCAGTACAATCGCCGCCATCCGGGGACGCGGGGGCAGCCCAAACGAAAGGAACGCGCGATGATGCAGCAGGTGGCCATTGTGACGGGCGGATCGCGAGGCATCGGCCGGGGAATTGCCCTGGCGCTGGGTGAGCTCCGCTGCAACGTCGTGGTGAATTACGCCAGCAACGCCGCCGCGGCGCACGAGGTCGTCGCCGCAATCGAGAAAGCAGGCGGAAAAGGACTGGCCATCAAGGCCGACATCAGCACCACCGAGGACCGCAAACGACTCGTCGACGAAACGCTGGCCAATTTCGGACGCATCGATCTGCTCGTGAACAACGCCGGCGTGGCGCCCAATGTGCGGGCCGACATCCTCGATGCCGGCGAAGAATCGTTCGATCGCCTGATCAACATCAACCTCAAAGGCCCCTACTTCCTGACCCAGCGCGTCGCCAAGGAAATGGTGAAGGCCAAGGGGTCGGGAGCCAAGAATCTCGGGCCGGATTATCGCCCGGCCATCATCACGATCTCCTCCATCTCGGCCTACACCGCATCGGTCAACCGCGGCGATTACTGCATCGCCAAGTCCGGCCTGGGAATGATGACGCAGCTCTACGCGGCCCGCCTCGCCGAATATGGCATCAACGTTTACGAAATCCGCCCTGGAATCATCGAAACCGACATGACCGGGCCGGTGAAAGCGAAGTACGACAAACTGATTGCCGAAGGCCTCACGCCGATCCAACGCTGGGGCCAGCCGGAAGATATCGCCAAAGCGGTGGTGGCCATCGCGCGGGGCCTGCTGCCCTTCTCGACGGGCGAAGTCCTCAACGTCGATGGCGGATTTCACATGCGGCGGCTGTAGGCGCGGAGGGGGAACGAAATAGAAAATAGAAAAAGCGATGGCGCGTTGAAGACGAATACCGCATGCGAATGTTTTTCTATTTTCTATTTTTCATTTTCTATTTTTCCGGCGTTCCCATGGCGTAGCGCGAAACCGCGGCGTCGAGCGCCACGTCGATCATCTTATCGACGGCCTCTACCGCCGCATCCTTATAGAGCTTGCCCATGTATTCGTTGGTCAGCGCCGCATATTGCTGGCGGTTGAGGCGGTCCTTGATGTCATCCTGCGCCTCGGCAAACGGAATGACCCGCTCATCCTTCTTGTCGCCAACCTTGATGAGCATGACGACGGATTGCAGCACGTCATCCTTGTCTTCAAGAAGCATCGGTTCGCCAAGCGTGTTGGCCGGGAGCGAAAAAGCGTACTTCTCCACTTCTTCGCGGGCCAGGGAGCCTTTGTGAACTTTGGGCCACCGGCCGCCGTGCTCGCGGGCACGCGAGTCTGCAGAGTTGTCTTCAGCCAGGCGCGCCCAATCGCCCCCGGCGCGAACCTGCGTGGAAAGATCCTTGGCCAGCGCCATCGCAGAAGCCTCGGCCGCTTTGATCTGCGCCGGCGTGGGATTCTTGATGACCGGCCCCTTTCGGCCGTCCTCGCCCGGCTCACGGAGCCAGCGGGAAATTGGAATCGTGATGGTGAAGAGTTCGACCTCAGGCTCCTGCGTCCATTTCTTCAGGTCTTTCTGGTATTCGTCGAGCACCATTTCGCGCGTGACGACGATTCGCGGCCAGAGTTGCTTGTGCAGGTAGAGATCGACCGTGAGTTTTCGCCGACGGTCGTTCATTTCTTTTTCCAGCGAGGACCCATTGGTCTTGAGGCTTTGATCGGCCATGGCCTGCGAGCCGCCGTACTTGGAGAGCAGTTCAAAGCGGTTCTTGTTCATGAAGATGTCAAGTTTCTGTTTGTCTTCATCCGTGAGGCTGGCCTTCGCGGCCGAGGCGATGAGCACTTCCGAGACGTGGCGGCGCATTTCCGCTTCGATCGCGGCGCGAGCCTGACGTTTGAAGTCGGTGATGTTGCGGCTCTGACGCGCCAGGCTGCGAAGATCATCATCCAGCGGACGCAACAGGTCGCCGACAAATTGCGGCTGCGAATTCACAAACCCCAGCAGGGCATTCATGGTGTAGGTCTGATCGGTGTGGACCGGAGCCAGCGGACCGGCAGGCTTGGTGTTCCTCGTGTCATCGTCTTTGGCGCTCTCATCATCGGCACGCGCCGCCAGTGCGGGGACGATTGCAGCGGCAAAAAGCATCCCGAGAGTCAGGCGGCGCAGAAGGGGAACCATGAAAATGCTCCACAAGGGGACCAGAGAATGCTCTATTGAAGCGAAAAGGCGGCGGGAAAGCAAAAGGCGGGGCGGCAGGCCACGGCTTACGGTTTGATGGACATCATGACAATCATGAAGATCGACCCGATTACGCTGATGAGGGCCCGTCCGGCGAGGAGCGCACTATTCAGTATTTGCTGGCGGTCGTGGTTGCGGCCGGACTTTGAGATGTGGCAGTAGCGGCTGCCGGCGTGGTGGCGGTGAGCATATTGAATGCCATGATCCCGACGACGATCAGGTTGGCGAAAAATAACCCGATGACGATGAGAATCCACGTGAGGCGTTTCTTTTCAACAGAGGTCATGCCGAGAGTGTGGACGACGCGGCGAAAAGTTTCAAGTCGCAGGCAGAAACGTTTCCGGCGAGGGCGCTCAGAGCCGCCGGCGGATGGTCGCGGCGGGATTCGTTTTCGCCGGCCCAGCGGCGGCGGGCTTGATGGGTTCGGGCTTGGGGGCGTTGGGGTTGAGCAGATTGCGCAGCACGTTGATGAGTGTGTCGGATTCCAAATAAGTAGGCGGCAGGCGGAGGTGGACGGTTTTTTCGTCGGCGACGCGGACGGAGCCGGCGCCGCCGACACCTTTGCCCAGGAGCGGTCCGAGTTTCGCGAGGTCGCCGATGGTGAAGATGACGTCGGGCGTTTTGAGAATGATCGAGAGGATCGACCAGTGGCCCGCGAGGATTTTGATTTCGGTCAGGCCCAGCAGAACCTGCACCGCCTTGGGGAGCGGACCAAAGGCGTCGATGATGTCCTTGGTGAGTACTTCGAGCATTTCCAGTGAAGTGCAGCGCGACAGGCGGCGGTAGAGGTCCATGCGCTGGCGGTCCGAATCGACGTAGCTCTTGGGCAGCACGCCGGAGACGCCCAGATCGACGTTCACCTCGACCGGTTTTTCGATCGATTCATTCTTAATGCGTTTGACGGCTTCTTCGAGGAGCTGGCAATACATTTCGTAGCCGACGGCGGCGATGTGGCCGGATTGTTCCGGGCCGAGGATGTTGCCGGAGCCGCGGATTTCCAGGTCGCGCAGGGCGATTTTGAAACCAGCGCCCAGCGAGTTGTACTCTTCCATTGCCTTGAGACGCTTGGCCGCGGTGGAGCTGATCGTCTTGTCCGGCGAGAGCAGCAGGTAGCAGTAGGCGCGATGCTTATACCGGCCGACGCGGCCGCGAAGCTGGTGCAGATCGGACAGACCAAAATTTTCCGCCTGATTGATGAACATGGTGTTGGCGTTGGGGATGTCGAGGCCGGACTCGATGATGGTGGTGCTCACCAGAATGTCGGCCTGGTGATGCACGAATTTGTGCATGACTTCTTCGAGTTCATGTTCGTTCATCTGGCCGTGGCCGATGACGATGCGGGCGTCGGGCACCATCTGGCGGATGTCGTCGGCGATAGATTCAATGTTGTAGATTTTGTTGTGGACGAAATAGACCTGGCCGTTGCGGGCCAGTTCGCGCTGCAGGGCCTGCTTGATACGGGCCTTGTCGTGCGGGATGACTTCGGTGACGACGCTGCGGCGATCCTGCGGGGGCGTGGCGAGATTGGAAATGTCGCGGATGCCTAGCAGGCTCATGTGGAGCGTGCGCGGGATGGGCGTGGCGGTCATCGTCAGGACGTCGACGGTCAGACGGAGTTTCTTGAGGCGTTCTTTGTGCTCGACGCCGAAACGCTGTTCTTCGTCGATGACGACGAGGCCGAGGTCGGAAAACTGCACATCCTTGGAGAGCAGGCGGTGCGTGCCGATGAGGATGTCGACCTGGCCCATCCGCGTGCGTTCGATGATTTTTTTGACCTGGCCCGTGGTTTTGAAGCGGCTGACGGATTCGATGATGAACGGGTAGCCCGCCACGCGGTCGCGGAAGGTTTCTTCGTGCTGCTCGCAGAGGATCGTGGTGGGGACAAGCACGGCGACCTGTTTGCCGAACTCGACGGCTTTGAAGGCGGCGCGCATGGCGACTTCCGTCTTGCCGTATCCGACATCGCCGCAGAGGAGCCGATCCATCGGTCGGGGCTTGGCCATGTCGGCCTTGATTTCGCGGACGGATTGCACCTGGTCTTCAGTGGGCTGGTAGGGGAAGGCGGTTTCGAATTCATTTTGCCAGACGGTGTCGGCGGGATAGGCGATTCCGGGCGTGTGCTCGCGGGCGGCCTGGACTTCAAGCATTTCCGCCGCGAGCGCTTCAACGGCCTCGGCAACTTTCTCTTTCTGTTTGCCCCAACTCGTGCCGCCGAGAACCGACAGCGGCGGCCGACCGTGCAGACCGCCGACGTATTTCTGCACGAGATGGATTTGCGTGACGGGAACGTGCAGAGTGGCGTCGCCGGAGAATTTGAGCGTGAGGAATTCGGAAGACCGGCCATCGCGGGTGATGGAGTTCATGCCTTCGTATTTGGCGATGCCGTGGTGCACGTGCACGACGAAATCGCCGGGCTGGAGATCGAGAAAGGAATCGATGGGCCGCGCGCCCTGGACGGCGCGAAGGCGGCGTTTGGTGTGGTAACGATGGAAAATTTCGTGATGACCGATGAGCAACAGCGGCGGCAATGCTGAATTCTGAATTCTGGCCGCTGAATCCTCGTCTCTCGTCGCGCCCCAGTCCTGTTCGTTCCATTCAAATCCGAGGCTAAGGGCCCCGACCGGCATTTCGATTCGGCTGCTGATGCCGGACTGCTCTACGTCGAGCAGATCCGCCAGGCGTGTGGCTTCGCTTTTGGAATCGCAAACGACGACGACTTTCGCCCGCTCGGACAGTGTCGCCAGTTCCTTGATGGCTTCCTCAGCCTTGGTGTCGAAACGCTGAATACTCTTGCAGGGCAGGCGGATGGTCTGCTCATCTTCAGCGCCGAATTGGTGGATTTCGGCCCAGGCGAATTGCTGAATGTTCTTGAGGACGGCATTGGGCGGGTAAATGCCGCGGGCATCCTGCAGACGATCGAAATAGCTCTTGGCCTGCTCCTGGATTTCCGACGGTTCGATCAGCCAGACGACCGTTTCCGGCGGAAGGTAGGAGAGGAGTGAAGTGGTTTTGTCGATCGGCCAGGTGGAGCGGTCGCCGAGGGCGGCGAAGCGCACCATTTCAGCGTTGCCGGTTGTGCCGAGCGACTCCATATCGAAGAAATGGAGCGATTCGATCTGATCGCCGAAGAAATCCACTCGTACGGGCTGGGTGGCGCCGGGTGCCCAGACGTCGACGATTTCGCCGCGGACGGCAAAATCACCGGCATCTTCCACCCCGTCGAGACGCGTATAGCCGTGATCGGCCAGCCAGCGCACGAGAGCGTCGCGCTCCAGTGTCGCGCCTTGGCGCAGGATGAGCAATTGGTCGGCCAGCAGATCACGATTCGGCGAAGGCTGCATCAACGACTGGATCGGCGCAATGATGAACGATGGGTTCTGTGCCCCGGCACCGTCGGCCAGAGCTGCAAGCAGTTCCAGTCGCTGCGAAGCGAGCTCCAGGGAAAGATTCGATTCGCCCGGAAGCACTTCGAAGGCGGGATAGATTCGTTCGCCGCCGGGGGCATGTGGACGAAGAAATTCCAACTGATCGAGCGCATCATCTGCTTCATCAAGATGGGCCGTGACGATGAGCATGGGCCGGCCCAATTGTTTCTGCAGGATGGCTGCGAGCACAAGGGCGCACGATCCCCACTGTCCGGTGGCGGCAACGTGGCGCGTCGAAGCGAGACGCCGGGCCATTTCGACGACGATCGGCGAAGTCTCCATGGCGCTCAGGAAGGCAGGAAGCTGATCGGCAGTTTTTTCCATGCGCAGCGCATACCCCAGCCGCGGCGAATCATTTTCGCCCGGCGATCATGCTCCTCCGCGGAGCATTTGCGAGTCGACCGTCATGCTAGACTCTGCCGCAACACGCGTCCAGCAGGCCGCCCTGAATCGGGGTCAACCAGCATTAATAACCCCAAGATCCACTTTGCGCTGCAAACGTGCTTCACATTCATGGAAATACTCGCGGCCACTGTTGAACCCTGCGGGTACACCCATTACACTCCGAATAGAGCAACGTCGATAAACATCGGTGGAGACGGTCATTGCGACCGCATTGGTGCGATCGGACCTGTGCCCGCGGGGACGTCTTCCGGGGCCATGGCCGACGCGCGAGAGGCGGAGGTATGACGACCTTCCACAGCTCTTCCCAAACGGCAGGTGGATCTCCCGATCTGCCGGTCGCTCCGTCGTCACCCTCACCGGCCATCTCCTCCGCATCATCCACACCTTCATCTCCCGATTCTCCTAGTTCGATTCCCCCGACCATTCCCGCTCAACCGACCCCGAGTGTTCTCGTCTCCTCCCCAACTGCCCCGGTCAATGCGACAATGGTTTCCATGTTTCCAGCCGCTGATTTTTTCCAGCACGCCGTTCTGGGCGCGGGCATTCCCGTGGTGGCGATGGATGTCGCCGGACAGGTCGTCTCCTGGAATCCCGCCGCGGTGCGGATGTTCGGTCGGTCCGAAGCCGAAGTGCTCGGCCACACGCTCGATTCGCTGATCCCCGGGGACATGCGGCTGACCGCGTCCAACGCCATGCAGCGTACGCTTCAGCAACGCTCGGTCAACGTTTTCGAGTTGATGCTGGTGCCGCAGGGCGGGAAACATCCGATCCACGTTGGCGTGACGCTGAGTTGTGTGATCGACGCGGCTGGTCACCTGCATGGCATCATTGCCTGGATGCGCGACATCTCCAACCGCAAGGAACTGGAAGATCACCTGACCCGCACGCGGCACATGGCGAGCATCGGAACGCTGGCGGCAGGCGTGGCGCATCACTTCAATAATATTGCCTGCGGCATGGGCACGATGGTGGAATTTGCCCTGGCCACGGAAGATACCGGCGCGATGATCAAGGCGCTGCGGATGTCCGCCGAGGCCTGCACGCGCATCAGTTACATCACGCAAAGCCTGCTGGCCTGCTCGGGCGATTCCGGCGCCGCGGGGGAGAGTTGCGAACCGGATCTTTCCGATCTGACCGAGGCCGTCCTGCACTTCGCCGATGCCGTGGAGCCGACGTTGAACCAAAAGGGCATTGAACTGGAGTTGGATTTGCAGGCTCGGCGGATCTCGGCCGTGCCGCGGGTGCGTTTCGGCCAGGCGCTTCAGCATTTGCTGCGCAACGCCGAGGACGCCATCGCCGAGCGCTGTGCGAAAACCCCGGATGCCATGCGGAAGATCACCATCCGCACGCAAAGTCAGGGCGATCAGATCATGATCCAATTCTGCGACACCGGCTGCGGCATCGAGCCGGAAGACCTGTCCCAGATCTTCGATCCTTTCTTCACCCGCAAGGGCGTGCTCAGCGGCGGCAACACAAACAACCCGGGCCTTGGCCTGACGCTGGTGCACACTGTGGTGATGGATTTGAACGGCCACATCTGGGCCGATTCGGTGGTGGGGCAGGGCACGACGATCAACATCATGATGCCGGTCGTGGTGTGACCGGGTGCGGTAAATCCCGTAGTCTTCACGGTTTTCCGATTCACTCTTTCAAGAAGTTGGTTTTTGTCTAAATCGTGTGTATCATACACACGATATGAACAGCCGCGACATCATTGCTCGACTCCGCGCTGACGGCTGGCAATTGGTACGGGTGAAAGGTTCGCACCACCAATACAGGCATCCTTTGAAGCCGGGGCTGGTGACGGTACCACATCCCAAACGCGATTTGCCTATCGGAACGGCGCACAGCATCATGAAACAGGCAGGCTGGAGTAGCTTATGAATTATCCCGTGGTTATCCATAAAGACGCTCGTTCCGACTACGGCGTCACCGTGCCGGATCTTCCGGGATGCTTCAGCGTCGGGCGCACGATGGACGAAGCTCTCGACATGGCTCGGGAGGCCATCGAGCTCCACCTCGAAGGCCTCATTGAAGACGGGCAGGTGGTCCCGCGCCCGCGTGCCATCGATCACCATCGCACGAACTCACAGTACAAGGGTGGAGTCTGGGCCCTGGTTTCGATCGATCCTTCCCACCTGCGGCAGAAGGCGCAGCGGATCAACATCACCATGCCCGAGCGCATTTTGTACGCCGTCGACCGCGCCGCGGCCCAGGAGGGCGAGACGCGTTCGGGGCTATTAGCCAAGGCCGCGGTTTCCTATGTCGCACGAAAGCCGGTTGCCAAGCCGGGTCGCCGCGGCGCCAGCGCAAAATTCCGTCCCTGATTACCCATACCCGTGATCGGGAATTCGCGGTACACTTCTCCCCATGACACCACTATTTGTCTTTGAAGATTCCCAGTTCGACGGCCTCTTTCCGCTGACGTATCCGCGCTGCGCCGCGGAGTTGCGCTGCGGGGGGCTCACTCTGCTGGAACGCATGCAGCGGGCCCTCGGACGGCCGATCAACGGCCTGCTGGTTCGCGAAGGCCTTGGCGAAGTGACCCGCAAGCGCGTGAGCGTTCCGGTGAATCCGGGATTCTCCGCCAAAGAAGGCGTCATTCTAATCAACGCCCGCTGGCTGATGCTCGCAGCGCATACGCCGTGGAGCGATGCCGGCACCGATACCGCCGGGCTCTCGGCCGATTCGATCGTCTGGATGCATCTCTCGCCTGAACTGGCGGCCAAGGTGGATCTCAGCAAGCTCTACGAGACGCGGACGCTCGATGACTTGCTGCCGCAGATCCAGCACAAGAGCGAGAAGGCGGTGCTGATCCATCGGCCGTGGGATCTGCTCGAATACAATCGTGCGGCGATCCTCGAAGACTTCAAAGCTCTCGGCAAGGCGAACGACGGCCAGGCACTCGCCGGTGCCGCTTCTGTCCACATGCTCGCGCCGGAAAATATCCATATCGCGGCCGGCGTGAAGCTTTATCCGGGCGTGGTGCTCGATGCCCAGGCCGGGCCGATCATCATCGACGCGGACGCAGAAATTCGCGCCAATGCCGTCATCACTGGGCCGACATACGTGGGCAAAAAAGTATTGATCCGGACGCTGGCGGAAATCCGCGAGGACAATTCCATCGGGCCGGGCTGCCGGGTCGGCGGCGAAATCATCGGCACCATTTTCCAGGGCAATGGCAACAAGCAGCATCACGGCTTTCTGGGCCAGTCGCTGATCGGTGAATGGGCCAATCTCGGCGCCGGCACCACCACCAGCAATCTCAAGAACACCTACGGCATCATCCGCATGCCGCTCAACGGCGTGGAAGAATCCACCGGCCGGCAGTTCCTCGGCTCGGTGGTCGGCGACCACGCAAAGATCGGCATCGGGGCGTATCTTTCCACGGGCAGCCTCATCGGATTCGCCAGTCACGTGGTGGTGTCGCGCCCGCCGAAGTTTGTTCCCAGTTTCGCCTGGGTCACCGCGACGGGGATCGAGCGGATCAATTTTGAAAAAGTTGAGGAGTTGGCCCAGACGGTCATGCACCGCCGCGGGGTGGAGTGGACGCCTGCCGACCACGACCTGTTCGTGCGCATCGCCAGCGATTCGAGCCTGACGGAAAAATACACCTGGCCGGCACAAAGGTGAGGGGCGATGCGCCATGACCCAGCCGAACGAATCCCATGAACCGCCACCTTCCCCGGGCCTGCAACTGACGCGCGGCCAGGTGATCCTGGTGATTCTGGGGATATTGGTGTTCATCGCGATCGCGGTGGTCGTGACGGATGGCCTCTCGCCGCACGATAGGCCACAACCAGCCTCCGACACCAAACCGTAGGTGTCGCAGCTACCGTATTCTTCCCGAACGGTGGCGCGCAAAATGTTGACAGGTGCAGGCCTTTGTGCAAAAGTTCCGGGATTGTCGTCACAATGGCCGATAATGCTTCGACGGGCAGATACTTGTCGCCCGATTCATACCTATGGAGTGTCCAATCATGAAAGTGCTTCCCCGATTGTCCTTTACACGCCTGTTGGGCGTGGCAGCAATGGCGTTGACCCTCGTCGGGTTTACCGGCTGCGTTTCACAAGATGAACACAAGCGCCTGCAGACGGCGTTTGACCAGGCTCGCGCCCAGCTTGCTGAGGCGGAAAATGACCTGGCCCAGGCCCGGGCCAAGATTGCAGAGCTGGAAGCCAAAATCGCAGACCTCAACCGTCTGCTGGCGGCCGCCGGCGGCAATTCCGAGGCGTTCAACCGCCTGCAGCAGCAATTGGCTGAGTTGCAGGACAAGTACAACAAGTTGCTGGCCCTGGCGGATAAGCCCGCCCTGCCGGAGAACATCAACGATCTCCTTCGCAGACTGGTCGAACAATACCCCGACCTGCTGGAGTTTGACGAACGCCTGGGCATGGTCCGCCTCAAGAGCGACCTGACGTTCGATCTGGGTTCCACCGAAGTGAAGCCTCGCGCCAAAGAAGCCCTGAAGAAGTTCGCAGCCATCCTGAATCTGAAAGAGATCGCCAACAACGAGATCACCGTGGTCGGTCATACCGACGACGTGCCGATCCGCAAGAGCACCACGATGACGATGAACCCCACCAACTGGGCGCTGTCGACGAACCGCGCCTGGTCGATTCTGGCCGTGCTGCATGACAATGGCCTGGCGGAAAACCGTGGCGAAGGCGCCGGCTGGGGCGATCAACGCCCGATCGCGCCGAATGCCGCGGGCCATAAGGGTGCCGAGAAGAATCGCCGGGTCGATATTTACATTCGTCCGACGACCGTGCCGGAAGGCATCGTGGTTTCGACGCCCGGCGCGGCGCCTGCTCCGCGGCCCGTAGCCCCCCGCAAGACTGCACCGCGTACGCCGGCGGCGCCAGCGGCTCCTGCCCCGACGACAGCGCCGGCCAGCACCGTGCCGATCCCCATGTGATTGCCCCGAACGATTTCCCCTGCGGCGGCCGATGAAGAATCGGCCGCCGTTTTGTTGCGCCGCCGGTGCGAATCGCCTGTCCTACCATACCAAATGCTGGTACTGTCAGCGCAAGGCCGTTATATTCGTCCAGACACCGCGGGTGGGCTGTAGTTCCTGTTCTACCTCCAACGGAGTAAATTTCATGACCCAGGCCGCGCATCCCGTTAAGGGCGCCCGTCGTCAGCGGATGAAAGAGAACTTCATCTTTCTGGGCAAGTTCCTGCGGCATGGGACGAAGATCGCCTCGGTGTGGCCGTCGAGTCCGACGCTCGCCAAGGCGACGATCAAGCAGATTGACTGGGACAAGGCCAAAATCATTGTCGAACTTGGGGCGGGTACGGGACCGATCACGGAGCAGGTGATCAAGCGGCTGAAGACGCACACGCATTTCATTGCGATCGAACGCGATACGGACCTCTCCAAGATTCTCAACAAGCGTTTTGCGGGGCATAAGAATGTGGAGATCGTGCAGGGGGATGTGCGGGATCTGGATACGATCTTGAAGAGCCGCGGGATCACGCACGTGGATGCGTTCGTCTCCGGCTTGCCGACGCCTTCGCTGCCGCCGGCGGTGCGGCGGCGCATGCTGGTGAGCGTGCGCAAGTATCTGCAGCCGCACGGGGTTTTCTCGAACATCACGGAAATTCCGTTCATCTACTGGAACTACTACAAGAAGTTTTTCCACGAGGTGAACTTCGATTTCGTGGTCCGCAACATGCCGCCGGGCGGCGTGTATCATTGCCGGGCCATGCGGTGATCGTTCCGGATTGTTCCCCCCATTCAGCGGGTCGGCGGTTCATCGGTTCCGTTATTGATGCGATAGATTTCTATGCCGCGGGGCGTCACGTACGGCGTGCTCATGTGCATCGTTTCGGCAAGTGCGTGCATACTTTCCGGGGTGACGGCGGGGTCGTAGCCATAGGTGCCGCGGAGGCGTTCGATTTCGGGCCAATCGACAATCAGCAGGGTGATTTTCTGATCGCGCAGCCACACGGCGGCGCTGGGGATGCCGCTATGCAATGCGGCCGCCAGCGGATTGCGATCGAAAACGGTGTTGTAGCGCGTCGAATCCGGATAGTAGAGTGCGGCGGAATCTCCAAGAAGGTAGATGCGGTCGCTGCGGAATTCTTCCGGGGGCAGGTCGGAGAGAACCAGGGCGCGGGGACGTTCGAAAAGCTCCAGCATGCCGATGGCTAATGGCATTTCGCTGCCGTCCGGGGCGAGGCGCTGGCTGCCCAGGAACAAGCCGCACTCGGGGATCAGGATAAAGAGGCAGAAGAAGGCCTGCATACCGACGGTGAAGACCAGGAAGAATCGCGCGAGAAGGCCGCGGACGCCGGCAGCGACGAGCGCATCGAAACCGAGCGCCATCAGCAGTGCCAGCGGCACGATGCAGGGCAAGAGGAAGCGTGACTCGAGATGGGTGACGGTCAGCCAGGCGAAGATCTGCAGGCCGAGCAACAGAAGCATTTTCCATGCGACGGACAAGCTGCCTTCGGGCCGGCCGACGCGCGGCACGAGTGCCAGGAGCGTGGCGAGCAGGGCGGCGGGCCAGAGCAGGCCGAGATGTTTCAGCGGCGAATTGTCGGGCTTGTCGCCCATCCATTGATGCCACGTGGCGCTGCCGGACGACCACTGCGAATCGAGGAAAAGTTTGCTGCCTAGAGCACTGAGATGGCCGACGGTGCCGGCCAGAGCGGGCGGTGCGGCGTGTCCGCGGTTCCATGTGTCTACTTGTGCGGCGGTCCAGCCGTCGCGGCCGAGGATGTTGGCGACGAGCGGGAAAACGGGATTGCCGCCGCTGGCGATGGCGGCGCGGAGCGCCCAGGGGAAATAGATCAGCAGAGCGATCGCGCTGATGGCCAGAGCGGATTTCCAGGTGCGGCCCCAGTGGCGGGTGAGGAGGAGTATGCCGATCGGCAGGGCGAAGAAGACGCCGGCGGTCATCTTGCAGCCGACGCAGAGTCCGAGCAGGACGCCGATGAGCAGGGTGGCGGATCGATTGGAAGGGCCGAGCGCCAGGCCGAGGGCGAGGATGCCGAAGAGCAGGACGGCGTTGTCGTTGTAGGCAAGGGAGCCGCAGATGATCGTCCAGGGGACGCCGAGGAAGACTGCGACGGCCAGCCAGCGCGCGGTCTTGCTGAGGCGGATGGGCATCAGTCCGATGGCGGCGGCGGCGAGAAGAGTCATGGCGGCGTGGAGGAATTGGGACGAGTAGATGCCGTAGAGGGCGCTGGGGGTTTGCATGCCCAGGCGTGCCAAGTGCGTGACGAGGAGGTAGAGCATTTCGGTATTGGCGGGGAAGTAGGAGTAGACGTTGTGGGCGAGCGGTGCGGTCGAGCCGGAGAGGGCGTATTCCCGGGGGAGTTGGAGGTGGTATTCGAGCACATCGTAGCCGCGGCCTTCGGTGTTCCAGAGCGTGCCGGCGGGGAAGGTGGCGGCGACGATGAGCATGGCGACGGGCGCGGCAGCCAGGAGGGCAAGCCAATCGCAGCGCGTGGCTGGTGCTCGTAGTGATGAGCCGTGGCAGACGCGAAGGAAAGTGCGGGTGGGGAGGAAGCCGATGGCGGCGGCGATGAAGAGGAGTGCCGCGGCGATCCAGGGAGAGGCGACGAGGCCGGCGCTGCCCAGGGCCAGCGTGGCCAGCGCCAGGGCGCCAAGGCCCAGGGCCGTGGAGATGACCAGTCGCCAGGCGCTCGGCCAAGGGGAGGCGGCGAAGAGTTCGCGGCCGCCGTGGCGCTGCAGGGCGGCGGTGAAGGCGAAGCCGAGCATCGTGGCGGCGATGAGCAGACTCAACGGAAAGATGGCGAAGATCAGCGTTTGATAGACGGCGGCGGACCAGGAACCGGCGATGAGCTGGATGGCGGCGAGGACGTGAACGATGAAGGAGGCGAGGATTGCCCAGCGCGGCAGGCCGCGGGTGGGGGATGTGGATTCTTCGGTTCGGCGGTAGGTCGAAGATCGGGCCATGGGACATAGTGTAGGCAGCGGCGGGCAAAGTGGAAGCGGGCTTCCGGTTTGTGGGGCGCGGGCGGCTTGGTTTAATAAACCGGAAGCAGGCTGCAGGTTTGGGTTTTTGGGGCTGAAAACGGGGGTGGGAGAGGATGAAAAGTGGGCGGTGGGCACGCTTGGGGGGAGTGACCGGAAGCCGGCTGCAGGTTTATGAGGGGGTAACCGGAAGCAGGCTGCAGGTTTGTTGGAGAGTGAATGGGGGCGTTGCATGGGGGGCTCCGGGCGTCGTTCGTTGTTCGTGGGCCGTGGGCCGTGATTCGTGGGCGCGTAGAGCGAGCGTCCATATAAGGGGCGGAGGACCATGTTTGTGCGCACACGTATTTGGGGCAAAGGCGGTAGGTGTTGGGAGGGGCGGGTGTTAGCGGCGGAATTATTTTTTGCTTGGGGCGGATGGGGGATGATATGGTTGCGCACAGATGTGAGGGCGCTTTAGCGATCGAGCCGGCGTGAAACCACTGAGGTCACGGAGGACACGGAGGAAGAATGAGGCGAGGGAGTAGAAGGCGAAGGGGAGTACGATGTCCATGTACGGACTGAATTGTAGAATGAGCGTGGGATCGGATAATGCGGGTTCAGTCGGCATGCTCTTGGCACCGAGATTGTGCCAAGAGCATGGCACCCGGATCCGAAACCGACCTGAGGAAGGTGATTGCCACATGTAGGACGTGGATGGGAAATGTCGTCAGCGAGGTGCGTATGCCGCAATTGAATGATGATGAAACGGTCTGGCTTTACGAGTCGATATGCGCTGACGTCAAGAGGGGCCGGACGGTCGAAGAGATCATCGCCCCGCTGGTGGCATCGGGGTGGTCGGAGGAAGACGCGCGGACGGCGGTGGCCAACGCCCGGGCTTCGCGGACTGCGGCGCTGCAGCAAAGTCCGGTCGGCATCAAAGGCTACCGCCGCGCGGGAAGCATGGGGCGTGCTGTTCTGGGTGGCGGCTTCTTGGCACTGGGGCTCGGCGCATCGGTGTATAGCTACGTAACAGCGCGGCCGGGCGGGTACTACGTGATGTTTGGCGGCATGATCGTGGCCGGTGCGGCCCTGCTGCTCACGGGCCTTGGAGACCGCTGGGCGAAATAGTTCTTTCTCGCTACGTTCCGGTTTTGGTTTTCTATTCGCAACTCTAGAGCATCTGCCAAAAGTTTTCCGCGTTATACACTTGCGCAATCGTGAAGAATATGGTGAACTCTGTGCATGGCACGGAGGCCGCCACAACCTCATGCGGAGAATTGCACGCTCGCGGAGCT
>Ga0114951_10003532_pt1 | contig 16104 bp, 28 predicted proteins | sample AM7aDNAmetaG_FD_88677 | JGI IMG/M metagenome (GOLD analysis project Ga0114951, IMG submission 88677) | Freshwater microbial communities from Finland to study Microbial Dark Matter (Phase II) - AM7a DNA metaG | ecosystem: Environmental > Aquatic > Freshwater > Lake | place: Finland: Lake Alinen...
ATTTGTGATATCTCCCACTTGACAATTAGAATCTATGCCACCACCAACTAAATATTGTATAGTTAATGTTGTATTATATGGTGCTGCGCCATAATTTTGATTGTTTAAAAATGTATATGTATTTACGGGATTATTTATATCGCTGAATTTTGATAATCCATTGCCAATTAAATTGGAGTCTAAGTTTACCAATTCATCGCTTACTTGAGAAGTTCCACTCCCAAATGTTATGGTGGTTATACTTTTTTCATCAACGCTAACTATAAATTTTCGAGATGTTGATATATAATTTAATATTCTAGGAGTTGAATCTCTATAATCAGAAAATTGTGTGGTTGTTGCCGTATTGTTTAACTCTATCGGGATTAACTCCTGTGCCATATAATCTGCTTCATACCATTCGTTATTATTAGAATCTACAATACTTAATACTTGTAATACATTGTTTTCATCCAATTGAATGCTATAATTAGGGACTGGAGAATTTACAACTACTTGTTTAGTATATATTTGACCACTACTTATATTTCCGGTTTTTTGTAATAAAAAAAATTGAGGTGTTCCATCTTGATTTCTTGAATAAACTGTATCTGTTCTAGGAGAGTTTTGTGTGTTAATTGAAAAATCCAAATCCTGGGTAAGTATATAATATAAACTATTATTAGAAAATTGAGAATTTTCTTGTATATACAACATATACATTGGGTCCGGCGTATAGTTTCCATTAGAGTCTGATATTGCCGGACATAACTGATAAATATCAAGCGTTCCAACTGCTGCTTTAGTAGCTTGAACTTTATATCCCAGATAAGAAGCCAATTGAATTATGTTTTTTCTTTCTTGTGCGCTTGCTAAAATATTTTCTTTGAATATATAATCGGTATAAAATGAAAGCACGTCTCCGACATAAGCCGCTTGCTCCATAAACATCATTCCCGGAGCGGCAGGTGTAAAATCTTTATAAGTATTTGGAAAATAGTTCTTGGAATATGCTATTAGCGCATTTTTTAAAGAATTAAAATCCCTATTTAAATATCTTATGTCTCTAGTTAATACTGGATTAAAAGATTTATTTACATTACTCATATAGTATAAATATCCACGATCTACTATATTATCAGGAATAATTAGGATTAAATATTACAGTTAAACTATCACTTTGGTTCGTAGAGGTAACTGTAAAGTTTATCTGTAATTGATATACATTATTATCGGTCAAAGTAGAAGTTTGAATATTAACCGAATTTATTGAAATTCCACCTATCCAATTTGATACGTCTTCAGTTATTATATTTTGTATTTGTGTCCCTAGTAAATCGGAATTAGGCTCAAATACCATAGTCCATAGCCTACATCCAAATGGACTAAATCTCCGTTCATTTGGAATTGTATTCAGTAAGTTCAGAAGATCAAATTTATACGTAGAAAATGTATCATATGTTTGATTAAAATAACCATTTGTTCCATTTTGAATAGGCAATGATACTCCAATTGGCATATTATTTCTTCATCGACTTTTTTAATATCGCACTAAAATCCCACTTCATTAGATTATCAACCGCTTCACTTTGGCCTTTTAGATCAAGCACCGAGTCGATTACTGGACTTGACACGTTAGATACTTCTATTTCTGTATTGTTATATTGCGGCTGAGAAATAATAGACTCATTTAAATCTTCTATTCTTGCCGACATTCCAATCTGACCATCTAACCCAACTGATGGAACTGCTCTTCCAGATTCTCGTAATGATAAATCATTAACCGTACTGTTTAATATACTGTTAATCATAGGATTAGAGCTATATTTTTTAGTTTGTTTTTGAGTTGGTGCTGGTTTAACGTTAGAAACTTCTTTATCTTCTAATATTTCTTTTAAGGTTGATGTTCTAGAGGTTAATTCAACTGGTTTAGGAATGGACGTATTGTTCGATGGATTAGTAAGTAACTCTTCCAACAATATTGGCAATTGTTTCTTGACTTCATTAGAAACCATTTTTTCAATTAACCCTTTTAAAATTGCGGTTTTGTTGTTCATAATTATAAATATAATGTATTTTTGTTATGTTCTATAATTTTGTCCATTCCATCCACCCGGAACACCAGTTCCACTGCCAACGTCTATTTTAGTCGGTGGTGTTCCATCGGTAATAGATGCTCCATTTGATCCCGGAGCAAACCCTCCACCCGTAACAAATACTCTTTTACTCATCAATGTTTTCAATGTAGCACGTAGAGCAACTAATTGTTGAATTTGTGGTGGTAGCACAGTCTGACTTTGATCTGGATTTGCGTTTCCAGCGGACGGATTCTCATGTCCGTGTTTATACTGATGAACGTGTTCTAATAGCCAATTACACAATTCATATAACCAATTTACAGTGGTTTGTCCTAACAATGCCGGTTCGTTTGTTTGGTTATATTCCCCCAAATATATAGCCGGAGAGTTTATAACTGTTTTTACGTTGGTAGTAAGTATAATTTGATCGTGAGCATCTACTGTATATTCACTATCAGTGACAATTCCAAACCTTTTTTTAGAATATTGAAACAATTCTCCATATCTCGATGAAAATATTAACCGATCACTGTTAATTATAATCTGGTCTTTGTTTAATTCGGGATAAACAAATGAAGTATATCCATTAAATTTAGACACTTCTTCTGTGTTTCCAAACATTTTTTTGTAGCACGTAGTTACCCATTTACTGATTGTCAATCCGCTTGTAATGTGTATGGATGATCCGTCGTGGTTAATATTTTCTTGTATATATCCACCAACGTTTTTTTCTACTGATGTCCCTGTAATAGTAGCCGGATTTGGACTGTTATGAAGAGATAATGTTTCATTTTCTTTTAGGAGAGAACGTTGGCGGTTTCGTATTAAAATCATTGGATTTCCACCGAAATCACTATAATCAACATATGGTTTATACCCGGTATCATTTCCTCGGTTATCATCATATGATGAGAAATGAATAGACTGTCCAAATCTACTTTCTATATTTAAATCTCCTTCGAACCTTTGTAAATTTCTAATTCTATTATTTGCTACGAAATATTTACCGGCATATCCGCTATATCCTTCATTTTTTTTCCAGTTAGTAACTGATTTTTCTTTTCCTATAAACGGAGAAGATGTAAATAATACTGTATTTGGAGGACTATCAAGATCAATGCCAAAATCCAAATTGTTATTTACCCAGTTATGATGATTAAGTTTTCTGGAATAATATGTTTTATCATTGAATGATGATAAAACTACAGTTTCGTTTATAAGAGGATATTCCGATATATTTGATTCGGCTGGATATGCCCATATTAAACTATCTTTGGTTAATTTTTTACCAGAAATCAGAGGTCTGACTAATACTCTTCCTATCAATGAATAGTCCGTGTCAGTAGGTAACGCCGGAATGTTATAAACAGATACAGGATTTTTATCTACGTTTATTTTAGTAAATGTAGAAGATCCTTTAGTTATAAATGGATGTTTATCATCTAATATTACGTCCAATACTATTCCTAACTCTAACTCATGAAATTCTAACTGAATCGCATTATTTCCGTGCGAATTATAAGTAAGATCAAAACGATCAACGCTTTTTGTATTTTTGTTATGACCTTTCCAATACGACATATTATTTAGAACTATCGGTTATTTCTTTAGTTATATCTTTAAGTGTAATCGACGCAGATTTAAGCAAGTTTTCCTTTTCTTCTTCGGATAATAGTTCGGTCATTCCGCCTTTTATATTTGTTAATTTCTGAGCAACTCCTGCCAATTTTACCAGATGTTCATTATTATGAACTCCGACTTCCAGTAACTCTTTTATTCTTGGGAGAAATATCATCGCATCATTTTTATCATCTAAAAATTTAGTGAGTCCAAATAATATATCATTTATTTGAGTATGCTTTTCATCGGTTCTAGTTTTAATATCTTTAAATAGTTCACTCAATTTATAGTTATCAAATATATTTACATCATTGTCCATAGTTTATTCGTCTATTATTCCTGTGTTTTTATACTGATTACTGATACACGCATAATGACCCTTCATTTTAGTTAATATTTTTGTAATCTGTTGAGTTTTACAATCGGACATTTCTCTAATATATACATATAACATTTTCTTATTAAATATATCTATTCTATCTGAGTTTCGGATTATTTCAATTACTGCATTTGCTATATTGAGGTCTTTTTCTTTATTAAAAATTTTACCTACATTATTTTCAAAATAATCAACCATCAGCTTCATAAATTCTTTCATTTCTTGTTGATTGTGATGTTTATCTGTGTGTTGAAGCTGAACCGTATGTTCCTCGTGATCCTCTCCTATTTCTTTACTTCGATTCCATATTTTATAATTGTTATTATTTAATAATATTAAAAAATGCTTGGCAACGATACTGAAATATGCATATGCTTTGGTTTTTTTATGAGGGTTTATCTTACTTCGTCGTTTTGGGTCATATTTATGAATGTTTGCTACTAAGTGACTAAGACATTCTTTCTGAGCATCAAATGCCCCGGTCTCAAAATATGAAAATTTAAATGTATTGAATATATTTTCTACTAATTTGGAAAATGGATAGTGTATTCGTGTATTATAGATTAAATCTTTTTCTAATTTATCTTCAGTATTATTGTATAAAATAATAGCTTGTTCCGTATCATCGGTAAAATACATCAACGGAGACGTTGGACTTGTAAGTTTTCGTGGTTTTCTTTGTTTTTTAATTTTATTATATTTTACATTTGTTACTTTGAATTTTTTAACCTTAAGTTTGGATTTGTTTTTTTTGATTAAATATTTTTTAAGTTTCATTATTCTATTTTTTTGTTTAGGTCTTCTACAATCTCCGTTAATTGTTTAAAAATTTGACCCACTAAATCATCCGATTCAAATATTCCTTCTGCTACTTCCCTAGAAGAAAACACCCCCTGCTTATCTATGTCTCGCATAAATGTTAATGTTTCTTGGACCTGTGTTCTAGTTGATAATATCCACGCTTCATATGTTTTTTGTTTATTTAATAGTTTTTTAATGATTATTAGTTCGGCAATAACAATCGAAATTGCCACCACAAGTATCACGCTTAAAAATATAGTAAATATCAACATATAACATCGTCTAAATATTCTTTCAGTTGTTCTATTGTGTCAAATATGATTTCTTCGTTTTTTTCGATTAAAAAATCATTTAACTTTTGTATTATTTCTTTTATATCTTGTTGTTCCATAATATTTTTTGTAAGTTTTACCTTCCATATATATTATGAAATATATAAAAAATAACATTATATGTAGTTTATACTAAAATATATAATAGTCAAGTTATTATAACTTTTAATAATTTACCATTACAATATAAAAACAAGAAGCTCCTACTAGGTCAGAATCATATGTCTGATATACGAATCCCGAATTGGTTTTGGATACTACGTTCACTGATTGAGCATAGTTTGAACCCCCCATTGTTGCCTGAGATCCTGTTGTTGTTAATACAACAGCATAGTTTGAAGTTGGTAAAGGAGACGAAAATGAAACGGTTCCACCACTAGGAATAACAACAAATGATCCAGCCCTATAAACAGAAGATAATATATTAGTTGGATTTGCATACGATGCAGTTACAGCATAACTTGAGGTTGCAGACCAGTTTGAACTTACACTATAACTAGAAGTTCCTATAAATCCTATAGCCGGACTTCCGGTGGTTGCGGTATATGATATAGCAATGCTCGAAGACCCATATGTTCCTTCAAATCCAGTAGTATAATCATGTCCTATAAACCTATCTCCCATGAAAAATTTTCCATACGTCCATCCATTTATAACATCTACGAAAAACGCACTCGAAGTAGACAATGATGATGTTCCTGCTGGTGGACTAGAAGTTCCCCACGTAGAAACTACGAATCCTTTACTGGTTGCCTTTAATGATTCTATATTTGGTCCTGCCAGTGTATAATTTCCTCCGGGACCGGTATTTGTAGTCGATGCAGTAATACCATCATCTCCAATTGAGACATTTAACTGTCCACAATGTCCAGTTGCGTCTGTATAAAATATAGTTGCCCAATCACTTCCATATCCATATAACGTATGCGTAAATGCATCATCATCATAAGGACCGGCATTGAAATAAATACTACCTTGATTTGGATATGTTGTAAAATAATTAAATGGTTTATATGGTATTCCCAATGTATTTGAATGTAATGATAAACTACAAGTTATAATAGATGCTGTAATAACGTGACCCACTTGTAAATTAGTGCTATTTGTTTTTCCATTTACATCCAAGGTATATGATGGAGAGGTTGTATTAACTCCCACATTTCCTGAATTTGCATTTGTAATATTAAGAGGAGAATTAGATGAAAGTTTCCAGTACATCGACGGAGAATATGAGGCAGATAAAGCAGAACCGCTTACCGTCATCCAATTATTTAATGTTAATATATTAGACCTTTCAGTAGTCATTGACGAACTCTGAACGATAGGAAAGAAATCACTGCTGCTAAGATATGTCAGTTGATTTAGTTCGCTTATTTTTATACTGCTTAATATTAAGGACATATGATTTATTATTGGTAAACTATAATATCAGCATTTAATAATCGTGGAACTGATCCAGTAAAAGGAATATATAACACGGATGCTAATTTTTGCATATTATAAGATGCGCTGGTTGATAAATTTATTGACACGTAATAAATGGATGATGGTAATGTAGTTGAAAATGACATAGTTATGCAAGATTGTGTTATTGCGCTATTAACAGTATTTACATTATAATTATTAAGTATACTTGAAGTATTACCCGACATTGCAGCCACAACTTGAGGGGCATAAAGTCCCCCAAATCCATTTACCAAATTAGTAGTTGTGGAATTAACCGCAGTAGTTGAATAAACTGCGGTTGTAGCATTTACCGCATTCGTGGAATTAACCGCATTCATTGCATTATCAGCATTATTTGCATGGCTAGATGAAATAGAATACGAAGCGGTTCCATTAGGAGTTACTCCGTCATAGTATAGATTTGCCGCTAAGGTTGCAAATGTAGTTGATGCAACCGATGTAAATGCATAGGATGAGGTTAACGAATATGATGAACTTAGAGAATTTGATGATATTTTGGAATATGATGAACTTAGAGAACTTGTGGCATACGATGAACTTAGAGAACTTGTGGCATAGGCAACTTGAGGACTTGTTGGAGCATTTAGGGCAAACACAGCCGTATTGGCCCAGCTTGCCGTTCCATTTAATGATGCTGTTATATTTCCATTATTTAATACATACGTTGCTACATCTCCAGCCGTTATTTTTTTAGATTCCGGCAAAGACATATCGACAATTGTAAATAAGTCATTGGAAGCGACTTGATTATAAGTCAGCGGATTTAAACTTGATGCTCTTGAATTACCCATACTGTATAACTATATGCCAAATGTGATTTTTACTTGGGATTTTTCAATTTATCTTCTTCTATGGTTTTTAGTATGTGTTTAACCAATCCACTTCTAACACAGTCCTCTATCGTGAATTTAAACACATATATTCCGTTTTTTCTATGATTTTCGCCGTCGAACAAGTTCATCATTTTTTCAAATCCAGATTTTCCGTTTATATCACTTTGTCCAATGTCTCCCAGAACTAAAACTTTGCTAAATTCACCAGTTCTGGTTATAAATGTTAATATTTCTTTATAAGTACAGTTTTGAAACTCATCTCCGATAATTGCTTTGGCATTGAAGTTCAATCCTCGTAAATAACTTATAGGCATTCCGGTAATTCTTTTATCTTTATTCAACATTTCAATTTCATGTCTGGGTAATAATTCTTCCATCTTGTCAATCAGTGGTTGTAAATATACATGAACTTTATCATCAATCGTTCCGGGCAATGCCCCTAGTGACTTATCGGAACATTCTACAATACTACGGGCATAAATTATATCACTTACTTTTTTATCGCTTAATAATTGTAATGCTGCCATAATAGAAAGGAATGTTTTTGCACTCCCGGATGGGCCGGATACAAATATCATTTTGACTTCTTTATTAGCTACTAATTCTAAAAATTCTTTTTGTCTTGGTGTTAAATCACTTCTTTTAAAAATATTTAATGCGGATTTTAATTTATTTCGTTGGAAAATTACTGGAGTTTTATCGGTTGGATTTTCTTGTGAGTTTTGGATTTTATCATTTTTTAGTTTTTTATTTTTTTTACTCATATTTTTTTAACTTGTCCTTGATTTTTTCTATCCGAGGGCATAACTCATATAATTTAAATTTGTTATATAAATCGTGAATATGGGTTAAGTTAAGATCATAGTCTTTTTCGGCTATGGTAATTACATAATCACTATTTTTGAACTGGAATACTTCTATGATCGGAGATTTATTGTCGATGGCAAATTCTATAGAAGATACTATATGTTCGGTCATATCTATTCTAAATTTCTCTATGAATTTTTCCATTTCTTCGTTTGAAGATGGCAGAATATATGTTTCATTCTCTGGTATTGGTGTTTTTCTTTTTGCCATTACATAAATAAATATAAACCATTAGTGTATAAAAACAAAAAAGCCGGAAAATTTTTCCGGCTTGTAACAATTGAAATAATATTGATTACCAAATTTTATGTTTCAATGGATTATATTTAACTATTTCTACTTTTTCTCGTTTGGATGCTCTTGTCCAGAATGTTTTTTCGGCCAATGCTTCGTTATCATCAAAAAATAAATATTCTTTATCTGATACTCTATATCCATCTCTAGTGACCACGTATTTTGTTTCTTCTGTGTTTGGAGTAGGAGCCACAGAAACCGGCTCATTATTCATTTGTATTTTCATTTTTTAATTCTGTTTTTATAAAATCGGCAAGTTCCAATGCTTTTTCATCGGTAATAATAACGCTATCTGCCCATATATTTCCGGTTGTAAGTAATTTCCAACACCATCTCAATCGTTCTTTTAAGGTTAAAGTTCCACGTATTCCATAATACCAAATAGCAAAATTAAATCCTTTATCCACCTTGTCTTCGTAATAACGCTCTGCCTGAAGCATATGAGTGGAACAATCACATTTAATATAAAGAGATTTAAATTTATCTATTACTGTATTTATTTTAGTATTATTCTTCATTTTTAATTTTAGATATGAATTCCTGTGGATTATTTCTATAAGCTTTAACCATTGTAATTAGCGATTTATTATCAGCAGAAGATACTAAATTGGAAATGAATTCTTCTATTTCAGAATCACTTGGGAGCCAATTAAATTCATTTATAATATCAATTATTTTTTTGCCGGATTCTTCTATTTTAATAGTTCCTTCTAATATTCCTAATTCTTGGAAATCAAATAAATATTTAGTGATTATTAAAGCAGAAAGCATCAGTGGGTCGAAATCTATACTGTCCGATTTAAACCTTTCAATTATACCAGTTCGTTTCTCTTCATTAGTCATAGTTAAGAATTTAAAGTTTTTTCCGCAACTTCTCTAATGTCTTTTGGAAGGTTTTCTCCGACTGCTTTAATAAGGTCGGCGGCAAACTCTTTATCAGTTTCTGCTCTTTCTTTTACCATTGTTAATGCTAACTCTTTTTTCCTTGCTTGAGTTCTAATAGCAATATCAACACGATAGGGGTTTAATTTTCTAGCCATACTTTTTAATTTACTCATAAGTTTATATAGAATATCAGATATTTGAAAAATGTCAAGATGTATTTGAAGAAATTGAGAAGAATTATTGAAGACTGAAAATGGCGGTAGACAGATTATTCGAAAACCATCCACAATTAAGGGACAATCGCTTTAGCAAAGCGTTCCAAGAACCCTCTTGGTTTATCTACCAATGGAGGAACACATAGTATTCGAAACTAATGCACATTTAAGGCACCATCATCTTTCCAAGATGCGCCAATACCCTGATTGGTTTATGTTCCATAACAAATTGGCGGTAGAGAGACGTGCCGCCCGCCACACCCTTTCAGGTGCCACCTGATTTCAAGTCAGAGATAATCACTGGATTATTTTCTCTACCATATATATAACTATATTCTAAATGGCGGAAAATACTGGTGTCGATCCAGATGCACAATTAAGGCACGTATAGTTTTCGAAACTATCCCAAAAGCCGTTTTAGTTTATTTTCCTTGGTTATTTTTATGAATTACCCACCCGCTAAAGCAAGTGGGTTTCCCCGCTTGATTAGTTTCTTGGTTTTGTGGTTCAATGACTTGATTACTCTCTCTGTTTTACCAGATACAATCCTCAACGCCTCCCCACATTTTTGTTTATCCTGCGAGTCAATTCCTGACACACAGTAAATCATATTCAAACCTTTATGTTGTTTAATTTCTAACTATAAATATATCAGGTATATATGTAAATGACAACTTATTATATTTCGCCATTCATCCCACCCGCTAAAGCAAGTGGGATTTCTGGCGAGAAGACGTTAAATCTTGCTTTACAAAACGGACATTTAACTTTATTCATAAATTATGTGGTGCGTCTAAAAAGAATTGAACTTTTAATTGGAGTTTAGGAAACTCTCGTGATATCCATTTTCACCATAGACGCATTTAATAGTAATTTATAACTGAATAATTAAATTCGTTATTTTTTAATTTATCAATTGCCATTTCAATTAACCACGGAACATTTGATAATAATTTATCTCTTAGTATATTAACTTGATCTACATCGATAATGACTACTTCTTCTTCAGTAGTAGTTTTTAAATCTGTTAAATCTCCAATTGCTGAAAATGTATATACTTCAAACTCATATGATTTCATATTACAATATAATTGCCAAAAATTCTCATTTGCTTTTCCACCAGTTTCTTCTTCAAACTCTCTTATTATGGCAAATAACGGACTTTCACCTTTTTCTATTTTCCCACCGATTCCATTATATTTTCCGGCTTGCCATTCTGGTTTTGTTTTTCTAATTAGAGCAACCTGTGTTAATTTTTCATTAAATAAAAATCCCAAAACGTATAATTTCATAAATTAGAAATAGTTAAATTGTGAAATTTACTGGCATTCTTATATTTTTTAATGATTTTTTCACACGCTTTCATATAAGAACGAGCATATACCAAACAAGTTTCTTCGTGAATCGATTGAATAGAAGAACTAATTCGTACATCTAATTCATATGAAAATCTTATTAGATATAATTTTTCGTTTTCTGATGTTTTTCTTATAGTATTCATAATTTATTTGGTGCTGCCGGGAGGATTCGAACCTCCATAGAATAATTAAATTCACAGATTAGAAGTCTGTTGCCTAAATCCAATTCGAGCCACGACAGCATTATTTATGTCTTAACCTTATCATAATATCAAATTAAAGTCAATTAAATTATTGTTTGTCCCTATCCCTTTAGGGTCGTGTGTATTTTGACATTATTTAACTACTTGTAATGAATATGCTTCGCTCATATATCCAAGGGATATATACTCGTAACTTAACAAAAAATATCCATTAAGACCCCAGTTATCAGACCAACTATTTCTAACAATAAGATGTTGTAATGAATTAACATATCCACATACTAGCACGGCATGTCCTCCAAGTAATGTTTCTTTCGTAGTATCTGGCAATGAAACTATACCGGTTTTGGCTACTGTATCACTTTCAAAACTATCATATAATATAATTCCTATAATAACCGGATGATTATTTGCCAAACTATGTTGGATATCGTTTAAATTATTACAGGTGTTAAATTGTAATAATACATTAGAAGATGCCGATATATAACATTCGTTTAATGGTTTAACTGTAAACTTAGTAATATCATAAGGCCAATCAGATTCCGCACATATTCCTTGTTTTTCTAAGGCGGAGCATCCATCTCCTAAACAAGCACCGCTATCTTGGTCTATGGTATTTTCGATAGTTCTTTCATTATAATATAAAAATAAACGAGAAGGATTTGGAGTAAGTGGTGTTAGATTCTTAGATTTTAATTCGTAATTAAAAGCAGCGGCAAAAACATTGGCAGAACACGAACCTAAGTTTCCCTGATCATATACCGAATCTAATAAAAGAGTTTCTCTTAAATCAACTGTATCTGGTAATGGAACGGGAGAAGGTTCTGCTACCATCAATTTAGAAGGATGAAATAAATGATGTTTCGGGGTTGGGTTTAAATTGTAAATGTGTTTATTCATATAGGGTATTTCCTATATAAATATAACAATTAAATTTTGTTATCGTTTAATAATTTATATATTTTATAATGTTTAGCCGATTTTAATCCTATGAGTTTACGAAATTCTTTTTCGGATTTGATTCTTTTATTAAAAACGGTGCGTCTATTCAGATTCGAACTGAAAACGAATGTTTCGAAGACATTTGTGATAATCCAATTTCACCATAAACGCATTATATTAATCTTTTATCTTACCTTGTTTAATCAATTCTCTTGCTCGCTGGGCATCTTTTCGAGTAATCGGGGTGTCATCTAACAGAATAATTCCATACGGAACACCTTCTCCACGCTTCCAAGCATCCAGTACCATTTGTTTAAATTTTGGTTTTACCAATTCAATTTCTTCTTTTTTTAATAGTCTCATAATGTTAAAATATCATCTTTGTCTAACCAGAAAAAATCCTCTTCGAATGAATAAAAATGGATATCGTTTAATGTTTTGTGTAACGCTCTAATATACTCTTTTCCATTTCTTAATGTGAACCGGGTTCCTCTAAATTCATAGGTTGGATATTTATTTCTTATTTCTTCTGATACATGTATATTCATAAATATAAATCAATCTTCATTCTGAGTGGAGAGAATGAAAATTTATTAGTAAGTGCTTACCGCACATTCATATATTCCACCATTCACTCAACTCACAACTTGAGTGTTATTTTAATATTTTTAATACCAATTTTGCCTTTTTTAATTTTGCGGCAGTCTTTTTATACTCTTCTTCAGTTGAGTTTTTCTTAAAATTATTACTATTGAGTCTTCTTTCTAAAAACTCTATGTAATTTTGTTCGTGTTTTAATCTTGTTTCTTTTTCATTGCTCATATAGTATAATCTATAGAATTTGTAATTATATGTTTATATTTTGCCTTGGTTCTTTTAAGTAATTCATCAATTTGTCCGGATGTTCCAGATTGAAACCCACATAAATTACAAACTGTTAAAGGAGTCATTATTTCAATGGTTATTCCTTTATAATCTTGTTGAACCAAACATTCTCTCACCGTGAATTTATCTTCGGTTTCACATTTAAAACATATCATATTAACGTATATCTTTTAATTTTTTACCAACTACGTTTTGGCATACATCACATACTTGATTATCATGAATGTCACAATTACATCCTCTTTTGGTAACATCTATAAAAAAATCAATAGCACTAGATAAACTAGAAAAATTATCTCTTAAATATTGACAATCTAGATCACTTTTTTCCTTAAATATTAAGTTATTTAACCATTCTAGTTTTTTATTATCGGAATATTTTTTCATAATTTTACTAAATCTCCGTTACATAATTCTTGTAGCCAGCATTCACCTTGCCAATGTGTTAGTTTAGAAGGCTCATAATCTTTATGATCGTAATATTTTTTACTACATATATCACAAATACAATTACCTGATGCCCGATATGAATTGTTTATTTTATTTTCCTGTTCTTCTGTTAATTCATTCATAAGTATATCAGAATGTTAATGAATGTCAACGAAAATATTCCTCTACTTTTTTTGGTGTTTTTTCTTTACTCATATATATATTTATAATATAAAATATCAAAGTAAGAAAAATGGTAGCCCCATGTCGAATTGAACGACCCAGTACGGCAATCTGCCGATTATATGGTTTATAAAACCACCCATGCTACCTTACATCTTGGGGCCATAACTATTCTGATATTGGATTAGTTTCCAATTTATAATCCAATTTACAAACTAAAAAACTATTTCTCATGCTACTCAATATTAACAATTTATCAAATCTATGGTGGCCTATACTATCAAATTCCAATACTTTTGACTTATTTTTTGTTTTAGAAATTACAATTCCCTTTGTTCTACTTCGTTTAGCCGAATTGTATTTTACTATATCAATATTTTCTTTATGTGACACTTCCCAATCATCTAAAAATTGAACTATGTCACCTTTATTACATTCTCCTAATTTAAATACTTTTATATTCATGACTTTATAATATCAGAAAATAAAAAAATGTCAAGAAGTTTCAATTCCAAACTTCAATATCATATTTACTGACATAGGTAGGAATAAGACTTGTTCTGATAGAAATTGCATCGAAAAATCCATAATTTCTACGCATATCTCCAGTTGGTATATAATATGCTTCTATATTTATGCCGCCAGAATAATATTTAAAATTAATATTCCATTTTTCGGAATCATATTGTAAATATTGTGTATTCCAATTTTTCTTGGATAATTCTAATGTTGTCATAATTATGACTTTATAATATCACATTATTAAATTAAAGTCAAGTGATATTAAATGGTAGCCGTGAAGGGACTTGCACCCCCAAGTAGCAAAAGATTTTAAGTCTTCCGGTTCTTCATTTCCCTTACGCTACACACGGCCAGTAAATTTTAATTCGTGGATTCTCTTATAATTTGCACCATTAGGAGACAGTCCACATTTTAATAAAGTTTCTTTTATAGAACTCGAAGTTTTGAGCGTATCTTTTATTGTCTCGTCTGATATTGATGTTGATTTTTTCCGTCTTCTCCAAGTAGGTGTTAACGAATGACAGTTTGGACATAATAATTTTAAATTAGTCTTGTTATTATCTTGATTATTGCCGTTTATATGTTCTACTTCTAATGTAATTTTTTTATTAAGCCATTCTGAATTATTGCAGTTTTCGCATTTGTGTCCTCGTTCAGATATTAAAATATCTTTTCTAACATATTTGCTAAAAGATTCAAATGGAAGTTTTTCTCTGTTGATTTTGCATTTTAATTTAACTGAATTAACAGCTTTAATTCTATCAGATGAATTAAATGGTCTTCTATTTTTATCATATCCTTCTTTAAATCCATGTGCCTCTTCTTTATTTTTAATACCATTAAAATAAGGATTTTTTAACACTAATTCTTTTTGTTTTTGTTTTTCTTCGGTTGTCCATTTTCTATGTCCACTGTCTTGTTGAGTATGAATTGCCGCACATTTGGTTGAACAGTATTTGTTTTTTCGTTGTTCGTATAATAAATTATTATTACAATTTAAACATTTAGATGGTGATAACTCATATTTTTCTCTAAATATTTTTGTCCTAAATGAAGATGATTTCATTTTGGTCGACTCGAATTTATTATAAATTTCTAGTTTTCTAAACCTATATCGAATTGTAGATTCGCTCAATTTAAACATTTTAGCATAATAACTTATTGGCTTATTAAAATCTATATCATTTAAATTCATATTATATTTGTTATTCATAGTATCTATACATATAATCGAACTTGTAGAAACGATTACTTATTTAGAAATTAAGTGGTAGCACCGAGAGGACTCGAACCTCCAACATTTTGTTTCTAAAACAAACGCCATACTTCCAATTGGGCTACGGTGCCATTAAATCTAATAAGGTAGTCTCGATGGTGGTTGCAACCATACTGTCAAGTTTTTGAGACTTGTGCCTCCTTCTCTTGGGCTACGAGACCATTAAATTATTTTTAATATTACATTATTTTTTATTAAATGTCAAGTTATACTTTGGTGTCCTTATAGGGAATTGAGCCCTATTCTTAAATTTGAGAAATTTATGATTTACCAATAATCTATAAAGACGTTCTAAAAAGTTACTTATCTATCTATTTATATGTATATGATTACAGAACCTAAAATTCCAAATTCTAATAGAGGAAAACTATTAACTAATATGTTTACTGATCAAATATTTGAACCCAAAGTAAATTGTCGGCATATAGTTACTGTTAAAAATTCTACTACGGATGATATGTTATTACCAACATGGGTTATAAAGACTATATCAATTCCAAGTTTTACATATAATTGGTTAGGATTTAAAAAATATAATACATTAAAAATGGAA
>Ga0114951_10003533_pt1 | contig 16099 bp, 20 predicted proteins | sample AM7aDNAmetaG_FD_88677 | JGI IMG/M metagenome (GOLD analysis project Ga0114951, IMG submission 88677) | Freshwater microbial communities from Finland to study Microbial Dark Matter (Phase II) - AM7a DNA metaG | ecosystem: Environmental > Aquatic > Freshwater > Lake | place: Finland: Lake Alinen...
AAAAACAGCGGTAGCCGATAAAAACCGGCAAGCGATGCAAGGGCATTAATGCAGTTGCCAAGGCCGGAATTCTGCATGACAAGAATCGGTCGTCTGCCTGCAAGCGCTGCACCTGCAGCAATGCCAACGCCCTCTTCCTCCCGGCAGACGGGAATTCGCATAATCGCCCGCCGGTCGATTTCATCAAGCACACCCGAGAGCATATTGCAGGGAAGGCTCAAAGCAATATCAACCGATGCAGCCTGCATGCAATCAACAATAAGCCTGTCAATCATAGGAATCCCTTTTTGCCGGCACGACTTCAAAACCTTACGCTCACATGCCCGCTTTTCTGATCACCGCACCGTCATAGACCGGTACGATGTCAAAAACACTCACCCGTGCGATGAACTCAACATCCTGAGCGTAACCGATACCGCAGAGATGCTGCGCAGCGCTTGATTCTTTTATAAAAGACTTAATACAGCCGGTATCCATATGCACGCCCGAAAGGATACCGGCAAGGGCCAGGGCTGTGCCCAAATCCTCTGCAATGCCGCGCCTGCCGCCTGATGCCAGTATAAGGCAATCCTTACCATCAAGGAAGCGGGCAACAGCTGCAAGATTAAGTGTCGAGCATACCACGGCACGGGGCAGCGATACAAGAATAGGAATAAAATTTGATGTTTTAAGGACAAGGTTTAAAAAAGGAGACTGCCGGTAGGTTTTGATGAGTTCAACGGGCGAATTGCCGATGTCATAGCCAGCAATCTTCACGCCGCAGGCTTCGCCGGAAATGACAGTTGAATCACCTTTGAGGGAAAAGGCCTGCTCATCATCAAGAACAGGAACAACTGTCTCAATGCCCAGTGAGATGGCTGTTACAATGGTGCTGGAGGCACGCAGCGTATCGATAAGGACAATAACTTCATCGTCCAGAAGCTCAGGAAACGGGCCAGGTCCGGTCGCTATGCGGTACTTTGCCAAACGTATCACCTCGTATGCCTCGACGCAGCGTCTCAAGGGATGTCACATCCTCAGGTCGAATGTTGCCGAGGTTTACATCTCTGCCGAAAAGAAGGATCAGCTCGGCCTGCTGGCTTTTTGCCGGCGCCTCAAACATAATATTTTCGATGCCGATTTCTTCTGCGAGATAGCGCGCCATATCCTCCTTGAGACCGCCGGATTCGTCATAGACACCAAGGTTTTTTCCGCTTTCACGGGCCTCGATAATCACATACTGTGCTCCGGCGTCAAGATCGCGCCTGGCCTCGGTCACGCGGTCGGGAAGCGACAGCCTTCTGTCCTCGGCTGGTTCTTTTTTGCCGATCTCTGATATGACTGAAAACCCCATAGAACAGGCTTTGCGTATGATACCCGCTTTTTCACTGGCATTGATAGGCACCACGCCGTTTGAAACCTCAATAAGCTCTAACCCCAGTTTTCTGCAATACATGAGGAACTGGTCGACTTTGCCCTGCTGATAGGCAATTTCCAGAAGCGTCCCGCCATTGCCGACTATGATGCCGTGATCGCGGTACAGCTTCACCTTTTCCTGAATAAATGCTTCAGAAAAAAGACGGGGTGTCGCCCACCCAAGCTTTACAATATCAATAAACTGAGCTGCTGCAGTCATGTCCTTGGCAAGATTAAGACCCAGGCCCTTATCAAGCATCATCACAAGGCCCTGCTTGCGTGGTTTTTCAGACCGCTGCAGAATTTCTATAAATTCAAAAGCTTTCTTGACTTCCCTGGGTTCCATGTCCGCTCTTCATTGGCAGGCTGTACAGGCAACCGCAGTAGTTCTGCCGATACAGACCATATTGTCTACTCAATTCACAGCTTTTCCGGTATCCATCCTGCTTCTTGAAATCACGATCTAAAAACGTAATTCCAGTGCCTTGCGCCGCATTCCAACCAATGTCATTGATAAGACAGGCATTTTTGTGGGGGCTCACCGATAGCGTTGTGGCAACTGTTTCAATGCCCATGGCTTGTGCGGCTTCCACAGTGCGGACAAGCCGAATCTTAAAACAGACACTGCAACGGCTGCCTCCTTCGGGCTCATGCTCAAACCCGGTCGTTTGCCCTAGCCAGAACACGTCATCATAATCAGCTATGACGAGCGCGATATCCTGCATCCGGCAAAGCCTTTGTAGATGCTCAAGGCGCTTTTGATATTCCGTGTCCGGGTGGATGTTGGGATTGTAGAAAAAAGCTGTTACCGTAAATTCTTTTACCAATGCTTCAAAAACAGCTGTTGCGCAGGGAGCGCAACAAACATGAAGCAGCAAATCTCTTTTATCGTGCAACACGCTGAACTATCTTCTTTTCCCTCGACCGATTCTTTTAACTTTCCGTTTTCTTTTCTTTCTTTTCGCGGACTGCTGACGGCTTATTTTACCCATTAATCCTCCTTACTGTTCATGCAAAGGCCAAAATTATTTCAGGTATACCTGAATCCAAAACCAAAACGTTTTTAGAATTAGTTAGCACAATAACTTATTCAACTTGTAATTTCAAGGCAATTATAGCCCATGTACAGGAAAAGGTCCCCGGTATGCTGGAGACCTTTTCTTATGGCGCAAATTTCCTGATTCACATAAGGCATAGTGAGGGAAAAAGAATCTAAGAGAAAATTATGCGATTTTTTTCGTTCCCACTCTGGCGATTTCGTCAATAACCTGTCTGTTGTATCGCCATGAACTGCCAATTCTGAAACCTGGTATTTCACCCTTCTGGGTGAGTTTGTAAACAGTGATTTTTGAAAGCTTCAGGTAGTCAGCAACTTCATCGACGGTCATAATTATTGAATCATTTGTTTCCTTTTTCATTTCCAAAATTCTCCTTTCACTTTTTTTTTGCATGCTGCGAATTGTGCAGCATAAGTATTCTCATATAAACAATATATAACACGTTTATTATTAAAGTCAATACTGAGAAAAAATATTATTTTTTAATTCTTTAATCCTTTAAAACATTAAAAAAGCTTGACAACATATTACAATCTTTTTTTATTTACATGTATCATTAATTGAGGCAATGGCGATACATATAGGCTATAAAACAAACTGGCCCTGCTTGCCTCATCCCTTACTTTAAAAAATACTTTTTTGGCTTAAATAAAAAATTGATACTTTTTTATAATTATATAAAATTATAAAATATAATATTTTTTGCAAATTGGAACTGTCAAAAACGGCAATCAGGGCAAGATTTAATGGGTGCTAAAAAAAGCTTTTTTCTTTATTCTGCATGGTTAATGGTTCCGAAAAAAGTCTAAAAATGTGATTTTATCGTCATACCATAGAAAGCTGGAATCCAGCTTCTTTAAGGCACTTAGGGTTTATCTAAAAATATATGCTCAAAGATATTCTGCTTTTTGATCCCATCCAGAAAAAAACGCTCTTGCACTTTTGGCTTTGTCAACGGCACTATCCATGCTACCGGGCAAGCACAAGCACTATTCCCCGCATGCTGCGCGTCATAACGATTGTTTTCATGCCGGGTTTCTGAAAAAGGGGTTATAGAAATTCCTGGCGACTCCAGCTACCATAGTATGGCAATTACCCCGAATGTTAAAGACCATACAGCAAGAGCCAGCAAAATAAGCCATTCTTTCAGATTAAAATTGCCCAGAGGGAAGGCAAAAGGTTTAAGACCCCGATACCAAGGGATTCCCATTCTTTTATAATGACAGACAAACAATATATTACAGCCAATCAGCCAGATTGCTGCAAAGAGCAGTAAAAACAAGAGTTGGCGTTGCGACATGCCTGCCAGAATGGATGTAAATTTTGAAAATAAATTTAAGATATTTTGCATAACACCCTCATGTGTGCTTATCTGCCCAAAACAAACGCAACTTCCCGGAATCCTGGTTTTTTTTAGATCCTTTCGCTTATTTCCCTCTTTTGCGCTCTAGCGGCAATGTCCAGCATTTTCTTTTATATAGCAGAATACTGGATTATTGGTCATGATTTGCACTACCTGCCGACTGCGAACACAAACTCTCTATGAACCGCCTTGTGTAAACCCGCATGCACAGTGACATAAAAGCGAACTGGGAACCACCGGCGACCCGATTGGAACGTAACTATGAGATCCATTGCTTTTTTTCAAAAACAGCATGAAGGGATTTTTTGGGATCGACCCACGATTTACACGTACCATCCGGCTTGATTTTCATGTTCAAATACTTTTCAACATGCCCCCGTGACTGGAATCCTGCTATGTTGGTTGCCTTGGGAGTAACCCTATCCTCAGTCCCGCTATGAACAAATATACAAATAAATCTGTATTCGCAGACTATTTTCATATTTCCCCAGTTCGTGCCGTGCCGCTGCTGATCACGCTCTGCCGTAATGCATGGTAAACAGGTCCAGATGCTCCTCTGCAAGGGTCGTGGTGTCGCACAGGCAGGTAAATTCCGGGCCCAGCCCGTGCCGGAACAAAGCATGCCACTGGCCGCGCAGGGCATGATAATCGGTGCGTCTGCCCCGGGGCAAAGTCAGCATGGTGACGGCCTCGGCCATCAGGAAATTGTCTACTGCGGCAATAGCAAGCTCCACAGGGGCTTCATGGGTGAAGACCCAGTCGATAACGCGGCCGTAAATCTGATACACCGAAAGGGCAAGCTCGGGTGAATGCAGCTCAGGCAGATCATTATTGCTGTCAAGCTCAAACAATACGAATTGATCGATCCAGGGGGCAAGCTTGCGCAGGTTAAACAGCTTTGTTTCATAGGGCATGTGGTGATAGGCAAATGAGCTTACCGCCACATCATAATGCTCATTAAGCGTATCGGTGAAATCCTGAATAGAGCTGTTCATGCTGCGGATGGCAGACGGCGGAAACACTTCGCCCACGGTTTTGACCGCAAGCTCAACCATGGCAGGCGAGGGATCAATGAGCAGTATCTGGCCGATATCGCCGGTTTTGCCGACGGCCTGCAGGCGCTTTACAAAATCCGCAGTGAGAGCGCCATTGCCGCAGCCAATATCCATGATACGGATTGGTTTATTGAACCGGGGCAGGGAATCGCATGCCTGCCGTACGAAATCCTCGCGGCTTTTTTTAAGCACCGGAACGCTTGCAAAATGCATGAACGGCCGCGGATCGACAAACGGCCGCTCCGGCATAATGAACTTGCCATTCTGGCGCTCAAGAAAGCTGTTTACAAAACCATTGAAGAAAAGCCCTTCTTCCTCCTCCAGCACGCCTTCCTGAAACCATTTTCTGCCTAATCCCTCCAGCCCTTTTGACATAAGTATGCCGCCGGCATAACAGCGAAAACACGGGATGAGTTTATCACGAACTTTTCCGTGCAGATCAAAAGGCTCCATTTTTTGGGCAACGATTTGCCTTCCAATATTTTTCCACTCCTCAACTTCGGTTCGTGTAAGAAAAAGCATAAAATGGCTCCTTGTTGAAAGCATGGAAAGTAGTTTTATTAATAGACACTATAAATAAACGGTCACAGTGATGTCAAATATAATAAAAGCAGATATGCCTCTAAAAAAAAACAGGTGGGTACTGCCCGAGCGGACAAGAGGCTAAGAGATGCCTTCGAAGCCATACCGATAAAGGACTTGCCGGATCGTCAGGCGCTGAAACTTTATTCCGATCAGCTTCCCTCCGGCGATATTGCCCCAGGCAATCAATCAAACAGTCATATTTATTTTATCAGAAAATCACCCATGGCCCGTGCAAGCTCCGTTGGTTTTTCTTCCTGCACATAGTGCCCTGATTCGGCAATAGACACAAGCCGCGAGACGCGAATTTCGCGCTTGATGCGGGCGGCGATCTGAAGCTTGGCCGGCATGTTTGCGTTTCGCTTGTTTTCACCCCAGACAATAAGGGTGGGGCGGTCGATCCGCTCAGTGAGGCCATCATACTGCTTCGGCCTGGAGTACTGAAACATGCGTACCAGGGCATCCAGTGCTCCAGGTGTTCTCGTGGGCGCCATATAGGCATCAATCACCTCATCGGTCACCAGCGATGTGTCATAGTAGGAGCCTGAAAGAAAAATTCTGCAAAAAGCCCTGGTATAAAAAAGCCTGGCCATGAGCCTGTCCAGCGGAAAAAAAAGATAGCCGAGAAAAGCAGGTGTCTGACTGCTGTAAAATCCAGGCTCAATGAGCACCAGGGCATCAACCCGCGCAGGCGCTTCAATAGCTGAGCAAGATACGACAATGCCACCCATAGAGTGGCCTGCAAGGGCTGCGGTTTTCAAGCCCAGCGCATCCATAAATCCAAGCACCAGCCTGCCCTGGCTCTGCATATCATAGGCATAGTCGGAAGGCTTATCTGAAAGGCCAAAACCTGGCAGGTCAAGGGCGTATACGGTGAAGCGGTCGGCAAGCAGCGGGACAAGGCGGTGCCAGGTGTAGATTGAACCGGCAAAGCCGTGGACAAGAACCAGCGGTCTTCCCTGCCCCGTCTTCTCGTAATGGATCGTGCGGCCGCCGACCGTAACAAAGCGCGCCTCTTTCCCTGCGGACAGGGCAATAGGCGCGGTTTCATATGGCCAAAATGAGGCCGCTGTAAGCAGCAGATACACAAGCAGGATACAAAACACACAACCTGCAAAAATTTTTGAAGAAGGCTTCATAAACAGCCGTTTATTCCTTTGCCATAGTGCATGAGGCGCCCTCTAGCGACATGGACACAGAGCATGCTAAAAGATCGCTTTTAGCCCCAAATCGGCGAGTTCCATACCGACAGCATGCTCCATCATAATATTACCGGGATCTTTATCCTGAAAATTGAGCCGGATGGCTTCACGTCGCGCTATCAGGCTTTTCATATACGCGGGGTCGGCGGGCACATCTTTTTGCCACAGGTCAAAATAAATATTGAGGTAGCCCAGCGTCAGCTCCATGATATGCGCCTGTGTTGTTGCCGTGCTTGGGGCGAAATCGCCTGTCAGGCAGTAGGGTGATATGAGGGCGCGGAACCAGCTGGCGTTGCGCGATGATTCCAGGCCGGGGAAATACTTCTGCCCCTTATCATAGAGGTCCTCAAGCGGTTCAATGTATTTTTCCATATATGGCTGATCCACAATGCAGTCAGCCGTAGGATATAAGTCGATGATAAAGTAGCTGCCTTTTGCGCTTTCAGCCCAGTAGGACGAGAAAATCGGCAGGGGGTGGCTGTCATCGGGCCAGATGATGGTGGCATACGACATGAGCTTGTCGCGGAAGCTCTGCACTGCGAAGGCAATCTTCTCAAGCTTCGGGGCCTTGTAGAGATATTTTTTGCTCCACGGAAGCCCTTCGCCGCTTAAGTTCCAGAGAGGCTTTATATCTTTACCCTGATAGGTTTCCAGCTTCTGACCACCGAATTTCTCAAGAATCTTCGAGATCTCTTCAGCATAGGGGGGGAAGCTGTAATCGTCTGACATTATATTCTCCTTTAAAGTCTGGGTTCTGAAAGTGTGGCTTCAGCAGCAAGCAACGGCATACATCGCAACTTAAGCCGCTACATTAAATTATTCACTTCACTTGTTATACCTTTACAATAAACTGTTCCCGGCCATCTTTAACAGCTGCGTGTGAGACGACTTCGAAGGCACGGTTCTTCATGGCCTGGTTCTCAAGAGCATCCACGCACACCCGGGCTATCTGCTCGCGCCGCACCATGCCGGTTATTTTGCCGCCTTCGCCAAAGGCAACCTCCGGCGGCATTTCCTTCTCTGTATACCCGCCGGGCCGGATTATCGTATAATCGATGCCGCAGGATTGTATAAATGCCTCACTCTTATCTTTTGCCCGGAGCACTGGCATCATAAGCCATTTGTAGATGCATGACACGGCATCGCGGCTGTTACCAACCCCGATGGATGAAATCAGCACAAAATGCTGTATGCCTTGTGCCTTTGCAGCACGGGCCAGATTCTGATTGCCCATGTTGTCGATTTTATCATTTTCGGCCTTGCTGAAAGGCTTCTTTGAACCGATGGCACTTACAACAAACTGTGCGCCACCCATAGCTTTTTCAAGCGAGGCAACCGAAGACAAATCGGACTGCATGTATTCCACTCCCGGGTGCGGCTGCGCAGGCGACTGCCGCGAGATAGCCCGCACCCGGTAGCCGCGCTTCACCAATTCCTGCACAACGCATCGCCCTGCCCTGCCTCCGGCTCCTGCAACAACCACTATTTTTTTATCTGTCATTATATTGCCTCCTTGCGGTTTGTTTTTGTAAATTATGGGGTAAATTCAAACGTAGCCATTTGGAAACAAGGCTTACTGCTTATTTTGCTGATCCCTGCGCTGCATGGCAGCGGGGCACCAACAAAAAAACAAATGGATTGCTTAGGCGGTACTATCCCAAAGGAACGGATTTTACATCTGTCGCAGAAAAGCAGATTGCTTTGATTGCTGAAAAATCCAATAATCAACTGCGAAAATGTCTCAGCTATCGGACGCCCTGTGAGGTCTTTCTTGAAGCTTCACGTAATGCACCTGCAACCTTAATTCACCTTTTTAAAGCCATTTTGTGCACTATTCAGGGAAGAACAAGTAGAATAGACTCAAGTATCAGTTTTAAAGACCCTTTGGCAACAGGGTTTTTCTCACAGACAGCTATAATAGCATCGCTCTTATTATAATATATCTTGATTATGTTTTTGCCGACTTTGCTTGCCGCCAGTTTCGTGTCCCGATAGTTTCTCAATTTCTCGAGCCCCGGGTCATCATCACCCAGGAGATATGACGCTATGCAGGGGAGCTTATTTGTTCCCTTGTATCCCGATTTTATGGCATAGGGGCCGGGCTCGGTGGTGAATTTCGTAAATTCCTCGTTCGGAACCAGCACGGTATAATTTTTTGACAAGTCCGGATCCTGCGGCAGGTCCCATATGGTCAGGTCATGGCTTGCCTCGATATAGGTATACTTTGAAAAAAAAGTACCGTAATAAATCTGGAACTCCACATTGCCCGGGCTTTTCACGCCATAGGCAATATGGCTCATTCCGGATTCGCTGACCCAGGTATCCGTCACTTCCCAGGTCACCTTGGTCCTGTTATCCATAGTGACGGTCCAGGTACCGATCCAGTCGTCGACATACTGCGATTCGGCAAAGGCTGCCGGCGCCAGCAGAAGCATGAATACAGCGATACAGGTACAGCTCGTAATTATTTTTTTCATTGTTGCCTCCTTAAGTTTTTCTGTGGTTCCTGACACATTGTTTAACCTTTCATCTCACCGGGCACTGCTGCTGCATCAGCAGATCAATGACAGGCAAAAAAAGCTTCAGCATGCCCGCTGCTGCTTTTTTTGCCGAGGGGTTCTTTTCGAGCACGGGCACAAGCCGCGCCGACATCTTGTAATACAGCGGGATCAGCTGCCGGCCATAAGCGCTTTTTGCCAGCACGCCGTCGCGGTAATTCCTTATCGCCTCGATGCTCGCATCAGCCTCTCCGAGAACCGATGCAAGAAAGCACGGGCCTTCTGAAACATTAAAAACCTGTATCCGGTTGTTGAGCGCATCTGCGACATACATTCTGCCCGAAGAATGTATGGCCAGGCTTACCGGGAAATTGAAAGATCCGTAATCGGTTCCCCCGGCGCCCCATACGGCAACAAATGTGCCCGCGTTGTTAAACTGCTGAATGCGGTTGTTGAATGCATCTGCGACAAAGACATTATCTGCCGCATCAACGGCAATGCCGGAGGGATAGGAAAATTCTCCCGTATCGTTCCCCTCGGAGCCCCATGAGGTGACCAGCGCGCCGGTTACATCAAATTTCCGCACCAGGTTATTGTAGTAATCCGTGCAAAAAACGTTTCCCAAGGAGTCGATTGCCAGGGAAGTAGGGCGGAAAGAAAACATCACCCCGCTTTTGCCTAAGGGATCTCCCCAGGCGGCAAGAAAATTTCCCTGTGCGTCATATTTCAATATAAGCGATTGCCAGGGGTCCGCAACATAAACATGGTCTGCCGAATCAACGGCAACACCTACCGGCTGCCTGATAAAGCCTGAACCAATTTCGGTGTCCGGGCCCCATGCCGCTACGTAATTGCCCTTCCTGTCAAACTTCTCTATGCGGAAGTTCGTTGAGTCCGCCACGTATACATTGCCGGCCGAGTCAACGGCAACTGCCCCCGGGTTTGTCAGTTTGCCCTCTCCTGCCCCGTTGGAGCCCCAGGCATCGAGAAACCCTCCATTTTTGCTGAACTTCTGGATGCGGTCATTGCGGGTATCGGCAACATAGACATTGCCGGCGGAGTCCACGGCAACACCGCCCGGGCCGCTAAATTCACCTTCCTTCGAGCCCTGTTGCCCCCACATGTGCCGCCCAAGTAAATTCCGCGGCACGTTGGATGATTCATCTAAAGTTGCCAGGGGTGAGACATCCTCCCGGCTACCGGCTGCTGCAAGATATGGATATATAAAAACACAAAGCAAAAGTGAAACAGCATATTTTTTCATAAGTCCATCCGCTTTTTTATTTGGGTGTTGGCAGTTTTACAACTATTTAAGAAGCGGGGCTATCTGCTCTGCCCATGCTCTCACAAAATCATCATTCATCAGATTCCCTGACTCGGCAAAACCGGAAAGCTTGAAGCCTATAATTTCAACGGGAAATATTTCTTTAAAATAAAATTTTCCGGGCAGCAGGCCAACGGGGTCTATGAATGTTATTTCGGGAAATTTGCTGAAAACAGTGGAGGTAATCATGTTAAGAACGTTTGTGTTCACCTTGCCTGTGGTTTTATCAACGGAGACGGAAATGACAAAGGCGGCCACTTTTTTGTTTGCCAGTGTCGCCTTGTGGCGATCGAGAAATTTTAAAGTCCCCGGAAGAAAAGTTGAATAGTAAACCGGGCTTCCGATAACCACTGCATCATAGGCCGAGATATCGTCAACATGATATGCCAGCCTGATATCAACCCGAAGCCCATTTTCACATAAAACATCGCCTATTTTCTCTGCAATATGGGCTGTTGATCCGTGCTTTGTGTCGTAGGCAATAAGAACTTTCTTTACGGTGCTGTTATCAGTGCCGCAAGACTTCTCAAACAAAGTATAGTTTTCCCCCCATGCAGAAGTAAAGCCAGCCGCCGCAAGCAGCAACATGCATGAAGCAAAAAGGCTGACCCGGATAATCTTATATCGAAAATAATTTTTAAAACTCAACGCCGGTAATGTTTTTTTCATTTTCACCTCGCCTTTTGCTGCAAAATTCATCTAATTTAGGGAGATCGCAATCATATATGTTTTATGACTAATTTGAGAATCGCCACGAATTGTTTATTCCCTTCCTCATTAATTCACATAATAGGCATTAGACAATTAATCCGCTGCAGGATTCGGTCAATAGCCCCACGATACTGCTCAGGGCTAGTAAACAGTCTGAGTCCGCACAGCCGTTGTAAACCTTCCAAACATAAAAAGCTTCCAACAGCATTCGTGCTGTTGGAAGCTTTTTATCATATACCCTGTCTATGCAACATGGAAGCCTCGTGTTGTAGCTGTCAGCTCTCAGTGTCTAAGTACTATTTATTATTTTTACTACATACACCTTTTAATTGCAAGACAGTAGTGCTCCAAAACACAGTACCCACTGGTGGACTTACATACTTTTTTATACTTGTATGAAAATAAAAAAGCTGTTTAGCTAAAATCCTGTTTCTTTCAGGAGCAGGCTAAATAAAATGACTTTGCGGAATAATAAAAAATAAAAAAACCAGCCCAGCCAGACCAGCAGTCGCAGGCCGCAGCGCGGACGCTGCTAAAGCTTCAGCCCCGGCAGAGGATCTGCGGCTAAAGATATATCTTACCTGTTATCTGGCTGCTTTTGCCTGTCTACTATATGCCAACACCATCGGCCATGAATATTCCTATTATAATGTGGGCATCATACAGCAAGGCATTGCAGGCATTCCCGATTTGCTTCAATCGTCTTATTGGTATGGCAATGGTGAAACAAATCAAGGCTTGTACCGGCCCCTTTCCATGATAACATTTGCCATCGAGCAGGAGCTTGCGCCCGTCAACCCGCATGTAGCTCATTTCGTCAATGTGGCGCTCTACGGCCCTTTCGGCTTTTTCCTGTTTCATCTTTTGAGCAATCAGATGCGTGGCGGCAGTATTATACATATAATTTTCTAGGCAGTGCGTGTTTCAGCATAAAGAAATATGAAGCGGCAATCGAGGCATTCAAAAATGCGGTACAAAGAAATCCTGCTCAGCCTGAAACGCTCTATAATATGGGTTCAGCCTACGGGACGCTCAAGGACTTTGACAGAGCTATTTCCTGCTTCCGAAAAGCCGCAAAGCTTCAGCCCGGCAATGCCCAGACTTGGCATTACCTGGGCATGTCCTATCAGAGCAGGGGCGACGACGACAATGCTTCAAAGTATCTGCTTAAGGCTCAGCAATTAAGCCGGAAACTCTAGCAGACTTTCACATTTGAATTTTAAAACACGTTTAACTTTCCCCAACTCCCGCCTATTAGTTGCTATCCGGTGTCCTCAGCTTGCAGTAACCCGAGAGCTCCACATAGGCCGAGCCTGTTGCGGCAGCCCCGTTGATGCTGCCCGTAACCGAGCACAGACCTTCCCAGTAATCTGGCGTCATGGCGCTGAAGAATATCTGGCTGTCAAAAAGTGGCTGCACGGTAAATTCCGCATTAAGGTCGGGGATGGAAATGCTCCAGTCAAGCGGGAAGGTGCAGGCGCCGGTTGCATCTTCGTAGGTGCGGTGAGATTGCACCTGAAAGAGATCACCGTAGGTGACATCGCCCAAGGCGGAGCGGTAGGTCCAGTTGGTGCTGGCCGTGCGTCCGGTGATAGTGCGGAAATGAAACAGCATAAGCGCGCCACCGTCGTCGAGGCGCAGCGAAAACCAGTCCCATATAACCCCGAAGGCGGTGAAATTGCCCCACTGGTGATCCATCCAGGTGCGTCCGGAGGTTATCGTATAGTCACGGCCTTTATATGAAATAGCGCCAGAGGTTTCAAGATTGGTGAATGAGTAATAATACGAGCGCAGGCCGTCGCCCATGGCAATGGCACCGTCGCGACCGTGCAGCAGCACGTCTTCACGGGGCACAAGGGCAAGCTCAAGGCTGACATTATCAGAGCTTGCGCTAATGAAAATGGTCCGGTTGTCGGAGAAATCATACGAAAAATCATTAACGCTGATCCTGGGGATGCCTTGGCTGATACCGGCAACCGGGGGCCGCGTGAGGGTTTCTTTATAGGCATAGTCCTGCGTTGCAGGGTCGCTTACAGCAACATGGCCAAGGTAGCCAAACTCTTTTGCACTCAACACCTGGCGCTTGAAGATCGTGCATTCAAAGCCCAGAGTCGTGCCGTTGTCATCGGCAGCCGTGCCGGTAAAGTACCACCATTCGTTGCGGCTGTCGAAATGAGGGCCATGGTCAGCGGGAAACTGCACCTCATCAGGGCCTTTGCAGCCTGCGGCGGCAAGAAGCACAATAGCCATAGAATATGCCAATAAATTTCGGCCCCGTATGAGGTAGCTTTTCATAATCACCCAGGCTCAGTACTGTTATGGGTGCGCGGTGCGCAACCTGCCGACTTTGCGTAACAGGAATAAATTGAAGTCAAGTATGTATCCTGATTACAGGCCCGTAGAACAACGTTACAATGTCTAGATAATACTTTAACATCAATTTTGTACGACCTCAATCCCATCCTTTGTTGCGGCTTATTGTGAACTGTCTGCCGGTGTTTCCTCTGTTGCAAATTTGTGATGCAACTCAACCGGGTGCGCAGCCTTTACCATGCGAATATTGAGCATTTCAACAAAAACAGAAAAGGCCATGGCAAAATAAATATACCCCTTGGGGAAATGGACCTCGACACCCTCTGCGACCAGTGCCGTGCCGATAAGCAGCAAAAAACTGAGTGCGAGCATTTTGATGGTTGGGTGGCTGTCGATAAAAGCGCTGACTTTGCCGACTGCCAGCATCATAACGATGACGGAAATGATCACAGCCAGAACCATGATAATCAATTGGTTGGCTATGCCGACGGCCGTAATCACCGAATCCAGAGAAAAAATTATGTCCAGCAACATAATTTGAATCAGCACGCCGACAAATGATGCGGCGGCTTTACCTGTCTGAATATGCTGGGCTTCACCCTCCAGCCGTTCGTGAATTTCAAATGTGCTCTTGCCGATCAAAAAAAGGCCTCCTATAATCAGGATCAGATCGCGGCCCGAAATTTCATTGCCCAACACTGTAAAGAGCGGTGCTGTCAGCCGCATAATCCATGTCAGGGAAAAAAGAAGTAAAATACGGGTGAGCATCGCCAGGCCCAGGCCGATGACTTTCGCTTTTTCCTGCTGCTCTTTGGGCAGCTTGCCGGCCATAATCGTAATAAAAACAATATTGTCGATGCCCAGCACTATTTCAAGTGCCGTTAAGGTTGCCAGTGCAATCCATGCCTGCGGGTCAAAAATCCAGTCCATGCATGCCTCTTTCTGCAAGATATCGGGTTAATCTAACTTTTGACGTTAAACTAGCTATTTCCCTCTTCATTGTCACTTAAAATATAAGCTCCCAGGTCGACGACGACCTTTGTCTTTTCAGGTATTGTTTTTGCCCGGATAAAAAATTGGAGTAAAATATTGATCTTAATATTTCAATAGGCTTTGTCATTTTGTCGCATTTCCGCTTAACTTTTTCCATTGGCTATCTTTTCCTGCAGCCGCATGCCGGCCTGACTCACGGCACGGTAACACCCCTGCCAGACAAAAATAAATATCAGGTTTGTTTGTGACTTGCTACAGAATAACACCCGGACGTTCCATAGGGGCTAAAAAATTGAGTTCATGCTATACTTATCCTATAAGCATTTAACACATTCAGGAGATTGACGATGCGGCAGATTATTCTATCACTGACACTGGCAGGCCTGCTCTGTGTTTTCGCCTGCTCAACCACAAAGGAGAACGCTATGACGAAACCACTTGAAGTTGTTCCCTCGGTGAATATCGCAAAGTACATGGGCACCTGGTACGAGATCGCACGGTACCCAAACAGGTTTCAGGAAGGCTGTGTAGCCACGCAGGTCGAGTACTCGCTGCGGTCGGACGGCAAGGTGAAGGTGCTCAATATGTGCCACGAAGAGACCGTCGACGGCAAAGAAAAATCGATTGAAGGCAAGGCCTGGTCTGTTGACGAGCAAACAAACGCAAAGCTTAAGGTGCAGTTTTTCTGGCCGTTCCGGGGCGATTACTGGATCATACAGCTTGATAAGGATTACAAGTATGCCGTGGTTGGTCATCCAAAAAGAACCTATCTCTGGATTCTCAGCAGAACCCCGACCCTTGATGAAGCAACCTACAGCGCTATCGTGCAAAAGCTTCTCGAGCAGGGTTATGACCCTGCCAAAATGATTGTCACTCCCCAGAAAAAAGGTTGAGCCTAAAGCGGCTGCCGTGAAAATGAAAACTTAAAATGAATGTGTATAACTTTTCAGCCTGGGCATTAAGCGGACACGAGAAAGGCCTTGCCGATTTTAAGGGCAAAGTGCTGCTCATTGTCAATACGGCAAGCAAGTGCGGGTTTACGCCCCAGTACAAGGGGCTTGAAGCGCTGTATGAAAAATACCGCGCCCGGGGCTTTGAGGTGCTGGGGTTTCCCTGCAACCAGTTTCTCCACCAGGAGCCGGCAGATGGAGAAGAGATTCAAACATTCTGCGAGCGCAACTTCGGGGTGACATTTCCCCTGTTTGAAAAAATCGATGTAAACGGCATAAACGCCCACCCCCTGTTTCAGTATCTCACCACAGCAGCCCCGGGCTTTTTAGGGCTTAGGGCCATAAAGTGGAATTTCACCAAATTTCTTATCGATCATAGCGGCAAACTGATGAAGCGGTACGCGCCCATGACCCCGCCTGAAAAACTTGAAGCCGGCATTGAAGCCCTGCTTGATGCTGCAAAGCCGGCAGCATAGGAGTCTGTCGGACTTCCCGACTTTGGATTGCTACCCTCTTTTTCTTGCACTGAGCTTCTTTGAATGCTATTTTTAAAACCATCTATGCAAACAGGCGCCAGGCTTATAACGAAACACAGGTTCCCCCTCACAGGTCTCAAGGCATGCGCTTACATTATGGCATCGGCCTTTCTTTTCTG
>Ga0114951_10003535_pt1 | contig 16097 bp, 15 predicted proteins | sample AM7aDNAmetaG_FD_88677 | JGI IMG/M metagenome (GOLD analysis project Ga0114951, IMG submission 88677) | Freshwater microbial communities from Finland to study Microbial Dark Matter (Phase II) - AM7a DNA metaG | ecosystem: Environmental > Aquatic > Freshwater > Lake | place: Finland: Lake Alinen...
ACTGAAAAGATCCATCGGACAGGATGTGGGGACACTCCCACAAGTGTGCAAATCGTACTGCAAGCGGGGCGGCACGCCAAGCGGTTACAGGCCGGGATCCACCGGCGGCGGCGCGACTTCCACAGAACCCCCGACGGCCGACAATGCCGGGGAGGCTGCCCGCCCGGCGCCGGGGCGCACCGGCGTGCCGCACTCCGGACAACGATCCGAGGTCAGGCAATAGAGGTTGTACCCGCAGACGGGGCATAGCGGCTCGATCACGCGGATGACGAATTGCAGGTGGCAGGCCTTGCACGCCGATTCGCCCATAGGCACCGATTGGTGCACCCCGCAGCGCGGGCAGACCAGGGCCAGTTCCTTGAGTTCCATGGAGACCGGGGCGACGCGATCGACCCGGCGATTGAGTGCGGAGACAACAATCAGGGCCAGGCTGCCGCAGGCCGTGGCGATGGATCCGGCAATGGTGAAGCGTCCGAGCATCGCATCGTCGATGGCATTGATCGGCTGGGTTATCAGGAACAGGATCATGCACAGTGCGGCGGAGGCGGAGCAACCCATGGTCGTCCACATCAGCCAGCTTTGCCCGGGCTTGAGGCGGGCCATCAGCAGAAGGTTGATATGGGCCAGCAGAATGCAAAGGGTCACCAGGATGCCCATCACGCGGCCCCAGAACTCATTCTCGGATTTCGTCCAGACGCCGATGACGCCGATCACCATTGCGGCGAGGCCGAAGAGAAGCCCGGCGAAACGGAAATAGCGGCGATCTCCGCAGCCGAAGTTGACCATGAGCAGCGCGCAGACCGTCCCGATGCCGTAGGGGATCATCGCTGTGCCCCAGAGATTCTCGGAGAGGTGGTCAGAGCTCCAGAGGAAACCTCCGGAGGCGGGCACCCAGGCGCCGGCGAGGCATACCAGGTAGGCGTAAACGGCCATGGCCACGAACAACCAGACCGCGACGCGTGCCCAGCGAACGCTCTGCAGCAGCAGCACGCCCGCCGCCGGAATGCCGGTCAGCAACAGAAAGCCCCAACTGGCGCCGATCCGCCAATACAGGTCGCTGCTGAGGCCCAGCCCGTCAAGCCAGATCAGCGCCAGGACAAACACCCAGCTCAAGAGGATTACGCCCATGGCGGAGAGTCCGCCTGCCCGCAGCTTGGGACGATCGGTCAGCAGCGACGCGGGCAACAACAGCCCGGCCGCCACCGCGGTGGCGATGGACGTGCCCAGCAGCCGCGCCAGCATCTGGTCCGAAGTGACCAGGATGGCCATGATGCCCATGAAGGCCGACGCGGCCAGGGCGGCGAGCATGACGATGAGGAGGAGTTTGCGGGGTGTCATGGGGTGCTCCTTTGCTGCGGATGATACCGCGCGGAATTCGCGGGAACAGCAGAATCTCGCGCGGTATACTTGCGACAGATTGGGCAATCAGGATAGCAGCGTGGAGGCAACGACATGCGGATCTGGCAACAGGTACTGGCGGGGATACTGGTGACGGGGTGCGGGTTTTTGATGGCGGCGCCACCGCCAGTGCGCGTTGGCGGCGGAAACACCATTTCAGCGGAATACCGCGCGGAACTGATCAAACGGCGTGCGTTGGCCGAAGCGACCTATCGGAATTGGGCCGCAGCTACAGCTAAGGCTCCCCCGACGACCGCATCGACGAGGCCAGTACTCCGTTTCTTTCGTATCAACACCGAAAGCCGTCGCGTGGTCTACGTCATCAAGCATAGTGGGTCGATGATGGACAACTTCGATTTTTTGCGGGAGGAAGTGAAATGGTCAGTGCGAAGACTCTCGCCATCGCAGGAATTCAACGTCGTCATGTGGGAGGAGACTGCTGACGTAATTTTCGACAAGGACCGATTGGTAAAGGCGACCCAAGACAACATCCAAACCCTTGCCAAGCGCATTGCGGAGTTTGTGCCGCAGGGCCAAAACGATGATATTTATGACCCTCTCAAGCAGGCTTTCGATGAAGCATTCAAGATGAAACCGGATACGATTATTTTTGTTGCGGATGGGCATTTCGATCCCAAGCTTGCTGAATTCGTCGCGCAAACTAACAAGAAATTGAAGATTTCCATTCACACCGTGGCCTTCGTGAATAAAGAACCCTCTTACGAAGAACGGTTGCGAGATCTCGCCAAAGATAACGGCGGCCATTACACGTTCGTGAGCGAAGAGGATTTCGATGCGCTTGCGGCCCAGTTCGCACCCTCGGCGACTGCCCCCGGTTCCCAACCCGCCACGACAACTGCCCCATCTTCGGCACCAGCGGCTTCGGCAGAGAAGGAGTAGCACCTGTGAGAAGCGTATGGATCGTACTTTTCAGCGGCATCCTGGCGTTGGCAGGATGCATGGCCGCACAGACACGCCATGACGTGACTGCGAGCACCTCGTCCGCTTCGGAACCGGCGACCATGCGCTTAGGAGGGAAAGGCAGGTCCACAAAGAGCATCGTCTACATCATCGACAGCTCGGGGTCCATGTTCGATACCTTCGATTTTTTTCGTGAGGAAATCAAGTATTCCGTCGGGAGGATGGATCCGACGCAAAAATTCGCCGTGCTCATGGTCTCTGATGAAGTCACAGAGGTAGCCGGGGAAAATGAAAAGCTCGTTTACGCGACGCAAGCGAACAAGAGGGCTTTCGAAAAGGCGATTGACGACGTCCGTGCCCAGAGTTGTGGTGATGATTTGCTGCCATCGTTTGAGCAAGCGTTCAAGACGGCATTCGCAATGAAGCCGCGGTACATCTACTTCTTGACGGATGGTCGATTCGATCCCAAGCTCTTGACGTTTGTCAACGAACTCAACACCAAACAAGAAGTCAGGATCAACACCTACCCGTTCGTGAACCGCGAACCCTCTTACGAAGCGGAAATGCAGGAAATGGCCGAGGACAACGGCGGAAAGTGCAAATTTATATCGGAAGACGAACTCGTAGAGCGCCACCGGGAAAGATCGCCGCCCGCAACGACGGCCGCCGCCACGAAATCGCAGGTGACATTTTGCGGCCTTGTCGTCGAGACTTCGCGTGTCGTCTATATCATCGATCAATCGGGATCGCTGCTCGACAACCTCGAAAATATGCGAGCGGCACTCAAGAATTCAATCGCGAAGCTTTCACCATCGCAGCAGTTCGGCATCGTTGTATTCGATGCAGGTGCAAGAATCATCGCAGGATCCAATCAAGGGCTTGTCGATGCGTCCGAGCAGAATATTGAACGAGCCAAAGCGGCGATCGATGCGCCTGGGAAGCCCATGATAAGTGGCGATCTCCTTGTGCCAGCCGCAGACGCATTTGAGCAATCATTTTCCCTGCGCCCGGACGCGATCGTCTTTGTCACAGATGGCCATTTTGATCCCAAGCTCGCCGAGGTGGTCGCGCGACTCAACAAGAAGCACCAGGTTGCCATTCACACGATAGCGTTCGTGAACCGAGAGCCCAGCTACGAGGAACAATTAAAGAAAATGGCCAAGGACAATGGCGGGAAATACAGGTTCGTCGCTGAAAAGGATCTCAGCAAATAGGATATTCGCATCTGCAAGGAGTTTCTCCCATGAATACGCCGCTTTTGATTTTGGTTGGGAGCATCATGGCGGTGGCGGGATTTGCCGCGGCGCAGACGCGGCCGGCGGGTACGGCCAGCGCGCCGGCCACCTCGCAAGCGGCAACGACGACCGCAGCCACGAAACCTCAGGTGACATTTTGCGGCCTTGCCGTCGAGACTTCGCGCGTCGTTTTTGTCGTGGATCACTCGGGTTCGATGCTCGACACGCTCGATGATCTGAAACGGATGGTCAAGAAATCCATCGTTAAGATTGCGCCGCCCCAACAGTTTGGAATCGTTGCCGTTTCGTCCGACAAGGCATCAATTATCGCGCAGTCGAAGCTCAAACTTTTCGAGGCCACGCCGAAAAATATTGAGAGTGCACAGAAGGCGATCGATGAACTTCGAGGGCCGAGTTCGGGTGATGATCTTTTGCCGCCACTCCAGGAAGCTTTCGAATACGCGTTTAGATTACGGCCGGATACGATCATTTTTATCACGGATGGCCATTTCGATCCCAAACTGGAAATGATTGTCGCACGGCTCAACAAAAATCAGATAGTTGTCATTCACACCTTTGCCTTGTTGAACAAAGAGCCCAGCTACGAAGAACAGTTAAAGAAAATGGCCAATGACAACCGCGGGAAGTACAAATTTGTGTCGGAAAAGGACCTTGAGCAGAACAATCGGAAGTAGCCTTGCCGGATGAAAGGAGTTGGCAGCATGAAAAACATTGCGTGGTGTCTGATCGGGCTGGCGCTGCTGACGGCGGGAGTGGTGGCGGGTTGCCAAAGCACGCAGATGGTAGCGACCAGCGCGCCGGCCGCTTCGGAACCGGCGACCATGTATGGGACCGGTAGCATCAGAACCAAGAAGATTCTGTATATCGTCGATGGTTCCGGTTCGATGGTGGATAACTTCGAAGCAATGCGAGACGAAGTGTTGAGAGCTGTCGGCAATCTGCCTCCGACCCAGCGATTTGGTGTCATCCTGATCACTTACGGTGATGCGCTGGTGGTAGCCGGTGAAAAAGAGAGTCTTGTGCCGGCCACGCCGGAAAACAAGAAGGCGCTCAAGAGGGCGATCAACGCAGACCGCTCGGGCGCAGGCGCCGATATGCTGCTGGCGTATGAGAAGGCCTTTAAAACGGCGTTCGCAATGAAACCGGAGATCATCTATTTTGTGACCGACCAATATATTGAACCCAATGTGTTGGGAACCATCGCCGACCTCAATGCTGACAAGAAGGTGAAACTCAGTACTGTTGCATACTTGAATCGCGACCCAGCTCTACAAGAAGAGCTTCGGACGATGGCCAGGGATAATGGCGGAAAATATAAATTTGTCTCCGAAAAGGCTCTCGGCCATTGAATCTGGCGCTCCAGTTGCCCAAGCGCTTCCTCGCATATTTGTGTTCATTCGTGTTCATTTGTGGCTCATTTACGTCGTCTCTGTGACTCTTTGGTGAATCTTCCTCGTCGCCTCGGCGACGATTTGCTCCGCTCAACATGTTCAGATAAATTACCGATATTGATGTTCGGTAGGACGTCGGTGTGCGTTGGGATATCGCCAACCGCTGGTGCTGCCCTCGGGACAGTTCCAGCAGTTCGCGCCATCCTCAGTGGGTTGTACACGCCGTTCCGCCAATCAGGACGCAGGCGTTTTGCGCCCGAACGTGTACTACTGCTCAGGTGGCCGATGGTCTCCGAAGAACTCCTCGTGCAATGCGAAGAAATGCTCGGCTACAGGTTCGTCAACCACGACCTGCTTCAGGAAGCCCTCACCCACGCCTCCATCGCCGACGACCGCCGCCTCTCCAACGAACGCCTCGAATTCCTCGGCGATGCCGTGCTCGGCCTGGTCATCTGCCACCGCCTTTTCGAACTTTTTCCCGATTACCTTGAAGGCGACCTGACCAAGCTCAAGAGCGCCGTCGTCAGTCGCCATACCTGCGCCATCGTGGCCAATGCGATGGGCCTGACCGACCTGCTGTTCGTCGGCAAGGGCATGACCGGCCGCGCCGAACGCCCCAGTTCGCTGGCCGCCGGTGCGCTGGAATCCATCATCGCCGGGATTTATCTCGACGGCGGCTTCGAGGCGGCCCGGGCCTTCATCCTTCGCCATATGGATGCGCACATCGAATCCTTCGCCGCCACCAGCCACCAGCAGAATTTCAAAAGCCTTTTGCAACAGCACGCCCAAAAGCAGCTCAACGCCACGCCGGTCTACGAACTCGTCGACGAAAAAGGCCCCGATCATTCCAAGTGTTTCGAGGTGCGCGTGGTCATCAACGGCCGCGGCTTCGGCAGCGCCTGGGGACCGGCCAAGAAACAGGCCGAACAACGCGCCGCGCAGATCGCCCTGGAAGAACTTGGCGTCATTCAGCCCGGCGAAGGTTCAGAGATGCCGTTCGATCCGGCCGAACACGCCTCATCGACCAATGCCGAAACTCCCCCGCCCGAGCTGACCGATGAAGGCCAGTCCGGCGATCAATCGTTCTCCGCGAATATTTAAAATGCACGAATCACCCATCCCCTCAGAGCCGTGCGGCTCCGCCGCCGGCCCAATGCCCGCGCCTTCCGCGTGCAGTACCCGCTACCCGAAAATCAAAAATACCCTAGAATGTGCAGAATCTCGGTGTTCTCGGTGTCTTCCGTGAGAACCCGTCTTTTGTCGAAGCCCGTTTCAAGGTTTTAAGATTTCAAACGCGCTTCATGGAGATCCACAAAATGGCTTCCCCGGCCGCCCCCATCGGCGTGTTTGATTCCGGACTCGGTGGCCTCACCGTCGCCCGCGCCATCCGCACGCTCCTGCCGCGGGAATCCATCGCCTATTTCGGCGACACCGCCCGTCTCCCCTACGGCACAAAAAGCCCCGCCACCGTCCACCGCTTCACCCGCCAGTGCCTGCGCTTCCTCATGGGCGTTCGCCCGAAGCTCCTCGTCGTCGCCTGCAACACCGCCAGCGCCCTGGCCCTGGCGCAGCTCCGCAATGATTTTGAAGTCCCCGTCATCGGCGTGCTGGAACCCGGCGCCGTCGCCGCGGTGGAAGTCGCACGCCAGGCCGCCCGCTCCGGCGGATCCACGCCAGGCCGCGCCCAGCGCATCGGCCTGATCGCCACCGAAGCCACCATCGGCTCCAACGCCTATCCCGCCGCCATCCGCGCGCTCGATCCGGCCCTCCAGGTCATCGGCCGCGCCTGCCCGTTGCTGGTGCCCATGATCGAAGAAGGCCGCGAGGAAAGCGACTTGATCGTCGGCCTGGTCCTCCGCGAATACCTGCAGCCCTTCCTCGAGATGGAAATCTCCGCCCTCATCCTCGGCTGCACCCACTACCCCATTTTCGCCTCCGCCGTGCAGGAAACCCTCGGCGAGGAAGTCACGCTCATCGACTCCGCCCGGCAAACCGCACTGGTGGTCCGCGACCAGCTCGCTACAATGCACGCGCTTTCGCAGAGCCCCCACGATGGCCGCCTGACCTGCTACGTCACCGACCAGGGCCAGCGCTTCGAACGGCTGGCCTCGCGGTTCCTCGGCGAAGCCGTCGGACAACCCGTGTGGGTGACGCCCGAAATGTTGGAGACCGTGGAATGATCGTACGATTCAGCACTGGAAAACTCTTCGCCGCCGTGATGCTTCTGGTGGCCCTGTCGCTGGGCGGCTGCGGCAGCGGCGACACCTATGCCGCGCGCGACTTCAACGAACTCATCCCCCGCATGATGAAGGCCGTCAATCAGGGCTCGCCGCAGGAAGCCGCCGCCAATCTCTTCAACGTCACCAGCGCCGATGAGCGGCGCGACGCCGTCGCCTATCTTGAAACCCGCCCCTACGGCCATGCCGAAGCGTACATGAAGGCCTACAAACTGCTCGCCACCGATCCGCACCCGATGGTCCGCGCCCAGGCGATGCGTGCCCTGGGCAGCTCGCATGATCCTTCCATCGTGAACGTTCTGGTGAAGGGGCTCAATGACTCCGACGTGACCGTCCGCCGCGACGCCTCGATGGCCCTTCAGTCCACCTATTCCGAAGTGGCCCTCGAATCGATGATCCTGCACCTCAAGGGCGATGAAGACGAGCAGGTACGCACCAACCTTGCGCTGGCGATGGTTCAGGCACGCAATCAAAAATCCATCCGGGCCCTGATCGACGCGCTCGACGATTCCAATGCCGCCGTGAACTACTGGGCTCACCAGTCGCTCATGGGCCTGACCCAGCAGGATATCGAACCCAACGGCAAACTCTGGCTCGAGTGGTACCGCAAAACCTATCCCGAACCCGGCACGACCCCAAGCGCCACCACCCGCAGCAAATAGCACGGCAGCCCTGGACGACGGCCGTAAATTAGCCACAAATGAACACCAATGAACACAAATGTAAGAAAAAAGAATTGTTGGGATTGAGATCATCAAGACTTTTCTGATGCAGTATTTGTGTTTATTCGTGTTTATTTGTGGCTAATTTAGGGTGGTTGGCGCCGTAGCGCCAGTCGGCGCTTGGGCGACCCAGTGCAGCAATTTCAGGTGACTATGCGCGCCCTCCATTTTGATGGCTCAACCGTCCAATTCAAACGCGCCTGCCCGGAACCGCAGCTCGCCGGTGGAGCAGGTGGCGAAGCCCTCATCAAAATTCACGCTGCCGGCGTTTGCCAGACCGATTACGAAATCGCCCGCGGCTACATGGGCTTCCAGGGAATCCTCGGCCACGAATTTGTCGGTACCGTCGTACAGCTCAACACCAGCGCGCCTGCCGCGGAAAGCGACTGGCTCGGCAAACGCGTCTGCGGCGAAATCAACTGCGTCTGCGGCTCCTGCGAAATGTGCCAGCGCGGCCTCTCCACCCACTGCTTCCGCCGCACCGTCATCGGTATTCTCAATCACGATGGCGCCTTCGCCGACCTCCTCCGCATCCCCGTCCGCAACCTCCACGCCGTGCCCGATCACGTCACCGATGATGAAGCCGTCTTCACTGAACCCCTCGCCGCGGCCTTTCAGGTGCTGCGCCAAGTGCCGATCGAAAAACGCACCCGCGCCACCGTGCTGGGCGACGGACGCCTCGGCCAGCTCGTCGCGCAAGTCCTGGCCCGCACCGGTTGCACGCTGACCCTCGTCGGCCGCCATCCCGAGAAACTCGCCCTCGCCGAACGCATCATCAACACCGGCAATCTCCGCATCATCCTGGACTCCGAGCTAACCCCCCGCCGCGATCAGGATGTCGTCGTCGAGTGCACCGGCCGCGCCGAAGGACTCCAGCGCGCCCTGGCCATCGTCCGCCCCCGCGGCACCGTCGTGCTCAAAACCACCGTCGAAAAGCAAAAACCCATGAACCTCGCCCCCGTGGTCATCGATGAAATCACCATCCTCGGCAGCCGCTGCGGCCCCTTCGGCGATGCACTCGCCGCCCTGGCCCGCCACGAGGTCAACGTCCTCCCGCTCATCTCCCGCCGTGTAAAACTGGAAGACGCCGCCGAACTCTTCGCCCCTAACCGCAAACCCGACGGCCTCAAGACGCTCCTGACCTTTTAGGGACAGACTTACCCGTGAATGACACGGCCCCAAAAATTCTCGACTACGACCATCATTCGTCCGCGAAGGATCCGCGCGCTCGCTGGGTGCTTCCCGGCTTTCTTCTGGGAATGGTGATAAGCGGAATCCTCATCAATGGTCTGGTTGCATCGATCTTGTTGTGGCAGCGTATGGACTACGATGCTACTTTTTATCCATGGATTGACGGACTAGTGGTTAGCGCGGGCTTTACGATATTCGCTTTTCTACCAAGTAGCCTGGCGCTGGGAATCTGCCTTTGGCTTCGCCGCATCATTGTGAAAGAAGTGCGTTTCGCTAGCTTTCGCGCAGCGTTACTCTGGGGCGTGCTTGCAGGTCTTTACCCACTCTCGTTGGAAAGGTTCTTATCCACCAGTGTTTTCTGGAGCATAGCGATCTTCATCGGAGGCTTGATCTGGCTCCTGCTGATTTCCATCCTCGCGGGTTTCTTCCTCTGCTACCGCAGCCACCTGCGCGAGTGACATCCCCTCCTCCCGCTAAGGTCCGCCGCTCAAACGGCCGATAACGATCATTGGACGTGAGCGGCGCTGGCCCCAGTGGCGTGATGCATTCCACGGCCCGACGCCCCTCACGGTTCCAGTGTCGCCCCGCCCGCGCGCCGCGACCCCGTTCGCTTCGTCTTTCGCACGCGTTCCGTTCGGAGCCTTGCTCATGGCCAAAGCGCCCGCACTGATCCTCTCCTCCGGCGGACTCCACAGCCTCGTCGCCGCCGGCATCGGCAGCCGCGAATACCGCATCGCCATGCTCTTCATCAAGGACGGCCGCGAGTCCGAACGACATGCCCAGGCCGCGTTCGAGCGCCAGGTCGCCCACTTCAAACCCATGAAATACTGGGCCGTCGACGGCTCCCTGCTCCGCCAGATGACCATGCCGCCCGAATCTGCCGGCCTGGTCAATTCCACCTGCTCCGATCCCCAGTCGAACCTGCTGCCCACGCGCGAATTGCAGTTCCTCGCCATCGCCGCCGGTTTCGCCCGCCAGATTCACGCCCAGACCATCCTCTGGGGCGCCCAGTACGATGCCAAACAAAATGATGCCCTCGCCCGGAACATGGAATTGGTGCAGGTCCTCAATCAGTTGCTGGAAATCGTTTCTCCCGAGGCGCCGGTCGTCGTCAAAACGCCTCTCATGGGCCTCGAAGATCAGCAGGTCATCGAACTGGGCTACCAGATGGCCCTCCCCTTCGGCGCTTCCTGGACCTGCCAGATGCCGATGGATCATCCCTGCATGAGCTGCCCCGCCTGCACCCGGCGTACCCGCGCGTTCCGCGCCGCGCAACTCACCGATCCCCTGGTAGTCAAGACCAAGTGATTCTTCCGCTCCGAATCCCGCCTGCACATTGAGACACTCTTAACGATCCCCCGGTTCCCCGGTACAATGCCCGCCATGAACAAAACCCTCCTCATCATGTTGGGATCGCTGGTCGCCGCCGCAGGCTTGCTGGCCGGCTGCGAAAGCAACATCGTGCCGATGAAACCGCTGCAACGCATCGAAACCTGGCAGCCCGATGAGGTGGTCCCCCTCCAGCCCACCACCACGCAGGCCGCGGAAGAACCCTCCACGGCGCCGGCGACACAAACCGCCTCCTCCCAGCCTGCCACCGAGCCGTCCACCCAAACCGCACTGACGGAGCCCGCCACCTCACCCGCTACCCAAACTGCAGACTCCCAGCCCGCTTCCCAACCGGCAACCCAGCTCGCATCCACCGAACCGGCCACGCAGCCGACCACCCGCCCGGGCAAAATGATCGTGAAAATCATCGACCCCAACCAGACCATCCGCTACGTCTACCACGCCAGTTACGATCGCACCTGGCAGGAAGCGATGACCCTCCTCAACAAGACCGGATTCACGCTCGATCGCAAAGACTACCGCCTCGGCGTGCTGACCACTCAGGCGCTCCCCTCCGCACAGATCGTCGAGCCCTGGAAACGCCAGCACGCCGGCTTCACCAACGCCATGGAAAACACCCTCAACTGCCAGCGGCGGCGCGTGCGGCTGACCGTCTCGGCCGTGCTGAACAAACCGGAATTCTACGAAATCGCCGTCCAGGTGCTCGTCGAACGCCAGACCAATCCCACCGAAACGCTCACCGCGCCCGCATTCGTCCAGGGATCGGGCTTCGGACGAAGCTACGAATCGTTGCGGACCGACTACGGCGCCGACGACACAGAAAAATCGATCTGGGTTCTCCTCGGCCACGATCCCAAGCTCGAGAAGAAACTGCTGGACCAGTTGTTCGAGAAAATCTGACCCCCCCCAAATATAGTGATCGCCCCACGATCGGCCCGCCACCGCACAACCGCGCGCCGCTTCAAAATCATGCGCTGCTTCAGAGCCGTGCGGCTTCGCCGCCGGCCCCATGCGCCCCGCCTCATTTCGTCGCATCGCCGATCTGCGCCAGAATATCCTTGGCCTTGGTGGTATTTCCGGCACTCTGAAGCTTGCCGGCGTACATCCTCCCCACCTTGTACCAGTTGCTCTGCTTCATGAACGGCCCGGCCATCTGCTGCGGCCGTTGAATCCGCGTCCACGTCTGCTCGTACAGCGACAAAATCTTGTCCGCCTTGCCGCTCAGCAATTCCTCCGCCTGCGAAAGCGCATCGAGCACGAACGGACCCGCGTTGCAGTAACGCTCGATGACATCCATGTAGCACTGCCCCGCCTTGTTCTTCTGCTCGTGCTTCTCCCACATGTGCGCCTGCCCCATCCGGATTTCCGCCGCCAGATCCGACCGGTTCTTGAACATGTTGAACGCACCGTTCCACAGCGTGTTCTGATCGGCGGGATCGTCCACCGTCTCAATCATCGGCCCCAAAACCGACAGCGCAAAATCCGGATACTTGCTGCCGCAGAGTTTCAGCAGCACCTCGCTCCACTTCTTCTTCTGCTCCAGCGAAAGCTTGCCCTCGCTGGCCAGATCGCGCACCGCAAACCACGCGCGTGGATTCGCACGATTGAGATTCAGCGCCGGTTCCAGCAGACCCAGCACCGATGCCGCCTCCGCCCTGCGCGGAGCGGGGCGGAGATTGGCCGGCTCGATATCCCATGCCACAGGCGAAAAATTCTCCGCGCTCTTCAGACGCAGCGCCGCATCCGTCAGCGCCACGCAGTTCTGCCGATCGACAGGCTTGGTCCCGATCAACTCCGCCAGCAGCGAAACGTAACTGTCCGGAATTTCCTGCTTCGCCTGCGGATCAAACACGTTCCCTTTGACCCCCCGGTACTCCTCGTAACGCCCGACATCAAAATTCCAGAAGCCATGGCCATTCTGCGCCTGCAAAAATCCCACCCACGCATGTCCCACCTCGGCGCTTTGCCCCACGGTGTACGCCGTCGGCACGCCGATCGCCTTGCCGATGGCCATCGCGTAATACGCCTGGTCCGCGCACACGCCGCCGTATTTCAGGATGTTCGGCAGGTTGAATCCCTTCTCCGTCACCTTCTTGGGCGTGGCATGAAGGAAATGCTCGTAGTCGTAGGCGATGTCGAAAAAGTGCCGCCCGATGATCTCGTCGTGCACATACTTGCCCAGCGCCCACTTCATTTCATCGATCGACGCCGTGGTGTCGACCACGTAAATCAGCAGTTCCGCCGGCACCTGCTTGATGCCGAAGTTCATCACGCTTTCGTTCTTGACGTAGTAGTCGAAAATATCGATCGGATCGGCCGATTGGGTCGAATTCTCGTTGATCTGCCGTGAGAACGGCTTGTCGTGCACCACGCAGATCGCGGCCGCCAGCGTGGCATATTTGTCGAGTTGCTCGCCGCGCTTCTCACGCAGTTTGTCGAGCATTGCGTAAACGTCTTTCGGATGATTCCCGGGATTCAGCAGAAAAACCAGCGTGTGCGCCAGGCCGTCGTTGGTACGCAGATATTTAAGTAGCGGCTGGCGGCTCTCCTTCTTGGCTGCTTCGAGCGTCGCGACCAGCCGCAACGCAAAATCGGCCTCGCGAAAGGCATCGAGGCTCTTCTCGCCGGCCGTCGCCGCCACCTGGTCGAACAATCCCTGCGCCTTGGTGTGCGCCGCCGCAAAATCGCCGTCGTTCTGCAGCGCATCGAGAATCGCCGCCGCCTGCATTTTGACCGTTTGTTCAATCGTGATTCTCGAAGCCGGCTGCGATGCGGCCGTACCCGGCGCCTTGGCCGTAGTCGCCGTAGGCACCGGCGCCGTCGTCTGAGCCTGCGTGAAAAATCCACCCGATACCGCCAGCACCGCCACCGCCAGACCCGTTGCGATTCGTCGCATGTCTTCCATCCTTTTGCGTGAAACCCCGAGAAATGAACCCCCTCAGCGTATCTACTTCACCGTGCCAACGTCAATTGACGGAAGAAGAATCGGAAATGAAAACGGAAAGATAAGGGAAACGGGTGCCATGCCCAGTGGGGCAGGGGCCCCGCTGGGCATGCTTCCGGTAGGAGTTGTCCGGACACATTTTCACTTACCTTGCAGAAAACCGAGTGTTACTCTTTCTCCCAAAGATCCTCAGCACCGGCAAACCTGCACGCGTCTGGACTTCCCTCGCCGCATCAATTGACGAAAACGGAAACGAAAACGGAAACAAGAAACAAAGACGGGTGCCATGCCCAGTGGGGCAGGGGCCCCGCTGGGCATGCTTCCGGTGGGAGTTCTCCGTACACAATCTCACTTGCCTTGTAAGAGCCTCGCGTTACTCTTTCTCCCATGGATCCACAGCATCGAAAAACCTGCAAGCGCCTAGATTTTCATGGCCACGCTCATTTCCTCACCTTTTCTTGTTTTCGCCGATAACCTTTTCTCAGCAAAGATCGTTCGCGCCAGTGGTTAATCAGGGCGATCGCCCGCGCCAAGCGCCTTCATGACTTTCATCTCTGGGCATGGGTCATCATGCCCGAGCACGTCCATCTGCTGATCTGGCCACAGCGCGAGGATTACTCGATTTCGGCGATCCTCACATCGATCAAGAAGCCTGTTACCAATGCGGCGCTCCGTCACATTCGTCGCACCGCTCCTGAGTTTCTGAATTTCATGCGGGATGAACAGCCCAACGAAAACACCGAGTATCGATTCTGGCAGCGCGGCGGCGGTTACGACCGCAACCTTTGGACGCCCAAAGACATCTGGGAAAAGATTGTGTATATCCACCGCAACCCGGTGCGACGCGGACTGGCCAAACAAATGGAAGAATGGCCTTGGTCGAGTGTTCAGGACTACCTGAATCTCAGAGAAGCACCATTAATTCTGGATCGCGCCAGTTTACCCGCGTCCTGGTAGGAAGCATGCCCACCGGGGCCCCGCGCCCCACTGGGCATGGCACCCGAAAATATTTCCACCCCCGCGCGCTGGCGGCATCGCCTGATCCTCGCGCAAATGGTTATCATCAAACCATGTCCACCATCAATCACGATCTGCCCTGCCTCACCTGCGGCTACAACCTGCGCACGCTCGATCTCGCCGCCCGCTGCCCCGAATGCGGCCAGCCCGTCCATGCGACGCCGCCCAATCCCGTGACCAATGCCTCGGCACGCGGCGCCACAATCGCGGCCGTGGGAATCCTCATGGTCTTTGCATCATGGAGCGCATTATTTGTGGATGGGATGTATCAGATAACCAATAGCTTGGGCCACACAGGAATTTATTTTGCCATGATGTGGACGATCGCCACGCAGGCCGTCTGGCTGATCGGCATCGTTTTGCTGACCAAGCCGCGGAGCTATGACCTGCGCCCGGTCCTCTGCTGGTTTACGCGCATCACCGCCGCACTGAGTCTTCTCGGCATCACAATGATCGTTATCTGCGGGCTGGCCTGGCATGATTCTAGATGGGCTCGTGAATTCATCGTGCATATGTGGTGCCTGACCCTCGCCACCTGGGCGCTCTCCCTGACCGGCTGGGGATTATGGACCTGGCGCATCGCGCGTTCGCTGAAAAGAACATGGTTGGCGAGGCAGTCCTTGCTGATTGCTTTTCTGATCCCGCTGGAAGTCGGCGCGCTGATTGCCGTTTTGGTGCTGTTTTTTATCGTCTATTCCCTTTTCGATCCCCTGCCGCTTTCGGCAAACGTGATGATCATCTCATTCTTCGGCACTGGCCTGACGCTACCCTGGACCGCAGCAGTATCCTTCCTGCTGGCCCGCGCGATCCGCCGTGAACTGAAATCGCCGCAATCCCCAACCCCCCCAACCCCTTAGTTCTCACCAGAACACCGCCCCCCCTCACCCATTCAGCGTCCGCTTATGCACCGCCAGCGCCGCCTCCTTGATCGCCTCCGGCAGCGTCGGATGCGCATGACACGTCCGTGCGATATCCTCCGCCGACCCCGCAAACTCCATCACCGCCGCCGCTTCCGAAATCATACTGCTCGCCTGCGGCCCAAGAATATGCACCCCCAGCACCCGGTCGCTCTTCGCATCCGCCAGAATCTTGACGAACCCCTCCGCCTCATCCATGCACAGCGCCCGGCCATTGGCCCGGAACTGAAACTTCCCCGTCACGTACTCAATCTTTTTCGCCTTCGCCTGTTCTTCCGTCAACCCCACCCACGCCAGCTCCGGATTCGTATACACCACGCCCGGAATCACATTGTAATTCACATGCCCCGCGCGCCCCGCGATCAGCTCTGCACACGCCACCCCCTCCTCTTCCGCCTTGTGCGCCAGCATCGGCCCGGCCACGCAATCCCCGATCGCATACACCCCCGGAATGCTCGTCTGAAAATGATCGTTGATCGCCACCCGCCCGCGCTCATCCAGTTTGATCCCCACCTCTTTCGCCCCCAGCCCGTCCGTAAACGCCCGCCGCCCCACCGCCACCAGCACCACCTCCGCCGCCTCCGTCATCTGTTTGCCTTCCCACTCGAACGCAACGACCTTCTTCCCGCCTTCATCCTTCGCCCCCGTCACCTTCGCCTGCAGAAAAAACGTCATCCCCTGCTTCTTGAGCACCTTCTCCAACCCCCGCGCCGCCTCCTCATCCCCCCCCCCCCCCCCCCCCCCCCCCCCCCC